>CEUN01054666.1_pt1 | contig 18238 bp, 14 predicted proteins | sample 361501 | NCBI WGS metagenome assembly CEUN01 (sample SAMEA2622801, study PRJEB7988) | marine metagenome | biome: marine biome (ENVO:00000447); feature: marine epipelagic mixed layer (ENVO:xxxxxxxxx); material: "saline water (ENVO:00002010), including plankton (ENVO:xxxxxxxx)" | depth 120 m | reverse complement strand
CCAACGGCGAGTCTTGACCCTTCTTCGACACTTGCCATTGAAAAAATCGTAACGGGAGCTCATAAAAATGGTACGAAAATCATTTTTATCACTCATAATCTTGGCCAGGCTAGAAGGATCGCTGACGACGTCGTATTTTTACACAAAGGGCAACTAGTAGAACATTCTCCTGCAATTACTTTCTTTGATAACCCCACATCTGAAGCTGCTAAAGCCTATTTGGAAGGGAGAATTTTGTTATAAAATGATTAGAAGTTTAGTTTCAGCGGGAATAATAATTTTCAAATTATTAATGGCAAATATTGTCTCCGCAGAAAATGAATTTAATATTTTACTACAGTCTACTACATCTACAAAAAATTCTGGCTTTTACGATCATATTTTACCCCTAGTAAAAGCCGATACAAAAATTGTTGTTCATGTCGTTGCCGTTGGGTCGGGACAGGCCCTAAAAAATGCTAGAAACTGCGATGCTGATGTTCTGCTCATCCATGCAAAGTCAGATGAAGAAAAGTTTGTAGCAGAAGGTTTTGGCGTAAAGCGTTATAATTTGATGTATAATGATTTTATAATTGTTGGCCCTGCCTCCGACCCAGCTAATATCAAAGGAATGAAGTCAGCTACCGCAGCAATAAAAAAGATATCAAAATCAAAATCATATTTTGCCTCTAGGGGAGATAATTCAGGAACTCACAAAAAAGAAATGGCACTTTGGAGAGAGGCTTCTTTGCAACCAGAAAACTCGTCGGGAAAATGGTACCTTGAAACCGGCTCTGGAATGGGGGCCACTCTAAATACGGCTGTGGAAATCGGAGCATATTCAATCACTGATCGCGCTACCTGGGTTTCTTTTAAAAATAAACAGGATTTTCAGCCTCACGTATCAGGTGATAAAACTCTTTTTAACCAATATGGTATTATCCTAGTGAACAAAAATAAGTGTCCAAATGTAAGGTCCAAAGCCGGTCAAATATTTATAGAGTGGTTAAGATCAAAAAAAGGGCAAGATTCTATTCAAAGAATTAAAAAAAATAATACGCAGTTATTCTTTCCAAATGCCAACTGATGTGGAGACGTTTAACTGGCAAAGAAATATCAAAACTAGATGTTAAAAGACTAATTACAGCATTCAATTATATTTCTACAAGATTATCCTAGAGGTTCTCCTAACGTGGTGCATCGGCGCAACATTCTGGTTTGATCCTTCGGCCAATCAGTTCTTGCATGGAGACATGCTAAATTATCCCACATCATTAAATCGCCAGGCTGCCAAATATGTTCATAGTAATTATTTTGATCTTCGGTAAGGTCAAATAGCTCAGAGAGAATTTGTTCACTCTCATCTCTAATCATGCCTTCAATCCACATGCTATTGAGCCTAGAAACATAGAGCGCTTTTCTCTTTGAGCCCGGATTGGTGACAATAAGAGGCTGACTGAAGTGGAATATATTATCTAGGTCAATATTTAGATCTAGACGCTCCACATTCCTATAATCATACCCTTGCATTACTCTCGCTTCTGCTAGCTTTTCCTTTAGTTCCCCACGCATATTATCGTAGGCTCCGTAAAGACTAGAAAACTTCGTGTGACCACCTTGTTTTGGAATCTCTATCCCATAAAGAAAGGATGCTCTATGCGGCCTTTCGTGATAACATTTATCAGAATGGAACCACATTTCACCATGACCTAAACCACCAACCGGTTTCCCATCTTCATCTTTTTTATCAGTAACCAGCATCAGATTTACCCAATCTGGCGCCTCACCAACCTCTTTTATGTTGGCACCTGGTTTAGGCTTGTGACGTTCAGCTATGGGTCCAAAATTACTTGCAAACCTTAATTGATCATCACCTGAAATTCTTTGATTACGAAATAATAATAGACCGTATTCATACCAAGCTTCTCGGATTGATCTAATAATCTCAGTATCAAGTTCTTGACTGAGATCTACACCACTAACCTCCGCACCAATAACCGGATGTATAGCTTTTATCGAAATTTTATCATGGATTTTAATTTTTGTTGCCATGCTGCACATCCTCCGGGAAATTATGAAAATTTTATCAAACGCCCATCAGTATTCTATTTGTTTTCTGGTTTACCGTAAACAGACTGCCTTAAAAAGGAAGTTATGCAAAAATATTTGAAGAAATTTCCGGGTTACTAACTTAGGGCTTGCTAAATTAAGTTTTTTTTTCTTTGCAAGACCTATTCACAGGACTTAAAGAAAAAGCCCCGCCATAAAGCGGGGCTTCATCTACAATTAATGAGCAACGGTCCTAGATTTGTTTCAATATTCAAAAACCTTTGGAAATTTCTTACGGACCTCAGCCGCCAACTCTGGCGAGGTTTGTGCCACTGCTGGAAAAGTCTCAATTCTCTCATATGGACGGCATGCGTTAATTACCACCCGAGTATTGTAAAGTGTATCTTCACCATGCATGGGGTCTAATCTTGACGACTGACATTGATTAAGGTGAATTATATCTTTCTCTGGATCCGATCGCGTACCCATTGCCCATACAACATCATGTAAATTATGAGCCTCGATATCCTCATCCACCACGACAGTATATCTCCCGCAATATGTGGCAGGATTTAACTGAGATGCCATCAGACCAGCCTGTGTTGCGTGGCCATAAAAACGCTGTTTGATAGAAACCACTACAAATGTTCGACCAGAACCCGCCTCATGATGCCATACACCACGGACATCCTGAACTCCAGATTTTTGTAGATTATCTAATAACGTAACAGAGCGAGTAAAACACCGTTCAAAAAGGTGGGAGTGCGGTGGTTTTTGACTGGCCGCACAGGTTAAAATTGGATTATTCCGGTAATAAATCTTAGTAATCTTAAAAACTGGATCTTGTTCTGCATCACCCGCATAATAACCTGTCCACTCCCCAAAGGGCCCTTCTAATCGGGTTTCATCCGGATACTGATAACCTTCTATCACTATTTCCGAATGGGCTGGAAAAGGCAAACCATTATCCCCCGTAATCAGTTCTATAGGTTTACCTGCGAGCCCTCCTTGAAAGGCAAACTCTTCGACATCATCTGGTATGGTCATCCTAGCCGCTAGGAAATGGGTGGGATCAACGCCAACGACAACAGTTACTGGGCAGGGTTCGCCTTTAGCAAAATATTTTGCTCGTTGTATGTTACCCTGTTTTCCATTCGACGCCATTACCCCAAGGGTCTGACCATCATGAACCATGCAACGGTAAGTGCCAGAGTTTATTCGACCATTTTCTGGATCACGTGTTATAACCCCACAAGCGGTTCCAATATATCGTCCACCATCTAGTTCATGATGAATTGGAACCGGAATGATTTTTTCTATGTCTATATCGTCACCCTCGACGATATTTTCTAAAATTGGACCGGCATCCACATGTCTTGGCGGTATTGGTTCATGGTTAAACATTTTTTCACGATAGGCTTTAAGCAAGGCGAAGCGATCGTCTTGGAGTTCGGTATCCATACCAACCGCAAGAGCTAGTCGATAAGGCGATGCTAACATTCCGTAAAGACAGCGATGCCCTTTCGGGTATCCGGGAATATTATCAAACAAAACGGCCTTCGATTTTTCAACACGTTCACGATATAGTACCTCTACAACGGCACCCATTTCTTTATCCCAATGCGCACCATCTACCTTCTCAAGTTGTCCGTTTTCTTCACATGCCGCGAGAAAATCACGCAAATCCGTTTGAGGACTAAAATTCTCTCTCCCACCATCCATCTTTAACTTCTCCTTTTTAAAAAATTTGATTCAACACTACTAAAATAGCACTTCCCATACTCAATCCCTGAGATACCCCCATTTAGCCCAAGCCTCTCGTCGGGCTTCTGGCGTTGGAGCATTCACTTCCTGAAAATCATCTTTCCAGTGAAACGGACGACAAGCATCGATAATTGCACGACTGTTATAAAGCTTTCCTGCCTTGCGGTCATCAGGGGAAATAACAGGGTCTAAGGCAGAAGACCACATATTATGAATAATATCGATACCAGATGCTGGGTCACATCTTGTACAAACCGCCCAAATTACCTCTTCTAGGTTTGTAACATCCACATCTTCATCCACTACAACAACAATTCTGCCTAAATAAGCTCCGGCATGACAAGTAGCAGCAATATGACCCGCCTGTGTCGCATGACCTGGATACCTTTGCTTAATCCCTATTGCTAAAAAAAGACGCGAGCCTCCTACTTCATGAGCCCAAACATTTTCAACATCCGGAACCCCTGCTCGAGCAATGTTTTCTTTAAGAACAGCAGATCGACTAATGGCTCTATACCGGGCATACTCATAAGGCATACGGATGTGAGCCGCTCCAAGCATTATCGGATTATTACGATGGTATATAGCTGATATATCAACCCAAGGCTCCGACTCCATTTGCGCCCCTTGATAACCTAACCATTCTCCAAAGGGTCCTTCTGGCGCAGAATTTCCTGGATTTATGAAACCTTCAATCACTATTTCGGCATTAAAGGGAAAAGGAAGTCCTGTATGCTTTCCCTTAACACATTTTATAGCTTGGCCTCGATAGGCGCCCATCATGTCTAATTCACACATTCCTTCTGGTGCCTCGGTTGAGGACGTTAAAAATGACAGCGGATCACTTCCGACAACAATACAAACCGGCATAGGCTGATCTTTAGTCATATATTTATCTCTATGAATTCTGCCGTGTTTTCCCGGTGAAATATAAAGTCCCACTCGTTTAGAATCATGAACCATAACTCGATAGGTACCACAATTGACCCAGCCAGTATCCGGATCTCTTGTTATGTTAAAACATCCCGTTCCGATATATCGGCCGCCATCTGCCGGGTTCCATAAGGGCGAAGGAAACTTGGTGACATCAATATCATCGCCCTCAAGAATGTTTTCGAAAATCGGACCATTATCAACTATCTCGTGCGGAATAGGGCTCAGATTTTTAGTATGCATATGATAAGCTTGACTAAGCTCAAGTTTGTTGAAGTGCGAAGGAAACCCTAGTGTTAGGTTTTTCCTAGTTCCAGTAAACCAATTCACTAAAATACGAAAACCTTTAGGGCAGCCTTCAACTTCATCAAATACCACCGTAGATGTGCCCTCGTCGTGACACATTACTTCTACGACTTGGCCAATATCCTCTTTCCAGGATGCGCCAGTGACAATCTTGAGATCACCGCGAGCTTCAACTTCGTCCATCCAGTCCCGTAAATCAACATATTCCAGCGCGCAAACTAAGTTGTCACTATTGCAATTGATTTCCGTATCCATATTACCTGAATTCAAAGGGGGTCGGTTCATAAGAGATTCCTTAGCTAATCATCGAACCTTTTTAGCCTTTTTATGCAATTTCGGCTACCCAAATGAGTTTTATCTCAAAAGAAAACGGCCACCGGCCAAATGCCCGATGGCCGTTTTTAGAGATTAGGAAAAATTATTTCTTTGTAACAATCTGATTTTCCGGCGTAACGGGCTCACAGAGGTGGCCCCATTTATCGTATGCCTCCTTCATTACCGCTGGTTCCGGTGAATTCACTGCAGGGAATTCATCTTTCCAGTGGAATGGGCGGCAAGCATCAATGATTGCCCGACTATTGGTCAAATTACCTTTCGCTTTTTCCTCGGGAGGAATTCTAGGATCCAAGGGTGTTGACCAACAGTTATGTATTATATCAATCGAAGTAGCTGGATCGGACCGTGTGATGGCTGCCCACATTAGCTCCTCCAAGTTAGTAACATCAATATCATCATCAACGACTATTACATATTTCCCGGCATAGGCGCCAGTGTGGCACATAGCTGCTACGTGCCCGGTTTGCATAGCGTGACCCGGATACCTCTGTTTTATTGCAATGCCAAGCAACATTCGGGCCGTCCCGCACTCATGAGCCCAAACCCCCGTAACATCGGGAACACCCGCTTTTTCGATATTCTCTTTTAGAGCCGCGGAACGAGTAACTGCTCGATAGCGAGCTAGTTCGTCGGGTGGTCTCAATGGTGGGCACCCTAGAATTACCGGATCATTTCGGTGATATATCGCTTTAATATCAAGAATTGGCTCAGGACGCACATCAGATCCATAATACCCTGTCCATTCGCCGAAGGGGCCTTCTGTTTTACGATTATCGGGTTGAATAAAACCTTCTATTACGACTTCAGCATTGGCGGGAAAAGGTAAGCCTGTATGTTTACCTTGGACACATTCCAGGGCATGCCCACGATAACCTCCAAGAATATCATATTCACACTCGCCAGGAGGGAGTTCCGTACAACCCATTAAAAAACCCATTGGATCTCCACCAAGGACTACGCATGCGGGCATAGGCTCACCATTGGCCTCATATTTGTCACGATGAATCCGACCATGCTTCCCGGGAGATATGTAGAACCCCACCTCTTTTTTTCCCTGAATCATCACCCGATATGTTCCAAGATTAATCCAACCTGTATCAGGATCTCTAGTTACGTTGTAAGAGCCTGTCCCGATGTAACGCCCACCGTCTTTATCGTGCCACATTGGAGCTGGAAATTTTTCTATATCAATTTCATCGCCCTCCAGAATATTCTCAAAAACTGAGCCGGTATCTACAATTTTATGAGGGATAGATTCGACAGATTTCATATGTTTATGAACACCGTCTGTAAGCTCGAGCTTATTCCATTCTGTTGGAAAACCCATAGTCATACATTTGCGCTTACCAGCAAAAAAGTTAATAAGCATTCTAAAGCCTGGCGGACAGCCCGGGACATCATCGAAAACTATGCACGGTGCATTTTCATCGTGCTGTACAACTTCCGCTGCCAAACCAATATCTTCTTCCCAACTCGCACCTTTGACGACCCTAAGTTCTCCAAGCTTTTCTGCTTCTGTGATCCACTCTCGCATATCCTCATAGGTCAAACGGGCGCCGACATTGGAACCTGAATCGACTGCTTTGGCTGTACTATCTGCCATTTAGCAAACCTCCTAATACAAAATTTATTTTATAAAATGGATGGTCAACATAAAATCTTCAATCAACCAACCTGCTTTTTATGGTGCACAATATTGGCACCCTCAATCGATACAATCAACCACATAAAATAGGAATTAATGTAATGTCATGTATATGACCCTAATTTATTGCTATCGGCGATCCGCTGCGCCACATATGCGCCAGCCGTGGTATCTTGATATTTTTTGGGATTTTCCTTGGATATACAGCTTGGAAATGTACTCACGGGAGTTTTGACGTCTGGATCAACAAAAAAGGCAATCGAATAACGGTCAGTATTGCTATTCATGGGCTTCACTCTATGGGGTGTAGAACAATATCGATCATTAGTCCAAGTAGCTACTAAATCTGCAGTATTTATTATTATTGTTTCTGGTATGTAGACAGCATCGTGCCAGAGACCATCACGTCCTTTTACCTGGAGCCCTCCAACATCATCCTGGAAAAGTAGTGTGATGGTCCCAAAATCAGTATGTGCTCCGCATCCAAGTTGTTCTTCCGCCAACTCCTTTTCATAGACCGGGTAGTGAAGATAACGTAAAGCGGTGTTGTCCCCTTGGTGACATTTTCGAAAAAAATCGTTCGGCAAATCCAGAGCAAGTGCAAAAGCCTCCATTACAATATTGGCACCCCTCAGAAATTCTTCAAAAGTGCTCTTGGCTGTTGCATAAAATTCTGGAGAAGGCCAAAGCTCCGGCTTGTCGTAATTTTTGGGGACATCACGCATCGTGAATGCTTCTTTAAGATCTGGAGCTATTCGTGAATCTAACCTTTGCTGCTCAGAAGCTTGATACCCATGATTAATTTCTTGGTAGTATCCAGAAAGATCTTTAATTTCCTGACTTTGGGAAAAAAATTGTTTACTCGAAGCAAATGCCGAAGCTAAAATTTCTGGATCAATACCAAGGTTCTTGACATACATAAACCCAACTTTTGATGCTGCCCAGTCTACCTCTTTAGCAACTTGGATGCGTTTTTCGTCATCATTGGCCGTAAAGTTTTTAAAGTCTATAATTGGAATATTTGTCATCAACGGACACTCTTCACGTTACCTAGCGTTCTATCCAGCCAACCGGCTCCTAAAAAATTTCCCAATGAAATAGCCCTTGCAATTTATAATATTAGGGTAGCACCTTTATCCCTACAAAAGAAGTGAATATTAGGTACTTGATATTTTTGTATCTCGAATCCACTCTTGAATTTAAAAATGGAACAAAACATACCGGGTTTAGAAAATTAAGACCAACTCGCTGATTTAGAATAATTTAATTGGTAATGACTAGCCAAAGCGCTTCGATCAAGTTTACCACGAGAATTCTTCGGTAATTGATTACGTGTGTATATTGCCTTAGGTATTTTTTCCTTTGGTAACTTCGACATACAATACTCAATAATCTCCTCTTCAGAAATTTTTACACCTGATCCAAACACAATATAGGAAACAACCTCTTCGCCATAAATCGGATGCGGCACCCCGATTGTACCCACTTCAACAATACATGGGTGTTGCATTAATACTCCATCAATTTCCAAAGGCGATATATTCATTCCTCCCCGAATTATAAGCTCTTTGAGCCTTCCCGTAATATGCAGGTGATCATCTTCGTCGAAAAAACCGAGGTCCCCTGAGTGATGTCCATCTTTTGGCAGACGCTCTATAACGCCACTAGGCATGAGGTAGCCATACGCCTGTTGTTTTCCTCCACCAACTATAATTTCACCGACTTCACCACGACTTAGCTTTTTACCGCCTAGGTCAACAATCCTAATATCTTGATATTTTTGAGCGGGACCAATAGATCCAATTTTTCTATCCGAACCTCGATGAGCCGCAGTATTTCCGCCTTCGCTTGAACCGCAGCTTTGAGCAAGTTTAATCCCATAAAGTTTCTCAAAAGTTATCCATTGCTTTTCTAACAATGGTGCTGAGCTAGAGGTAAGAAAACGCAGATGAGGTAAATCCTTCCCCCTTATATTCACCGGTTTATTAATCAGCATGTTAACAATTGTTGGAACAACAAAAGCAATATTTGCTTCAGAATTCTTTAGCCAATCAAAATAATTGCTTTTGGAAAACTTTTTTGCCATCACAACAGTGGCGCCTGCGACAAGAGGGGCCCCCAAACTCATATGCTGTGCAGACAACCAACTATAAGAACGACAATCAAATACTTTATCTCCGGGCTCTAGTTCTAAATAATCAGCGGTAGCATCATAATTATAATAAGCTGTTTCATGGGTCTGGATGACACCTTTTGGTTTGGCAACAGTCCCGGAAGTATAAAAAATCACTGCATGATCACTAGGGGATGCTACACTACCAATATTATCCGTTTCTGGAAAAGAACCGAGGATATTAAAAAATCCTGTAGCAGCACCAATGTTTTCCTGCCAATCACCGATGGCAATCCACTCTCCTGGTAAATCAGACTTTAATTTTTGGAGCCCTAGATCTTCTTGGAAAAGAACAATTTTTGGAGAAACTGCTCTAACAATTTCCGAAAGATGTTCTTCGTTCATTTCAACATGAACGGTCGCCAAAGTAGCTCCATAACCTAATACACTGGTAAAAATGATAAGATTTTCGACCGAATTCTCGGCAAGGAGTAAAATCCTGTCGTTTGCTTTAATCTGACGATTATTTAAAAAACCAGCCACCCTATTAGAAATACTATACAAAGCCCCATAATTGATTGACTTTCCCTGGTCAACACAGTGCACATAGGTACGCTCCGGCCAACGCTCAGCGTTTTTTAATAAAACCTGATGAAAACTTTTTGCACCATTTTTAGATATATTCTTCATAGGATTTGTTTAACATCGATAAGATTTAGCGGCAATGTAAGGAGTGGTGTTTAACGAATAAGAAAAGTTGTTATAATTTTATACTACTTTAACCAATCAATAAACTCGAGGTATTTTAAATTGAATAAAACAGTGATCGTTACTGGCGCGGCGAGCGGTATAGGATATGCTTGCGCTAAATTGCTATCACAGCGTGGTTCAAAGGTTGTAGGTCTCGACGTACAGAGAAAAAAACTGGAAAAGCATTTCAGAAATTTAGATAATGCTATTGGCCTGTGGGGGGATGTATCCTTAGACCTCGATTGTATTAACGCTGTAAAATCTGCGGTTGAAAATTTTGGGGGTTTGGATGGCCTTATTCATTGTGGTGCCGCTCATTCTAGTGCGCGTTGGGATGAACTTGACCCCAATGATATGAATAGAATACTTGAAATAAACGTTACCGGTTCTTTCCTTATTGCCCGTGCATGTGCAAACCATATGAAGAAAAATAAAAGTGGCTCAATAGTTCTCACCACTTCAGCCTCTGTACTTTTCGGCGTCACGGGAGGAAATGGCCAAGGTGGACCTGCGTATGTAAGCTCAAAAGGAGCTGTAATTGGTCTGATGAGATCAATGGCACGTGCTCTTGGGCCAGAGGGAATAAGAGTTAATGCGGTTAGCCCGGGTATCACTGACACCCCAATGGTTGCAAGTTACACAAAAGAACAAAAGACCGCTATGAGAGAGCGTTTCCCACTAAGAAGGTTTGCTAAACCCAAGGAGATAGCAGAAGGAGCAATTTTCCTTATTTCCGACAAAGCTAGTTTCATGACCGGCGAAAACATGCACATAAATGGAGGGTCTAATTTTGGTGGATAGACCAACACCTGCCATGCATAAACATGTAATTAACCGTGTCCAGTTTCACCCAACCACCGAAAATAGGGATCTTGCATATTTTTGAGTTCTTTAATTTCATCTTTAGTAAACCACTTAGAAAAATCCATTTCATCAACCGGATACTTTGAACGCTCATAAACTTGAACACCAAGTGGTGCCGTAGCATCAATACCCATTCCACCATCAGAAACCGAGATATTTCCTATCTTTAATTCTGATGGCTGAAATGCCTGGCCGCGACCATATTCGTTATAAACAATATAATCTTTTTGCGCTGATGCACGCGACTGTATTGCCCACATGACGTCCTCGGGCTGCCATGGATCAATATCCTCATCTACAACGACCACTAATCGCATCCCACGATAAAGGCCCATTATTGCGGTTAACAGGTTACGCTGCATGCCTTCATCTGACCTTCGACGTTTTTTTACCTGAATAACCAGGCCGCCCCATAAAGTCAGTCCAAGCCAACTAGCCACATCTTTTACAAACCCAGGAGCCATCCTTTCACATAGTTCATAAACACTCGCACACATGAAGGGTGCCTCATACCAGAAGGCACCAAAGTGTGGAGTATAAACGATGGGGTTCTTTTTTCTCCTTGTGACAGCGGTAAGTTGAAACGCACGGGGCGTACGATAAGCATGACCCATAGACCGGGCCCACTCAGGATGTAACAATGCGACACCTTGTTTACCCATTCGTTCCGCTTCTTCAGTTTCCCAGACACGCTCTCCTTCCAAAACATAGCCCTCAAGTGACCACTCAGCATTCGCTATAGTATAGGCGTCAACTGTTTTTGCCTTTACAACGTCTACAGGGAAACCCTGAATAGCACCTGCAAATCCAAGTTTATCAGTCTGCCCGGGAAAGATGACCGGATTCATCGTCGAAACGGAGACTAGCTCTGGTCCTACCGGGGGACAAATATTCACAGTGCAAGGCACTTTTTTACCTGGATGATGGGAACAAATTACATCCCCCGCACCACCGGGAACCATATTAATTGAAGCATATTTTTGTCCCTCACGGAAAGACATGCGATACATCGATATCTGGCTTCCACCCCCTGGAACCCACGGCTCACCCATAAAAAGATGTGAACCCGCACCGAAAATTTGTCCACCATCGTTGAACGTATGTGTGGCAACGGGAATGATTTCATGAATATGATTAAAATCTTTTCCCGGAATAAGGATCTCCTCTTGAACCGGGGCAACATCAATTATTCGAGGGGGAATTGGGTTGCTTACCTGTTTAAGGAGCTGATACTTTATATCACGAAAATCTTCGACACCATGAAATCTGTTAACCCGCTCCTTGCGAGAATACAGATTTGATATCATCCGGACTCCGGGGTAACCTTTGATTTTGTTAGCGACAATTACCTTGGAGTTGTCGAACGCCTTTGTAATTGTGCACATCTCAACAAGAGGGTCTACTTCACTATTAATGTATTGGACATCTTCGCCAAGCCATTCAAGCGTGGTACGTAGATCTGTCAGTGCCTGTTCACGGGTTAGTCCGTTAGCGCCCTTCTCTTCAAGTTTAATGGCTATACGATCTGCCATACTGTTTCCTCCAGTAAAACTATTCCCCTATGGGTAGGGTGAATAAATTAAGATTTCATGTCTACGTCAACCGAATTGTCACCTCGGACTCGATTATACTCATAAATTTGTTCTATATTCTAATTTCTTTACAAATTAAAAAGGAATCTGCGATGCTTGATAGCCCACAATTTACCCCTCCCGCAATGACTAATAAGGAAATGAGAGACCAGGAATTTTCGTTATCCGAGAAAAAAACACCCTATGTATTCTCTTTAAAAGGACAACTTCTTGATCAGGGAAGAACAGATAGCGTTCTTGCTGCAACCGACGATTTAACCATCAGATTAAAAGTTTATGCATCGGGTGGTGAAAACGAGCTGCATGCGCACCCTTACGAGGATCATAGTTTCATGATTTTACAAGGCTCAGCAAAATTTTTTGGACCAGAGGATGAAGCCATTGAGTTGGGTCAATGGGAAGGTATCATGCTTCCGCGCGGTAACCTTTATAAGTTTTTTGCAACTAGCGAAGAACCCCTTGTTATGATCCGGGTTGGTAATCCCAATCACAAAAAACAACCTCAACCAACACGCCTGAATGCAGAAGGTAAAGAGATGCGAGGTGATTCGAAAGAAAACAAATCAGTAGAGGTTATTTTCCGAAAAGACAGTTTCTTTGGAGATTAATATTTGAATTCCTTTTAATAGACTTAATCCCTGATGTCTTGTAAAAACCACTCAGTCGGTATTGTCCGGCCAACTTTTTCTTGTAGGGCCTTCTCGTAAACGAGGCCGCCTACCGATGAAAACTGCAACCCTTGGTTACCCATATTATGGTAAAATGTTATCTGTTTGTCATCTGTTCGCCCAAGTGAGGGATTATTTATCAAGTCCCCAAAGGAAGGAAAATTGACTATAAAATTAAAATTGTCTTGTTTTCCAGGCAGTCTTTTGCGCTCCTCCTCAGAGCCGGCCACCCACGCCATGGGGCTGTGACCGATACCTTTCTCGGTATCCTTACTTTCGATATCCAATCCACTTTCTCCTTGAGATATTTTAACATCAACACGTTGAAGGACTTCATTCGAAATTTCCATGGGCCCAAGCATCGTAACGTGTTGCCCCTCTGACAACCAATCAGCTTCAAAGGTCGGGGCCATAGAATCAGTGCAACTAGAAACAATGTCAGAATCCCGGACCGCCTCTTCTGGATTATCCACTGCTTCAACCTCTATATTTAGTCGGCGCCCCATTTCAGAAGCGTAAGCATCGCGATTTCTTTTCGTAGGACTGTAAACCTTAACTTTTGTAATTTTCCTAACAGCACAATAAGCCTGAAGGTAGGTTCTAGCCATTCCACCTGACCCAAGCATACCAACCGTAGTTGCATTTTCACGAGCAAGGTATTTTGCACCTATACCACTGCCACCGCCAACTCTCATATGCTGCAAAATACCGTCATTGATAAAAGCCAACGGCTCTCCATTCATCGTCGAAAAAAGCATTATCAGACCGCAATATGTCCCCGGCTCTATACAGTATTTATCTTCCGTCCAACTACCGTTGGCGGCCATTGGCCATGTCATAATGTCTGATTTCATCCGAATGGCTAGGTAACCACCGGAACACCCCTCCATTGTGCCCCACCGATAGTAGCCATCCTCTCGTTCACATGGCGCGTAAATATCTGACCGGGGCCGATGGGTCGCCGTTCCTTCCGCAAGATCACGAAAGGCCTTTTCCTGAGCCTCTATGCAATCTTCCATATTTAAAATTTCTTCTACAACATCATTGTGTATAAATAACATCAGACCCCTCCCGTTTCTAGAAATTTACATGTAAAATTCTAAAACGCAGACTGCTAAATTTTAACCTCAGTGACAAATATGTTCTCATCTATAAGTTTTTGATATAAGTCCTTCAGCCCTCAACACCTGTAACCCTGTTCCCATAAAATCTAATTTTGTGATTTCAGAATATTCAAAATTAAGGACCCCAAACTTGATTAACCGGTCTTAAATTAAAACAACATCTTAAGAAAATTATTTATTGCACACTATCCTCCGCAACCGCACGCCTGCGGAGATCTTCCAGCATCCAGTAATCCGCATCTGGCAATACACCAGCTTTCTTTAACCCCTGACAAATCGCTAGGGCCTTAGCCCACCACCCATGGTTAGGACAAGTCTCGCCAAGTTTCGTACAAGTCACGATAAGATCTCGTTGAGCTTCTAAATATTCCGGGTTTAGGTCGGCAAGGTTCTTAGAAATTATATAACTTCTCTCAAAATAAGCTTTGGCACTAGGTAAATTCCCCGAATTTTTTCTTAAATCTCCCAACCTGTTGAGACTAAACCAAACATCACGCTGTAATTGACTATTTTGCGGATCTTCTTCAGCGAGCCGTTTAGATATCTTAAGGCCTAAATTATATCTATCGTTGGCAGAATCAAAATTCCCGAGTTTCTCAAGCGCACCGCCAAGCCGATTTAAACTGACAATTATATCTCTTAAGGTTTCGGTATTTTTGGGGTTTCTTTGGATGATATTTTCCAATATTCCCAAGCTCTTCTCAAAAAGATTTAACGCCCGCAAATATTCCTTATTTTCCATTAATGCGTCTGCCAGCTGACTATTCGCCATCGCAACTTCTCGCTGCGCATTATTACTCGCCGGATTAAGGGCGGCCAGCCTTTCTTTCACTTTAAGCCCGTTCTCTAAATCTATTATTTTAACTAGAACCGGACCCGGTGTCGCTGGAACACGGACATCGGGGGCGTCAACAGTTAACTTTTCTTTTGCCTCTAAGCTTCTATTTTTTAAAATTAACCCCCGTTTATTAGTTTCTGTACTTGGATTAATAAAGCATTCTAAAATCTCTAATACATTCCTTTCGACTTTCGGACTTATTAGAGCTTCCTCGGATTCTCTTATTCTTACTCCGGATTTATTGACATTTAATCTGAGAGGATTTTTTTCAACCCCGAGGTATTGCCTGATACTGCGTTCAATTTCACCGGCCTCTAAGGTAGGATTGTTTAACGGAGATGCCCCTTCTTGAATTGCCGATCGTCTAGAGCGATCCTCAAAATTTTTAGACTCAAAACCCAACGTCTTTGAGTCAATAGTCACTAAACTGCTGTCAATACTCTTAGGAGACGCTATAAAAGGTTCACCGCTATCGCCCTCTTTTGATTTAGCTGCTTCCCGATCTGCTGCGTCTTTTAAAGCCATAAAAAAAATTAATGTTAGCAATGCTGGAATTACAATAAAAAGAATCCAATCCGGTGTAGCTTCAACAAATGGCAAGATTGATTCTGGAATGATTTCAGGAAATTTAGCCCTAGTTTCTTTTATAAACTCCGTATACCAAGAAGCAATTCCATAAAACGACAAGACCGCTTGGAGCCATAACCAATCCATAAAAGAACCCAATAAGCTTATAATCATTGCAACGAGCAATATTGATTTGTTCCAAAAGGATATAAAAAAAATTGATAGGGCTTCAAACCACTGTGACAGCAACTTCGGAAATACCCCGGTAAACCAGATTATTATGCTATCAAAATCCATTAGGCCTCTTTTCCAATGGTTCTATGAAATTATTCTTAATAAAAACAAATAGAAAATCATCAATGACCTCTTTACTATTATTAAAAGGTTTTTAGCGCGAAAGTTCGCCAGTATTCGATATTATACTTTAAACTCACTCTGCACCTCCTTCGGAAACATATCCTCTGGTTTTAAATGCTTATGGAATAGCCCCTGCTCATATCCATAAAGCAAAAAGGCTTCCAGTGTTTTGCGGTTTGGTTCTATACCATATGGATAAAAATCATCTCCAAATAAATCCCTTAATTCCTCCGCCATATCGTAAATCCAACCAACGGGTACCCTGCAGGCAGTTATATCAAGCATTCTCTCCATGGAACGGTTTTTAGCTTCAGTCAGAGCCTTACACATACTTTGTGCAATCCAAGGATTGGTTTCAAAAACGTCACGCCTTATTGCATAAAGATGCATGATAGGCCAAATACCGGTATCTCGATAATATTGTTTTTCAACTTCGCGATAGTTTGGAAACAATCTTACTATTCGGGGGTCACGTTTTTCTACCAATTCCGGGGCATGGGCTGTCAAAATTGCATCAATTTCGCCCGAGAGTAGCATGCTACTTAGCGATTTTTCTGGCTCCGGATTTAATACTATCCCCTTAGGCAAGTTAAGCGCGACCTTCTCCTTCCGACCAGGCTGATTTACCCCAGCCTGATACCATTCTATTTCCGTCAATGGTATGCCAACATCATGCTCAATCCATCCTCTGGAATAAACAGAAGCGGATTGACCCCATTCAGGCACGCCGACACGCCTGCCACGTAGATCCTCTGCTTTCTTTATTGGTCCATCAGGAAGAATATAAACAGAAGACTGACGAGCAACGCGAGAAGGGAAAATTGGTAAACCGACGAACCTCTCATCGCCTTGACTAATCATGGAGGTGTATTTTCCACTGGAAATTTCGGATATATCAAATTCTTCAAAATTAATGAAACGGTAGAACATTTCTTCAATTTGTAATGTGATCGGAACCAGCTCAATACCCTCGGGTTCGACCGTCCCCATTGTCACGTCACGTACATGTTCATAGTCACTGGTGGCAAAGCTAAGCCTCAGTCGCGAATTAGACATATTATTTACTCCACAAAATTTTAAATCCGTTGGCTAAATACCTTGGTCAAAAGAATCTCCTAGATAGCAAATACCATTAAAATAATTCTTCCAGACAACAAGGTTACGGCGGCAAGACGCTACAAGCTCATCTTCAAGGTTGAGATCGTCGGCATAGTTTGCCGCATTCCGCAAACCGAGCCCTGAGTGTTCAAGGTCTGCCTCAGTATGCAATTTGAAGAAACCAACGTCATCATCTGATAAATTCCACAATTCCTGAGAACAGGCATCAATAATATCAAGTTTGATATCCCAAATTGGACAGTTTGTTGCAACTTTGAGTTTTAGAACAGAGTTTCGATGCCGATTGTTTTGACGATGCTGTAAAACAAAGGCACGGCAGCGGTTTTTCATCCATGCATCATCCTGAAAAATCAACGTTCGGGAAACAAATGCATTTACTGCATTATCCAAACCCTCAATCACATTATTTTTGACCAACGCCTTTTTCCTTTTTAGTGTTATACGCCCTTAAATATCAAATGTTTCACGCTCAGACCACCTTTGCGGTCAATCTTGAACTTGTCATATAAACAAAACAATCATCAGAAATGTCGATTTATAGATACACTAAAAAAAAATGGTATGATTGTTTTTATTGATTAAGAATTAGAGGCACTACAATGGGTAAAATTCAAGATTCGACCCTGTCGGAATCAATTCTTCCGCCCAAAACCTTAGCGCAAATGGAAGCTCTGAATAAGGAAGCGGCACCACTCCACATATGGCTCAGAACCCATGCAAATGCCCCACAAAAACAACCTTGGCATTTTGGGCTAGAAGAAAAACCTCCTGAATTGGAAAAATATCCCAAAAGCGTAACCTCACCGCCACCGATATATCGTCCCGCACCCTACCTATGGAAATGGACTGACATTGAGCCTTACCTTCATCGAATTGCCGAAATTGCTCCTTTAGAATTTACAGACCGACAGCAATTTTTACTCTTAAATCCGAGCCTAGATAGATCCTTAAGTGTCACCAAAACTATCAGAGTTGCCTTATCAATTTACAAACCCGGCGACGAGGCTATTAACCATATGCACTCACCTAATGCTAGCCGAACAATTTTGTCTGAGTTTGGAGGCTATACAAAGGTGGATGGTGAGACCTGCAAAGCCCAACGAGGCGATTTAATCCTTACTCCAAATGGCACCTGGCATGGCCACGGTAATAAAAGCAAGGACCCGGTGATATGGATGGATGTCTTGGATTGGCCTTTATTGGAGTATCTTGATTGCATCTGGATTACGGAGGA
>CEUN01091203.1_pt1 | contig 18240 bp, 15 predicted proteins | sample 361501 | NCBI WGS metagenome assembly CEUN01 (sample SAMEA2622801, study PRJEB7988) | marine metagenome | biome: marine biome (ENVO:00000447); feature: marine epipelagic mixed layer (ENVO:xxxxxxxxx); material: "saline water (ENVO:00002010), including plankton (ENVO:xxxxxxxx)" | depth 120 m | reverse complement strand
AAAAAAGTGCAATGAGGATGCCAAATTTACTATATCCTAGTATTTCAGAAAACGCCGTAAAACTTATTTAACCGGATATTGAAGACGCTGCCTTACCAAGATGAAACTTTCTCTGTGTAATTGCCTCTTTCACTTCCGCAATTACTGGATCCCACGAATTTGGTGCTTTTTGTCTAAATAATCTTGCTTGTGAATACCAAGGTGAATCGTTTCGGTCTAGTAACCATCGCCAATCCGGCAAATACGGGAGCAGTATCCAAACAGGAATTCCGAGTGCACCGGCTAGGTGGGCGACGGATGTATCCACTGAAATAATAAGGTCCAATTCCGAAATTGCTTTCGCTGTATCCGCAAAATCAATAAATCTCGGTGGGTTTTCTAAGTCATGTTGAGAACAATCCACTAAATCATTAGCTCTTTCTCCCTGCTGTAAATTTACCCACGTGAAATTGGGAAGTGATAGTAGAGGTAAAAGCATTTTTGCCGGAATAGAGCGATTTATGTCATTGGTATGTCTAGGGTTCCCGGACCAAACAACTCCCACACTTGGTTGGCTTCTTTCCCGTAAAACCTTTTCATTAGCAGGGATAGATAGATAAGGTTTTTCCATTTCGACATCAGCTAACGTGAGATTTAGACGAAAGGGAAGGCTTAGAAGTGCAATTTGATAATCAAAATCTTTCGGATTTGGTGTTTCTTCAAGTACCGTCGCCGTACCCGAAAACCACTTTGCAAGTTTATTGAGAGACTGATGAACAGACACCGATACTTGGGCTCCCAGATTTTCAAGCAATGGTATGAACCTAGCAAACTGGATTGTATCCCCAATACCTTGTTCTGCATGTACAAGGATGTGCGCGCCATCAAGAGGTTCACTGGTCCACTCTGGAATTGCAAATTTACGAGGTTTACGATCTGCCAGGTATCGACGAAACTCAAACGAACGAAAGCCCTCAGCAAAGTCACCTAAAAGCAAATAGGTCATAGCTCGGTTATAGTGTATCGAAGCGTTTTGTGGTTCTAATGAAACCGCCCTGGCGTGCGCATTTAAAGCCTTATCAAGCCTTAGCGAAGCCTCATAAGTCAGTGCGAGATTACTCCAAGACTTTGCATAATTCGGATTACGCCTCGTTGCACTTTCTAATAAAGGCAACGCTTCGTCGGGCCGGTTTGCCTTAATGAGCGCTGCAGCGTAGTTCGATTGCACCATTGGATCGTCAGGGGCTAAACGATTAGTCTCATTTAATGTATTTATCGCTTCGTCAATTTTTCCCGCCTCTTGGAGAGTGACGCCGATGTTGTTTAGAGCGGATATGTTTTCGGGATCCGTTGCCAGAATGCAGTGATAGGCTTCAACCGCCTCTTCAAAGCGCCCTAGATTGAAAAGAATATCGCCTCGTTCCAGTTCGAACTCGATCGTGCCGGGGGCGAGCATGGAGGCTTTTTCTAGGTAATGAAGCGCTTCGTTAATTTTTCCAGAATTTTTCAGGCAGATACCAGCTCGATGCCACAGATCCGCTCGCAATGGGAAGGACGCAAGTGCTTTCAAATAAATATCTGACGCGGTTTGCCATCTATTTTTTTCTGCCGCAGCTTCTGCTTTCTGTATAAATTTAGCGTATTCAATTGAATGGTCGCTGATCATTTAGAAATTGTTTTCGTCTTGTGTTCTAGGGCTGTTTTTATTGGTCGCAAAAGTGTTAGATGTCGCGAGAATTATTGCATCCAACTGCAAGTTGGGTCATCAACAATTTATAAATCTCAGGTTTAGAATAATTAGGTCTATATAATTACCATAGTTTTATATGAAAACTGGGTAGACCGCTTGCTCCCAAAAGTTCTCCAGAGTTGGTATGCAGGCTATGTCCGTTTAAAAAAATATTTACTATTTAAATTTTAGATTATTTGGATGCCCTCTGGACATTTAATTTAAAAAATATCCACATCTAGGTTTTGTATAGTTCGGTAGGGTCAACTATTTGTTCTTTGATTGTGACAAATGAATCATTATTAACGGCATAATAAAAACATGACCGTCGGCCTGTATGGCAGGCGACGCCTAATTGATCAACTTTTAGAAGCAAGGTATCGTAATCACAATCTACAATAAGCTCTTTGAGCGATTGTGTTTGTCCTGAAGTTTCACCTTTAAACCAGAGCGATTTCCGTGAACGAGACCAATAGCAAACCCGTCCGGTATTGAGGGTTTCCGTTAATGATTCAGCATTCATCCAAGCCATCATTAAGATCTCACCGCTATCAAATTGCTGTGCAATTGCCGGAACCAATCCTCGGTCGTCGAATTTAATAGATGATAAAACGTTATCATAAGTCATTTTCAGCCTACTTTGTTATATCTTTCAAAACCGGCATCTAAATCATTAATCAAGTCATCGGCATCTTCGAGCCCAACATGAACACGCATTGTAAAGCCGCCAGGATTCCAGTCGGTTACGGTTCTATTTTTTTCTGGTGAAGCCGGGATTAGTAAACTTTCAAAGCCACCCCAGCTAGAACCCATGCCAAATAGCTCCAAGTTATTCATTAGGGCGGCTACTTTAGTTGGATTTCCACTTTCGACGACGAAACCGAATAATCCCGACGCGCCGGTAAAGTCACGCTTCCATAGCGCATGTCCTGGGTCCTGCGGTAAACCTGGATGCATGACGCGAGTAACTTCCGGCCGATCCTGCAGCCAACCCGCAATTTTCAGTCCAGATTCTTGATGTCGCGGCATACGGACGCCCATAGTCCTGAGTCCACGAAGTGCCAAATAAATGTCGTCTGGTCCTGAACATGCACCAAAGCTTTGTGCAGATGCGTAAACTTGGTCAAATGTCGCTTCATTACATGTAATAGAACCCAGCATGACATCTGAGTGTGCAACGATATATTTTGTGCCGGCTTGCACCGAAATATCAACGCCATGTGAGAGTGGTTTAAAGTAGTAGCCACCACTCCATGTGTTATCTATAAGCGTTATGATATTTTTTGTTCTGGCAACATCGGTGATCGCTTTGACGTCTTGCATTTCGAATGTTTGGCTGCCTGGTGATTCAAGCCAGATTAGCCGTGTGTTAGGCCGGATCAGATTTTCGATTCCTGCACCAATATTCGGATTGTAAAATTCTGCTTCTATACCCAGTTGAGACAGTTTCCCAGTACTAAAACTGCGGGTAGGTCCGTATGTATTATCGGTAATCAGGATATGATCGCCTGATTGCACAAAAGCCATCAAAGCCATTGTAATAGCAGCAAGACCAGACGGGACAATGGCTGTTCCTTTGGCGGGGCCTCCTTCTAATTCGGTTAATGCATCTTCCAATGCAAATGTAGTCGGAGTTCCGCGCCGTCCGTATCGGATACGAGCCGAACTGCCCCGATCTACGTACTCTTCCATTGTCGGAAACAATATTGTTGATGCATGGTATACGGGCGGGTTTACCACACCGTGATTTTCAAAAGGTTTACGGCCGGAATGTGTTATTTTTGTGTCGTCTTTCATGATTTGCTCATTTGGTCTAATAGGAGGCGCGTTTAAAGTTGGAAGCATTCAACCATTGCAGTAAGGCTCTAGCCAGTTGGATTTTGGAGAAAATTTTTCACCGGAGGCATTGGTGTCAGAATTTGAGAAGGTCGATTGTGTTGTTATCGGAGCGGGTGTTGTTGGCCTTGCAGTCGCACGTGAGCTCGCACTTGCGGGCAGGGAAGTGATCGTACTCGAAAGTGCGGAATTGATTGGGTCCGAAACCAGTTCGCGAAATAGTGAAGTCATCCACGCCGGCATCTACTATCCGAAAAACAGTTTAAAGGCGCTGTTTTGTGTTGAGGGGAAAAAACGTCTTTATCGATACTGTGCGGAGCACGGCGTTCCATATCAACGTTGCGGAAAGTTAATCGTGGCGACACTTCCGGAGCAAGTCGATACGCTGAAAGAAATTCAAAAAAAAGCGGCGGCAAATGGTGTGGATGACCTACAATTATTGAGTGGAAATGAAGCGACTTCGATTGAGCCAGAGTTAAACTGTGTTGCCGCTTTACGGTCTCCATCGACTGGTATAATCGATAGTCATAGCCTAATGCTTGCATATCAAGGCGATGCAGAAAACAAAGGTGCTATGATTGCGTTTCTTAGCCCGGTCGTCGACGGTGAGTTGGGTGCGGATGGCATTTTTTTAAACGTCGGTGGTGAAACGCCGATGCGGCTATCATGTAAAACCGTCATCAACAGTGCGGGTCTACATGCACCCAAAATCGCTCAAAAAATTAAAGGGTTTTCGACGGACAACACCCCTCCCGCTTTCTACGCAAAGGGAAACTACTATTCGTTGCTCGGCAAACCACCCTTTAGCCGCTTGATCTACCCCGTGCCTGAACCTGGCGGTTTGGGCGTGCACATTACGATTGATCTTGGAGGTCAGGCGCGTTTTGGGCCGGATGTAGAGTGGATTGATCACATAGAGTATTCAGTCGACCCACAGCGCTCTGACAAGTTTTATGATGCTGTGCGGGCTTACTGGCCTGGTTTGAAAGATGGGGCATTAGTTCCTGGTTATGCTGGTATCCGTCCAAAGATATCAGGGCCAGGCGAAGAGGCAGCTGACTTCGTTGTCCAAGGGCCGAATGATCATGGTGTGCCCAACCTCGTTAATCTATACGGAATTGAATCGCCTGGCCTGACGGCGTCTCTTGCGATTGCCGAACGCGTTCGAAAAGTTCTAAAGAGTTAAAGATTTAGAGGCGGGCCAACTTCAGCAGGCATATATCCAACCCGACGCGGATCGATTACTTTTCTTGTTTTTTGTTCGAAGGGTGAGAAACCTCGGCGTTGATAGTTTGGCAATGCAGAGGGGTGGTCTAAAGTGCAAGTGTGCAACCAGAATCGATTTGGATGATAACTCCATGCGATATCTATTATGGCTTCGAGAAAATACCGTCCAAGCCCTTTGCCAATGAATTCGGGAACTAATCCAAAATAAGACAATTCAATGTCGACGCCTTCATGCCTATTTAATTCGGCGTATCCGGCAGGCACCCCGCCGACGAAGAGGCAATAAATTTCAATATTATCGTCGTGAATAATGTGTCTGAGTTTCTCGTCATCCATTATACGGCGTTCGTACCAAAGCCAGGGTTCCCCAACAACGTTATATAAGTAGCGGTAAAAGCTGATTGTAGGATCCATAATTCGCGTGAGCATTACCGGATGCTTTAAATTCGGCGGATGGGTTGGTGACTGGCTTGGTGGTTCATGCATCTCCAGATAAGTGAAGGTGACTTCCAGTCGATCATCCTTAAATATCATTTATTAAAGCCTTCCTGATCGTCTAACAGTAAGCCTTGATGATTAGGCTTTTCACCTCATACCCAATTCGTTTCTACGACTGAGAAGTGGAGTTTTTCCTAGAAACATCTTTTTACGTTATCTTGGGCAAGCCAATTGTTCATAATACAATTCTTTATGAACTATAATCCTGCACCCTTAACTATATTTTTCTGTTTATTCGTGTTGAAGATTTACAGATTAGGCATCTAATTACCATAATTGATGTATCGCTGGCTCGCACCGATTTTATTTCCATATATTTTTTACAGATTTATTACCGACCACGAAAAAGAGGGGAACGGTATTCTCGTTCATCACTTTCTAAGGGCTTTCTTAACCAAAAACATTCTAGAGAGTGAAGACATTTTCTGTCGTCACCGTTCTCGGTCTGGCAGGTTCCGATGTGATATTATTTTTCGATGGGCAAGTCCTGTCGGCCACCCCACTCGGTCCAAGAGCCATCGTAGACTGCGATGTCGTCGCGGCCATTTAAGTAAAGTCCAAGTGCCAAGATACAGGCCGTAATCCCGCTACCACAGCTCGTGGTTATCGGCTTACTAAGATCAACACCGGCGTCAACAAAAGCCGCTTCAAGTTTAGTTGCATCAACCAAAGAACCATCTTTGACGATATTGTCATATGGAACGTTTAATGACTTTGGGATATGCCCAGAACGGAGACCGGGACGCAATTCTGGATCGGTTCCGTTGTATCGGCCTGCACCCCTCGCATCGACAACTTGCTCTCTGTCACTGGCAATGTTTCGATTTACCTGTGTCGCAAGACGTAATAGTCGTTCATTTAAGTTGGCAGAAAATTGCGCTGGCGTGTTAGTGGGTACGATATTTGTGACATCGCGCCCTTCTGCTCTCCATTTTGGGAGACCGCCGTCCAATACTGCGACATTATCGTGCCCAAATGTTCGAAACATCCACCAGGCGCGCGGTGCGGAGTAGATGCCGTGCTGGTCGTAAACTATGACCCTTGAGTTGTTTGAAATTCCTAATGCACCAACCTTAGAAGCAAATAGGGATTCACTTGGCATCATGTGGGGTAGAGTGGCCTCGGGGTCAGCAATCTCGTCAATGTCGAAGAAGGTCGCGTTTGGGATATGCGCAGCGCGATAATTCTTGCGGGTATCCTCAACAACACCAACTCGAGGCAAAGAAGCATCAATTACCAACATATTTGAGCTGCCAATATTTTCGGCAAGCCAATCTGTTGAAACTAATGCTTCAGAATCGATGTAGGACATAATTAATTTTTCTCCGCTTTATCAACAAAAGCAATACTAACCCGACGATTACTCTTACCTTTACTTTCGATTTTTGTAACGCGGATATGTTGGATTTCGCCGGTCCGTGAGACATGGGTGCCGCCGCATGGTTGCAAATCTATATCGCCAATTTTTATTGTGCGGATGCTGCCTGTTCCGCGAGGCGGTGCAACGGACATTGTTGGGATAATTTCTGGCTGCGCGTCTAGCTGTTCATCGGAAATGTAATCGATCTTTGTTAGATGATTTTCATCGATCAAAGCATTGATCGCTTCGCTAATCGTATCTTTGTCGAGCTTTTCGTTGCCCATATCGAAATCCATTCGGCTTTTTTCAGCGCCAATCTGATTCCCCGTTACACCAGCAGGGATGGCACTGCAAAGCAGATGCAGTGCTGTGTGCATTTGCATATGTTTATAGCGGCGTTCCCAATTGATAATGGCAATAACTTTGCCTCCTGTAGGAGGCAGCTTTTGGTTCTCCATCGGCACATGTACAACATTTTCATCACCCATACCTTTAACGGTAGTTGCAATTTTGATCTCACTGCAATCCGCCAGACGAAGGATTCCGGAATCTCCAGGTTGTCCCCCACCTGTTGGATAAAAAATGCTGCGATCAAGAATGATGCCCCCCATATCGTTCACTGAGAGGATGGTAGCTTCGCATTCCTTTAAGTAAGAATCAGTTCGGAAAACTTCTTCCGTTAACATTAAGGCTACTCCATCCAAGAGGGAACTGGCAGATCCTTATCTCTTAGAAATGCCGGGTTGAACAATTTTGTCTGATACTTCGTGCCGAAGTCGCAAAGAATTGTCACGATCGTATGGTCCGGGCCCATTTCTTTCGCCATACGTATGGCTCCAGCAACATTGACACCGCTTGAAGCGCCTACGCATAGCCCCTCTTCCTTCAGGAGGTCAAACACGATTGGTAGCGCTTCTTGATCAGAAATTTGATAGGCGTCGTCAAAAGGTGCGCCCGCGATGTTTCCAGTGATTCGACCCTGCCCAATACCTTCTGAAATAGAGCTACCTTCGGACTTGAGTTCTCCCGTTTTTATATAGCTATACATAGCTGCGCCCATCGGGTCAGCCGCCGCCGTTCTCACCGACGTACTCTTATCTTTTAGGAACATGCTGATACCCGCTAACGTGCCTCCGGTACCAATAGCGCAGGTAAATCCGTCGAGTTTACCATTAGTTTGCTTCCAAATTTCTGGACCGGTCGATCGGTAATGTCCCATTCGGTTGGATGTGTTGTCCCATTGGTTAGCGTATAGCACACCGTTCTGCTCAGTCGCTGCCAATTCTTTAGCTTTACGTTCAGCTTGGTGAACGTAATTATTAGGGTCCTTAAATGGAACCGCGGGAACCTCGATTAATTGTGCGCCGCATAAACGAAGCATATCCTTCTTTTCTTGGCTTTGTGTCTCAGGAATAATAATGACGGTGCTGTATCCCCGTGCATTGCCTACCAGAGATAGCCCAATTCCGGTATTTCCAGCGGTTCCTTCTACGATAATGCCGCCAGGTTTGAGATCGCCACGCTCTTCGGCATCCAAGATGATGTACTTTGCCGCACGGTCCTTTACAGATCCGCCGGGATTTAAAAACTCCGCTTTACCCAGAATAGTGCAACCGGTTTCCTCGGATGCTTTCCTGAGCTTTATGAGCGGCGTGTTGCCGATCGCATCGACAAAATCATTACAAAAATTCATTTTATCTTGCTTTGTTAGCTAGTGGGTCCGGTTCGCGAAAGCTCCAATATCAAGTAATTTGGTTTCTAGAGGATTAAGTCCAACGGCGCCGAATGTCTTTATAGTTAAGCTGCAGCCACTGCAAAGCGATAATCGAGAACGCGTTATTGATTTCGCCCTTGGAAACTCGAGCAAAAGCAATCTCGGATGCCTCTGAAAAAACATGGATGTCTTCCCCTTCGTCAGAGTTGCCATGTAATCCTCCGATATCTGTGGAGTCAATGCGACCGCAAAAGAGATGGCAGTATTCCGTGGAGCTGCCTGGAACCATGTAAAATGCGCATATTGGAAGAATATCTGTTAATTCGCCGCCAGTCTCTTCAAATGTTTCTCGTGTCGCGAGGTTTTCCGGTATTTCGTTAGGTTCTAGAATTCCCGCAATTACTTCAATCATCCAGGAATTTTGGGCGCCCGCAGCCATAGGACCTGGACGAAATTGCTCGATCAATACGATCCTATCTCGGACCGGATCGTAGGGCACAACCGCGGCTACAGCTCCACGTTCGAATACTTCGCGCGAGATCGTGTCACTCCAACTACCATCAAATTTTTTATGCCGAAGGCTATATTTTTTTCATATCAAAGAAGCCACGATATAAATTTTTGCTGCACTTAATTTCTACATCGTCCCGGTTCATCGCGGGTCTTCTCCTTTTCTCAAATAGCAGGAGCGGACGATATGGGACCGATAATTAAAGGGCAACAGGCAGAGCTTTTGGCAAATTAACCATTAGAAGAATATGTTTTAGGGTTAAATTTTGTTTGATCCAAATATGCTCCTCGGGCGATCTCCATTTTTTCTGGCATCAAAATTGGGTTGTTCAAAGGCCTGCACGATTTTTCGCTTTGCTGGGGCAATTTGTCGTTTGAAGTTCTGATAACCATACAATAAATCTGATTAAATTTCGCTGATTTTGTTTCAAACATTAGTTTTGGCAAAGGGAGCAAGTCATGTTCCTGAAAAACAAGAGTTTTGGGAGATTTTAAATGGATCTGTCATTCAGTCCTGCTGAAGAAACCTTTCGAGTTGAGGTCAAGAAATTTATAGATAAGCAATTTACCGAGGATATGCGGGATGCTTTAAAGAAATCTCCAACTAATTATCTCGATCCGCAAAGGCAGCGCATTTGGCAAAAAGCGCTTTATGACCAAGGCTGGGCAGCACCAAAATGGCCGGTGGAATACGGTGGTACGGGCTGGACAGCCGCCGAACACTACATTTACGAAACCGAGATTTCTAAAGCCGGTGCACCGCGTCCTATCGGGTTTGGTGCACGAATGGTAGGTCCGGTTATAATTCAGTTTGGTCGACCGGATCAGAAAGAACGATTTCTTCCTCGCATTCTCGCTTTTGACGATTGGTGGTGTCAAGGATACTCAGAACCTGGTTCGGGTTCAGATTTAGCGTCCTTGTCGACACGAGCAGTTAGGGATGGTGATCATTACATTGTTAATGGTTCAAAAATTTGGACCACGTTAGCCCAACATGCCGATTGGATTTTTTGCTTGGTTCGCACATCAACGGAAGGGAAACGTCAAGAAGGCATTTCCTTCTTACTAATTGATATGAACACACCCGGTGTTCGAGTTGAGCCGATTGTTCTGATTGATGGAGAACAACCACCACATCATGAGGTGAACCAAGTGTTTTTCGCAGATGTTCGGGTACCGATTGAAAACAGAATTGGTGAGGAAAACCAGGGATGGACTTACGCGAAATTTCTGCTCGAATTTGAACGAGGCGGTTCATACGGAGCGGGTATACGTTCTGGTCTTGTAAAGGTTAGGCACATCGCTAATCAAGAAAAATCAAATGGGCGGCCGCTGATTGAAGATCCGGACTTCCGCAATAAAATTGCCCAGCTTGAGATGGAAGTGCGCGCAGTTGAAATTAGTGAGTTGCGAATATTAGGTTCTCTTGGGGCTGGAGAGCGACCCGGCCCTGAATCTTCCGTCCTTAAGATGCGTGGAACGGAACTTGGTCAAGCGGTAACGGAACTTATGATGATAGCACTAGGTTATTACGCGCAACCTCATGAGATTGAATACCTTACGCCTGGCAGTAATCTGGAGCCTTTGGGGCCGGAATACGCGCCAACCGTGACGCCGCGATATTTTAATTACCGGAAGGCTTCTATCTACGGTGGTTCAAATGAAATTCAGTATAATATCATCGCAAAATTAATATTAGGGCTTTAAATAAAGCCTTAACTGTGAACGCAGGCTTTGAATATTTTCATTTTTATTTTAAGCTGATCCGTCAAAACAAATACCCTTTGTAAGGCATTACACTGGCAGTATTAGTCCCAGTTTACGGTTTATCAGAGAAATATATTGGGTTGCACTCAAATGCGACAGCAAGGGTTTTGGCATTAAGTTTTCTGAATTTACCGTTACCGTATCACGGTATTTTGCTTATTTCTGCTTATCTAAATATTGATAATCTTTCGTCCATTTTTTGGGTGCTGATGCTTTAGTTGGACCTATATTCACTAAATCTCTCACGAAGTGCTAATTTTTGGAACTTCCCGGTGGAAGTTCGCGGAACTTCATCAATAAATTCCACTGCATCTGGCAGCCACCATTTTGCAAACTGTTGTGATAAATATTCGCGCACTTCATCAGGGGATAACTTTTCGCTCTCGTTAAGAACAATGCAGGCTAAGGGGCGCTCGACCCATTTCTCATGTGGCATTGCGATGACGGCAGCCTCCCTGATTTTTGGATGGCCCATGAGGGCATTCTCGACATCAACCGAACTTATCCATTCGCCTCCTGATTTGATGAGGTCCTTTGTCCTGTCGGTAATCTTCACATAACCTTCTTTGTCCACGGTTACGACATCCCCGGTTCTAAACCACCCATCGTCGGTCCAACTAAAGACCGGATCATCTGGATTATAATACGAATTAGCTATCCATGGTCCCCGCACTTGGAGTTCGCCCATGGTTTGACCATCCCATGGGGCGAGATCATCATCGCCCATGATCCGAATTTCAACAAAGGGTAGGGGTATGCCCTGTTTAGCAAGGGTACTATATTGTTCGTCTTTACTCATAAAGTCGAAGGCAGGTTTTGGAACACCTGTCGTTCCAATTGGCGTCATTTCTGTCATCCCCCACGCATGGATAACTTGATACCCCATGCTATCGAAATCACGAATCATTGCTTCTGGCGCGGCTGATCCACCAATTACAAATTTCAGCCCTTGTTTCAACTTCCATCTCCCCGGTTGCTTCTTGAGTGCATCGACAACGGGTAACCAAACAGTTGGAACCCCCCCTGTAAGGGTTACATTTTCAGTTTCGAGTAACTCGAGGACACTCTCGTAATCCATGTGGGGTCCGGTGAATACAATTTTTGAGCCGGTCATAACTGCTGTCGTCGGCATACCCCATGCATTGGCATGAAACATCGGAACAATCGGCATGATGCAGTCCCGCATTGATAGACCAAATACGTCGGGTACCGCCGCAGATAGTGTGTGAAGAACAACCCCCCTGTGACTATAGGCTACGCCTTTTGGCCGGCCGGTTGTGCCCGATGTGTAGCACATACCGCACGCAGCATTTTCATCAATATTTGGATATTCAAAAGTGCCTTCTGCTTCAGCGAGTAAGTCTTCATAATCTTCCATACTCTCCGGAATCGATTTTTCCCCATGACGGACCACAAATATTTTCTCAAACGATACTTTGTCTTTAAAACTCTCTAAGATCGGAAGTAGATCGTCGTCCACGATCAGAAAACGATCTGCTGCATGGTTTACGATATAAGCTAATTCGTCCGCATGTAATCGAAGATTAAGTGTGTGAATTACACCGCCGGCACAAGGCACGCCAAAATACATTTCCAAGTGTTCGGCGTGATTCCAACAAAGTGTTGCAACGCGGTCGCCCGAATTCAAACCTATCTTAATAAGTGCTTCCGATAATTGTTTAGAACGCCTATAAAAATCAGCGAATTTATATCGTTTAATAGACTTGTCGGGACGGCGTGAAACAATCTCTTGATCACCATGTAAGCGGCCTGCATGCTCTAGAATGGTGGACAGCGTGAGCGGGTAGTCCATTATTGTTCCACGCATATCTTTCTCCCTTGCTTCGTGTGGTTTAGTCTCATCGCAGGATTAAATATCTGTTCTTTAAGATAGATAGTAAGATTGCATTCGCCATCTCTGAATTAGCAGTGCCTATCTGGAAGCTTACATGATTTTAAATAGACAAAACTTATTTCCAATGAGAGGTGAGAAGCCGTTTTTGTCTATCGATTAAAGTGAAGTTAGAATTGTATAGTCTTTTATTAAATCAATATTAGTCTAGTGAAATTAACTTTATTTATTGTTGCCACCATTGTTTTAATCTTAATCTTTTTAAGAAATCCGTTTTTTTCATTCCTTAGCGGCTTTGTAATTGCTTGTTTTTTGTTAATTTGGTTTTTCTATAAGGGGCTTATTTAATCGTTAATCTTAGTGTTGAATAAATTATATGTTGGATGCGACACAGTCATGTTTCTTGAGAGGGACTAATTATACCTGGTACAGTAAAATAATTTTTATCCTTCACCCGCTTCTTCCTCTTCGCCACTTCTTTTTTCCACCACCTGTTGGGTAGTGTTTTTGCCTTTAAGGCGCTCGACATCCTGAACTGAATTAAATTCCCAAGGAGTGGATTCGAGGTAGATGCTTTGGCTTGGAAATGCGAATGCCGCGCCTTCGCGTTCGACGATTCGTTTGTATTCGATAATGTTTTCATGCACTACACGGCGCCATTCAGCCCAGTTCGTAGTTTTTGTAAAATAATAGAGCGATATATCTATTGAAGATGCGCCAAAGCTTGTAAGGTGCACCATTTGCAACACAGATTCCGTCTCTGGTTGTGCAATATCTGGGTTGGACTGCAGGTATTCCCGAATTCTGTCGACAATATTCTCTAATTGGTTTGATGTTGAACTATATTCCACGCCAATTATCATTTTGACGCGGCGATTGGTCATTCTAGAGTAATTCTTGATTGCCGATTCCGACATTCGTTTGTTTGGTATGGATGTGATTGCTTTATCGAATTCTCTTACTTTCGTCGTAGCAATTCCAATCTCAAAAACAGTCCCTTCGATATCTGGTGTTTGGATCCAATCGCCCCTCCTAAATTGTCCATCTAAAAGGATTTTGATGCCGCCAAATATATTGGCTATGGAATCTTGAGCCCCAAACCCGACAGCCATACCGAGGATGCCAAGGCCTCCGAGGAGTGGGACAACATTTATTCCCCATTGAGATAGGATAATAATAAAGCCCACAATCATCACCGCGATTTTTAGTGCCCTAATTATGAGCTGCGTAAATTCTTCCGCAAATAGGGTTTCTGATTTCTGGGTCAGTTTTGAAAGCACGGTCTCTAGGACCGATGAAAGGGGAGTCAGAACATTGTAGGCGGCCCAAAAAAGAACGAATGCAATTAGTGTTTTTACGACCGACAGAAAGAATTTCAGTGTGTTTTCAGATAGTTCAAACCATTGAGTAAAGAAAAATATGCCAAGAACAATTGGTATAAATTTAAGAGGACCCTTTAACGCCTCGAGAAAGATTTCATCTAACTCCGTTTTTGTACGTTTAGTGAGCTTTGTTAGGTAAAAAATTACAGTGTTTGCAAATATTCTGCGCACAGCCAAAAACGCAATCATGATTATTGCGCCACCGAAAATTTGTCCGGCAGGCATCTCAAAAATTCTTTTCTCAAACACTTCTGACACCAGTATCAGAAATTCGTTAATCATAAGTTATCCATTCAATAAATGGGTGATTAGAATTAACATTAAGTGCGTCGTGGAATTTTCGCCTTGGATTAAGTTTGTTATTGGACATCTAATTAATTCTACGCGCTGATGTTTATCCGTCTCTTATCCGTCGCCAGATTTCTAATGCAAAGTTAAGTCTGTCGAAGCCTATTGGTCGACAATTCGCTCAAGGTTACCGGTTTCATTGATGGTCGCAAGAGATAATGCTCGATCGTATCCCCCAGCTTTATAAAAAATCAATTCTCTCAAATAATTGATGTCTACGATGGGATCCGGGATGAAGCTTTTCAAATGAACTTGCAATACAAACCATTGGTGGTCGCTATCTTATGGGTGCCTCTCTCACGGAAATATTAAAACTGGATTGCGCCAACCTTCAATGCGGCCAAAAAAACTGCCAGTATTAAGTCTGGTCTAAGCCGTATGAATGACGAGTACGATTGGGCCGAGGATGCGATCGCCTCGTATGACGTGGCGATTCAGACGCTCCGAGAGCGCTATCTTGAGAATTGTCTGCCAAGTGAAAGCGCCAAAGAATGGCTGGAGAGGGCATCCAGCGGAGAATAATTTTTGCCCCCCCCAGATGAAAAAAGGGCTTAGAGGCAATTTCTAGAATACCGTTAAGCCTTTGTTTTAATTGGCTCCGCGGGCAGGACTCGAACCTGCGACAGGGTGGTTAACAGCCACCTGCTCTACCAACTGAGCTACCGCGGATCATTACGAAGCTCGTTCTTAGTCGGCGGCTTATACCAAAAGCTTTGGTCATTGCAAAGAGTTCGTTGCACTTCGTTGAGCGATAAATCTTAATTACTGTGGAAATGGAGGTCCGGGCCGGAATCGAACCGACGTATAAGGATTTGCAATCCTCCGCATAACCACTCTGCCACCGGACCCCATCGAACGCGTTTGCTGTGTTTGGCAGAGATGCGTGGTATAGGGCTGAGTTGAGTAAGGGTCAAGCTACACATTAATTGCTGTTTGATTGTGTTAGTGTTCTGGCCGTTATATATAGTCGGTGATAATTTATTTTTGCCTCATACCTGCGTTAAAATGGAGTTATTTGCTATGAATTTAGACGCCGCTCGTGAGAATATGATCGAGTGCCAACTCCGTACTAATAAAATCACTGACGGCAGAATTTTAAATGCGATGGCGACTATTCCGCGGGAACGGTTTGTTCCTCCTGGTAGAGAAGAATTTGCTTATACCGATGTTGATATCCCATGTGGAGAGGGTAGATATCTGATGGCTCCAATGGCTGTCGCTCGTTTAATCCAAGAAGCAGAATTAAAGGCCGAAAATGCCGTTCTGTGCGTAGGTGCTGGAACAGGTTACGCAGTGTCAGTTCTGGCTAAACTAGCCGATTCAGTCATTGCATTGGAAAGCGATCCACATTGTTGTAAAACGGCGGGTGAGTTGTTTTCGGAACTTAGCTTCGACAACGCCGTATTGGTTGAGGGAGATTTGAGGCGCGGATGGCGCAAGGAAAGTCCATACGATGTTATTTTTATAGACGGTATGGTTTCCAAAGTTCCAGATGAATTGTTGGACCAACTCTCTATGGGAGGACGTTTAGTCGGGATAGTCGACTCGGGTGACGGGGTTGGGCATGCAACGGTGTACATTAGACTTGAAAACAGCGTTTCGAGCCGAAGAATCTTTGATATTAATGTCGGTTTTCTCCCAGAATTCGATAAAAATCAAGAATTTGTATTTTAATTGTTTCGCCATCCCATATATAGTGTATCTCTACAGTAGACCGAAAAGTTAAAATTGCGGTCTGTTGCTTGGTCAAAGATACGGGGATGGGTTGTTTAGCTGTCCAGGGTTATTGCAGAGGCGACAACAAGATCATGTCGATAAAATCGTTAGAGAAAAAAGTTAATAGAATTGCGCTGGAGTTTCGAATGTCTCAGCTAAAGGCCATTCTTTTGGCGATTTTCTCTAGTGTGATATTGTCAGCCCACTCCGTTCATGCCCAAACGCTCGGAGAGGCATTAGCAAACGCTTACCAAACCAATCCTCGTTTGCAGGCTGCTCGCGCAGAACTTCGCGCGACGGACGAAACTGTAAATCAAGCAATTGCAGGGTGGCGACCTCATGTTGAATTCAGCGCCACAGCGGGAGTGAGCTACGTAGACACAAATATACGATCAAGGGGCGGTTCAAGGAAACAACGGACAGGTGAGCTATCTGTCGAACAAAATCTTTATGCTGGTGGACAAACCGTCGCAGAAACTGAGCGAAGACAATATAATGTCCTCTGGAAGAGGGCGATATTAGCGGAAGTCGAACAAAATGTATTGCTTGACACCGCGGTCGCCTACATGAACACCGTTCGTGATCAAGCGGTGGTGAATTTGCAGAAAAATAATAAACGCGTTTTGCAACGCCAGCTGGAGGCCACAAAAGACCGCTTCTCTGTTGGTGAAGTGACACGGACCGACGTTTCACAGGCAGAGGCGCGCGTTGCTCGAGCGAAAGCTGATCAAATTCAGGCAGAAGGTGACCTTCAGAACTCGCGCACAAATTTTGAGCGGATAGTTGGGATGGCTGCGGCAAATTTGTCGTCGCCTGCAATCACGCTCAAATTACCCAAAACGCAAACGGAGGCTATTCAGGTTGCCTCAAAGGAAAACCCGATGGTTTTATCGGCCCTTTATGTGCAGAAGGCCGCAAAAAAGAACATACGGAAAATAAAAGGCGAGTTATTGCCGTCGGTTGATCTTACAGGTTCAGTTCGCAAATCGAGAGACAATCTGTTACCAGGTTCTTCGAATGAGACGTCACAGATAGTCGCAACGCTCTCGATACCAATATATCAGCACGGTGCAGTTTCTTCTCGTGTGCGCGAGGCAAAACAAGTAGCTGCGCAGCGCCGGTTGGAATTTGACAAACGTGTTCGCTTGGCGATCGAGGCAACGAAAACAGCCTGGAAAAATTTAGAAACCGCCCGAGCCCGCATGGCTGCATTTCGTATCGAAATTAAATCGAGCGAAATTGCTTTGGAAGGCGTCAGGCAGGAAGCTGACGTAGGCTCACGAACTGTTCTTGATGTATTAGATGCGGAACAGGAACTGTTGGATGCTCAGGTCAAACTGGTTAGAGCTGAACGCGATGAATTTGTGGCAGCAGTGGAATTGGCTGCTTCAGTTGGAAAATTAACTGCTAAAGAATATAATTTAAAAATCGATTATTATGACGAACTTAAGCATTATAATAAAGTTCGTGACAAGTTTTATGGTTCTGATAAATAATACTTGCCCTTATGTGATATAGATAAGAGTATTGGCACGTAGATTTTAAGTGTGCCCTTGTGTTTATTGATAAAAAGGTTGGGCGATGAGTGAGGAAAACGGCCAACAAGAGCCTTCGATGGAGGAGATACTTGCCTCTATCAGGAAAATCATCTCTGAGGATGAGGAACAGGAAAAAGCAGTCGAAGGTGTGACCAATTCTAATGCGTCTGAATTGGAGTCCCCTTCAAATTCTGAACCTGTGCTAGATCCTGATTCTGAACCTGTTTCGGAACCTGAATCCGTTTCAGAATCTTCCGCCGAACTTGAGGAAGAAGAGGACCTTGAACTCATTGAGCAAGAAGAAGACTTAGGAATTGAGGCGACAGATGGGGATGATGAAGAACTTGAACTCAAACCTGAGTGGGCAGAAACAATTGTCTCGGATCCGACTACACAGGCTGGTGTAGATTCTTTTGGGCAGTTGGCTGGCATTATTGCTGGTCGCATGCAGCTGGGACAGGGCCGCACCGTTGAAGAGTTAGTCCAAGAACTGCTCAAACCGCTGTTGCGGGAATGGCTTGATAAAAATTTACCAGAACTCGTAGATGAATTAGTTAAGAAAGAGATCGAAAGAATGGTTGAAAAAGCAAATAGGTAAATCGCTATTTAGAAACCGTTCGATCCAAAAAAATCTTATTAATCAACTTAAGAGAGAGTTTTTGTCTTCTAGGAGTTTTCTTATTCTCCGGCCATTAGTTTAATATTGCCAATTACCACAAACATTTATTGTTCGGCTACGTAACGATGATGCTTATTTGTGGTGGTGCATTCTTATTTAGTAAAA
>CEUN01079484.1_pt1 | contig 18258 bp, 16 predicted proteins | sample 361501 | NCBI WGS metagenome assembly CEUN01 (sample SAMEA2622801, study PRJEB7988) | marine metagenome | biome: marine biome (ENVO:00000447); feature: marine epipelagic mixed layer (ENVO:xxxxxxxxx); material: "saline water (ENVO:00002010), including plankton (ENVO:xxxxxxxx)" | depth 120 m | reverse complement strand
TTCGATGATTGTGTCGAGAAGCTCAAAGCCCTGACCGTTGGTCAGGTACCCATTTCGGCAGAAAAGCATTTAGCACGGGATGACTATCCGATCTGGGAGGCGCGACTTCAGTATAGAGAAACAGATTGGGAATTCCTGAAGCGAATCTTAGAAAGGGAAGGGCTTTATTTCTTTTTTGAGCACAGGGCGCTTGAAACGGTTATTCATCTATGTGATCTATACAGTGAGCATGCGGCAACCCTGGTGGCGCCGAATCCTTTTGTTAGGTCTGATCAGTCGATATCTGATGTTTCGTCTGTGTCGGAAATTGTGCCCCGATATGTTTGTGTTTCCGGATACCAATATCTTAGTGATGGTCTGAATTTATACGCGGCAATTGATACTGGCACCCTTACCGATGCGGCTCCTTCGATATCTCGGGAGAAAACAGAAATCAATGAGCCTCACACAGTGTTTTTGGAAGGGCTCGTGACTCCTCCAGGAGATGCAATTGACAATGGGATTGTTCTAGGTGATTTAAACCACCTTGTGGCACGTCGGGCGGAAGAGATTGTCTCGAATTGTCAGTTTCTGCAGGGGAAAAGTACCATCCCTGGGTTATTTCCTGGAATGATTATAGATGTTGAGGGGTTTCCGGATATTTGCCCGTTGGGTGAAAGCATTTTTATTGCGGAAGTTAAGCATGTTGGTGATTCGACAACGGCCGATACTCCTGGAGTGTCTTACTCAAACGAATTCAAAGCTTATCGGATGACGGGTTCTGAGAAAGTCCAGTTTCGCCCTAGCCGCTCGACACCTAAACCGAGAATTCCCGGATTTGTCACCGGTTTTATTAATGCGTATCGGTATCCATCTACTAGTAATCCGGATGCAGCGGATCGCGATAATCTGGGACGGTTTAACGTGGTGTTTCAATTCGACGCCTTTGATGGAACCATTGACTCAAGCAATGTCTTTAGAGTGAGAACTATTCAGCCAGGTGCAGGGAACCGAGGTGGAACCTATCACGCACTATACGATGGTACGGAGGTGGTGATTGGGTTCTATAAGGGGGACCCGGATCAGCCGATTATCGTTGGAAGCGTCTTCAATACTGTAGATGTTGATCCTTCTGTAGATCCTATTCACTATGTCTAAATTTCTGAAGCGAACCCGACAGTTTCAGGAAGACCACGTTGGGTCTGGGAATGAGGTTGACACTGGCTATTATTGCTTTACTGGCTCGGTGAGCGATGCTGATTCAACCGAAGCCGATACCAATGAGTTTTTGGGATTACTATTTAAGACTGGGGTTGGGGGAATCGCGGCTTCGGAATTAAACGAGGACTTTGTCCCTTTGGGCTCTTACCTTTCATTAAATACCGGTTATGAGAAAGAGCATGACTCACTTGCCGGAATTAATGTTATTACAACTGGGCGGTATGAAGTCCTCGCCACCGGCGGTTATGCCGGAACCCGAATCACAAAAAGCTTTCTTAACACTTATCTGGAAAATCCGCCCTACGCCCCAAATTTCAAGGCGAAATATGACAACCTAATCAACCCACAGGTTGCCGATGCCGACAGTCTTGAATGGACAAACGCTCTGCATGAGTTCAATTATGCGATAAAGCAGTTTTGTGAAATGCCAATGACGAGCACGATGTTGCCAACCGGTTGGACATTCACCCCGAACGTAGATGAGTCAAGCGGAGAAGCGATTGCCTACCGAATCCTTGGCGAGCAGGTTGCGGTTCGCGAACCAGCACACGGCCAGCAAGTCGCTTATGACTATTATGTGGCGGAAAAAGGGGGCGCTGGGTTATCTATCGGGGTTTCCCCAACATATCAATCGTTTTCCAAGAAACAGTTATCGGAGGTCTGGGTAAACGAGACGCCTTTAGCGGACTGGCCGGTATTGACCACCGACAAAAATGCTGCCGGTGAACAGGAACTTGATGTAAGCGAGGCGCTTATTGGCGCCGGTCTATCAAGGTCTGTCTCCCTCTCCATGGACGGCGGAACGACGACTGCCACCCTCCTGGACATGTTTGACCTGATCGATCAGGAGCGCGCCGATGATCTTGACCAGCGGGGAATACACTCTGTGATGACCAACCTTGGGCTACTCCGGCCGTCTGCTGCGGCCCACACACGGATTTTGGGGCCGTTGGATGTGCCGAGGCGAGATTTTCTCCCGAAAGGCCAAGTGCTCACTCGGACAAATATCGTTGATCTACGAAGGTTTGGGACCACGAAAGTTTGGGTAAACACAACCAATATCTACTGGCCTGGCGTCCCAATGATGAATGGTCTTGGCGAGATGCAGAAGAAAATCACCAGGGGTCACAAGTTCAATTTTTCAAAAGGAATAACGGTCAACCTAGGAGCAACCAACGGTTACGATCTGGCTGTTGGTCCGTCGTACGAGTACTCGAATACGCTTAAAGCGTCGACTATCCGCGGTGAGGAGGGTAGCTCCAATGCAACCAAAGGATGGAAGTTGGTGAAAAAGGCGGAGCCAGAGTTAGCGCCAAAAAGCGCAGGAATGCAGTTTTTAGGGACGATGGGCGCCGGCTTTCCTTCACTGGGTAACCTGGGCGGAATGTTTATAAATATTTGCACCCCAAGTTTTTGGGCGGATGTAACGGATCCCGATAAGGGCAATAACCAAGAGAATACCCTAACCGCAAATAGCTTCTTTCTGGGCGAGTACCTCGGTCCTGCAATGACCATATCATTTGATGACTCCATCCCAAACGAGATGAGTGACGACCTCATGCAGGTAAAGACCATTGGCCCTAGATTTGCATTTCACCGTGGCAATATCGAGACGGTCCAGGAATCGGCGGACGGTCAGGTCGCCTTAAAAACCAAATGGAATAACGACGACATAACAGAGTCACGCGTATTTGTGAATGCAGAGTCCAATGAGTGTATCGAGCAAAGAATATCCGACGCAAACTACACGAACTACCAAAGCGATACTCTTGCGGCAGTGATCAATAAAACTGACCACGCGTTTATTGGAGTATCCGGCACTCAAGCCGCAGTAGTTACTAACTGGGAGTTTGCCGGGGTGAAGATTGAATATGATAAGCCTGATCTGGAATTAGAGCTGCGTCTCGACTTAGCGGACTCAGAACGCGAGTTAGGAATTTTAGATCTTGAGACCGGCTATCTTCCGACCGGCAACAGTGAGCTTCAGGCGCATGTTGCTCAGTTGCAAACAGAAATTAACGCTATAAAAACTGAAAATCGAGCGTATGTCAACAAGTCGAAAATTGAACTCGCTGCTGCAAAGCTCAAACAGTCAGGAGTAACTGCGTTAGAAACTAAGCTTAACCAAGCTCGGGCGCAGCTTAACCAGGTTAAGACGGACTTGAAGCATACGAAAGCAGCGGTTAAAGAATCGGACGCAGCTGCTGTCGACGCCTTGACCTACGGCACGGGATGCAGGGCGGCCCTGATCGCTAATAATGCCGACCCCGGGGTTTAAGTGAAACGCGATCAAGTCCCTAGTGACTTGGATAACTAAGAGCACGCTCGTCCTTTTTACCAAAAAGACCAAACAAGACGTTTATTGTTTAGACCTGCAATGACCGCAACATATTTCAATCAGATAGATCATACGCGTCCTACCACGGATAGTACTCCATACTTCAAGGGAGTTACGGGGTACCAGAAATCGGTAACTCCCCCGGGGGTGTCTGTCGCCTTCGAATCTGATAACTTGTTGATCGGGGCGGGGTGGACTTATGACTCCGCTGAAGCGCAGCTCAGCAACGCATCTAGCTTTAAAGGATCGCGGGTTGCGTTAAGAAGCAAAACGGGTTACACCGATCTAGCTGATCCGACTCAGGGTGAGGCGCCATTTTCATTTTATAGAGCAGATACGCGAGGCCTTTTGCACCAAGTCGTTCTGGGCGGGGAGAGTGTCACAAGTAAGTCATTTAATGGAAAACCTGACGCCACTTTCTTTTTGGGGGCGACAACTTTTTCTGGCGCGGATCAGAATCCTCCCCTCAATTGGCTCGGCCAACTTCAAAGTGGCTTCTCTGGGGATTCTCAGTCGGTTTTTGACCGTCAACTTAGCGGCGAGGTTCACTATTCCCATTTTGCAGGAAGTCGCTATTTCCACGAAGACGGTGATGAAGTAAAGTTTTTTGGCCCTACTCGGTCTGTCACTCGATATGGTCCATGGGATGACACGATATTTTTAGAGGATCCTCTAGGCGGTAGCGAGCAAAATTATTACAAGATCGACCTCACGGGCACCGCCACCACATCCTACAACGGCGGACGGTGGCCACAAATCACACTGGTTGGGGAGGGAGGGTCGCTATCGAACGTCAATACCAGCTACCCATCTTCTGGTCTTAGCGTGGAGATCGACGATGATCTTTATGACGGCAAGAGCGATGGCTTTGAAAGCCCAAATCCTGAAACCCACTTCGGCGAGAAGCGGTTTGGCGCAACCTGGGCCTATGTAACGGGGACTCAGGTTGAACTCACCGAGAAAAAAAGAGTATTTAATATCGGTCCGTCTTTTACGTACACCAAAGCTGCCGCAGAGCCTACTGAGGCTGTTGACTGGAACCTGTCGATTGACGACGACCACGAAACGCTTTTTGAAGAGGTAGGCGACAAGAAAAAAGAGTTAGGGGGTGCGGTAAGCTTTCATTACGGGGATACGTATCAGTATTCGAAGGGCAACTCAATGGAAATTTCAGTTTCCGGAGAGGAAGAGAGCGGCGGTTTTAACGGATATGGTCTGGAGGTAATGGCCACGAGTGCTATTGAAGACGGTGGTTTTATAAAAGAGAGAGTCCAACGGGCGGCGACAGAAGAGGATGGAGCCTTTATCCCGTTCAAAGAGGAGATCAGAGGCGCGAAGTTTCACGAGACGATTAACATGATCTTTCATAGAGATACCGCAATGAAGGGCGTCACTGTGGATAACCTTGCTACTGCCGCTAAGACCTCTACGTTGGTCACGGGAGTTCTTTTCGACTGTAAATATCCACCCGGGTCTCCGTTGCTGATCGGGAAAGTCTGGCCCGCCATTAACGCATCGGCGTTTACAGGAGGAGCCTATGGGGATCTGAAGCTCCGCGGCGTCCATACCAGAGTGATGATGAGGCCGATTAATCAGATAGCTAAAATCTTTGGGAAGGGGGATAAAAGTAAGTCGTTTCTCAGTCTTTCGCACAATGAAGGCCACGTAAGTCTCTCTGAACAAAAGGCGACGCTGTCAGCCCAAGTAACCGACCTAAAAGTTCGGATGAATAAGGCAAGGGCAGATAACAATATCATTGACCAGGTTAACGATATTAATAACGAGGTTAAAGCCATGCTGACAGAAGTGGAGGCATCCATGGCGCGAACCCAAACGAAAGCCAACGAGGCGCACACAACCGCCGTAAATGCAATGCACGCATCGAGCAGGACTAAACTAGAAATGTCCAGTATCCATCTTGGTGTATTTCATATGCGGACGTAAGTGTAGGTATTGAGATGACGGTAAGAACTAATACCCTTAAGTCAATAGTCGTTGGTCCGGGCCGGTCGACTGGATCGGCTATTGCAACACTGGATAGCACCAATGCTTCGGCAACGGATGAATCAGCTGTAACGTCACGTGTATATCACAGGGGCACGTTGCAAGATGGTGAGGCCGCACGTTTTCGTTCCACCTTCACGAACGTCATTCAATACGATAACGCAGCGAGCCCCGATATCGCTGCGGCGTTTTCGGCATCGTTCACTACGCAACCCAAATTTGTATTTGCTGGATCAGGTTCGTCCGAGACCTTGTTCAGTGGCACGAGTTATCAAACCACTGCCGATGAAACTGCGCCGTCTTGGGCCAAGTTTGTCGAGGACTGTTCAGCGACCCATCCAAATATCGCGGAAGAACCCGATATCACGGTAATCCAAGGCTTGGTGATGAAACCGCGGAGCTTTGGGATCGGGATGGACCCGTCTACGTGGACAAAGACCGAGCTTGAGGAATCTGCTGCAAAGAATCTTTCGGTAACGCGACTGGTGGGAGACGTTTACCAGTATTTAGACGGACCAGAGACTGTTTATCTTCTGCCATCAGGGAGCACGACGACTCCGTATTTCTATGGTGAGCTGGGAGTTGGCGCCTATGATGAGGGCATTTTTTCAAAAATCGAAGACTATGAAAAGAAGAATACGACACCAACCACCAATCATATCGGGAGTCAGTGGCCGAAAGTAGAATTTAAGACGTTGAAGCTTGCAGAGACAGACGTTACAGATGGTTTTCTGACCGTTAAATTCGATGGATCAAAGCTTGGGACCCGGCTTACGGAGGTTCAATGCGACACGACCAGCAGGTTGGCGCCTTACGAAACCTTCAGGACACGGCAGTTTGGCGATAGTTTCTCGATGCATATAGGCGATGAATATAATTTCACCGAGTTCAATCCGATATTTAATCTTGGGGTGCAAACTGCGGTTGCAATTGGAAAAAAATCCGGTTGGATGATTCAGGAGTCAGACATAAACGAGGATGATCAAAACAACCACGTATGGTCAAACAGCGCTGGTGATGCTTCGAAATCATACGGATCTTCTTACTCATACAGCCTCGGGTTCTCGAGGAACTATTCTGAATCGGAGAATGGAGGAATCTCTTCTCGTGAAGGAATCGGAAAAGACAAACTTAGCTGGTCCGGAGAGTACACAAAGTCTGATCAGGGTACTACTACGAGATATCTAAGTGAGGTGGGTATCGATATTTCATCTACAACCGCAGCTAGCTATACAGAAACCGTGAACACCGCCTTACTGATGAAAGCCGAGACGACCAACCTTGGGCTTGAATGGGATGCGGCCGGGGTCAAGACCTCTCTTGAGATAACGCCTTTACATGTGGATCTCGAAATGCCTGATCCCACGCGGTGGTGGCAGGACTTCACAAAAAATTTAACCAAGAAACTGGTCGCAAAGCTGATTGGTGATGAAGAGCCCAAAAAGGTGCTTACACTCAAAAAAGACGAGGCAAAAATTTACCTAAACACTAAAGCAGCGAAGGCCATCTTGCTCGACACCGAGACCTGGTGTGATGGAATAGAGACCGAACTAAACTCAAATATTAGCGCGATGGATAACGAAGTAGGAGCATTGAAGCAAAATGTCACGGTTGGGGCAGAGGTTAAAAATAATATCAACAAAATAGAAGCGGAAGTAAACGAACTTGCTGCGGAGCTCGTTACTACCAAACAAGCGGTGATGGCTAACGTGGCTGGTTTTGATCAGAGCAAAGGTTACATTCTTCGTGCGAGTGCTCGGTTAAATGAGTTGCACGCTTAAGTGAAAGTAATAAAGCCTATCCAGCTGTCGTTTTTTTCGACCTACAACCGGATTGGGGGAGACTGGCATCAGTTCAGTACTGTTATCGTAGGGTGGGATCTCATAACTGGAGACACCCGAGCGGAGATGGAAATCTGGCAGTGTACTGATCGCCTTGCGCAAAATCAGATTCCGCTCGATGAGTTTTCCCCAAAGACCGTTAATGAGTTTTTGGTTGAGGGGAAATTCTTTTCCCCTAATGCGCAGCCTGTGGGCGCCGGGTACGTACAGGTAGAAGTAGGCGATACTTGTAAACGCGTAAACGTTTTTGGAGATCGATATTGGAAGGATGGCGCCGGTCTCACGACAACCTTCACTGAGCCTGAGGAGTTGCTTGAGCTGCAGTTGGATTGGGCCTTCGCGTACGGAGGTGAGGGCTATCTAGCGAACCCTTTTGGAAAGGGATATCAGAGAGACGAGAGTCGCGATCTCCACCCATTGCCAAATCTCGAGTTAGATACAGATCAACTTGGTGATCCGAACGGTCGTCCGCAACCTGCAACGTTTCTGCCCTTGCGGCCAGATGACCCAGGCCGGATCAAACGAGCGGGTACCTATCGCAATGATTACGTTGAAAAGTATTTCCCTGGGTATCCAGATGACTTTGATGTCTCCTTTTTCAATCGATGTCGGGCGGATCAGCAGGTGCCCAATCGATTGACGGATCAAACTCGGTTTTGCCTCTCTCATCTTCATCCGTCACGCCCCACGATAGAAGGCTTTATTCCTGATTTCAATGCGCGCGTTTTCTATGATGAGGTAATTGACGGTCGCCAAGAGTTTACCGAGGTCGCGTTGAGGCCAGATACCGTTTGGTTCTTCCCTGAAAAAGAGCTCGGAGTATTGATTTTTCACGGTTCCCGAAAGACTGAATTCCACGATAACAAAAACATAAACAACGCCGTTCTCGCATATGAACGAATTAGCCAAGGCGAGAAAAACATCGGGCATTATCGGGACGCCCTTAATAATCGGTCGGGAGATAGGAAGCTTGAGCTCAATTACCTGTTCAAGGGAAGAGACCTTATCCCAACCGGGGAGAAGACGTTGCTTGCCCTTTTTGAGCAGGATTCGGATGAGAGTCTCAAGATGTTTGCGGCAGATCGAGCCGAGAAAAAAGCGAAGCAGAAAGCAGCGGAGGAACTTGAGCGCCTTGAGAAGGAGATTGCTGAAATAGAAGCCGAGCTACCAAGGGTGGAAGCGGATGTCAGAAAAGAATTAGAACGGGTGGTTAAAGAGCTACGGGAGAATATTGAAGATCTTCGGGATCTTATTGACGATAAGCCCTCGAAAGGGCTGAGTGAGCCGGAAAAACGAATGTCGGAGGCGCTTGACCGGATGACCCCGAGACGGCCTGACGGCTCTTTTGACATCGAAAAACTCGACCTGACGGCGGTCGATGACGTCGTGGCGGCATCTGAGCAAATCGAATTCCCCGAAGCGCCTGATTATGAGGTCGCGGTCCGTGGGAGCCTGGCGGATGCGGAAAAAGAAGTTGAAAAAAATCTAGTGGATGCGCCGGAAACTATCCAAGAAAAAGCCCGTGATCAATTCAAGGAAATCAAAGACAAGTTTGATGACGGGCTTAGAGATCTCCCGAAGGCACCTTACCCTCGCCCTCCAGGGATGACGACTCTTAATGCGATGGACTTTAAGTTTGATCCAGCAACCAAGGAGCAAATTACTAGCGAACTTGAAAAGGCGACTGACAACGTCCAGAAGCAAATTCGCCAAGATCCATTCGATGGCATGGAGGAAGAATTAGAGCGGTTAACCGACTTATCGGCGGCTGCAGCGGAGGCTCTCGAAAACCCTTCAGACGAAGCTCAAGAGTTTGTCGCGAATATACGTGAAGAGCTCGAGCCCATCGCCTTGGAGGGTGATGAGGGGTGGCATGCTGGCTATGTTACTTACGCCCATACCCTTCGGGATTTTGTTCCACCCAGGCCGCCAGAACATGACATTCTCCGATCGAGATTATCCACATCGGATGAGCCATCAGCCGCTGCTAACGAGGATTTTGCAGGATGCACTTTAGAAAACCTCGCACTAAGTGGGAAGGAGCTGCTGGGGACATATTTCGAAAAATCTCATTTCCGCCGAGTTACGTTTTCTAGTTCAAACTTCACGCTTACCGTGTTTGCCCACAGTACCTGGGAGAACTGTGTTTATAAGGATTGTCTGTTTGAAAAAGCGAATTTGGGGGGGATGGAAATTACAGATTGTGAGTTTCATGACTGCTCTTTCCCTGAAACGATCTTTAGTGAGACTATTTTCAAGAACTGTCGGTTTGAACGATGCAAGTTTAATCACATAATGATCGAGTCTCCGCAGTTCACTGAGTGCAGTATTGTTGACAGCGAATATGCTGGGGCGATGATTTTAGAGGGTGCATTTCGAGATGTATCGATTGAAGGCAGTAGCTTCGAACGACTTACTGTGCGAGGGGGTAACTGGCGAAATGTAGATATTTTCGAATCGTCGATCTTTATGTCCATGTGGATCGAGTTGAACATGGTCAAAACGAACTTTCGAGAATGTCGACTCCATCGAATACTATTTCAGAGGGACTGCGTCCTGGAACAGATTGACTTCTCTTCTTCGACCCTGCGTCTTGTCAACGCCAGTGGATTAAATCTATCGTCGAGTGTTTTTCAGCGAACGTACGGTGAGCTTTGTGACTTCTCCGAAAGTGTTATTACCAATTCAGTTTGGATAGACGTAAAACTCGAGAGTTGCAGATTTGCGTATGCTGTGATGACTGATTCTGAATTTAATGCAGTTCAGTTTATTGATGCGAACTTTCAAGACGCGGATTTGCGCGGATCGAGATTTGGAAACTGTAATCTCTTCTCAGCTGATTTGCTCCATTCGCGAATTGGAGATGCCCATTTTTCTGAATGCGAACTCGGAAGAACTCTGCTTCAGGAGTGGTCGCCCTAAATGGCGGGACTTGAAGAATTTCGTGAAGTCATCGAAAGCGGTGACGATCTGTTTCAGAAAACCCTTTCAAATGAAACGGTTAGGGGAGGAGTCTGGTGTGGGGTATCTTTCTTTAAATGTCGTTTTGAATTATGCGAATTTGTGGATGTCGACTTTCGGGAAGCGGTTTTCATGGAAGCTCAGTTTGTGTCATGCAAATTCGTCGAGTGCAATTTAACAAATGTACGTATTCTTAAGTCCGAGATCGCCGGGTGTGAACTGCTTAACCCGTCATTAACGGGATTGCAATGCATGCAATCAAAACTCGACAACTCTGTAGTGAGTAATACGAAGATTAATGGGGCCCAGTTGATGGATGTCGATATCAGAAAGACAGTTTTTCGGGAGATAGACTGGGAAAGAGTTAACGTTATGCATGGCGCAGTTGAGGAAACGCGGTTTGAAGTAGGAACAATAAAAAATAGCTGCTTTATTGACTGCGGACTCGAGGGAACAGCGTTTGAGAAGATTGAGTTCGACGAGTTCTTATTCCAGGGTGGAAATCTTTCTGGACACGACTGGTCTGGAATGACTTTGACTAAGGTTCAGTTCTATGATGTGCACTCTAGAGGCGCGAAGTTCTGTAATGCGCAGACCTGGCATGTTGGAATTCACGAATCGGATTTCTCCGGCTCAGATTTTCGGTCTCTCGATGGTGAATTTCTTAGGGTCTACAAGACCTCGGTGGAGGGCGCCTGTTTTGAAGCTGCGAACCTCAATAACTCTCAATTTACAGAATCTTGTATGGTTAAAGCAAATTTTAGGGGCGCCAAGATGGCAAAGTCGATGGTTATGGACTGCGACGCGACTCATGCAGACTTTGATACGGTTGATTTTAAGATGGGGGAGATGGTTAAAACCCTTGTAAAGGGTAGTCGACTTACCTACATTGACTGCAAATTATCTAAGTTTGATACTCTTATTGAAGATGATGATACCGATTGGACAGGTACGGTACGGACGCTCGCGCGACCTGAAGATGCTGAGCGAAAAGAAAAATTAGGAGCAAGTCAATGAATAAGCCTTTGAGCGAAGACGCGGTTCTAAGAGAGGAGCCGGTATCGCTAATGGATACCCAAATTCGCCAGGTTTCCCATAGTGAGGGTCCGATAATCTCTCTGGCAGCGGGGTCCATGATGAGCTGTGACACTGAGGCTGCCACCCTGGCATTAAGCTGCCTCGTTCGTCCTGAGCCCGGCGATCGCGTGGTCGTTCAGCGATTCAGCAATGGGGAACTGGTTATTACTTCGGTAATTGAGTCTGCAAGCGACTCGATTAGGCTCGACTGCGATAGAAGTCTATCGGTGACTACCCCAGGATCGATAACCTTCGATGTAGTAGAGAATATTAAGTTAACAGGCAAAGCCGAGCTTAATTTTGATGCTATGAGACTAGGGATTAAAACAAAGAAACTTGATTTAAGAAGCGGGATCGTCAGTGCCCAGGTTCAGGACGTGTCAGTAACTGGAGGTAGAATTGAGACCGTCTTCAATAGGGTAAAGTCGAATGCGGTGGACTGTTTTCAGTTTGCTAAAAATCTATTTAGGCAGACTTACGAGACCGAGTGCGTTCATAGTGGAAGTTTTACCCAAAAAGTTTCGGGCTCCCATCTCTCGGAGGCGACCTACGTTGCTCTCGTGGCAAAGAAGGACGTTAGGGTGGATGGGAAGAGAATTCACGTTGGATAAAAAGATTTCAGAGGTTGTGTAAATGTTTCAGAATAGCTATGGGATGGCTCTTAATATGGCGTTCCCTGACGTCGTTCGGGCACCAGCTCCGCCACTGCCGTTCATTCCAGTTCCAGCCCCTGATATGAGCTTTGGGTCGACAGTAATCCCAGGAACAGCTGCTATGAATTGTCTCGTATCTTTTACACCTGCGCACCATATTATGAGCATGCCCGCCCTAAGTAACGGGGATCAAATAGGCCCTTTAGGTGGAATGCTTAGTCAAATCATAATGGGCCCTACACGGCACAATACCTGCAGCTTTAAGACGTTCATGGGGTGCATGCCAGTGACAAGGATGTGCGACATGACAACGCAAAACTTGATAAATACCGTTGGATTGACAGTTACCCCTGCGCAAATTGGTGTAATGAGTCTGGCATAGGAAAAAGTTTGATGACTTCAGAAAAAACAGAGAAGAGGGAAAGCGCTGCACCCCAAGGCGCCCCGGTAAATGCGCAAGAATTGGATCAGCTTACTAAACTTTACAACGGGTTTAACCTCTTCCATAAAGGGCAGATGTTGACCTTTCTTTCCAAAGACGTCCTTATCCAATCGCCCGAGGGCGAGGCATTTTTGCCAATGTCACAATGTGAGATCGGAATTGCCGGAACGACGATCGTGATGAAGTTACCGGGGTCCGTAGCTGCCGCTTCTCCAGATAGCGGTGAGCTGAGCCCAGACGCGCCTACCAAGCGCGAAACTTCGAGAGAGGATGATGGAAGTGATGGAAATTAGATTACTAGGACAATTATCAACTGAAGTTTTATGTTTAGGTCTTTTATATAAATGTTAAAGAGGAAACTACTTTGAAAGAGGCATTAGTTATTGCGGTTGGTATTATTCTCGGCCTTGTTGGCCTTGGAATTGGGATCATGAACTCGGAGCGTTTCGAAGTGGTAAGCGTTGACGCGGGCCATACCCTGGTAGTTGATAAAGCCTTTGGGAAGACATGTGTCTATGGGTCGACAGGATCCTTGCCTGACGGCTATGTTCTAGAGAGCGGGAGTAGCGGAGAGATGGCTTGGGCCTGTACGCCAGCGCTCAACAAAGGCGCCTCGGGTCAGATTGCGGCGATGTTTCGTTAGTTTCGGCTAGGCGTTTGATCGTCTTCCCTTACGATTTAGGGTATACGATCTTGTGGCCAATCTCATAGAGAACTTTCCAGGGCTTGTCTATTGCTTCTGAGACCAGTGTTTCTTGGTCTTCAGTTGGTGACGATTCATCGATCGGTGAAGTTTTTGGCTCAATCTCTACCGTAACCTTGACCTCGGAGTGTTTTTGGAGGTGTGCTTTTAGCAAGGTTTTTTCGTCCATGGTTCGGCGGTCCCTTGAAAGTCTATCTATGGCGGAACTCTAGTTTATCGTGATACCGCAAGTAATGGGATGGGGGTCAGGCCTAGTGAAACTCGAGTCGGATGGGATTTTGGGGTCAAAAGCAATCGAAGTCGAACGGGTATATTGATGCAACAACTGCGAAATACGCTGCAAGTGGTCGCCTTGGGTGTTCTACTGATGGTGCACAGCCTTGTTCAAGCTGGCGATCTCGATGGTTATCGATCATCATTTCTCCTTGGGCCGTTGGAAGAAAAGCTCGGTACGACGCTACTGTACCTGTCGAACAATTGGTCAGAGGCCGAGAGAGAGGCCGTACGATTACGCCTTCTTATCAACGGAGATACCCACATTGATCTTTACGTTCGTGCATCATCGCCCACCGCCTATCCGCATGGTTCTACCGTAAAAGCCGGGGGTTCCTACCTCAGCTATCTGACGGAACTTAAAAATGCTGGGCTTTCACCTGTCTTATGGCTCACACCAGAATCTAAACACTCGGTAGACCATCAAGGGACGATGGATGCTCAGAAAACGTTCATGAACTCGGTTGTCGCAGATTATGACGGCGTGACATCTGCCTACGTTGTTTGCTTGGAATGCGATGAGTACTGGAGCGCTGCACAGGTCAACGATCTAGTCACAAACCTCAAGTCAAGCACGAGCAAGCCTATCGGCGTGCACCTTACCCCAGGTGTTGGTGGCATCACTGGCAACACGACTTATTACGAGCAGGCAGATTACATATTTCTGCAGATCGGGGACCATACTTCCGGTGACTTTATTGCGGATACCGATACAGCTGTTGCGATGTTAAAAAAGGCGCTAGCGCTTGGAAAAGCTGTGATCGTTAGTGAATATGCTCTGTATTCTGAATCCTCTGCAGCAAAAGCCCTTGGAGATATTTTGTGCGCTCAAGGTGCTTTGGGAACAGGAAACGGCCGAAGCGTAAATTTCTGTGGCCAAGGTTTAGCCGAATCCAGTGATTCTGATTCAGACTCAGACGAGGTATCCGATGCGCTTTCGGCGGCCGGAAGCGGTGTATTAGTGATTGGTGCATTACTTTATGCAGCTCGATTAACAAACGCTGCAGCAAGTTTTCAGTTAACAGATGCCTCGACTTATATCGGCATGGATTGGAAGCAACACGACCGCTTCAACATTGGCATTTCTTACGCTGAGCGTTTTGGCAAGGATGGGGCCGCAGACCTGGCGTCAGCGTCCGTTAGCTTCGACTATCTTCCCAAGCAGGATCACACACTACGATTTTCATATATATCAGACTTAGAGAATCCAGACCGTTTCAAAGCAAGCGTGTCTTATAAAATTTTGTTTTAGGATTTTTTACGGGATCTTCAAACGTTGTGCAAATGCCGATGTTCTTTGTTAGTGGCCGGCGTTTTGGTCGACAGTAAAACGCTGCGGGGTTCAATACGGTCGGGGGCTTAATTTTGCTATGACTCTTAACGGAGCAAAAAGATGAAAGTGGGGTTCATTGGATTGGGAAACGTGGGCGGCAAACTGTCCGGCTCACTATTGCGTAACGAGATCGATTTGATGGTCCATGATCTTAATCAGGATCTCGTAAGCGACTTCGTTTCCCGTGGCGCGGAGCGGGCTGACGGACCTGCGTCCATGATGCGGGACTGCGACGTGGTCATTACCTGCCTGCCATCCCCTGCCGCATCAGCGGCGGTAATGGACGAGATGCTCCCTGAAGTGAAAGTAGGCAAGATCTGGATGGAGATGTCCACAACCGACGAGGCTGAGGTAAAGCGTCTGGGCGCCATGGTCATGGAGCGGGGCGGGGCTGCGGTAGATTGTCCGGTCTCTGGCGGGTGTCATCGCGCCGCTACGGGGAACATTTCGATTTTGGCCGGCTGCGATCGGAAAACCTTTGAAGAGATTGCGCCTTTTCTCAAAACTATGGGGCGTAGAATCCTGCATACGGGAGAACTGGGCTCTGCGTCGATTCTCAAGGTGTTAACCAACTACCTGGCGACTGCCAATCTGGTGACTTGCTGCGAGGCCTTGGTCACGGCGAAAGCGGCCGGTATGGATCTCAACACCACTTACGAAGCGATGAAGATCTCCTCAGGCACGTCTTTTGTTCATGAGACAGAGAGCCAGGTGATCCTTAACGGCTCCCGAGATATCTCCTTCACAATGGATCTTGTGAAAAAAGATGTTGGCCTCTTTCAGGAAGTCGCCACGAGAAACAATGTTCCCCTAGAGATCGCGCCGATGCTGGTCGAAATTTTCAACGATGGCATCGCGCGCTTCGGTGAAAGAGAGCTTTCACCCAATATCATCAAGCGTCTGGAAGAGGCGACTGGTCTTGAGATTCTCGCGCCTGGATTTCCGGCTGAAATGCTGGATGATGAGCCCGAAGAATCGGGATACGAGGTCATTCCACAGGGTCTGTAGGATCTGATCCCAGAAAATGATAGTTTCGCCCAGGTCTCGCCAGTCTATGGATAGACTTGAAGAAAAGTACCGAGCCACATTGTCTGCCGGGCAGGCAGCGCAAACTGAGGGCATTGAGCCAGGTGGCGAGCCTGCCAAAATGACGAAACGGTAGGGCGGTTTGGCGGTGACCGTTTGCCTTGGGTTTTTCGGGTTGCTGGTGATCCCGTTACTTTTTTGCCTGGGTATTATGAGTTGGAGCTAAACGCATCAAGAATTAAGAATCGAGAAATGAGACTAGAGAAAGCAAAAAGAGTGACAAGATGCTTTGGCGAGTAGGGTTGTTGGTGTTTTTCTGTTATTCATTGTTCAGGCTCTGGCGTGATGACTGGAGTTTCTCTTTGTTGTTCCTCCATATGACTGGCGTATTTTCTTTCTGGGCAGGACTAGGAGGGGTAGTGATCTGTGGTATCGGGTGCGTCGTGCTGCTTTCCAAGAACTCAGCCGAGCAATGTTCTTCTGCAACGCAAAGAAGTAGCGGAGAGCACGCTGACGGACTAGGCCGGGGCATTGTCGTCTTTATTGCTTGTTGTGTGCTCTTGGTCGTAGGCCTAGGTAATTACGATCCCTCTGTCATTTTCGACTCGATGGATTGACAAAACAGGCTCCGCAGATTCGCTGGGCGCAGATGGATTCAGCTGTCGGCATCAGACGCGGATTTGACTCAGCGACAGGGCAGGCACGTGGCACAGATTCTGGCAGGTCTTATAAGTGATCCTTCAAATTACTGACCACGACAGCACGGCGAGCTAAGTCTTGCAGGAGTTCGACCTTGTCATTGTTGCGTGGTGTGCTTTTGCGCTTTTCTGTGGAGGACTGATCAAAGGAACGCTCGGTGTTGGGACGCCGCTTTTGACTGTTCCACTGATGGCATTGGTGTTGCCGGCTCAGGTAGCGGTCATTCTCATGGCTATGCCAGTTGTCGTCGCCAACGTATGGCAGGCATTCAAGGCGGGACGGCTGTACGCAGCCGCAGTACGATTTTGGGCAGTATTCATTGCCATATTGATCGGGACCTATGGCGGGGTTGCGATTCTTGCCAGCATCGACGAGAGCTCCCTGCTGCTGGTCGTTGGGGCGGTCGTCATTGTTGCGGCAATCCTCCAGGGCTCATCTTACCGACTGAGCTTTCCCGCGACGCTGGAAAGGCCGTATGGAGTTCTGTTTGGGCTGGCAAGCGGCGTTGTGGGAGGGCTTTCCTCCATGTTTGGACCGATGCTGATCATCTATCTTGTCTCAATTCCGGACCTAGATAAGGAGCGATTCGTCGCGACAATCAGTTTTCTTTACATAGCATGTGTTGTCCCATGGGTCATAATGTTGGTGTGGTTCGGGATTCTGGACCAGAAACTCGTCGTGCTTTCGAGTTTAGCGACCCTCCCCGTCGTAGTGGGATTGTTCGTTGGCGAAGTATTTCGAAAAAGGGTAAGTGACGCCCGTTTCCGGAAAATGATGCTGGTCGTACTGTTGCTGTCAGGAGCCGCCATGCTCTGGAGAGCGTTGGTATAAAACTGGTACGCTGAAGACTGTGATACTCGCGCTGGGCAACGTGTCCAACAGTTTGTAAATCCAATCAGAAGGGGAGCACTGATGAAAAGGATGTCTGTTATCCGCTTCAAGCCAAAACCGGACTGCTACAATGAGTTCCTCGCTGCACTAACAATACTTCAGGCTGAAAGAGCACAAGCAGATCCCCCAGCCGCCTGGACGTTAGAACGAGGCGGTGAGTTGATTAGGGTGGTGATTCGAGACGAAGAGGAATTTGCCGCCGATGTAAGTAATACCGATTGGCTCGATTCTGTACGGCATCTGCTTGAGGAATTTAATGAAGCGGATCGTCATGCTATTGCCCTTACCGGAGAAATTCTCAATCTCCGTTAGCGTTGCTCCAGGGAATCCGGAGACTTAATGCGCCAATCCTGTAGCAATAGGGAAGGTCGACCGCAAGGCTATGCCTGACCGGTTTGAATTGAGAGAACTTTATATCCAGGGATGGTACGAGCTGGATGCTAATAAGCTCATTCAAGCTGTGACGGACGATTTTCTGTTTGACGATCCGGCAGAGCCAGCACCCATCGGCAAAGCAGATCTTGGCGACTACATGAGACGCTGGGACGCGCGAACTCGACGTCTCGGCGCGGACAATCATTGGATTCTGGCTGATGAGGCCCGACAGGACCGCGACGGCATTCTGATGGATTGGGAATGGTGGGAGCTTCCCGGTTCACCCTTGAAAGGCATGGCGTTGGTTAAGACCAGCGACCAGGGCGTATTACTGGAGCGAATCACCTACTTTGATCGAGGCCCTGAAAAACGTCAGTCTGAGTAAAGCTTGTGCATTGCTCTGGACACCGTTGCGCGCGATGCCTTAGTGTCTGAGTTGCGG
>CEUN01067380.1_pt1 | contig 18287 bp, 16 predicted proteins | sample 361501 | NCBI WGS metagenome assembly CEUN01 (sample SAMEA2622801, study PRJEB7988) | marine metagenome | biome: marine biome (ENVO:00000447); feature: marine epipelagic mixed layer (ENVO:xxxxxxxxx); material: "saline water (ENVO:00002010), including plankton (ENVO:xxxxxxxx)" | depth 120 m | reverse complement strand
TGGGCGCCAAGCCCGAGCAGGTCTACATGAATCTTCAGAAATACGGGAACACTTCGGCTGCCTCCGTCGCCATCGCGCTCGATGAAGCCGTTTCCGAAGGCCACATTCAGCGGGGAGACCTCATCCTGATGATGGTCTTTGGTGCTGGACTGACGTGGGGAGCTGCGGTCATCGAGTGGTAGACCCGTCCTCGAACCAAGGTTCAATCAGGCGTTTTCTGCGCTTTTTGCAATGATTTTTTCAGTTTTCTTGAACCTTTTCGCAGAACCCCCCGTCTGAGAGATTTAATACGTATAGGTATTAAATTATTGAAATTCCCGCCGTTTTGGATCACGCTCCCAGCTCTTTCGATACCGGTTGGGTTTCCTGATTGAAGATAGAATTGCGATGAAAACCATCTCCATCAGTTCAGCTTTTGTGCTCGCGGCTTCCTTGCTGGTCCCGACTCAATCCCTGCTGGCAGCCGGAAAACCTGGTATCGGCAGCTGGTCAATGTTCCGTGGCCAGCCGAATCTTGCCGGAATCTCCCACACCAAGCTTTCCACCAAACTGAAGCTCAAGTGGAACTACAAGACCGGCGCTGAGGTGAAATCATCCCCGTCAGTGGCCAACGGGCGGGTGTTCGTCGGTTCCTATGACGAACACCTTCACGCGATCGATTTCAAGACCGGCAAGGGAGTGTGGAAATTCAAGACTGATGGAGGGGTGGAGTCTTCGCCGTTGATATTTGATGGGAAGGTGTTTTTCGGATCCGAAGACGGGCGTGCCTTTGCGCTGGAGGAAGCAACCGGCAAGAAGGTTTGGGAATACCAGACGGAGGATAAGATTCTGGGAGCACCGAACTGGGTCAAGAATCCAAAGGGTGGCGCACCGTGGATTCTGATGGGCGGCTATGATTATTTCCTCTACTGCTTCGATTCCAGAACCGGCAAAACGAATTGGACCTACGAAACCGGCAATTACATCAACGGCTCGCCCGCCGTCGAACCGGAACTGGGCGTGACGGCATTTGGCGGCTGCGATGCAATCCTGCACGTCATCAACGTTGAGACCGGTGCTAAGGCCAAGGAGATTGAAGCCGGCGCGTATGTTGCCGGATCGGCCGCGCTGGTCGATGCGAAAGCCTACTTCGGCCATTACGACAATGAATATGTCTGCATCGACCTGGAGAAAGGAACCAACTCGTGGAACTACAAGGATCGTTCCTTCGCGTATTTTTCCTCTCCGGCCGTGACGAAGGATCGAGTGATCTTTGGTGGACGCGACAAGCGCCTTCACTGCGTAGACCGGAAGACCGGCAAACAGGTCTGGACCTTCCAAACCCGTGGCAAGGTCGACAGCTCGCCGGTTGTCTGTGATGGCAAGGTGGTGGTCGGGTCGGAAGACGGCCGCGTTTACATCGTGTCGCTCGACAAAGGGAAAGAGCTCTGGAATTACGAGATCGGCGAAAGTACCACGAGTTCACCCGCGGTGGTGGACGGGCACATCGTGATCGGGGCCGACGACGGTCGCGTCTATTGCTTTGGCCCGAAGTGAAACGATATTGACCCATGAGCACTGCCACCACGGAAACGCCGAATCCCAAGCCCGCGCTCGAAACGCAGACCACTGCGGGGAACTACTTTGTTTCCAATTACCCTCCCTTTTCGTTCTGGAAGCCCGACTACGTGCCGGGATTGATGGAAGCGATCGAGCGCCCTCCCGAGCCGGATACTCCACTTGGCGTTTACGTCCACATCCCCTTCTGCCGCAAGCGTTGTCACTTCTGTTACTTCAAGGTTTACACGGACAAGGATTCGTCGGAAATCCGTGCTTATACCTCTGCGGTGAGACGCGAGCTGGAGACCTACGCCAGCAAACCCTTCATTGGCGGTCGCAAACCGAACTTCGTCTACTTTGGTGGAGGCACGCCAAGCTACTTGTCGGTGAATCAGCTGCGAGAACTCACCGACGCCATGAAGGAAGTCCTGCCCTGGGACGAGGCGGAGGAAGTTGCCTTTGAAGCCGAGCCTGGGACGCTCACCAAGCACAAGCTGGAGGCGATTCGAGAGATCGGTGTGACGCGCCTGAGCCTGGGCGTCGAAAACCTCGATGATCGAATATTGGAACTCAACGGTCGCGCACATCGGAGCAAGGAGATCAAGCGCGCCTATGGTTTCGCGCGTGAATTCGGTTTTGATCACATCAACATCGATCTGATCGCCGGGATGCTGGAAGAGACCGAGGACAACTGGAAGGACGTGATCCGCCAGACCGTCGACCTCGCGCCGGACTGCATCACCATCTACGAGATGGAGATTCCGTATAATACGACGATCTATCAGCGCATGAAGGCCGAGGGCAAACTGATCGCGCCTGTCGCAGATTGGGAGACCAAGCGCCGTTGGGTCGATTACGCCTACAAAGAACTGGAAAACGCCGGCTACACCGTGACCAGCGCTTACACTGCGGTGAAAGATCCGGAGAAGACCAAGTTCGTCTACCGCGATCGACTGTGGGAAGGCGCGGATCTGCTCTCGGTTGGCGTGGCTTCCTTCGGTCACATCGGCGGCACGCATTACCAGAACCATCACGAGTTCGATCCGTATGTTGAGCGCGTGAACAAAGACGAGTTACCAATTTATCGCGCGTTGACGCCAAGCGCGGATGAACGATTGATCCGTGAGTTCATTCTGCAGATGAAACTCGGCCATCTTTCGCTGGGATATTTTGAGGAGAAGTTTGGAGTGGATTCAAAGACACGGTTTGCCGAGCCGCTCCAGCGATTGAAAGACTGGGGCTTCCTCACCATCGACGGCGATCGCCTGGAGATCAACCGCGAGGGCTTGCTCCAGGTGGACAAGCTGCTTCACGAATTCTTTTTGCCAGAGCACCTGAACAAGCGATACGCCTGATGTCCGAACCGATCATCGAACAGTCACAGGTCTTGCCCTATGCGTATCCATTGGATGACTTTTACGCGCAACAGGGAATGACCTTGCCGCCGATTGACTCGGTTGATGGCTCCGAACTACCCGAGCCATACAAGAGTTTGCTGGTTCATGGAAACGACATGACCCCGACGCTGGAGAGCTACCACGGAGGTCACATCCACGTGACAGTCATGCGTCGGCAGACGAGGGGCGATTTTTATTATCGCGAGGTCGTTCTCATGCGCGACACCGATGACGCGCCGGTTGAGTTTGGCGCGATCAAGATCAACCTCGGATTTTTCCCAACGCTCGCCCGGCAGGACATCCTCTCAGAGCGTCTGCCCTTGGGGCGAATTCTTGCGGAACGGAAGATCAAGCACGCCAGCCGCCCCAGGGCCTACCTCCGCATCCAGTCCGACGACTTCATCAACAAGGCCCTTCAGATGGAAGGCGAACACACGTTATACGGTCGTCGCAATACCCTGTGGACGCCGGAGAACAAATCACTGGCGGAGATAGTTGAGATCCTCCCCATCGAACCCAGGGCCTGATTTGCCTTTCGCCCGTTCGCGGGCGGTTTCCACGCATGAACATTGAAGACATGAACATTGAAGACATGAACATTGAAGACGGATATGACGTGATCATCATCGGGGCTGGTCCCGCCGGTTGTTCGGCGGCCTCCATCCTCGCGGAGCACGGGCACAGGCCGCTGGTATTGGAGCGCGAAAAGTTTCCGCGCTATCACGTCGGCGAATCGCTGATTCCGTTCACCTACCAGCCGATGGAGCGACTTGGAATCATTCCGTTGATGAAGGACTCGGCCTTCGTGAAGAAGTTCAGCGTTCAGTTTGTCGCGCCTTCGGGCAAGGCAAGTCAGCCGTTCTACTTCTGGACGCGCTACGACAAGGAAACGGTTGCTCAGAGCTGGCAGGTTTTTCGTTCCGAGTTCGATCACCTGCTCATGAACCACGCGCGCGATCGAGGAGCCGAGGTGCGCGAAGAGATGACGGTGAAGTCGCTGCTCCGTGATGATGACAGTGAGCGCGTGACCGGTGTGCTTGCCGTGGACAATGACGGAAACGGAACCGAATTCCGCGCACCGATGACCTTGGATTGCACCGGCAAAGAGGCGTTTGCAGCAGTGCGAAACGGTTGGCGGAAGAAAGATCCTTTCCTCAATAAAATCGCTGTCTGGACTTACTACAAAGGTGCCAAGCGCGATGAAGGCTATGACGAAGGCCAGACCACGGTCGCATTCATCCCCGAGAAGGGCTGGTTCTGGCACATCCCCCTGCACGACGATCGAGTGAGTGTGGGCGTGGTTGCCGAGGGTAAGTACCTCTCTCGCGACAAGGTCAGGAAACCGAAGGACATCTTCGAACGCGAGATTGATGAAAACCAGTGGATCAGGGAATACCTCAAAGACGGTGAGCAATTCGGCCCGCACTACGTCACCAGCGAATACTCTTTTCATTCCCAGCACTGCGGCAGCGAAGGATTGCTGCTTGTCGGCGATGCGTTCTGTTTCCTCGATCCGGTCTTTTCATCCGGACTCATGCTCGCGCTCAAGAGCGGTGTCATGGCTGGCGACGCCGTACACGAAGCTCTCGCAGCGAACGACTTTTCACCCGCGCGATTCGGCGATTATGCGAAATCACTGCGTGAAGGAATTGAGAACATGCGCAAGCTCGTCTACGCGTTTTACGAGCCCGGGTTCTCGTTCAAGAAGGTAATCGACAAGTATCCGGACATGGCCGGCGACATCACGGACTGTCTGTCAGGTGATGTGAACAAGGACTTCAGTCAATTGTGGGATGCGATCGCTGAATTCGCGCCCGTTCCCGATCCACTCGACGTGGGAATGCCCAAGGAAGCCGCCATGGCGTAGCGCACGACCCGCGAATGAACATCGTTCAAATCACACCGGGTGCCGGGGGGATGTATTGCGGGAATTGCTTCCGCGACAACGCGATGGTCGCTGAGTTGCGCAAGCTCGGTCACGAGACCCTGATGGTTCCCCTTTACCTCCCGATGACCCTGGAAGAGGAAGATCAAAGCACGGGCACGCCAATTTTTTTCAGCGGCATCAACGTCTACTTGGAACAGAAGATCCCCTTTTTTCGCCATGCGCCCAACTGGCTTCACAAGCTCCTCGCCTCGGAAAAACTCCTGAATCTGGCCGGCAAACAGGCCGCCAAGACACGCGCGGAGGACGTTGGTGATCTCACGCTCTCCATGTTGCGAGGCGAAGAAGGCAACCAGGCTCGCGAACTCGATGAACTCATTGCCTTCCTGAAGTCTGACACCAAACCCGACGTCGTCTGTCTATCCAACGCAATGCTCGTTGGTTTCGCGCGCAAGCTGAAATCCGAACTCGGCTGCCTCGTCGTCTGCCAGCTTCAGGGCGAAGATGCGTTTCTCGATTCCATGCACGAGGCGGATCGCAAAGCAGTCTGGGCAACTCTCACTGAACGGGCTTCGGACGTGGATCTCTTCATCGCGCCTAGCCAGTATTTCGCCGACAACATGGCGCGTCGACTTTCACTGCCAACCGAGCAACTGGCCGTCGTATACAACGGAATCAACCTCGAGGGTTACCTCGTCGAGAACCCTTCGGCCGACCTGTCCGCACCGGTGCTCGGTTACTTCGCCCGCATGTGCGAAGAAAAGGGTCTTCATCTGCTCGTGGAGACTTTCATCGAACTCAAGCGACGCGAAGCCACAAAGCACATGAAGCTGAAGGTCGGTGGAGGCTGCGGACCCGGCGACCAAAAATACGTCGATCGTCTTCGCTCGCACCTCTGCTTGGAAGGAGTGCTGAAGGACGTGTCGTTTCACCCAAACCTGGATCGACCCGCCAAGCAGGAGTTCCTCAAGTCATTGAGCATCTTTTCCGTGCCCGCACTCTACGGCGAGGCGTTCGGCCTTTACCTCGCCGAAGCCATGGCCGCTGGAGTTCCCGTGGTGCAACCGCGACATGCTGCTTTTCCTGAGATCGTTGATGTCTCCGGCGCCGGCCTTGTTGCCGAACCCAACGCCGGTTCGCTGGCTGACGAAATTGAGAAACTGCTCGGCAATGAAAACCGATTCCACGCCCTGCAAAAGAACGCCGTGAAGACCGCGAAGGAAAAATTCAACGTCGGCGCCATGGCCCGTTCCATGGTCGAGACCTTTGAGAAAGCGTCGTTGACAAAGAATAATCAGCCGGTCTCTGCCTGAAACCTATCATCGCTCACACCCCATGCCCCACGAACACAAAATCGTCCGACGCGTTGAGTTCTCCGAAACGGACATGGCGGGAATCGTTCACTTCTCCAACTACTTCCGCTTTGCCGAATCGGTGGAGCACGATTTTTTTCGAACGATTGGACATTCGATCGTCACGAAAACAACGGATCCACCGGTGGGATGGCCGCGCGTGCATGCGTCATTCGATTTTCAGGCGCCCCTGAGATTTGAGGATGAATTCGAAGTGCATCTTATGGTTGCGGAAAAGAAGAGCCGCACATTGAGCTATCAGATAATCGTGCGGAAACTCACCGATGGTGATCCCGTGGTTTGCGCGAAGGGAAAGCTGACGGTCGTGTGTGTCACCAGGGATTCCACTGGCAAGATGTCCGCATCGGAGATTCCATCAGAGATCGCAGATCGAATTGAGGTTGCGCCAGAGCCTGGATGATCAGTGGTTAAAGAGGGCACGGTTTCGCATGCGTGATCGACACCGGTTTAACCGTTTAACCCTTCAACCAACCAATCACTGCTTCCCCGGATTCTCGTACCAGACCACGTTCTGATTGAAGTGTCCGGCGAGGAGAACATCGAGATCCCCGTCATCGTCCAGGTCCACCAGCCTTATATCGTAGCTACCCTGACCAGTGCCGATGACGTGTTTCTTGAACTGTCCCTTGCCGTCGTTCTCGTACCACGCGCTGGTGCCCGTCGCGAGGTAGCCGCAGGTCGCGGCATCGGGATCGCCATCACCGTCAATGTCCCCGATTGCGAGGCTGTGCGGGCCGATGATATCAGGATCAACGTCGATGAGCTCGAAGCTTGGCCCCTTGAACCACAACGTTCCCTTGCCGTGTCCACGACTGGCGAAGAGATCCATCGCGCCGTCGTTGTTCAGATCGACCGGGATGATGTTGCTCGCACCCGGCTCTTTAGATGACAGCATGTGCTTCTTCCAGAACTCGGTGGGGTTCTTCGGTTGTTCCCACCAGGCGAACCATTCACCGCCCGGAAACTTCTCCCCGCCCTTGGCACCGAAGGCGATGTCGCCCCGGCCGTCTCCGTTCAGATCTCCAAAGCCGGAATAATGGGAAGCTCCTGGTGCATCTCCGTCGGCGAAGATGTGCCGGATCCATTCCTGGGCAGAGAGCGGCTTTTTCGGAACACGCAGCCACGCTAGCGAATTGGCAAAGGGTGTGCCGCTCGCTCGACCAGAATTGGCGATGAGATCGAGTTTTCCATCTCGATCGACATCGGCGGTGATGAGGCAATGGGTGCCGAGAATCTTGTCGTCGACGATTCGCAGCGTCCATTTGTTCTCCAGAGGCCGCTTGGGACACTCCAACCAGAAGACAAGATTGTTGGATCCGATGTAGTCCTGGTCGCCGTCGCCATCCACGTCCATGAGCGTCGCGTGAATGCAGCCGGCCCGGAGCTTGCGTCCGCTGAGTTCTTTCGGGAATTCATAGACCTTGAGCCGCTTGCCTGCGTCGAGTGTCGGATACAGCCAGACCGCACCGCTGTGTGAGCAGATGGCGTCAATCTTCCCGTCGCGGTCGAAGTCGGAGGTGTTCACATCGTTCACCATTCCGCGCGTGTCGGTCCCGGGTTGAATGACGTGCTTCTTCCAGGCGGCCGGTGAGTTGATCGATACGAGCAAACTGAGAAGCAGAACAGATCGTCGAAGCCGGTGAGTCATGGATGGATGTGAACCCCATGCCGTTGGAATGACAAACAGTTTTCGCCATTTCGGCTTTACATCTCTGCGGAATCCGCTGCCCTTGGCGCTCAACCATGACTGAGCAAAACACCCGGCCGACCTGGTTTGGACATCCGCGAGGCTTATCAACCTTGTTCTTCACCGAGATGTGGGAGCGCTTCAGCTACTACGGCATGCGGGCCTTGCTGATGCTGTTCATGGTGGACGCGATCGACAAGGGCGGCATGGGGATCGATGAATCGAACGCCGGGGCGATTTATGGTTTGTATACTGCGGGTGTTTACCTGGCTTGTCTGCCGGGCGGTTGGGTTGCAGATCGATTGATTGGCGCGCAGCGTTCCGTCTTGGTTGGAGGAATCATCATCACGCTAGGACATTTCACGTTGGCGATTCCGTCGACCAAGACCTTCTTCATCGGCCTGATCCTGGTGGTGGTTGGAACGGGGTTCCTCAAGCCAAACGTCAGCACAATCGTCGGACAGCTTTATCCGGAAGGCGGTGCGCGACGGGATGCGGGATTCACGGTGTTTTACATGGGTATCAACCTGGGCGCGATGGTCGGTTCAATTGTGTGCAGTGAGCTGGCGACGGGATTCAGCTGGCACATGGGTTTTGCAGCTGCCGGTGTTGGAATGGTTTTCGGCGTCATCCAATTCGTACTCACTTCACGTCATCTCGGTGGCGCGGGCTCAAAGCCGGAAGGCCGACCAAACTTGCCGGAAGGCGAGAAGGATCCCGCGTGGTATCTCCTTTGGGGCGCGGGCCTCGGCGTGTTGATCCTGATGCTGATCATGGGAGGGGTGATCAACGTCGGTGCTGAGTTCAATGCGCTTTCCATTGCGCAGTATACGACCTACGTGATCGTGGGGATCGCAGCGATCTTCTTCTTCTACGTCTTTGTCTTCGGCAAACTGAACTCGACCGAGGCCAAGCGGACGGTGGTGATCCTGATTCTCTTCGTCGCTTCGGCGGTGTTCTGGTCCGGATTTGAGCAGGCAGGTTCATCGTTGAACCTGTTCGCAGATCGACACACGGATCGCGTGATGTTCGGCAAGGAAATCTCGGCTGGCTCGTTCCAATCATTGAACCCGTTCTTCATCATCACACTCGCTCCTTTGTTCGCGGCGATGTGGGTGCGGCTGGCCAAGAAACAGCTGGACCCGTCGATGCCAGCAAAGTTTGCGATTGGTCTGTTGCTCTTGGCAGCGGGGTTTCTCGTGATGGTCTTCGCTGCAAAACTCGTCGTGGCCGGCAAACCCGCAGCTCCGTACTGGTTGGTGCTCACCTACCTGCTTCATACCATGGGTGAACTTTGCCTGAGCCCGGTCGGTCTCAGTTCCGTCACGAAGCTTGCGCCACAGCGTTTCGTGGGACAGATGATGGGCATCTGGTTTCTCGGCGGATCACTGGGAAATCTCATCGCCGGTCTCGTTGCGGGGCGGTTCAGTCCGGATCAACTGACGGAGATGCCGAACCTCTTTCTGCAGATCGTGTTGATCAGCGGTGGAGCAGGATTATTCCTCCTTCTATTCACCAAGCCCGTGAAGTCGCTGATGGGTGATGTGAAGTAGAGATTCCATTGTTCCGCCACCTCCTGTGGCACTTCCAAAATAGTCTCAACGATTAGGTAGCGATCCTGGGACGCGTTACTAAGGACAGCCGTGCTCTCCTGAACGATAACCAACGCGTTCCAAATCAATGACTTGGAACCAATCGTATGGAAGGGCTCAAGAGAATTCTATTGGCGGAAGATGACCTGAACGGGATTGAGCTGACTCTGGCCGCATTGCGAGCGTTCAATCTCGCGAACGAAGCTCAGGTCGTGCATGACGGCGAAGAGTGTCTGGACTATCTCTACCGTCGCGGAAAATTCAGCGATGTTCCCGACGGCAACCCGGCGGTTCTGTGCTGCTGGACTTGAAGATGCCAAAGGTCGGCGGGCTCGAAGTCCTCGAGAGCATCAGGAACGATCTCAAGTTGAAGTTCATCCCGGTAGTGATCACGACCTGTTCCAGGGAAGAAAGCGACCGGATCACGAGCTATGAATTGGGCACGAATGCTTTTGTAGTCAAACCCATCGATGTCAAGGACTTCGTGGGGGCGATCAGCAAAGCCGGCAACTTCTTCGCGACCATCAACCAGGTCCCACCGGGAACGGCGCCGGCTCTTCGCTGGAATTGCTCGTCGTTTCACGCGCTGAATTTAGAAATCGATTGCGAATTTCATGCCGACACTTATCGTCCGAGTCCTCATGGATTTGCGAATTGGTTTTTCACTTCTGTCCCTTGCCGGACTGACTCTTGCACCCTCCCTATCCGCCGAGGATTGGACGCAATACCGCGGTCCGAATCACGACGGGACCTCGTCCGAAAAGCTTTTGTTGAAACAATGGCCCTCCCGCGGCCCCAAGGTCGTGTGGAAGAGCGACGCGTATCCGCTGGGATTCTCCAGTTTCACCGTGAAGGGCGAACGGGCGTTTACCGTCTGTGCCCGTAGTGGAAAAGAAGTGGCAGTCGCGCTGAATGCCGACACCGGACGCGAACTCTGGTCGCACGCCATGACGCCCTCTCAGTATGGGCACAATGGAGGCAATGCGGGTGCACGGAACAATCAAGGTGGCGACGGACCTCGCTCGACGCCGACGATCGACAGCGGACGGGTCTACGTGATGTCCGCTGATCTGGTGCTGTACTGCCTCGACGAGAAAACCGGCAAAGAAAACTGGCAACGCGATTTGATCCGCCAGAACAGCGGCCGGAACATCAAGTGGAAGAACGCGGCATCTCCATTGATTGACGGGGATCTGGTTTTCGTCGCCGGTGGTGGTGCGGGTGAAGCGTTGCTCGCCTTGAATAAGAACACGGGCAAGGTGGTGTGGAGCACAGAGGATGACCTCATGAGCCATTCGACACCGGTGGTTGCGGAAATCCTTGGAACACGTCAGGTGATTTTCTTCACGCAGACGGGGATGGTCGCGTGTGATGTGAAAGACGGCGCCGTGCTCTGGCGCTACAATTTCAAATTTGCCGTTTCGACCGCGATCACCCCCGTCATCGGCGGTGAGATCGTCTACTGCTCCGCCGGCTATGGTGTTGGCAGTGCGGTAGTGCGGCTTCGCAAGGACGGCCAGAAGTTTGTAGCGACCGAACTCTGGCGGATTCACGGGCACAAGGACGTGGCCAACCACTGGAGCACACCGGTTCACCAGGGCGGCTATCTCTACGGCATGTTCAGCTTCAAGAAATACGGCACCGGGTCGTTGAAGTGCGTGCAGCTTTCCACCGGCAAGGTCATGTGGGAGAATGAAGGATTTGGGCCGGGAAACGCGATCATCGTGGACGACCACATCATCGCGCTTTCGGATAGTGGTGAACTGGTCCTGGTGAAGGCGCAGTCGAGTGCCTACGCGGAAGTGGCTCGTGCGAAAATCCTCGAGGGCAAATGCTGGACAACTCCGGTGATCAGCAATGGCAGGGTCTTCATCCGCAGCACGAAGGAAGCGGCCTGCGTGGATCTCTCAGGCAAGCTTGCTGCTCGCTGATAACATTCGATCAGTTCATTCCGCAACGACCGCAGGAACTCGGCGTTCCCGAGCATGGCGGAAGTTCATCCGCGGATTCCCCTCCGGCTGAAAATACTGAGAGCTTCTTCCGCAACCGCGTGCTTCTGCAGTGCGGACATTCCGTGCCTTTCCAATCAGAGGATCGCACGAGGACTTCGCTGTCCTTCGTGCACGCGTCACATTCAAATTCGTAAATAGGCATCGCTCATTAACCTTTCTCTGAACGCAGGTAGATCCGCTTGTATTCAAGATCGTGTTGCGTCTCCAGGAATCTGATCGTTTTCGATTTGTCGCGCATAAGCACGGAGTGGGTGGTGGCAGTCTGTCCGCGCACATGCATGCCACGCAGGAGCGGGCTGTCGCTGATGCCCGTTGCGGCAATAAAGATATCCTGCCCGCGGGCCAGGTCGGCAGAACGGTAAATCTTGTCGAGCTTGTCGCCCCAGCCTTCGTCAATGAGCGATTGTTTTTCCTCCTCATCGCGCGGCCAGATCTTGGACTTCATGCCGCCCCCGAGGCAGCGTAGGGCAGCCGCTGACAATGCGCCTTCAGGCGGACCGCCGATGCCGGCGTAGATGTCGATCTCGGAAGTGTTCAAGGCCGGTGCCAGCGCAGCGGTGATGTCTCCATCGGAAATCATGCGCAACTGCGCACCGATGCGACGCACGTCGTCGATGAGATTCTGGTTGCGCGGACGATCGAGGATGACCACCACGACGTCGCGCACGGCCTTGCTCAGGAGCTTGCCAGCGATCTTCAACACTTCTCCGATCGACGCATTTACGCTGATCGGCAGGCTGTGGTCTTCAATCCATGCCTTTCGCACCATCTGTGGATAAGCCAGCTTGTTCATGTAGAAGGCTGGAATGTCCTGCAGGGCATTGTCCGGACCGTCGGGAGGAAGCGCAGCCGCGATGCAGCTGATCGAGTTTGGCAGGCCTTTGCTCGCGTTGGTCGTGCCGTCGATGGGATCGAGTGCAATGTCATAGCGAGGCGAGCCCTCGCGCCAGAGCCCGACGTGCTCGCCCTTGAAGAGGCCCGGCGCCTCCTTCAACGATCACGACTTCCCCGCGCATGTCCATGTGATCGAACATCCCGTGAATCACATCGCATGCGGCTTCATCCGCCGATTCCTTCTGCCCTTTGCCCAGCCAGCTCAACGGATGCAGCACTGCCTGTTCAGTCGCGCGCAAAAAGTCAAACTCCACCAACCTGCGTTCATCACCGCTCATATGCGTCAGTCTAGGGAGCGGTGGGCGGGGGAAAAAGGTTAAATGGGTGAAATGGTTGAGGGGGCGCCGGTTGGTGGATTTTTCTGGAACTCGGGGGAGGGAACACAATGATTTGATCATCAACGGACGCAGCTGTTTATGCCCAATGGCTTTCCTCCTGCTGGCGCTGCTCCTGTCGTCACTGCAGGCGGATGAAATCGCAGTTGGCAACGACGCGATTCGGACCGCCATCAAGAAATCCATCCCGCTTCTCGAATCGGGCATGCGGGTTTCCATGAAGGAGCGGGCGCGCTGTTTTACCTGCCATAACCAGGCTTACCCCGTCATTGCACTCACAGCTGCTCGGGATCACGGATTCAAGGTGGATGAAGAAGAAATCCGCAAGCAGGTGAAATTCACCGCCGACTTACTTGCCAAGAATCGAGAAAGATACCTGAAGGGACGTGGCCAAGGCGGTCAGGTAGAGACCGCCGGCTGGGCGATGCAGACCCTTGAGGCCGGTGATTGGAAACGGGACGAAACGACTGACGCCGTCGCGCATTATCTGCTTGTCTGGCAGAAGCGATTGGAACACTGGGAAGCCCCTTCCTCTTCCCGGCCGCCGACGACCAAGAGTCATTTTACATCCACCCACGGCGCCATGCGTGGATTGCTGCGTTACGGCAAACCTGATCAGAAAAAGGCCATCAACAAGCGCTTTAAGCAAGTGCGGGAGTGGTTGTTCGAGACTCCGGGCGCAGACACGCAGGATCGCGTGTTTCGATTGCAGATACTCGCACTCCTGAACGAGACCAATGAGGTCACGCGCACGGCAAAGGTGTTGCTGAAGACCCAACGGGAGGACGGAGGTTGGGCCCAGACGGAAGAAATGGAAAGCGACTCCTATGCAACTGCCACGGCGTTGGCAGCGCTGAATCAGGCGGGTGGGTTGACCAAAGACGATTCGGCGTTCCGGAGAGGGATTCAGTTCTTGCTCAATGCGCAATTGCCCGACGGGTCATGGCACGTGAAGACGCGTGCCAAGCCGTTCCAGACCTACTACGAATCCGGGTATCCTCACGGGAAGGATCAGTTCATATCCATCTCCGCCGGAGCCTGGGCAACGGTGGCTTTGTGTCTCGCGCTTCCCGAATCGAAGTAGGCACAAATTCCTTTTCTCAATTCACCGTCTGCGAAACGCTCCCGGCATGCACAGATGTCTCCTTCTGCTTTGCTTCACGCTTAGTGTTCGCGCCGCCGATCAACCGAACATCCTGTTCATCTTCACCGACGACCACGCGACGCAGTCGATCAGCGCTTACGGCTCGAAGATCATGAAGACGCCCCATCTCGATCGGCTGGCCAAGAAGGGCATGTTGTTCAAGCGATGTCTCGTTTCGAATTCGATCTGCGCGCCTTCACGGGCAGTGGTCCTGACGGGCAAGTATTCGCACCTCAATGGTCAGCGCACGAACAAGGACACGTTCGATGGCGGTCAACAGACTGCGCCGAAGTTGATGCGCAAGGCGGGTTACCAGACGGCGATCGTGGGCAAGTGGCATTTGAAATCCGCGCCGACCGGTTTCGATCACTATGAGGTGTTGAAGGGACAGGGCTCTTACTACAATCCGATGCTGATCACGAACGGCAAGAACGTGAAGCACACCGGCTACACGACGGACATCGTCGTCGATCGCACGATTGAGTGGCTGGACAAGCGGGACAAGTCCAAGCCCTTCTTCCTCATGTCACAACACAAGGCGCCCCACGGGCGTTGGGAACCGGCCTTGCGTCATCTGACTATGTTTGAGAACGACACGATTCCGGAACCGGAGACGCTGTTCGACGACTACCAAGGCCGCGGCACGGCAGCCAGCCTCCACAAGATGGGGATTCTACAGCACATGGGGGATCATCGCCTGATGATCAAGTACTCCAGCAAGTTCACGCCGGAGCAGCTCGAAGCCTTCGATGGTTACTACCGGCCGAAGAACGAGGCCTTCCTCAAGGCGGATATGACGGATCGCGAGCGCACGAAGTGGCACTACCAGCGCTACATTAAGAACTACCTTCGTTGTGTGAAGGCAGTGGATGAGAACGTCGGCCGACTTCTTGATTATCTTGATGAGAACGGCCTTTCGGAGAACACCATCGTCATCTACAGCTCGGATCAGGGCTTCTACCTGGGCGAGCATGGCTGGTTTGACAAGCGTTGGATTTATGAGGAAAGCCTGCGCACGCCCTTGATCGTCCGATGGCCGGGCGTGACCACCGGAACCCAGAATCGCGACATCGTTTCGAACGTGGATTTCGCCGAAATGTTCCTCGAAATCGCCGGTGCGACAGTGCCGGGAGATATGCAGGGACGGTCACTCGTGCCGTTGTTGAAGGGTAGGACGCCGGCTGATTGGCGAAAGACCTTCTATTACGAATACTTCGAATCAGGCGGGCATGGTGTTTCGAATCACTACGGCGTCGTGGACAGCCGGTACAAGCTGATTCACTTCAAGGACAAGGGTTTGGATGAGTGGGAGCTGTATGACTTGAAGAAAGATCCACAGGAACTGACCAGCGTGTATGACCGAACGGATTATCGGCGCGTGCAGAAACGTCTGGGAGTGGAACTCAGCAAGTTGAGGAAAGAGTTGAAGGTGGAGTAGTACTCCGTCAGCAATGAAATGACAGTTTGCCTAGTACCAGCCGGATGTGTCCGAAACAAAACAGGCGCCCGAAGGCGCCTGCATGCAAATCCCATTGGATCGTTATCTCACCAGGCTGCTTTCGGCAGCGCAGCGTTGTATTCGGCCCACGATACGCGCTTCGGTTGATTCAGGAAGACGAATGCGCCTTTCTTGTTTCCAACCACGACGTCCGGAAACTTGTCCCCGTTGATGTTGCCCACGGTGACCTGCGTTCCCACGCCTGAGTTGTCATCGATCTGCATCGGGATGAAGTAGACATCGCGGCGCTCTTTCACGGCTTTGAACCAATAAAGAACTGCCGGACCCGCGGGATCGGCATCTTTGCCGGGGCCGTGAGCCCAGAAGCGCTTGCCGGTTACGATATCCATCATGCCGTCCTGGTCCATATCAGCCAGGGTGAGTGAATGGAGCTGCGAGAAGCATACGTTGTAGGGACTGTCTGATGGCTTGCTGCCAAGGATCGGTTCCTCGAGGAAGTAGATCAGTGCGCCGTCGCGGGTCTGGAAGTAGACGCTGAGGCCGTAACCGTGACCGTCATGGCTGGTGGCAACGTCGTTCAAGCCGTCCTTGTTGAAGTCATGCACCAACATCTGCGCACCACCCCTCGCGCCTTCGGGTGCGAATGGCCCGCGGTTGAATTTCCACTTGGACTTGCCATCCCAATTGCGAGGCTGCTTCCACCATCCGTCGCGCTCAACAAGGTCAACCCGGCCATCTCCATCGATGTCGCCGTAGCCATAGCCGTGCGTGTAGCGGAAGAAGCGTTTCTTGTCGAAGTGCGAGATCTTGCGGAACGTGCCCACCTTGGTCGGGTTTTTCCAATCGAGTTCCACGTAACCGAGGTAGCCTTGGCTGTGCGCGACGAGCTCCGGTTTGCCATCACCCGTGATGTCGCCGAGTTGCGGAGATTCGTTGTCCGTTTCGTTCCAGATAACATGCGCTTTCCAGTGCTTCTTGTGTTTGTTCTTCGGGTTTTCGTACCAGATCGTTTCCTTGCCCGGCCAACCGAACACGAGGATGTCAATCCAGCCGTCATCGTTGAAGTCGTAGGTGTAGGTCAGGAAGTTGTTGGAGTAACCGTTACGGCCGCTGAGCTCGCCGGTGAATCCCCGGATCGTACGCTCGAGCCCATCGTTGCCCTTCACCTTGAAGGTGTTCGTGGCGGGGTAATATTCGTGCGCCTTCTTGAACTTGGGCCCTTCATACCAGAACGGACCGATCACCACGTCGACTTTGCCGTCCTTGTTGAAGTCACCGTAATGGGCGCCTTCGGCCCAGAACTTGTCCGTCAACTTCTGCTTCGAAAACGAATTGATGACCTTCTTCCTTCCTCCACCCTTCTTGTTCTGGGCATCAACGGAAAACGAAACCAGCAATAAAAGTGCAACTGCGAATCTGAACATGCCGGGGATTACGGGGGGAGAGGCGAGATTGGTCAAGTGGGGAGTCCTCGACTCACGACCGCAGGCTCATCGCCCCGGATACCGAATGACTTGGATTGGCGGATAACTCATTTCGACCGGCTGGCCGGGGTTGGAGAATCGACTGATCCAATCCGCGCTGTATTTCAAATAGGTCGCCACGCATCACCCATGATTGTCTTGAGTTCGTTGGTGGTTCCCAATTGCAATCGCGCGATCGCGGGCAGCACCTTCCAAGCCTTCGTTGCCGAGGATATCCAGATAGGCCAGCTCGGCGATCTGACGAGCATGATGGGCACGCACAGCCTCGTTGTCAGAGATCCCGTGGCGACGGGTGATCCGGATGACTTCGCGGAAACCCGGATCTTCGGCGCGATTGACTTCGGCCTTGCGCTCATCGCTCAGAACATCCTCTTCAGCCTTCTGCAACGCCCGCTGTTCTTCGAAGAAGGCATCTGCATCCCCCGATGAACGGAACTGGCTGCCCCGGCTGTGGTCTCGGTGACCTCGAAGACAAGCGAGTTCGTGACGAAGGTAAGTTCCGGTGCGCTGAAACGCACGGGACGGATCCCTGAACTCTTCATCACCACACCCGTGAGGAGTGAGAGGTTCACAGCCAGGAGGAGCAGGGTGAGTTTTGAGATCTTCATTTGCTCCTGATGTTCAGGTGAAGGCGTGATCTGCTTGCCACCGGCTGTCCATCGTGATTTCACACCCATCCGGGGTGTGACTACCCGTCGCATACTCCACGCGAGGCCGGAGGCCTTGCCATCAGTTCCACTCTTCGAGCATCTTGACCAACGCACATCCAGTTTATAGTTTGGCTGCGATCCATGCGCGTCCGGTTGTCCCATCTATTGCCCCTAATCTTGACTTTTGGCGGCTTTCTAACCGCATCCGAATCGCATTGGAGTTTCCGTCCGCTCAAGAACGTCACCGTCCCCGCACAAGTCCAGACCGGCTGGGCGCGCACGGCCATTGACGGCTTCATCCTGGCAAAACTAGATCACGAGCAACTTTCGCCACAACCCCAAGCCGATCGATATACGCTGCTCCGCCGGGTCAGCGCCGGACTCACCGGCCTGCCACCGACGCCCGACCAGATTCACGCGTTTGTGCACGATGCCCAACCTGATGCTTACGAGCGCATGGTCAATCGTCATCTCAACGATCCGCAATACGGTGTGCGCTGGGCGCGGCATTGGCTCGATGTCGCGCGCTTTGGGGAAAGCGACGGAATCCTGAACGTAAATGGCGACAAGATACGCAAGAACGCATGGCGCTATCGAGATGCGGTGGTGAACGCGTTCAACATGGACCTGCCTTTCGACCAGTTTGTTCGGGCACAGTTATATGGTCCGTTGGTCGAGAACAACCGCGACCTTGAGGCACTGAGACGATTCGCCCATTTGGGGACACACCTTCAAGACAACGATAATCCCAACGACCGCCAGTTCCATCGCCTTGACGACATGGTAGCTACGACCGGAAGCGCCTTCCTGGGACTGACCTTTGGTTGCGCGCGCTG
>CEUN01181316.1_pt1 | contig 18303 bp, 19 predicted proteins | sample 361501 | NCBI WGS metagenome assembly CEUN01 (sample SAMEA2622801, study PRJEB7988) | marine metagenome | biome: marine biome (ENVO:00000447); feature: marine epipelagic mixed layer (ENVO:xxxxxxxxx); material: "saline water (ENVO:00002010), including plankton (ENVO:xxxxxxxx)" | depth 120 m | reverse complement strand
TCAATCAGCGCTCGAACAAAGTCGACGTAACGTCGTTCGGGTGAGAAGCCAAGCAGCGTTTCGCCATTGCTGACGAAGTTGGAGTACGGATTGAAGTCGTAGTAGCACCGCTTACCACGCCGCGTATCAATGAAATACTCGACGCCACCCAGATCAGCGCCTGAACTACGCACGATGTTGACGACGTCGTCTATGATTTGCTGCTCGGGAACAAATGTTTCGATCTCAAACGCGTCGCTGACGTCTTCATCCGACCCAGGCGCCGCGCAGGCTTCGGTGGCGCAATAATTGAAGCTGCCAGACTTGATTTGTTGCCGGGTCGCGTAGAAGAGCTGCTCCCCCAGCACTTCGACGCGATAGACAAATCCGTCCGACTCGACAAACTCCTGCACGATCCCGCTGCGGTCGATTCCGAGGTCAAGGAGTTTGTTTTCAACCGCCAAGGACAATTCTTCTGCGTTGTCGAACTTCTCGACGCTGGTCCCGGAACCGCCAATGTTGGGTTTCACAATCACCGGATAGCCGATCTTTGTGGCCGCGTCGAGCGCATCTTCCGGTTGGAAAATGGCGATTGCGTTGGGACAGTGCAGACCCAGCGACGAAAAGACGCCGTTCTGCGTCGACTTTGAAGCACCAACAAAATGCGCTCTTGCGCCATTGACCACGCGCACGCCACAGCTCTCCAACCAGTGAAGATAATGCAGTGTCTGAAAGACGACACTTGGCAGTCGCTCCACGGACGGCATCATATTGACGCGGTTGATCGCAAAATCGAACCGTGGCGCGCGACTGGACACGGTTTCGAACGCGAGCTCAGCAACATTGATTTTTTCTATCGCGAAACCTTGCTCGTCAAATTCGCGCAGCAGCGCGTCCGCCCAAGTTGGGTGTTCGTGAATGAAGGCGACTTTTTGCATGAGGCGGTGTGTTGTGCGTCGTTCTCAGACGTCGGGCTTCAGCAGCTTGATGATACTGCTGACATCGAGATCACCGTTGCCCTGGTCTATGTGCATTGCATAGGCCGCGGTGGCGGCCGCGCCAAGCGGCGTGGCAGTTCCGGCAGCTTGTGCGGCTGCTTGCGACAGGCGCAAATCTTTCAGCATCAACTTCGCGGCAAAACCGGGTTTGAAACCGTTGCTCGAGGCGGCGGTTGGGAGGGTCCCTGGCATCGGACACGCATTGCTCAGGATAAAGGAGTCGCCACTCGAGGTGGAAATCACGTCGTAAAGAATTTTGCGGTCGACACCAAGCTTTTCGCCCATGACAAAAGCTTCAGCCACCGCCAGCGAATTGATGCCAGTCAGCATGTTGTTACAGATTTTTGTTACCTGGCCAAGACCTGCCGCCCCGCAGTGGACGATATTTTTCCCCATGCATTCCAGGATGGGTCGCGCTTGCGCGAATGCCGCGGCTTCACCACCACACATAAACGTCAAGGTGCCCGCGTCAGCGCCAGCCGTGCCCCCGGATACCGGTGCATCCACCATCTGGTACCCACGTTCGGCAGCGGCCGCGTGCATCGCGCGCGCGGTTTCGACATCGATAGTGGACGACTCGATCATGAGCGTGCCTTCGCTGACAGCATCCAATACGCCGGCGTCGACATAAACACTGCGAACGTTGTCGCCAACCGGCAGCATCGTGACGACGGCATCAACGTTGGTTGCGGCATCTGCGGCTGATTTCGCCGCTTCCGCGCCAGACTGGACGACAAAGTTCATAGCCTCTTCGGAAAGATCAAAAACCTTGAGTGAGTGGCCCGCTTTGATGAGGTTACGGGCCATCGGACCGCCCATGTTGCCAAGCCCGATGAAGCCAATAGTTGCCATGTTCTCTTCCCCTTAGAAGTTTCGTTCGATCATGTGTACCAGACCGGATATGGTCACATTCATCGGCGCGGTCAAGCCGACCTCTTGTGCCACTACTGGCACCATGCCGTTAATGGCGCCAATCTCGGAACGCCGTCCTGCTTCATGGTCCTGCAGCATCGATGGTTTTGCGTGCGGCATCTTTTCGCCAAACGCTCGGATATAAGCTTCCGCATCATCAAACGAGAAGTTCACGCCTTTGGCCCGGCCCGCGGCAAACGCTTCGAGGCCACAGCCGATTGCGACTCTCCAGCCGTTTTCGTTGGCCATCATCTCCCCAACCGTGCAACGCATCACCGAGCAGGGGCCGCTGAACGTAACATTGCAGATAAACTTCTCCCAGATGAGCTGGTGTACGTCGTCGTAGGCTTTGGTGTTGAATCCGGCATCACGCCAGACCTGGCACACCCGCTCTACACGTTCAGTCAATCCGCCGGTCATTTCACCGACGCGTATCAGCTGCATACCGTTGTGATATGCGTGACCGGGCGCGCGCATCTCCGCCCCAAACCCGCCAGCCACGCCGATCAGAATGTTATCCGGTGAGAGAAATTGTGAAATGCGCTCGGCTGCACCGAGACCGTTTTGGATTGTCAGGATGACGCTATCGTCATGCAGCAATGGTTGTAGGGACGCTGCTGCCGCGCCCACGCCGTCCGCCTTGGTAGCGATGACAATGAGGTCGCAGGCGCCTACGTCGGCTGTGTTGCTGGTTGCGTTGACGCGCACGGTGCGGTCGCCGCTGGCGCCCTCCACGCGTAGTCCGTTGGCGTTGATGGCGTCGATATGCGCCTGCCAGACGTCTATAGCCCAGACTTCATTTCCGCCGTCTGCCAACAGTCCGGCATAAACCGAACCCATGGCACCCGCACCGATGATTGCAATCTTCATGATCGAGTTTCCCTCACAAGTCAGGTGCGCACGGCGCGCAGCCAGCGACCACTAAACACGAATATCCAGAACCGTAAGAACTGCTCGCAAAGAACGCGCGCCAGAAAGTTGCCCGAGCTGGAAAATGGCTCTGGTGGGCGCGCCTCCAACTTGTGGCCCAGGCCTTGGACTGCAAGCGATAGCGCTGGCAAGACGGCATACCCGAGGGCTGCCAGCCAGTGCCCGGTCAATAACGACCACAACGCAGCCAGCGTTCCCAGTACAAAAAACGGCACCGCCACGATGTGTATCACCAGATTGGTCGGGTTGGTGTGATAAGGGTCGTACTCGGGGTTCATCGTCTACTCATTGATGTCGCTCACGCCGTCACGTGCGAACGGTGAGTCTTTGGTGGTGGATCGGAGGAACGTCATTGCGGAACGGGGCGGTCGGGTCACCATTTGAAGATGATGTTCATATGGTCGCGGTCTTTTTCGATGCGCCATGGGTTCCACCCGAATACGTAGTCTTTGATAAAGAATCCGACCAATAGCGTCGCGAGTACTGCAGCTGTCCAGGCGCCCGGTGACAAGGTCACCACACCATCCGTCAGCAGCAGCATCAACAGTGCGCCCACGACAATGCCAAGCCCCCCAATGGTTGATTCCATGCACATGCATTGAGCGGCCGCGGGCTCTCCGTGTGCTTCGCTTTTCTGGGTGATTAGATAGAGATCACGTACAAGGCTCTGCCCCAGCAGCAGGGCGGACAAGTACAAAGTCAGACGACCGATGGTGAGCTGTGCCCCCAGTAGTGTCGTGGCGAACAGGTAAACCGCGATGACCAAGGCCGCGATCAACGCAAGCTCAACCCACTCCTGTGTGCGCATGTTCGAGAGCCTCCTCAGCCGGAGGCGAAGCTGGAGCGCAGCTGTGCGGCCCAACGTCCGTCAAGTAATGCGATGACCCAGATTGAGCGGTAGTGGCCGATCACCGAGTCGTCAGCGCGGTAGCGCGTGAACTGCACGCTGAAATGGACCTTGTCGTCACTGGCCGCGATGACATCGCGGTAGTCCCACAGACTGTGATGCCAGTCGTCCGTCGTGCGCTTGTAGAAATCTGCCAGGTAGTCACCAGGCCCGGCCCAGGTTTTCAGATAGCCGCTCGCAAGCCGGTAGTGCGGAAAATGTAGCGTGGCATTCAGGCGCACTTCATCGCGCGCGTTGAGTGCGTCCATATGCTCGTCCAGAACCGCAAGCGCGGCCTCAACTGCAGCCTCGTGCTCCGCCATGCCAGTCTCCCGGGCGTGACGCCCCAACTGTTCAGGTAGACGCGCACCCTACCAGAGGATGCGCGCTCCAGACATCTGGCGGCTTTGGATGGTTGCCTTAACTAGAGGGATTCTTCAGCGAACAGGCGCAACCAGCCCTTGGCGATTCTGTAGATCAGCCACAGCGCAACCAACAGCAATACGATGTATCCGAGGCCCAGCAGGAATGTGGTACCTGTGCCAATGATGACGCCAAGCAGGTTCCACCAGAAGGTCTCGATCTGCCAGCGGAAATGAGAGTCGATCCAGGTGCCGCGCGCGACGTCGCGTTTGACGTAACTGACGATGATGCCAATAAAGAGCGTAAGGCCCCCGGTCAAAAACGCTGCAGCTTGCAACGCATAGACCAAATGAGCGAGATTTCGGGCTCCATTCGGATTAGCCATAGTTTGTAGATTTCCTTGAACGACGTCTGCAGACGTATGTATTCCGTGCCCACACAAAGAGATTGGGACGATTAGCGCACTTCCAAGTGACGTTTGGCCAGCTCCGACCGCAACCAAATTGCCTGGTGACGCGGACGGTCTGGTGATCGTATGCGGCTCTCACGGCGGTGTGTACGCAGGCTATCTGATTGCCAGGACCGCCGCGCGCGCGATGGTGCTCAACGACGCAGGCGTTGGCAGGGACAAGGCCGGTATCGGCTCGCTGCGATTTGCCGACACGATTCGGATGCCCTGCGTGGCAGTAGCCCACGATTCAGCCCGCATCGGCGACGCCGACGACATGCTGCTGCGCGGGCGCATCAGTTACGTCAACGAGCATGCCTCGGCGTTAGGCGTTGAGGTGGGTATGAGCTGTAACGCCGCTACTCGCAAACTTGCGCGCGCGGCACCACACGACGCGCCTGCAACCTACGAGGAAGCACGCCACGAAGAAGGGATCAATCCGGCGGGTCTGCGCATTGCGTGCATTGATTCTGTATCGTTGGTGCAGGAAGACGATGCCGGCCATATCGTTTTGAGCGGTTCCCACGGAGGGGTGGTGTCGGGTCAACGCGCCCTGGCGATCCGGGTACAAGCCGCCGCGGCTTTTTACAACGATGCTGGCGTTGGTATGGATGATGCCGGTATCTCGCGCCTGCCGGTCCTCGACGAGATGGGGGTACCCGCCGCAACCGTCAGTAGCGCATCAGCTCGCATCGGCGACGGCCGCTCGACCTACTACGACGGTATGATCAGTCACTGCAACGAGCTGGCTGCCGCATTCGGAATACGCGCGGGCATGTCGGCGCGCGACGCGGTCGCGCTGGTTCGCAATCTTTAAGAGTTGATTATGACCACAAGCAATGAGATGACCGGCGGTGAAGCGCTGGCACGGATGTTATTGGCCCACGAGAGTGGCCCGATGTTTGGTATGGGTGGGTTCCAGCTACTGCCATTTTATGATGCGGCCCGACGGTTGGGGCTGAACCATCATCTGATCAACGACGAGCGCTGCGGCGTATTTGCCGCAGATGCTTACGCAAAAGTCAGTGGCCGAGTCGGGCTTTGTGATGCCACGTTGGGGCCGGGTGCGACAAATCTGGTGACGGGGTTGGTGGAAGCGCTTAACGCTGGCTCGCCCATCGTCGCCGTGGTGGGGGACAGCCATCGCCAACACTCCTGGAAGAATATGACCCAGGAGGCGCGCCAGACCGAAATCCTGGCGCCTGCGGTGAAAGAAGTCATCCGCGTGGAGCGAATCGACCGGCTGCCAGAACTTGCGCGGCGCGCATTCATGGTGGCGACGAGCGGTCGGCCGGGTCCGGTAGTCCTGGACGTACCGGAAGATATCGCGCACGAGACTTACCCGTTTGATCCGGCGGACCTGGTAGCCGACTCGCGTTATCTGCAGGCGCCCGCGTACCGGACCCGGCCCTCCCGTGATGATCTGGCGGCCGCCGTTGCGGCCCTGAAAACCGCGGAAAGACCGCTGATTCTGGCAGGCGGTGGTGTGCATATCAGTGATGCGGCAGACGCCCTGCAGGAGTTCGCGGAACAGCAATGTATCCCGGTGGCTCATACGATGACCGGCAAAGGCGCTATCGCCTGTACTCATGCGTTGTCTGCCGGCCTTTTTGGGCGCTACGACCGTATTGCGAACGGATTGATCGAAGCGTCGGACTGCCTGTTGGTCGTTGGCTGCAAATTGGGCGAGATTGCGACCAAGCGCTTTTCTCTGATGCCAGAGGGCACAACAGTCATTCATCTGGAAGCGGTGCCCGAGGAGATCGGGCGTACCACGTCTGGCACGTTGCCACTCTGCGCGGACGCGCGCGAAGGTATTCTCGATCTGGGTGACGCGCTGGCGTCCGGTGCCGAGGCCGCTTGCGCCGCGCGCGCTCCATGGGCTGCGGAAGTTGCTAAACGTATGGCGGCGTGGCGCGCGGATGTGGAGCCACGCCTCACATCGAACGAGGTCCCCGTCAACATGGCGCGGATGCTGCACGAGCTGAACGCACGCCTGCCGGAGGACGCACTGCTGGTAGCGGACGGCGGGTTTGCCGCACACTGGGGCGGATTGCTGTACGACACCAAACGCCCTGGACGTGGATTTGTACCGGACCGCGGGTTTGCATCCATCGGTTACGGATTGCCCGGCAGCATGGGTGCTCGCCTTGCGAGCCCGGAGGCGCCGGTGATTGGCATCACCGGCGACGGTGGATTCAACATGGTGCTGGGGGAGCTGGAGACGGCCCGTCGGATGGGCCTTGGCTTTGGGCTCATCATCGTAAACAACGCTGCTTCCGGCTACGTTAAGGCGCTACAACATCTGTTGTATGGCGAGGCCGCGTACCAGTCGTCGGATCTGGCCGAGACCAACTACGCTGAGGTCGCAAGAGCGTTGGGTTGTGATGGCATCCGCGTCGAGCATCCCGATGAGCTTGGCGCCGCAATTGAGGCGGGTGCCGCGGCGCGTGAACGGCCCCTGGTGATAGACGTGGTGGTGACACGTGACCCGTCGCAGATGCTGCCGGGCGTCGACAACCGCGCGGTCACCGTCAAGAAAGGCGATCGCGTCGCCTGAGCAGACGCAGAACTTGCACAATGGAGCGCTGGCCTCTTAACAAATCCTTGATAGCCGTGGTGCTGATGTGGATGGGTGCGATTGGTATGTCGATGCTCGGCTTCCATCACACCTATGGTGCATTGCCCGCGCTGGCTGATGCTTTGACGGGTGGCATGGTGCTGGGCGGCATTGCGCTGCCCTTGAGTTTCGCCCAGGCCCTGGGTGCCCGGGTCCCTTTGGACAACGCGATCTTCCTCGCAGCCGGTTACTGGCCTGTTCTGTTGTACGCGCACTATCAATTCCTGGCGCGACGTCGACCGCAGCTGTTTGCGGCGCTTGTTATCCTGGTTGCGTTGTCTGCGTGGCGTTGGCAGATCAACGTGCAGAGTTTGATGGGCTGATGACTCCAACCGCGCGCCCACACACCTCACGATACCATCGTTTTCAATAATCACTAGGAACCTCATGATCAACAACATAGATGTGCGCGATTTTCGCGATGTCGACCACGAGATCGACCCCATCTTTCCGGAGCGGTGGTCACCTCGTGCCATGAGCGGCGAGGCTTTGGACGTCGCAACGCTGAATCAACTATTCGAGGCCGCCCGCTGGGCGCCGTCCGCTTTCAACGCGCAACCATGGCGATTTGTCTATGCCCTCCCCGGCACGCCGCATTGGGATGGCATCTTTAATTTGCTGGTCGACGGCAACAAGAGCTGGTGCGAACGTGCGGGCGCACTGGTTATGGTGTTTTCCAGGCACGTGTTTGAACACAACGGCAAACCCATGGGAACACATGCGTTTGATACGGGCGCTGCCTGGCAGAATCTCGCGCTACAAGGCGCGCGCATGGGGCTCGTGGTCCACGGAATGGCTGGTTTCGACTGGAGTCGCGCAAGTCGCGTTGTGAACGCGCCGGAAGAGTTTTCCGTGCAGGCGATGATTGCCATCGGAAAACCGGGACTGGTCGAAGAACTGAGCGAAAGTCAGCGGCAAAAAGAGCAGCCTTCGCCGCGTAAGTCGGTTGCCGAGATCAGCTTTGAAGGTTCGTTTGGAGGAGAAAACAAACCATGATCGAGTGTTACACCTGGAAGACATCAAACGGTAAGAAGATCACGATCATGCTTGAGGAGTGTGGGTTGGAGTACAACCTGCATCCCGTCAACATTGGCCAAGACGACCAGTTCACGCCGGAGTTTGTTGCGATCAATCCGAACAGCAAGATTCCGGCCATCATCGACACGGACGGTCCGGGTGGCGCGCCCTATACCGTGTTCGAGTCCGGCGCGATTCTGATGTATCTGGCGGAAAAGACGGGCAAGTTCATGCCGACGGAGACTGCAGAGCGTTACGACGTGATCCAGTGGCTGATGTTCCAGATGGGTGGGGTTGGCCCGATATTTGGCCAAGTCCATCATTTCAAGCGGGCCGCGAAGGAAGAGGTCCCCTACGCTATCAACCGTTATTACACGGAGTGTCGGCGACTGTACCGCGTATTGAATGGCCGCCTGCAAGACCGCGAGTACCTGGCTGGCGATCTGTCGATCGCCGATTTCGCGACGTTGCCGTGGGTGTTCCGTCACACTTGGCAGGAAGTTGACCTCGAAGATTTCCCGAATGTGCAGCGATGGTACGAGACCCTGATGGCGCGTCCAGCGCTCGCCAAGGGTATGGAATTACCGGCTTAGTTATCGGTCTTCTTGTCGCAGATGCGACCCGTTCCGCATCGGATAAGCGCGGCGGCCCGAATTTCCGATGTGTTTGCGGTCAACAGGCCTTCTTCGGGCGCTGTTGAACTGTTAACGACACCTTTACAAACAACGTTAGGAAGCCAGCGGAGACAACACATTCGCTTGGAAAAAGTGGCAAATTTTCCACGCTGAACATGCCAAATACGTTGGCAAGCCATGCAGTTGCCATAATATTGAAAGAATTTACTTGAACCTTTAGTATCGCCGAAACCATAAGAACGATGCAATTTCTTTAACGTCCGGGAAGATGCCCGCGGAGCGGCATTCCGGTGCGCTTACGGAGGCGAAGTTGGAGCGTTCAGGCGCTACCAACAATCAAGAAGAAATATATGTTGGAAGACCGAGATACGCTACGCCGTATACGGCGCCGCGGGAGAACAGTTGCGGCGCGAGCGGTAGCCTCCGCGTTGCTCTTTGCGGCGATGGCAGTTGCAGGCACCGCCCATGCTTTGCAGTCTTCCACCGTAGTGGTCGCCAAAGGCGACACGATTTCAGCCCTATTCCTCAAAGCGAAAGTCCCGCAACGTGAATTGATGCGGCTACGGCACAGCAGCCCCACCGCCAAGCGCCGACTGGATCGTATTCGGGACGGCGCCATACTGAGCCTTGGCAAGGATGACGCCGGCAAGTTGCAGCGCGTCCAGGTCACCTCACGTACTGGCAAACAAATTACGTTCTATAAGTCCGTGGACCCGCATACCGGTTCACAAAACTGGCAATTTGCTGACGGTGCGTACGTGGATGGCAGCCCCATCCCAACACCTAAGCCTGAATCTGCGGCCGGCGTTAGTGAGTCGGTGGCGAAGCTTGCGTACATCGCGCCGCCCAAGTCGAACGTCAAACTTTCCAATAAGCCACTCGCGGCCCATGTGCGCGAGGCTGAGCAGCGCATGCGTATGTTGCGCGGACCCGCGACCAGCACGGCCAAGCGGACCGTTACCGAGAACCCCAAAAAAGTCGTACAGGTCGCGAAGTCCGACCCCGAGCGTCACAGCCGCACGGGGCTGTCACACAGCGTGACACCAACCCGTATGCTGGGTCGCGCAGTGCGCGAGGCTGAAAGTCATCTGATGGCCAAGCGTTTGATCGCCCAGGCCACTCGGGCAACGCCGCGTCCGGCCGGCTTGAGCGGGATGGCGAAGAAAATTTTCGAAGCTGAACATCGTGTCCATCGCACCCGGGCTCGGTACGAACTACTGGCCATGGGGCGGAATGCGATTCGGTCGCGCGCCACGCACGGTCGCGTCGCAGACGGTCGCATCCGCAAGGTCTTACACCGCGCGCGACAACTCATTGGTTCTCCCTATCTTTGGGGTGGCACGACGCCCAAGGGTTTCGACTGCAGCGGTTTTGTCGTCTACAACCTGAACAAGGTGGGAGTCAGCGTTCCGCGCACCGCACATCAGCAGTTCAATCACACGCGTAACCGTCCGGTATCGCGCAAAGACCTGCGCCCAGGTGATCTGGTGTTTTTCCACGATCGCAAAAATCGCAAGCGTATCGGTCACGTGGGCATCTACATCGGTAATAACAGCTTCATCCACGCGGTGAAGAAAGATATCCCGGTGAAAATTACGAGCCTCGACAAAGCCTACTACCGCAAGCGTTTTGTGCGCGGAGGGCGTGTTATTTCCTGACGCCGGGTGTACCCCGGAACCACGTCAAGTCCGGCCCATCGTGCCTGCAATTGCTTTTTCTACCAGTCGCGTCAATCTGTCGCGACTGGGCCAAATTCACCGCGAGAATCGTTAGCGTCTAGACACCCCTATGCATATAATTGAAGTGTTCATCTGTTATCGCATTGAGTAGAAAAGGGGGCGACCATTGAGCGCGTGGCAAGTGCAGCGTCTTGCGCCTTTTCTTGCCTTGTTTTGCGCTCTCCTGTTGATGCCCCTCGCGGGCCTTGCAGGCTCCTCTGGTGCCGAAAAAATTCGTCTGACCGTTATTGGTGATTCATTGGCGGATGGCGTATGGGCCGGCTTATATCGGAACCTGCGGTCCGTAAAACACATCAAGGTGCGTCGCGCCTCGAAGGTTTCCAGTGGGCTCGCTGCGTACGACTGGCACAGCGAGGCGGAAAGGCTCCTGGAAGATGACACTGACATCATTGTTGTGATGTTGGGCACCAATGATGGGCAGGCCATCCGCAGAGCTGGTCAAACGCGCGTCGCGTACCGCGCGAATGGTTGGCGCGCTGTCTACGCTGAAAAAGTAGACGAATTGCTGACCTTGTTTGAAGACCGCCAGGTGTTCACGGTGTGGCTGGGGCTTCCGGTCATGCGCAAGGACAGCATGCGTGAGCAAGCCGAACGCTTGAATGAAATTTTTGCCGAGGTTTTGGAAGGTCGCGGTGCGGACGTGAACTTTCTGCCAACCTGGGATTTGACCACCAACGATAACGGCGAGTACTTAGCCTATGCTGACCTCGATAACTCGGGGCGTACGCGGCAGTTCCGCGCCAAGGATGGTGTGCACTTTACGATGATGGGCTACCAGTATCTCGCGCGGTATGTCCAAGAGGTCATCGAGCATCAATACCTCTCACGACGTAAAGCGGATACGCAGGCTGAGTCGGCCCCCGTTGGCGGTTTGGACCCGTTTAGCGCGCAGAACTGACACGTTGGTTTGAGTGAGTAGGACCCGGCAACTCGGCAAGTGGATCGCCCGGTCGCGTGCCATCGTGGTTGCCGTTCCCGTCCTGCTGCTGACTGTCCCCGCCGCCTTGCAGGCGCAGAAGTATCCTCGCCCACGTCCAAGCCCCTTCGGTGAACCGGTGACCTCCACCGCCGCTGACACGGTGAGACTCGGTAGCAGCGCCTCGCAGCGTGTGCATGGGCTCACCAGGTCAAGATTTCCGCGCCCGCAGCCGCGCCCACCCAAATTGATGGTAAGCCGGCCAATCATGCCGTCCAATGCCAATGACGTGGACGATAACCTGCCGTTTGAGTCCGCTCGCGCATCGCTTGCTGGATTGCAGGAGGGGTTGCGGAAGCTTTGCAGGTATGGCGCGCAGGTGCCCGTCGAGATACTGCACCTGGGTGACAGCCATACGGCCGGGGATATCTTTAGCGGTCATCTGCGCAAGCTCTTTCAAAGAGAGTTTCGGGCAGGGGGGCGCGGCATGCTGCCCGCTGGTATTCCGTTCAAGTGGTATCAACCGCAGCAGCTCAAAGTTTCCCGCGCGAAGACTGCAAACTGGAAGCACCAGAACAGCTTTAAACGTAAACACCAGGGACCTTTTGGTGTGACAGGCTTTCGTGCGATTGGCAATCAGGCAAACCAGAGGGTCGTGTTGTCGGCAAGTAAGCGTCAGCCGTTTGAGATGTTCAAGCTTGTGGTACGCACGCTGGCGCAAGGTGGTGGCCTGAATGTCAAAGTTGGCGACGCCCCTGTTGCACAACTGTCTACCCGACGCGACGACAATTCGAGCACGCCCTTCAAGAAGCTGCGGCATTGGACCGACCCGCTGCTCGATGAGGACGACAAGGCGCTGCCCTACGTGGAGCACACGTTTCACTACGGCGATGGCGCGGACCGGGTTGAGGTATGGCCGGTGGGTGACGGGCCGGTGGAATTGTTATCCTGGTCCGTACGGCGCGATGTGCCAGGAGTGCTGTATCACAGCCAGGGCGTTGTCGGCGCCACCGCTGAGATTATCCGCCGTTGGGATTCTGCATTAGTGGACGCTGAGCTGAAGCGGATGCAACCAGACCTCATCCTGCTGGCGTACGGCACTAATGAGGGATTTAATGACGGGCTCAGGATTTCTCGGTACGAACGCTCCGTCGAGCTTGCGTTGAAGCAGTTGCAGGCGGGCGCCAGCAAGGCGTCTATTGCGATTCTCGCGCCCCCGGACTCGGCGCGTATCCCCCGATACTGCGGCAAAGCCGTGCGTAAACAGGCCTCGTGTAAGTCTCTGTCCGCGAGCGAACGGCGCAATTACCGCAAGATGTTGCGTAACAAGGACCGGACGTTGTGCCGGTGGCATGCGCCGCCCAAGCTTGCTGCGGTTCGCTCTGCGTTGCAGCGTATCGCGACACGCAATGATGTCTTCTACTGGGATTGGAGTGCGGTCATGGGCGGGCAATGTGGTACAGATGAATGGACCCGTCAGCGTCCAAAACTGGCACACGGTGACCGTGTGCATCTGACCAATCGTGGCTACAGGCGTTCCGCTGACGATTTGTACGCTAAGTTGCGCGGGACTGTGCGCTGTGACCTGCACAAGCGCCGGCTGGCGAAGCGCAAGACTTCCTAGGCTTCAGCGCTCCAGAGTAGCTGCGCAATGCTGTTTCCGACCCTCACATTTGGTTTGTTCTTCTGTTGCGTATTTGCGGCGCATCTGGTGCTTTTGCGCCATCCGGCTCCTCGCAAGCTCCTGTTGCTGTCAGCGAGTTACCTCTTCTATGGTGCGTGGGACTGGCGGTTCTGCTTTCTGTTGCTGGCGAGTTCCGTCGTCAACTACATCGCCGGCAACTGGCTCCGCGACGCTGACTCACCGGGGCGCAAACGCTGGATTCTGATCGGCTGTATTGCCATTAACCTGATCGTCCTGGGCTTCTTCAAGTACTACGGTTTTTTTGTCGAGTCGCTGGCGGAGCTGTTGTTTCAGATCGGGTGGCAGCGTGACCTGCTGTTTCTGGATGTCATCTTGCCGGTTGGCATCTCGTTCTTCACGTTCCAGGGAATTTCCTATGCGGTAGATACCTACCGCAACAAGATTCCGCAACGACCAGGGGCTGTGGACGTGCTCCTGTACATCTCGTTCTTCCCGCAGCTGGTCGCTGGACCTATCGTGCGCGCAGCCCATTTTCTGCCACAGCTGGCCGCCCGGGCGCCAACCCGAATTGCCGCGACTTTTGGCATGGTGCTCATCAGCTGGGGGCTGTTCAAGAAGGTTGTGGTTGCGACGTACCTTGCTGAACAGATCGTCGACCCGGTCTTCTTCGACCCGCTTGGCTACGGCACGCTGGACGTATTGGCCGCGGTTTACGCATACGCGTTTCAGATTTACTGCGACTTCAGCGCGTACAGCGATATTGCCATCGGCGTAGCCGCATTGTTGGGTTTCGAGTTCCCGCGCAACTTTGATCAGCCGTATCGTGCGGCAAGCCTGCGCGAGTTCTGGCGCCGCTGGCATATCTCATTGTCCACATGGTTACGGGATTATCTGTACATTCCGATGGGAGGTGGACGTGGCGGTCCGCGGCGAACGTATCGCAACCTGTTCCTGACCATGTTGCTGGGTGGCTTGTGGCATGGTGCCGCCTGGAAGTTTGTTGCCTGGGGCGCGTTGCACGGCGCAGGGCTTGGCATCGAACGCGCAGTGCGGGCCGCAAACTGGGGGGTGGTTGCACGCGTGCCTGTCTGGCTCAGGATCGTGCTCATCTTTCAGTTTGTCTGCGTCGGCTGGATCCTGTTCCGGGCCGAATCGTTTGCGCTTGCGATGGATGTGTTTGCGGCGTTGGGACAGACCGATCTTGAGCTGATGCTGCTGTCACCATTTGTTGTGGGTCTGATGCTTCTGGGGGCCATCATGCAATTTACGCCGGGTCGCACGTTGCAGATGGTAGAGCGCGGATGCGCGCGCTTGCCATTGTTGGTGCAGGGCGCATTGTTTGGGTTTGTCGTTGTGCTGATCGACGCGTTGGGCGTCGAAGGCGTGGCGCCGTTCATCTATTTTCAATTTTGAGGTCAGCGATTTCATGACGACTGACAGCAAGGACTTTAATGCTATTCAGGGCGGTGAGTTACGCCCCGTCGCGGCAACCGGCGTCGCTCTGGCGATTGCGTTGGTGGTAGCCGCCCTGTTGCACCCGAGTGCGTTACTGGAGTGGTTAAACGGGCTGCCGGTGAACGCTATGGTGGACGCTTCAATTGCGCAGGCCGACCAGGTCACGCGGTGGCTGGCAGGATTCGATTTGCATGCCCCATTCGACGGCGTACGGGCAACGATAACAGCGTGGAAGGAAGCCGATTGGTGAATGAGATCAGAGAAATCGCACGTGGTCTTCGTTTTCCGGAAGGCCCCGTTGCCCTCCCGAACGGCGATGTTGTGTTGGTTGAGATAGAGCGTGGGACGTTGACCAGCGTGCATCCAGACGGCACTCAGACCGTTATTGCCAACTGCGAAGGCGGCCCAAACGGCGCCGCGCTTGGGCCGGACGGCAACTTCTACGTCTGCAACAATGGCGGCTTCGAGTGGGAAGTTGCCGACGGTTTCCTCCGGCCCACCGTACAGGCTGGCAGTTACATCGGTGGCCGTATCCAGGTGGTGGAAGCGGGAACGGGTGTCGTGCGCACTCTGTATGAGCGTTGCGGCGACCATCTTCTGAAGGGGCCCAACGATATTGTGTTCGACAGTCACGGTGGCTTCTATTTCACCGACCTTGGCAAGACCCGCGCCCGTGAGGCGGATCGCGGTGCCCTTTACTACGCGCAGGCTGACGGTAGCGATATCCAGGAGGTGGCATTCCCTCTGGAGCGGCCCAACGGCGTTGGACTATCGCCGTACGGCAAGCGTGTTTATGTCGCGGAGACCACCACCGGACGCATTCTGTACTGGGCTTTGGAGGCACCAGGGCAGTTAAGAAAACCAGGCAACCTGTTCGCGCCTGGCGACCCGTCGCTGCTGTACTCGTTTGGTGGTCTGGAACGCCTGGACTCACTGGCAATTGATAGCGAGGGTAACGTCTGCGTCGCTACATTGGTGACCGGGATGATCACCGTCATTTCCTCCGAGGGTCACCTGGTGCGCGAGATTCCAATGCCAGAGTTTGACCCGATGGTGACCAACATCTGCTTTGGCGGTGAGGGCCTGCGCACGGCTTACATCACGTCATCAGGTCTCGGACGGTTGTACGCCATGCCGTGGCATTGCCCCGGCATGGCGTTGCATCATTTGAACGACTAGCGGGCCCGCACCTGGTGCAGGCCCGGGCCTTTGTCGCTACTCAGGCTTGATGGCTTTGTAGAAATCCACGGGCACCATCAATTTGTTCTCCTGCGCCTCCAATGCGCCCAACTCTGCGCTGGCTTTGGTATAAGCCACCCAGTCAGGGTCAGCCCACATCGCGGCGCGCTTGGCTTCGCGATCGCCTGCGTTCTCGTATACCCAGATGTGCACGTATTGATTCGGGTTGCCGGTTTCTGTCACCAGATACGCGAGCGGTTGCCCAAGATGTTTGCTCTGTGGCGCTTTACCCATCTGCTCATACAGCGCGAGGTGCGGTTTGATCGTGCCGGGCTTGCATGTGTATGTGCGAACGTCCAATAACATTAGTTGTCTCCTGTTTGCTTGGCTGTGCCTTTGATGATGACGGCTACGCTTATGGTAGCGCCGACTCGGGTACGTGCTAGGCTTACGAACGAATATCCCCCCGCCGCGAATGGGGTCTGCCCGGTAAAGGATGTGGGCCTCCGGCCTTACAACTGTCTGGGCATTTCGAATGGGCGTGTGCATGAGCGCGGCCCCGCGGTACTCGATGGAGCTGCTTGATGAGTGAGAAGCACTTTCGGTTAGTATTCGCTGGAGAAGTGGCTAACGATACCGATGTCGCCACTGTCCAGGCGGCCATGGCCGAGAAGTTCAAGCTTCCCGAGGCCCAGGTTGCGGAGCTGTTTGGCAGCCGCCGGGCCGTACTCAAGAAAGATTTAGACGCGACAAGCGCCAAGCGCTATCAGCAGGCTTTTGCACAGATTGGTGCTTTGGTTACCGTGGAACCGATGAGTGATTCCGCGGCTGCATCCGCACCGCCGTCTCCACCGGCTGGTCCAGCATCACCCCCGCCCAGACGGCGGATAGCGCCCGATCTTGGCGGGCCAGCACTGGGGCCCGCGCTAAAACAGGAAAACGATCCGTACGCGCCGCCAAGTGCCCAGCAGCTGTTGGTAGACGTTGACAACGACGACTCAACCGCACACGCACCGGTTATGGTTGGCATCGGCCGCGGCTGGAGCTGGATCGCCGAGGCCATGAGTCTGTTCGGGCGTAGCCCCGGCGCCTGGATTGGACTGGTCGTGGTCACCTTTGTACTGCTGATGGTGCTTGGCCTTATTCCGGTCGTGAATGTGTTGGCATCGGTCATATTCCCGATTCTGGTCGGTGGCATGATGATCGGCGTGCACCGGTCCGCGCGCGGCGGTGACCTGGAAGTAGGCGACCTGTTCGAAGGCTTCAAGAGCCACGCGGTTCCGCTGGCCCTGGTAGGTTTGGCGTACCTCGTCAGCTACATCGTTGTCTTGGGTGGTGTCTTCACCGTCGTGATCGGTGGCGGCGCAGCCATGGGTCTGCTCGCTGGAGATGGTGAAGCTTTTGCGCAGATGGTCGAGGACGGCGAGATTGCACTGTTTGGGATCATCATCCTGCTGACTGTAGGCTTGACGTTACCGATCATGGCAATGATCTGGTTCTCGCCCGCGCTTATCGTACTGCACGACGTTCCCGTGTTACGTGCGCTGGGCTGGAGTATCGTTGGCTGCCTTAAAAACGTGCTGCCGTTCCTTCTTTACAGCATCATCATGTTGGTCGCCTCGATTATCGCAACGCTGCCGTTGATGTTGGGTTGGCTCGTGCTGGGACCTATTCTGGTTGCCAGCATCTATACCGCCTATCGCGACATCTACCTTGACGAGGCGTTTTGACCGCAACTTCCGATTCCCAGACCAACCCTCAAACTGGACCTGAGGCTCACAGGCGCGAATTTGTACGCGCGTCATCAGCCGTGATCGAGACGGCGCCTGACGGCATGACCGTCGACGTGCTGGCACGCGGGACGCGCGCCAGCATGGCGCGCTTCAGACTCGAGGCGGATGCGGTTGGACGCGCAGTACGCCATCGCACCGTCGACGAGTTATGGTACGTGACAGCTGGTGGTGGCGAACTCTGGACGCATCAACCTCACAACAACCAGTCGGCCGCGGAAGAGAGGGTGCGGGTACTTGGGCCAGGCGACTCATTACTTATCGAGGCGGGCACCTGTTTTCAGGTGCGCACGCAGTCAGATGGCCTGGACGTCGTCGCTACCACCGTGCCGCCCTGGCCTGGCGAAGAAGAGGCCTTGCTGGTGGCTGGCAAGTGGACGCCAACGTTATCTGCCGGGGGCAACAATTTGTTCTCCGTCACGACAGCCTTGCCTGACGAGGCCAATGCGCTTGCGGCGCTCGCCCTGCGCGCGAAGGCATGGTGGCGCTACGACGATGCGTTCCTGGCTGCCTGCAAAGCCGAGCTACGCGTAGCGGATGCGCAAATCCAGGCTGGCCAGGTCCTGGTGGCGCGTGATCCCAGTGGGATATTGGGTTTCGCTGGTTTTCACTCTGGGTCAGACGGGTGCTGCGAGTTGTCGCACTGTTTCGTTGAACCGGTGCATATGAGCCGTGGTGTCGGAAACGCGTTGATGGCGGCAGTGCGCACGACTTTGGCTGCAGGCGGCGTTGCGTCGTTGCTGATCCAGGCGGACCCAGGGGCCGCGCCGTTCTACGAACGTGTTGGGGCG
>CEUN01176953.1_pt1 | contig 18322 bp, 21 predicted proteins | sample 361501 | NCBI WGS metagenome assembly CEUN01 (sample SAMEA2622801, study PRJEB7988) | marine metagenome | biome: marine biome (ENVO:00000447); feature: marine epipelagic mixed layer (ENVO:xxxxxxxxx); material: "saline water (ENVO:00002010), including plankton (ENVO:xxxxxxxx)" | depth 120 m | reverse complement strand
GGCGGCTCGACCGAGGTCGAGGTGAAGGAGCGCAAGGATCGTGTCGAAGACGCACTTCATTCAACCCGTGCTGCGGTTGAGGAGGGCATTGTGCCGGGTGGTGGCGTGACGCTGCTCTATGCAGTGCGAGCCCTGGAGAAGCTGAAGGTTGACGATGCTGATCAGCAGGTGGGCATCGACATCGTGCGTCGTGCCCTTCAGGCGCCAGTTCGGCAGATCGCAGAGAATGCGGGTGTGGACGGTGCCGTCGTCTCCGGCAAATTGCTGGAGCAGAAGGACACGAACTACGGCTTCGACGCCCAGAGCGAGAAATATACCGATCTCGTCAAGGCCGGCGTCATCGACCCCGCTAAAGTCGTGCGGATCGCACTTGAAGACGCGGCGTCTATCTCGGGCTTGCTTATCACCACCGAAGCCATGGTGGCTGAGCTTCCCGAGAAGAAGGAAATGCCCGCCATGCCACCTGGGGGTGGAATGGGCGACATGGGCTTCTAGACACTGTTCAAAGCCTACTGATAAAGACTTTGCGGGGCGCCATTGGGCGCCCCGCATTATTTTTTCTGGATGATTGATCGCTCTCTGAGAGTCGCCTTGTGCTTGGCTTTGACAGGAGCCAGCGCGATCTGGCAATAGACCGCTTATGGCTCAGTTCAGGTCAATCTTCACCATCGAAGCATCGCCGACGCGTGTTTGGGACGTGTTGACGGATTTCGGCCGGTATACCGAATGGAATCCGCTCTTTCAGTCTGCGGAGGGTTCTTTGACCAGCAGTTCACGCGTGCGGTTAACGCACAAACCGCCATTCGGCAGAAGCATCAAGCTACGGGGCCGTATCGTCCGCCTTGAGCCCGAGCGAGAACTCATCCTCAGAACCGGATCGGCGCTTCCTGGCCTCTATCGGAGCGAGACCGGGTTTCGTCTCGAGGCTGCGGAAGGGGTGGTCCGCTTACATCATCACGAGTCTTTTGGCGGCCTCGCAATGGGAATTGTCGCTGGCGCGAACGGCATCAAAATGCAGGAGGGATGCTACGCTCTCAATCTCGCGATCAAGAGACGATCAGAGGATCAATGCTGGAAATCGTGGCCACGGGCACGTGGGTAGCTGATCCCGCTTCGGTGCATCCGACCTCTTTCTATTCCTACCAATTTTCGAAGTCGTAGAGAGCGAGACTGAACTACTCACGGAGCTTTTTCAGCCCGCTGTCACCTCGGGCATCATCGAGGCTCCCTATCAAGCTGTCTGTGACGCACGCGATGTCAGGATGACGGCACCCGATTTCCGCGAGTTCGTCTCGCCAGGTTGGCAGAAAGACATCGGCAATGCGGTCCAGTGAACGGATACATCTTTGCGTTTCCATAGCGTTGGCAAACGTGGTGATCGTAGTCACTGGGTGGGCCCTTTTGTGGCGTGCCTAGAGCTCAAGTTCAAGAAACTCGTCGTCGTCCAGGTCGAACAGCTGGCCTTCCACGTCGTTGAGAACGAGCCTTATGTCATCAGAGATCCGCACTATGTGTCCGGATCGACGTATCCTTGCGCCAATAAGGTCAAGGACAAATCTCTGCTTCTCGGTCAGGGAATCAGAGTGAGCCCGCGCCAAAGCGACGAGCCGGCGAATGCGTGCCAGCTCGAGTTTTCCGACGCTCGCACGGAACGCCGTAGGGTCGAATTCGTCGTCTCTCTTGCGGCGTGCCGGCCGATATTCCGTGGGTGATTTGGCCAAGGGTAATTTGGACATTTCTCAACACTCGATATGGAAGCGTCAGGAATACAATTACCACCAATGTGGTAATTTTATTCAACAAATATCCCCACTTCGGATATGCCGATGAGATTTAGATTTCTATGATGTTTACGAAACTTATGGTGTCGAAGGGACATTGAAGCAGATTTCAGCGGTTCTCCAATATGAGGAAATCCGGAAGAACTAAATTCAGGCCTATTTTGCTTCGTGATCCTAGACGGGAGGCGTGAAGATCGTGAGGGCGAGGAACATCAAGATTCCTGCGCCGACTCCGACAAGCAGGTTGCGCTTCGAAATGAAGAATGTGATGAGGGCGACAGCCACCGCCGCAACCCTCTCGCTGGCCGGTGTGTATGCGAGATCTCCATAGGGCAGGAAAATCATCCGAGAAATCAGTCCTGCGAGAAGCGCGTACGTGACGCAGGTCATCCATTCGAATGCACGGCTATCGGAGTCGATCTTGGTGGATAGAGGGACAGCAATTCCACGCCAAAAGTAGGTGGCCGCGATCGCACCCAGCAGGATCATCCAGGCCTCCCAGGAGGGCGTCATCGCTCACCTCGCTTCGCGACCAAAATCTGGTTTATGGCGAATCCGATGCTCCCCGCCAATATGCCGGTCATCAACAACCCCCAGTTCGGGGCCACCAGATGCATTGCGGGACCGATCACGACGCCCGCAACCAGTGCGAAGATCACGGAATGACTGCGTGAATCCGCCAACAGCAGCAGCATAAAAATAGGATTGATGAGCACCAAGCTGAGCGCCAGAGGGCGTGGAAGCGTGCCCGTGAGCACGTATCCGAGTGCCGTCGCCGAAACTGAGATCCCAAGTATGCTGAGGGCGAACGCCAGGAAATACGAACATCGTGCGTGGACCGGGAGCCGGGGGAATACCCGGCGGCAATAAGCCCACGTCTGCGCTGATAGAAGCTGGGCATAGAGGTACAGCCACGTCGTCCGGCCGTCATCGCCTCGCATCAGCGGAAGAATAGACATCACCATCGGAAAGAACCGCGCGTTCGCGAGAGAAACCGCGAGTATGAGGGCTACCGCCTCGCTGCCTGCCGCATGAAGCTCCGCAAAAACAATTTGTCCCGGGAGCGCCCAGATGCCTAAGGTGGAAACAACCGCGATCTCGATGCTCAGACCACTATCGCGCGCAAGCGAACCAAATGCGGTCATGCTGGCCAACAGCACGATGAAGGGTGCTCCAAAGGCATCACGAACGCCGAGCCTCACGGCCTGCCCCGTGGAGAGCGGATCCTGTTGGCCTGCGTTCATCGACATCCGGAGATTGCTGCGCCTGGAAGTGCTAATCTGATCACAGGGAGGCAGAGTATTTGGCGATTACCGGTCATGCCACTGCAGAGGGGGCGTCGCGCTTTCGAACTCGATTCGCCCGCGAATGTCCCGACCGCCATTTCCGCGAGGCAGATGGTCTGTGGTGGTCATCAATCGGCCTCGGTTCATACCTCGGAGGTCTCGACGACGCCACTGATATCCTGGTGATGCAGGCACTCGCCATTTGTGTATCAGCAGGAGTTAATGTCGTCGATACGGCCATCAACTAAAGATATCAGCGTGCCGAGCGGTGTTTGGGGCGGGCACTGGCCAACCTCATCGACGCGGGTACGATCGCGCGGGACGAAATCGTGTTGTGCACGAACGGCGGTCATCTCCCGCACCCGGATCGGGCGCGCTGGTTCGAGGCCGAGATTTCGGGTAGGCCCGGGGGCACCGTTACGGCGGAAGACCTGGTCGGCGGCTCGCATTGCATGCATCCCGAGTATATCGATGATCAGATCGAGCGCAGTCGGCGAAATCTTGGTGTGGATACCATCGATCTCTGCTATCTGCACAATCCGGGATCCCAGGTGGGTGCGGTCGATGAACAGGCCTTGCACGAACGGCTTCTTGCCGTATTCGAAGTTCTGGGACGTGCCGCGGACGAAGACCGGATTCGCATGTATGGACTGGCAACCTGGAATGCATTCCGGGTGCCCGCTGGCGAACCCGGGCACATGTCGTTGGAACTCGCTAAACGGCTGGCTGCACAATCCGCGAAGGGCCGATCTAGCCGATTACGGTTCATCCAGCTTCCCCTTAACCCGACCATGCCTGAAGCGCTGACGCTGGCAGCTCAAACTGTCGGAGGCCACGAATTACCAGCGCTGGCAGCGTGCCGGGAGTTGGGCGTGCGAGCCATTGCCAGCCGTTCAGTCGGCAAGGATACCATTCATCTGCCACCCAAAGTCGTTGGAACACTGGGTCAGGACCTGAAGAGCGACACCCAGCGGTCGCTTCAATTTTCCCGGAGTGCCCCCGAGGTCGTCTCGGCGCTTGCGGGCATAAAGTCACCTCCTCATGTATCCGAAAATCTCAAGCTGTGCGCGGTCGATCCCCTGTCGGCGAGTGTTTTTTCGGGATTTCCGGACTACGACTAACCGTCCACTCGTGGCCACGGAGCAACGACCGGCTCGCCAGCCATCTGAACGCGGTGAGCAATCCGTCGATGATTGGGATCGAAAGGATCACGCGAATGCATCGCGCAACGGTTGTCCCATAAGATCAGGTCGCCCGCACGCTGTTCCGTACGCCGCCAAATGAACTTCTCCTGTTGGGCGTATGCCCAGAGCTTATCCAGTAGCACCTCACTGTCCTCCACTGGGAGACCGCAAATGTATTGGTACTGGCGGCGCCCCAGATAAAGCGCGATGCGACCCGTCCCGGCGTGTACTCGGGCGAGAGGATGTTCCACGCTGTCGGCGGTCGACACGTCGTCCGGAGGCGTGCGTCCGGGTTGTATGGTATCCGCGGAATTGAGGGTACGGTCTTGTTTTGACCAGCGGCCCTCGATCGCTGCCAGGAGATCTTCAGGCAGATCGTTATACGCATCGTACATGTTGAGAAAGTGAGTGATTCCGCCGGTCGGTGGAGCGATCCGCACGTAGAAAAGGCTGCCCCGAGGGGGCACATCCCGATAGGAATTATCGGAGTGCCAGCGCAGCGGCTTGGCTTGGAGCCCCCGGCTGTACTTCTCTGGTGCGGAAGCCAGATCCTGATTGAATTCTGGTTCGTTATCGATGAGGAGGACCTCAGGAGGCAACTCATCCTCGACCGCGACATGGGTCATCTCTTCAAGTTCCCCAAATATCCGGCCCGCCCGCAACTGATCTTCGACACTCAGATCCTGTTCCCGCCAGATCAGGATCGAGTGATCTGCCCATGCCTCGTGAAGTGCGTTGATGGTCGTATCGTTCAGCCGTTTTGAGAAATCCACGCCACGGATCTCCGCACCGATAGGGGCATCGGCGGGAACAACTTGAAATCCCCCCATGACGTAAGGTTTGCGCGGCCTGGCCCATGCCTGCGGCCGCGGAAACGGGTAAGTCGTCGAATCGGGTTTGGCGAGTTGGCTCATACTGGCGGATCGCGGTCTCATGGTTCTCATGGTGGAACCAGACTCAAGTTTACCGCAGGTAACGAATTCGGTAAAATTTTGGCCCAGATAAGGGCGCTTCCGGCAGACTGACCGCTTCCGGTGGAGGCTGGGTGCGTGCGGTTAGAGGCAATACAGATCAAGAGAGGCAGCGACCATGGCCATCCAGGAACATGATGCTTCACGGCGCGAATACGAGAAACTCGCATTCAATGGCTACTACACGCGGGATATTACCGAGCCCGAACCGTTGCTTACGGAAGTCGGTCCTGGAACACCGATGGGCGAATACTTCCGGCGTTTCTGGGTTCCGGTTTGCCTTTCAGGCCAGCTCACTGATCTGCCCAAGGCAATCCGCATTCTGGGCGAAGATCTCGTAGCCTTCCGTGACAAATCCGGTCAGGTGGGTGTCTTGCATCGGCATTGCAGCCATCGTGGTACCTCCCTGGAATACGGCATCGTTTCGGAGAAAGGGATCCGCTGCTGCTACCACGGCTGGCTGTTCGACGTGGACGGCTCCATCCTGGAGACACCCGGTGAGCCACCGGATTCGAAACTCAAGGACAGCTTCTTTCATGGTGCCTATCCAGCCGTCGAGTTGCACGGCCTCGTGCATGCCTACATGGGCCCGCCCGAGATGAAGCCACATGTACCGCATCTTGATTTCTTTGAGATGCCCGATGTGAAGTTCGCGCCTTTTGCAATTCCCTACGAGAATTCCTGGCTGAATTCCCACGAGAACGTCATGGACCCGGTGCACTCGGTGTTCCTGCACGAGCGTTATGCGCTGCATTTCGAGCATCAGGCCTTTGCAGTTCTGCCTAACCTCAAATGGCAGCTCACCGGTGACGGCGACGGCATGATGTACATGTCCGTGCGCCGCCTGGACGACGAATGGATTTGGGCCCGCCTCTTGCACGTTCGTCACCCGTTCGAAAGCTATGTGCCTTCCACCTGGGCGTTGGCCAGGCCCACGTACTATCAGCCAGGCTTCTATTTGCGCCAGATGATCCCGGTTGATGACGAAAACTCCATCTTTTTTGGTTGGCGCGCCCACGGGACCGACCGTTTCCGAGGGGGAAATCCCGAGGAGAATGGCTGGAATCTGATCGATATGAGCGGTCAGGTGGAAAAAGCGACCTACGAAGAGAAGCAACGTGAAGCCGGGGACTGGGAAGCGCAGGGAAGTATCTTTGATGGCCAACCGCGCCCCGATAAGGAGCATCCGGGAGCGACCGACGGCGGCGTGATGATGATGCGTCGCGCTCTCCGCAATATCCTGGAAGGCAATGTCCCCGCTGCGTGGCCGAAGCCCGCGGGCAGTGATGGTGAGAAACCTGAACCGACGAAGATCCTGTCCCAGGATTCCGTCATCAACATCAAACAGCGTCCTGATCCCGACGAGGACTGGGAGCTTCTCCGTACGGTGGGTGAGAAGATCACGGAGGTTGTGCTCGACGGCAGCGACCAGTTCATCGGGCAAGAACGCGATGACTACATCATCGAGCGCATCAAGAAGATCGAGGCCGAGTTTCGCGGTTAAGTTCATCGGCCTGATCCAAGGCGGCCAAAACTGGCTGACAGGGCGAGTCAGCTGACGCGACGGGAAGAGTAACCACGCGGAGGTTTTGGATATGTCGGTGCCAGGTGACGGTGGATCGAGCACTCATCTGCGGCAGAACCCTCCGTTTAGTGGCTATGACTCAAGGGACATTCTTCCCCCCGATCCCTATCTCACGCAGGTGGGCCGTGGCACACCCATGGGCGAATTCATGCGTCGCTTCTGGCAGCCCGTCTGCTTGTCGGAGGAGTTGACAGACCTTCCCAAAGCCATTCGCCTGCGGCCTGGCCCAAACCCGCACACGCGGAGCCAGATGGGCCGAAGACTCGCAACGTCTATGCATTCGATTCCTTGTTGCAGATACCGCAACTCTCGGATTCTCAGGCGGACTGGAACATGATGGGTGAGCTGGGCGAGCAGTTGACCGCAGCGATCATCGAGATTACCCATGCCCAATACGATCAGGCTGAACGCGACAAGCAAACAAGATCGAAAACCAAGAAAATCGAGGCGGAGTTCCGGGCGCGATTTAACGCGAACTGAGATGTTGTGCGACTGGACTTGCGTGTAGGATCACGTTGGGCGGCATGGTGAACCCTGGAGATGGAGAGAAGGACATGGCCAAAGCGGTGACCAAATCAAAAGTCAAACGCGCCCCCAAACCGGTCAAGCCGGGCCGAAAGCTTAAGCAGATCAAGGGCTACGCCGTGCAAAGCAAACGGACGCCGAGTCAACGCCTGCAGAAGCTGGAGATTACGCCGTGGCAGACGCTGGGCCCGTTCTACCCCTACGAGTTTCTCATCAAGCCGGGAGAGAACGATCTGACGCGCATTGCCAAGGGAAAGCCGCGAGCCAAGGGCGAGATCATCGATGTCGTGGGCCGCGTGCTGGACGAGGACGGCCGTCCCGTACGGGGGTGTTTGATCGAAGCGTGGCAGTGCAATGCGGAAGGGCGCTATCTGCATGCAGCCGATCAGTCGAACATTCCGATCGACTCCAATTTTACAGGCACCGGCCGGGTGATCACAGATGAGCAAGGACGCTATCGGTTCCACACAATCAAACCGTCTTCCTATCCCGTTCCGGGCTACGACAATTGGAAGCGACCTCGGCACATACATTTTTCGCTGTACGCCGCGGGCATCCTCGACCGCCTGATCACGCAAATGTATTTCCCGGGAGAGCGCATGAACCGGAAAGATTTCATGTTCAATGCGCTGCCCAGCGATAAGGCACGACGGGCGTTGACGGGGAAGGCCTCGAAGGGACAACGGGGCACGACGACTTACACCTTCGACATGATTCTCAGGGGCTCCCAGGAAACTCCGTTCTTCGAAGTCTGAACCAGAAGGACTGTTGGGCCAGGCCTAGTCTACCGCGCACAGCCTCTCCCAAAGGCGACCCAGGACTCATGTCGGAAACCTACCCGGGCAACCCGCTCGAAGTGATTTTCTCCGAGCGAGGTCAATTCGAGCGCTACCTGCAGTTTGAAGCTGCTCTCGCCGAAGCCGAGGCGGAACTCGGCCTGATTCCGGAGGAGGCTGCACGCGAGATCGTCCGGGTAGCGGTGTTCGAAACCCTCGATATTAACAAGCTGAATTCCGATACCCTGCGCACCGGTTATCCGATTGCTCCGATGGTTCGCCAGCTGACAGCGGCATGCCGAGATGACCTCGGACAATTCGTCCATTGGGGCAGCACGACTCAGGACGTCATGGATACCGGTCTGGTTCTGCAGATCCGCGACTCGCTGATCCATATCGAGGATGATCTCAAGCAACTGGTACGAAGTCTCGCCGACCTTGCACAACGGCACCGCGACACACTTATGGTGGCCCGCACTTTTGGCGGTCACGCCTTACCGTTCACCTTTGGTGCGAAGGTCGCGCGCTGGCTTTCATCCGTATGTCGACACCTCGAGCGGCTTGAGCAACTTCGGCCACGTGTTCTCGTCGGAGAATTCGGAGGCGCGGTCGGTACCCTGGCGTCTTTCGGGACGCACGGCGCCGAAATTCGCGAGAGATTGATGTCGAAACTGGAATTGGCGGAACCTCTCGCAGTTTGGCACGCCGCCCGGGACAGTGTTGCCGAATGTGCGACATTTCTGGGCCTGGTCACCAGCACCCTGGGCAAGATCGGGCATGATGTCACGACCTTGTGCACCAGCGATGTTGGTGAAGTATTCGAACCGGTGTCTGGCGGTCGGGATGCCAGCAGCACCCTCCCGCAAAAACAGAATCCGGTATACTCCGGCCGTGTCGTGGCAAACGCACGGGTCGTGGCAAGCCATGTTTCCCTTCTTCTCGAAGCTGCGCGGCAGGATCACGAGCGTGGGCCCCAGGGATTTATTGAGAAGAGAATGCTGCCCGACACATTTGTTTTGACCGGTGAAACGCTGGTTACGACGCTTCATATCATCGGAGGTCTACGCGTGGATGAGGAGCGAATGCGTGCCAACCTGGATGCGTCTGGCGGGACCATCATGGCCGAGGCAGCGACCATGGCGCTGTCACCTCATCTGGGGCGCTTGAAGGCGAAAGACCTGGTGCACGACGCATGTGAACGGGTCGGAGCAGAATCCGTGGATCTCGTAACCGTCCTCGGTGCCGACCCAGAGGTTACACAGCACCTGACCCCCGAGCAGCTGGCCAGGACGATGGATCCAGAGAACTACCTCGGCAATGTCGGCGAAGAGATTGATCGGGTGGTCGCCCATGCCCGGGAGGTTGCACAATGACGGTTGAAATTCCGAATTGCGAGGGACCCGATCCCAATCCCGTCGCGCCAGCCTTTACACCTCCGCCCGGGACCTGCGATACACACTTTCACGTATTTGGACCATCGGACCGGTTTCCCTACGGCGCCAATCGCAAGTACACGCCGCCCGATTCACCGCTCGAAGATTACTTTGGCCTTATGGAGGTGTTGGGAATCGAGCGTGGCGTCGTCGTACACCCCAACCTTCATGGACCGGACAATGCGGTAACGCTTGATGCCATTGCTCGCAGCGACGGGCGGTTTCTGGGGATCGTCAAGCTGGAAGCGTCGGGCACGTTTGAGGAACTCAAGCATCTGGACACCCTGGGTGTGCGCGGGGTGCGCTTCGCCTTCAATCCCCAGCATGGCGGAACCTTCGACTCAGAACTGTTTGATCGTACCGCCGGCTGGTGTGCGGACCTGGGTTGGCAGATCGAAATCCACTCGGCGCCGAACGATCTGGTTGAACTGGCGGAGAGGCTAGCGCGGGCGGAAATTCCCATCGTCATCGACCATATGGGGCGCGTTGATGTTTCCTTGGGTACCGATCAGGAACCGTTTCGCGTTTTGCTCGACCTCGTCCGCGAGACCCATATCTGGGTCAAGCTGACGGGTGCCGATCGCATCACCAAGACCGGAGCTCCTTACGATGATGTCGTGCCCTTCGCACGGGAATTGATCGCGGTCGCGCCAGACCGAATGATCTGGGGAACTGACTGGCCGCATTCTGCCTACTTCGACCCATCGAAAATGCCAAATGACGGTGTTTTGATGAATCTCCTGCCGGCCTACGCACCAGACTCCGCTGTGCGCGACAGAATTCTCGTGGACAACGCCGCGCGCCTGTTCGGTTTCACCTGATCATCGGAGACAGTCAAAGAATGGCGGTCGAAATCCAAACCATCGAAACAGAACGGGATCGCCTGGGAGAGGGACCCCTATGGGACCCGCGCGACCAGGTCCTGTACTGGGTCGATTCAAATGAATGCCGTATCCGTCGGCTCGATCCGAAGACAGGGGAGGTCGTGAACTGGCTGGTTGCCGAGCAGATCGGCTCCATGGCACTGCGCGAGGCGGGCGGTGCCGTCATCGCCCTAAAGTCGGGATTTCATTTCTTCGATTTCGAGAGCGGGACTGCGACACCCATCATCAATCCGGAACCCGGTGAAGATCGCACGCGGTTCAACGACGGGAAGGTTGACAGGCAGGGGCGATTCCTCGCGGGCTCCATGGATATGCCCGGACTTAACGATTCACGCGGATCCCTGTATCGACTGGATGCCGACCTGAGCATCTCCAAACTGCGCGAGAACATCGGCGTCTCCAACGGTCCATGCTTTAGTCCCGACGGCGGCACGTTCTACTTCGCAGATAGCCCGCGACGGATGATCTGGGCATACGACTACGACGTCGCTACCGGTGAGGTCTCGAACATGCGGACGTTTATCGACCTTGAGCCACTCGACGCATTTCCGGACGGGGCTACGGTGGATTCAGAGGGATGCCTGTGGAGCGCGCTTGTGACCAAAGGTCAGGTCGGACGTTTTTCACCCGAAGGCGCACTGATGCATATCGTCGATGTGCCGGCCGATCATCCGTCGAGCGTGATGTTCGGTGGACCGGATCTCGATGTACTTTTCGTCACGTCGATTTGGGAATGGCGGCAGGTGAAGACGGAAAACCCCGCAGACGGCTGCCTCTACGCCATCCATGGTCTGGAGGTTACGGGACTGCCCGAGCCTCGATTCGCCGGTTAGCTACCGGAGCGCACAAACGAGGTGGGACCTGAGGTCCAGACCCGTTCAACTGTTGCCTTCAACCAGTTTCTTCACCACCGGATGGTATTGATCGCCCAGTCCGGCCTCGATCGCTCGATTGAAGAATTCTCTAACGAGCTTGCCGGCGCGAGCTTCCACCCCGGTTTCATCAGCAATCTCGAGCGCGTAGGTCAAATCCTTGAGGGCGTAATGAACGGAGAAGGCTTCAGTCGGGTAATTGTTGTTCAGCATTGCCCGCCCCGCATGCGTGCGGAGAGCGAAGCTGTCCGCGGAGCCTTTGGACAGCGTGTCGACGAGAAGCTGCGGATCCACGCCGACACGTTCACCGATGACGAGCGTTTCAGCAATGGTGAGACAGGTATCGAACAGCAGCATGTTATTGAGGATCTTGACGACCTGCCCCGTGCCCGGCCCACCGCAATGGGTGATGTCGGTCCCCATACAGGCGAGGTGAGGCCGAACGCGTTCAAGAATCTCGGTATCGCCGCCGAACATAATGCTGAGTGTGCGGTCGACCGCTGCATGACGTGATCGAGCGACCGGGGCGTCAGCCAAAGCGATGTTTCGCACCGCGAATTTTGTATTGAGTTCCTGCGCGAGGGCAGGGGGCACGGTACTGAGGTCGATAACGATCGTGCCGTCCGCACAGTTCTAGAGGAGACCATCATCCCAGAGACAAACCTCGCGCACATGTTCTGCCGCAGGCAGGGAAAGGAGAATGATACTGCACCGAGAAGATTATGTCAGACATCGACTCGGCGACCTGGACACCGGTCGGTGCCAGTCGTGCCAACGATTCGGGCCGAACGTCATACCCGACGACCTCGGCGTCGCCCTTCAGTACGAGATTTCGGCACATGGCCTCACCCATTACGCCCAGGCCGATGAACCCAACGATATCGTTGTCAGACACGGCGAGTCACCATATTCAGGTGGCGAGATAAATCGCTTTGGGCTCCGTATAGAGCCTGACACCGTCGATACCTTTTTCCCGCCCGATTCCACTGTCCTTCATGCCGCCGAAGGAAGTGCTGATGGATACCTGTTTGTAGGCGTTGACCCATACGCTACCCGCTTCGATACGCTGACAGACACGCCAAGCCTTCGCGAAGTCTGACGTCCAAATGCCACAGGCGAGGCCGTAAACGGTGTCGTTTGCCTGCGCAACGACATCGTTCTCGTCCGAGAACGGCAAGGCGCATAGAACCGGGCCGAAAATTTCTTCCTGACAAGCGCGGGCACCGTGATCGAGACCGCCGACGATTGTCGGTTGATAATACGCGCCCTTCGCGAATTCCGGGCCATCGGGTACATCACCACCGTATAGGATCTCTCCGCCCTCATCGATCGCCGAGGATACATAGCCCGCGATTCGATCTCGGTGATGAAATGAGGCCATGGGACCCATCTGGGCGTTCTCGTCTTCAGGATGACCAATTCGCCACTTGGCCGCGAAGTCGCGCAGTTTCGCTATAAACGGCTCGCGAACCGAGGCCTCCACGAATAGGCGAGATCCCGCGATGCAAGACTGGCCTTGCGATCCGAATATTCCCGAGCCGACGCCGGCTGCCGCCTTGTCGAGGTCGGCATCCGCAAAGACGATGTTCGGTGATTTTCCTCCGAGTTCCAGTGCGACGGGCACCAATCTCTCGCCGGCAGTTCGAGCGATGGCACGGCCCGACTCCGTTCCGCCGGTGAAGGAGATCATGCGAACGTCGGGATTATTGATGAGCCGATCACCGACTACCGCCCCGCGACCTGACACGACGTTGACCACGCCGGACGGAATGCCGATGTCCTGGCAGATCCGACCCATTTCCAGGCCTATTCCTGGCGTGACCTCGGAGGGCTTCAAGACAACGGAGTTTCCTGCAGCTAAGGCAGGTGCGAGTTTCTGGGCGTTCAGTGTGATCGGGGAATTCCACGGTGTGACCAATGCCACCACACCGTAGGGATCGTATGACACCATTGAAACATAGTCACCACGCGGCGGCGTGACTTCTGCTTCCATGGTCTCGCACACGGCGGCGAAGTAGCGAATGATCCCCGCCGCCTGATCCACCTGGCCCCGACATTCGGTGATGGTCTTGCCGTTCTCCCGCATCTGGAGCCGGGCAATCTCTTCCTTGCGTTCAAGCAGGGTGTGATGGAAGGCGAAGAGGTAATCTGCGCGCTGGTGCGGCTTGAGCGCACGCCACTCACCCCGATAGTAACTGTCCTTGGCAGCAGCCACGGCATCGTCGACTTCCGAATCCGTCGCCGTACTGAATTCTGCATTGAATGAGCCGTCGGCAGGGTTGATTGACTCCAGTGCGGGACCGGTTCCTTCAATCCAATCGCCGCCAATCAGCATTTGTTCTGACATCGAAATCTCCTTGCCGGTATCGATTGAGCACGGTCGATGTCGGTGGTGTGTCGACCACGCGCGCAAAATGGGTACTGCCCAATCGTCAGAGTGGGCAGTTCACACTGATCATATCAGCATGTTTGGAGACCCAAAAATCCGACGCTCCAACCAGTGGGCAAGCTTCACATTCTGGATGATCAGGCGTGTTCCACTGATCCCACGATGCGGTGGATTTCCGTAATCTCCTGTGCCGGAATATGGAGTTCTCCGTGTGGATTCAATTGTTCCAGAACGACGGTATGGTCGTTGCGGCGGACGAATCGGTTCACGATGGCTTCACCGTTTGCCTTCTGGACCACGATATAGCACCCGTGGGTGACGGGTCGCGCAGGGTTGACGTAAAGCAGTTCCAGGGCCTGATACCGCGGTTCCATGGAATCGCCTGTCATATAGACCGCATAGGCTTGAGCCGCTCCTGCCAGCAACGATGGTCGCGTCACCCGTTCGACGACTTCACCATCGTTGAACAGCAACGCATCACTGCCGCCTCTGGCGGTCCCGAGAACGGGCAGATCAATCTCCCCATATGCCGGAATATCGCGCACCTGGAGGTGAGGAGATGACGGCGTAGGCGCCGACTCTGGAGAATTGAGGCCGGAACGTAATGCAAGGTCCGACTCATCGGCGATGAGTTCGGTAGGGTGCACGCCGAGTCCCGAGGCGACTCGTTCCATCCATTCCGTCGTGAGCCTTCGATCACCCCTCTCCAGGCGATTGATTTGCTGAGGCGTGGTGCCGATCTGGTCCGCGAGGCGCTGCAGAGTGAGCTTTTGACTGCGGCGGAGCTCCTTGATTCTGTTCTTCATATCGGTGATATCACCACTGAATTCTCCAATGTTCAATAACCAAAATGGATAATATAGACAAAGATTACCATATTGGGTATAATCCGAGCCATCCAATCACCGGCCTTGCCATTTCGTTCATGCCTTGGAGTTCGTTCAACGTGAGACCGACATCTCGGGTCTCTGACGCAGGATTGACCCATCTACAAATTGTCCAGCATCGAGAGATTCTAACGGTCGGGATGCGGATTGCAGAAGAAGCCGGAATCTCCAATCCATCAGTCAGGGATGCCGTTTGGGAATTGCTCGCCGAAGCGGCTGACACCCTCAAACGGCTGCCCGATCGGGAACGGCGGTGGTTGAGACCGGGCAGCTATTCTTCTTGGCCACAAGCGCTACGCGAGATCGGAAATGCTTGTGAGATCGACGGTGTAAAATCGCACAAGTGGGCCGGTAGCGGCCAATCGGGCGCCACCCACTTCGGGTGCCATCGGAAGACTGGAAGTGGTGATGTTGTGGCTCGGAAAGATTTCCGGCCGAACCGCGCAGGTAGAAACGAGGCTGATATTCGCCCTGGCGGCGGGTGTTCCGGCGCGGTTGGTTCGCCGGCGATTCGCAATCGGCCGGCGCACCGTCTACGACGTGCGAGACCGTGGACTTGGCAAGATCTGCCGCTGGTTGGAAACGGAAATCGCCGCTTGTGGGACTGCACGAGAGAATTCGCCATAATCTCGCTCGTAAACGTTTGGTTCACCATTCCAGCGCCACTGTGAATCGACAATTTCGTGGGAACGCGGGTTCGAATAGCATGATCGGCACAGGATCCGCGCTTGCACTTGCTTGCGGAGACTTCGAAAAATTCTCGAATGGCCTTAAGGCAGGACAGCCAGCGAATGAATCACGGCGAAAATCGGTCTGTCTTTCCGTACCTCTACCTCGCGATGGCATTGTCATTGTCCGGATGTGCGTTGAGCCTGTCCGACATCCCGCTTTTCAACTCTCACCCGTCATCTCAAAAGAAATCTGACGTTGCCGTCGCACAACATCACAAGTTCGTACTTGTGACCCCGGAACCAGCCAAAAACGACGAGACCGAGGAAGATCCCGAACAGCGGCAGGCCGACGTCTCCGTGCCACCAGTAGTCTCGGCGGCAGAATGGCAGATTCCTGACGGTGAAACCGTTGAATCCGGGGCGGGCACTGTGGACGCGTCTGAAAAGAACATCGTCGCGGATTCGGAAAGCGGGATGACGGGTTCGGAGGCGATGCAGCCTGACACGTCGAACGACACTACGGAGGAATCAGCCACCAAAGAGGAACTGAAACCTCAACAGCTCACGCAGAACAGTTTTCAATCCAACGAAACATCCGACAGCGGTAAGCCGGAGTCCGTCAAGAAAAGAAAGCGGGTGATACGTGTGCACCTCGCCTCACTCAGTGCACAAGCTGGTGCCAATCGTTAGTGGCGCGAGCTTCAAAGCAACCACGCCGAGCTCCTACATGGCTTGCTGCATCACATCAAAGAAGTCAATTTGCGTGGTAAGGGGACGTACTTCAGACTTTACGCGGGTGAATTCCTGCAGCTCACCAGAGCCGGCGCGTTCTGTGACGCCATGAAAGTGCGCAAACAATACTGTAAGCCGGTGGCCTTGCGAGATTATGGAATAGCCGCTCCCTTCCTCTCCCCACAACCGAGCGTGAAGCCGTGACTTATGGTGGCGCACCCTTTCACCGAGCCACCCGTCACCTCGTTGGCCATCGCGCACATAGACGGCAATGGGCTAAGTTGCGGCACGCTTAAAACTCAATGACTTCATTTGGAACTGCAGAGACATGTCAAACGGAAAAGCCATTTGTGTGGTGGGTGCTAGCGGCCTGGTTGGGTCGAACATCGTCCGGGCGGGCTTGGAGCGAGGTTACGCCGTCAATGGCACGATGCGCGATCGAAGCGCACCCCAAAAAGCACCATTCTTAAACGCCTTGCCTGGTGCTTCGGGCGGGTTGCAACTGTTCAGTGCCGATATGTCCAAGGAGGCGGAATTCGACGCGCCGCTGGCAGGCGTTGATTGTGTATACATCGCCTGTCTAATCCCTATGTATGAGGGTCCTACGGGCACGCCAGCCCGCGAAATGGACGACGAACAGGGATATGCCGAAATCATCATGCCGACCGTCAATGGCTGCCTGAACATCATGCGGGCGGCGGCGCGTCAGGGTGTCCAGAATATTGTCATCTGCAGCAGCACCAGCAGCACCAACTCAGTGCCGCCAGTGCCGGTCAAGAACGAAGTCGATCACTGGTCGGACGAAGATGAACAATGCAGGTCCAAAAAGTACACCTCGGCCACCAAGACCGTGATGGAAAAGGCGGCGATGAAGCTAGCGGCGGAGAACAATCAGCGCCTGTCCATCATCTTGCCGACCGGTATGTACGGGCCCGTTGTTCTGCCCGAACACATGAACCACAACCCTCACGTCTGGTTGAAACGCCTCATCGATGGCGGTGAGGGCCGGCACAGCAACATACCAAATGATTCGCATTCCATGATCCACATGCGCGATCTGGCAGCGATGTTCATGGCGGTTTATGAGAATCCTGATGCTTCAGGTCGCTACTACGGTGTTTACGACAGCTGGCATTGGCAGGACATCTACGCGGAAATCCAAAAATCGCTGCCGGATATGAAGATGCCGGAGCCCCTCACCGAACCGCCGGTGGAGCCGACCAGGTTCGATTTCACCCGCCGTGACAGCCTCGGTGTCCCGCTCCGGGATGTACCTACGTTCATGCGGGAAACGATCGAATGGATTCAGTCGAAGCCGTTCTGATCCTGTCCAGCAACCGGAGAGAATTGGGCCCGCGCTGGCGCCGGACCTGACGATTACCGTTCCAGTCGGCGGTCTGTGCCTCACGAAGGAAGGGCGGGAAAGGGGTCTTTCCTCGGCTCGGTGAGATTGGCTGCAAGGTCATGGGGGCCTGATGTCTCGAATCCGCGATAGCCGTCGGCAACAATCTCGTTGCAAAGCTGCCAGTAGCGCTCGAACCCGCCGAAATAGGGCATGAAGACTCGCGGCTTGCCTGGAATGTTGGCGCCCATGTACCAGGAATCGGCTTCCGGCATGAGAGTCGCCTCGGCAACTTCACGGGCGTGTTCGACCCAATCTTCCTGAGCCGTTTCCGTGGGTACGATACGGTCCAGACCCTGGGACCGAAGGTGATCGATGCAATCCACCGCCCACTCTACATGCTGTTCGATGGCGTAGATCATGTTCATTTTCACGGACGGGCTGCCCGGTCCGGTTATCGTGAACATGTTCGGAAACCCTGCCACCATGATGCCGAGATAACTCTTCGGTCCCTCCGCCCAAGCCTCCTTGAGCGTAGGTCCACTTTCTCGCCGAACATTCATTGCCAGGAGCGCGCCCGTCATAGCATCGAATCCGGTTGCCAGAATGAGGGCATCGAATTCGTACGCGCGTTCACTCGTGCGCAATCCTTTCGCCGTGACGCGTTCGATGGGCGCACTCCGGATATCCACGAGCGAAACGTTGTCGTGGTTGTAGGTCTCAAAATAGAAAGTATCCACGGGGAGGCGCTTGGCGCCGATTGGCTGGTTTCTTGGGGTCAGCAATTCGGCCACGGCAGGATCCTTGACGATGGAGCGGATCTTCTCGCGGACGAATTCTGCAGCCAGGTCATTGGCCTCAAGGTTCACCAGCAGGTCACGGTAAGTCGTGAGCATCGCAAAGGTGCCGCCACCGCTAGCCCAACGCTCTTCGAAGTATCGGTTGCGCTCCGCCGGCTCATCCTCGAGCGCCGATACACGTGGAGATGAATAACCGCTCATACC
>CEUN01434699.1_pt1 | contig 18395 bp, 14 predicted proteins | sample 361501 | NCBI WGS metagenome assembly CEUN01 (sample SAMEA2622801, study PRJEB7988) | marine metagenome | biome: marine biome (ENVO:00000447); feature: marine epipelagic mixed layer (ENVO:xxxxxxxxx); material: "saline water (ENVO:00002010), including plankton (ENVO:xxxxxxxx)" | depth 120 m | reverse complement strand
AATCATGCACTATAAAACCTCACTAAGTCTTAGGCCGGTGGGGCAACGGAAAGCCTTCCTACGACGCCATGCTTCTCGATTAGTCTTTGGACGAAACCACTGGCTTTCGTTTCCTCAACGAAATCACGCATATAAGCGGCGGCTGCCTTATGGCCCGGTTTAGTGCCCATCGCTTGTTGCACGGCAGTAAATTGTCCATCCAAAATGCGGGCACCTGGCAGTTTTTCAATGTCCGTAATTAAGCGTGGCCGGAGACCGGCAAGCGCCTCAAGTTTTTCCTCCACAAAAAGATCAAATGAACCATCCAAACCTTGGGCCAGTTTCAGTTCTGCGTTCTGAATGTTATCGGAAAGCCAGAGTTCATAGGCGCTCCGCGCTGATACAGCGATCCGATTACCCGCTTTATCAACTTCATCGATTGATTGAATTGCTGAACCATCCGGCACAATATAGGTCGCTTCAATTTCCACGTAGGCGGCCGTAAAAGCGATTGTCTTTGCGCGTTCCGGTTCAGCGCCAATATTACCAATATCCCAAGCATCCTCCAAAGCCGCATCCGCCAACTCACCCGGTGTGGCAAATGGGATAAGTTGACAATCGACATCCAGGCGACGCGCCAATTCCCGAGCCATGTCAGGTGAGACCCCATCAGGATCGCCCGCCGGTGTTTTCCCAGTGACTAGCAAAAAATTACCCATATTGATTGCAGCGCGCAAAACGCCCGTAGGCGCTAATTCAGAACGGACTTCTAAAGACATCTGATTTTTCCTGTATGAGTTGTTTTATTAAGAGATATTGCAGAGCGATACTGGTGGGCAAGCGTTATGCAAGACGGATCAATTCGATTTTTAAAGGTTTTGTCGTACACGCTAAACTAACATTTTGTAATTTTTTCATAGTATGAGAAACAATTTGAAAAATATGTTAAGGCCGAGCTCCAGTGGTCAAGCCTCCCGAAGGGAAAAGAAGGCAGTTCAATAACACACTATCTATTACGTCCAACAAAGTTAGCGGCCGTTCGGAATTACATTGCCGAAATATTGCGAACATTCCTTTTGGCTACAATGCAATATTTAGAAGTGTCTGCGCCTAGTCGCCTGCACACGCGGGCGTATATCTTTATCGGCAATTCTCACTTGAAAAATGATCGATAATCTATGACCAATACGCTTCTCACTCGCCACGATCCGGAAGAAGCTCGCCAATTCCATGCTGAAGGCACCTGGGGCGAGGATACCCACTATCGCCTTCTTAAACGAAATACCGAAGCAAACCCAAACGCGTTTGCACTAAGGGATGGCGGCCGCCGTCTGACCTGGAAACAATTAAGTAATTGGGTTGAAGCTATTGCATCAGACCTAGCAACACAGGGTCTCCGTTCCAATGACCGTGTCTCACTTTGGGCATCGAATCGTGTCGAATCCATCGCGACGTATCTTGCTTGCTCGCGCAACGGATACGCTTGTAACCCCTCTCTTCATCGCACATACACAGTAGATGAAATTTCGGGATTGCTCGAACGTCTCTCGACGAAAGCGATATTAGTAGAAGAAGGATGGGGCGCGGATACATCGCACAAAGACCCTTTGGAAATTTTGGCAAAATTGCCAGCAATGCGCAAAGTTTACCGCCTTCCGAAGGAGCGTGTGTGCGGAACAAATTTTCCGGCACTTAACGGACCACATTATGATGCCCCGGAAAGCAACGAAAACCCTGATAAAGTTTGTTACCTCGCTTTCACTTCCGGTACGACCGGCACGCCAAAATGCGTCATGCATTCCGACAACACTCTTCTTGCAAATGCCCGAGATATGGTCCGAGACTGGCATCATAATAAGAATTCACGCCTCCTATCTCTAAGCCCATTGTCGCACCACATAGCTTGGGTTGGCATTGCGCAATGGCTACTATTCGGTGGTGAGTTTGTAACCGACGACCCACCTGCTGGTATCACTAAGCTTGATTGGATTTTAGAGACAGAACCAACCTACATCATGGGTGTGCCAACGCATGCGATAGACACCTTAGCGGAAATGAAAAAACGCGGTCTAGACAAAATGGGAACGGTGGAGGTCTTTTATATGGCCGGTGCTCCTATCCCTCCGGCTACGGCGCAAGCCTTTGTCGACATGGGTATTACACCACAAAACGTTTACGGCATGACAGAAAATTCATCCCACCACTATACCTGGCCAGATGATCCACAAAGGACAATCTGCGAAACATGTGGCCGTGGTGGTAAGGCGTATCATCTTAAAATTTTCGATTCGGAAAACCCCGACATTGAAGTTCCACAGGGCGAAGTCGGCCATATTGCTGGCAAAGGCGCCTGTTTAATGCTTGGGTATTTCGACGATCAAAGGGCAACAGAGGAAAGCTTCAACAAAGATGGTTGGTTTCTTTCAGGCGACTTAGGCCTGATTGATGAAAATGATTGCCTGCGTTTCGTTGGCCGTCTCAAAGATATAATTATTCGTGGTGGCAAAAACATTCACCCAAAAAAGATTGAGGACCTCTCAATAAAACACCCAAACGTAGAAAAGGCGGCCGCTTTTCCCGTCCCAGACGAACGCCTCGGAGAATGCGTTTGTCTTGCCATAATATCGACAGGCGACGAGCCCAAAGGGCAAGATGTATTGCAGCACCTCTTTAACGAAGGACTCTCAATTTACGATATGCCTGAATACTACATGGTGATGAATGAGTTTCCGATTACCGCCAGCGGCAAAACTCTAAAGCGTGAATTAGCCGAATGGGCAAGGAACGGACGTCTTAAACCAGATCCAATCCGTTTTACCCAAACGGATAAGCAATAGACTAAAATCAAAAAGATCAAAGACTTTGATATAGGAGTGTATCTGAATGACCGTTGAACTAACGCGCCATAAGGAATTTGCGATTATTACGCTAAACCGACCAGAAGCACTCAACGCCCTAAGCTTTGAGATTGTTGGCCAGATTGGTGACGCTATTGCAGAGGCCGCTAATACTGATGCCAGAGCCCTTATCATTACTGGTGCCGGCGACAGAGCATTCAGCGCTGGCGCTGATATTAAAGAGTTATACGGACGGACGTTGGCAGAACAAAAAGCATCTGCGCATCGGGGACAGCGACTATTTGCCCAGCTGGACGATATTCCCATTGCCTCTATCGCGCTCATTAATGGTTATGCATTCGGGGGTGGTATGGAATTAGCTCTTGCGTGCACTTATCGACTAGCAACGCCAAACGCAAAGGTCGGGCTTCCGGAAATAAAACTAGGTCTGATCCCAGGATATGGCGGTACTATCCGCCTACCCCGTCTAATTGGTGAAGGCCGGGCAATTGAATTGGTAATGACCGGTCGCACGGTCGAAGCCGAGGAGGCACAAAGAATCGGTTTGGTAAACCGCATAATCGACGGCGATCCTATGGAGGCCGCCATGGCCTATGCACGTAACTTCACATGCTATTCCCTGCCTGTTCTAAAACTCGCCAGGGAATCCGTAATGCGCGCACTCGACGCACCAGTTCTTGAAGGACTGAAGATCGAAGCAGATCTTAACACACTCGCTTTCCAAACCGAAGATTCACTGGAAGGTATGAACGCTTTCGTGGACAAGCGTGACGCCAAGTTTAAGGATCGCTGACTGTGAAAGAAGGAGCCGTTATCGTAACAGGTGCCAGTCGCGGAATTGGCGCGGCGCTCTCAATTGAACTCGATCGTCGCGGATTTATTGTTGCGGGATTATCCCGGACGGGCGACCCACCACTTGGTTGCGACGACCCCTCTCGTTTCCTGTTGCAGAAGTGTGATGCAACGGACGAACTGCAACTCCGCGAGAGTTTTGACTGGGTCGCCAAACAAGCCGGAAGCATTCAATGCCTTGTGAACAATGCCGGTCTCCATACAACCTCAAAAAGCCAGCACATTGAGCGCAACGACTTCGAACGCGTCATGGAAATCAACGTTACAGCGGTTATGCTCGGTTGCCGGGAAATCTTTCCTCATTTCGAAGAAAGTGGTGGTGTAATTTTTAACATGGGCTCTTCTTTTGGATGGATTGGTGCACCTTACAATCTTGCCTATTGTACATCGAAGGCTGCGCTTGGTGGGCTGACCCGCGTACTCGCAGCTGAATGGGCAAAATACAATATTCGCGCTTTGAATATTGCCCCCGGCTATATCGAAACAGATCTCAATAAAGACTTCCTTGAGAGTGAAAAAATCAAAAAATTACTATCCGAGCGAATCCCGGTTGGTGGACCTGGCAAAGCCGAAGATGTCGCGAAATTGGTTGCCGCGCTGCTCGTTGAGGATATCCCATTCATGACCGGCAGCACAATTTATCTCGACGGCGGGCAAACTTTCGCCCACTAAATAGCAGAACCCGCCCTTCGACAGACTTGGGGTAGGCTGCCGTCCGTTAAATCTCATTTTGAGTCTGTCAAAGGATGAAGAGGCATGCTGGTTTTCGATCGTCTTAAATCGCTGATGGAGTTCCCAGAAGAAGAGCAATTGGTTATCGATAGCGTCCGGCAAATGTGCCGTGACCGCATTTCGCCACGAGCGGAATCTTACGATCAAAGCGGTTCGTTTCCATGGGACAATGTAAAAGATATCAACGAGCTTGGTCTCAACGCGATGTTCGTGCCTGACGAATATGGTGGAGCCCAAACCTCTTTCGCCTGCTATCTAGAATGTGTGAGAGAAATTAGCGCTGCTTGCGCCTCTACGGGAATCATTTGGGCAACCAATTACCATGCAATGAAGCCGGTAATTGATTTCGCCAACGATGAGCAGAAAAAACGATGGTTACCCAATGTCGCAGAAGGCGCACTCGCTTCATTATGTATAACTGAACCTTCAGCGGGCTCCGATGCAACCGGGATGCGGACAACATTTACGCCAGACGGCAACGAGATTGTTATTGATGGTAACAAAACCTTTATTACAAACGGCGACGTAGCGGATTATTTCCTTCTTTTTGGAAAATGGAGTGAAATCGACGACCCAAAAAGGTCGATTTCCGTTCTTGTGGTCGAAACCAAAGAAGTGCGGGTCGAAACTATTAGTAAAGAAAATAAGATGGGCCACCGGGCTTCTTCTACTGCTACCCTTGCATTTGATGGCGTCCGTGTGCCGCGCGGTAATTTGATTCATAACCCTGGCGACGGTTTAAAACTTCTTTTGGCATCCTTGAATAAATCACGTCCAAGTGTAGCCGCTCAAGCACTCGGCATCGCTCGCGCTGCATTCGATGAAGCGGTGTCTTACATTAATGAACGCCAGCAGTCGGGCCGCAAAATCATTGAATTCCAAGGGATCCAATTTTTACTCGCAGACTTGGCGACCGAATTGGCCATGTGTGAAGCTTTTCTAAATCACGTCGCCCGCTTAATCGATTGTGGCGCACCAGATTTTTCAACTGAAGCATCTATGGTCAAGTTGCGTGCCTCCGACCTCGCCATGCGCATGGCGACGGAAGCCGTGCAGCTTCACGGTGGCTATGGCTATGTCAAAGAGTATAAAGTCGAGCGCCTGATGCGTGATGCAAAGATCACACAAATATGGGAAGGTACTAACCAAGTGCACCGGCAGCTCATTGGTCGGGCATTCATGGAGAAATAATATGTCTAAAAAGAAATTGATTAATCCACCTTCGCCACGCTCCGGAAAAGCCCCTTTCGCACAGGGCGTTCAAGTTGGCGAGACGCTTTATGTTTCCGGCCAGATCGCCCAAGACCCAAATGGCCAAATCGTAGGTGTTGGCGACATGGTCGTACAAGCCCGGCAGGTCTTCACTAATATCGAGGGAATACTAATTGAAGCCGGATCGTCTCTCGTCGATTTAGTGAAGATCACCTGTTACATTTCCGATATGCGTCATTATGCGGACTATAGCAAAGTCCGGTCCGAGATTTTCCCGGATGCCGATATCGCCAGCGCGACAGTTATCAGCCCAGGCTTCGTGAATCCTGATGCGCTGATCGAAATCGAGGCGATCGCGGTGATTGGATCTGGCAATTAGTAATCGTCTTAAGGTTCGGCAGCAGCCTCCATTCTGTCAAGAAGTGCCACCAAGTTTCGATGGTTTTAATTCGAACAATTCACTTCACGGTTCTGGCCAAATCAATGTAATCCACAACTATTGATCAATTAAATTTTTTACCAATTTTTGAGCTGTTGCGATGCTTCAAGAAGCACACCAAAATCTTCGGACCGCTTTGGGCGAGAAATTTCTGTAAGATTGATGGTCCTCTCACTTTCACCGAGGCGTTAATCTGGAATAATTTGGCGGTATTTTAGAGAATTCGAAGGGTATATCAGCGCCACGATTTCCGAGCTTTTAATGAATTGAACTTGGCTAAACCTAGCGTATCGCCCGCCAAATTTTTTCGCTCGTAACTGGCATTTGGATATGTTCGACGTCGTAGCCGCGCAACGCATCGCAGATGGCGTTTACGATTGCGGCCGGTGCTGGTGTGGTACCACCTTCGCCCCCGCCTTTGGCTCCCATCCGGTTTGTTGGGGTAGGCACCTCATTGTGGCCAACCGTGAACATGGGTAAATCTTCTGCACGCGGCATTACGTAGTCCATGAATGAACCGGTGATAAGCTGGCCTGTGTCACCGTCATAAATAACTTCTTCCCAGAGCGCTTGGCCCACGCCTTGCCCTATACCTCCGTGGACCTGACCATCGACGATCATTGGATTGACCACTCGTCCACAATCGTCAACTGCGGTGTAAAATAACAATTTACAAGCACCAGTTTCAGGATCGATCTCCACTTCGGCTACATGACATCCATTTGGATAAGCGGGCATCGGTTTGTCTATCAGCGTCGTAGCTCTCAACGGGCCTTTGAGATCTTCAGGCAAATCACTACCAACTTCGTTTGCCGCCCGTGCCACATCGAAAAGTCCTGTTGCCCGGTCGGTACCCGAGACACGAAACATTGCATCAGCAAATTCAATGTCCGCCTCAGCACACTCCAACAAATTTGAAACGATCCGCTTGCCCTTATCTATAATTTCATCGCGCGTGATTGTGAATAAATGACCTGCCAATCGCATGGTTCGCGCAGCGTGGGAGCCAGATCCATCCTTGACAATGGCAGTGTCACCATATCGATAGTCGACCTGATCAAATGGCACTTCGAGAAGCGACGCTCCAATCTGGCGGAAAGTGGTCTCATGCCCCTGCCCACTCGAATGCGATCCCATGATCATATCGACCCTGCCCTCCGGCGTAACCTCCATAACAGCGCGTTCAAGAGGCCAGCCTGTGGATGTTTCTACATAATTTGCAGTTCCAATGCCTCGCAGTCGTCCAGATTGTTCACTGTCACGACGACGGCTTTCGAAGTTCGTCCAATTTGAAAGTTCAAGAGCCAATTTCATACCGTAGACAAATCGACCACTATCGTATGTCACGCCCATCGGGTTTGTGTAAGGTAGCTGCTCGTCCTTGATCAAATTCTTGAGGCGAATGTCGGCCCGATCAATACCCAACTTGATTGCCGCACGGTCAATCAAGCGCTCTAGTACGAAGATTGCTTCCGGACGCCCAGCACCTCGGTATGCAGTGACCGGCGATGAGTTCGTCCAAACGGCTTTTGTTGTCACATCAGCTTCTGCAATGTCATAGATGCCAGTCGACACAGTCGGCCCCCGAGCGATTGGCACAAACGACAGTGCATGACTACCAAGATTTCCATAATTCACAGTCCGCATAGCCAGAAACACGCCATCGGCGTCTAGTGCTAACTCAGCTTCAGTAAAAAGGTCACGACCAGCATAGTCGCCAAGTGCCATTTCGCTGCGCGAACCGGTCCACTTCACCGGGCGTCCAATTCGTTTAGCAGCCCAAGACACCAACGTGAATTCGGGATAGCAGGAGTTTCTCGTGCCGTAGCCACCACCAACATCACGGGCAATTACGCGAACGCAATCGTCTGAGATGCCAAATGCCGCCGAAATTTCACGCTGAAAGCGATTGACACCTTGACCTCCAGCCCAGAGCGTATAAACGCCACTTCCGCTATTATACTCAGCAACTGCAGCACGCGGCTCCATCGGCACGCCAGAAACACGGTTATTGCGTAATTCCATTCGGACAATATGTTTTGCAGCCGAAAAAATCTCCGCGACTTTTTCTGCATCACCCTTATGATCATCAACGCAAAGATTACTCGATTGATCCTCCCAGAGCTTCGGCGCGCCATCACGCAAGGCATCAACAAGATGGATGACTGGCGGTAGAATGTCGTAATCCGCCGAGACCACTTCTGCCGCATCCCATGCCTGCTCGGCAGTCTCAGCAATAACCATGGCCACGGCTTCGCCAACCCGGCGTAACTTATCACTCACCAAGGGCTCTATTCGCGGGTAATAGATGGATGTGTCATCGCGATTGAAGAGTTCCACGTCCTTCGGGTTGCCCTGCGCGATCATCGCGTTCAAACCATCAGCCTTATAATCTAAGCCGGTAAGAACCGCGATTACACCCGGCATTTGTGCGGCGGCATCCGTATCGACCCGATTAATCCGGGCATGAGCGTGAGGTCCACGCGCAAAAGCGGCATAGGCCTGTCCTGGTCGGTTAAAGTCGTCACTGAATTCGCCCGCACCGGTTAGAAGACGATAGTCTTCAAACCGCGGAATTGAAGCACCAATTCCCTTATTAGGGCTCCCACCCTTCACAGACTTTCCTCCGTTATACTGCCGCGCTCATTCGCTCAACGTCTTTGATCTGAGCTCGATGTAGGAGACGCCGTTCGTTTGGGTCAAGTGCATCGCGTCGATGTAACGTGCAACGATTATCCCAAATTACAACATCACCGAGGCGCCACTTCTGTGTCCAAGTAAATTGCGGACGCGTAATATGAGCGAATAAATCATCGAGAAGTGCATCGCTTTCGAACTTTTCCAACTCGCAAATATACGCTCGAGCACGCCGGCCCAAATAGATTACCTTGCGACCGGTTTCTGGATGTTCAGCCACCAAAGGATGAACAGCACCTGGAGTATCTTCTCGCTTTTGATAAGTTTTTTGGAAGCCTTTTCGCACCTGACCAACACTATTATGAGAGGAATCATGCTTGCAGGTCAGACCCGCAATACGCTCCTTCGTTTCCTCTGACAGCGCATCGTATGCCGCTGCTGTACTCGCAAAGCCAGTGTCACCACCTTCCAACGGCAACTCTATGGCATAGAGAATGCTAGCTTTTGGCGGCGACTCGTTATAGGACATATCGGTGTGCCATTTGGATTCATATGAACCAAGGCTGCCGACTGGCTCCCCATTTTGCACCACGTTAGAAATAACAGCGAGTTCAGGGTATTTCGGTTTCCAATATCCTCCGTTGGCGTTGATTGGCGCTAAGTCTAACTCGCCAAAACGTGCAGAAAATTCTAAAAAATTATCATCGTTTAAATCCTGGCACGGGAACCGAAGAACACCGTTGTGATCCAACCAAGCCTGATAGATCTCTTGGAACGTTGCGTTATCCAACCTATCAAGTTGGACATCCCAAACGTCCGCACCGAGTGCCGCGCCGGTGGGACAAATTTTCATTTCTGATAACCTCTCTCTAAACTAATTATTTGCCGCCTTAAGTGCCGCAATCTGTTCATCGTTGTAACCCGCCAACTCACGCAACACTTCATCTGTATTTGCCCCGAGATCGGGCGCGGCTTCAGGATCACGAACCGGTGTTTCAGATAAAGTCATCGGCGAACGGATGCCTCGGATCGTGCCAAAACGCGGATGCGACTGATCCACAACCATACCCCGGGCTATTGTCTCTTTCGACGTTAACGCTTCTTTAACGTCTCGCACTTCTCCAGCTGGAATACCGGCGTCCATCATCTTTTCGATCCAATTGGCTCGCGTATCTGTTGAAAAGACAGCGTTAAGTTCGTCCGTCAGCGCCTCTCGGTTCGCAACTCGACCGGCATTCTCAGAAAAACGCGGATCGGTCATCAACTCCGGTTTTCCGAGGACTACTTTGCAAAACTTTGCGTAAAGGCGGTTATTTGTCATAGCGATCATTATCGGCCCATCACCCGCCATGAATAGTCCGACTGGTTGTGCTAAGATATTTCCGTTTCCATACCGTCCAGTAACAAATTCATCTATCAGGTACGCTCCCGAAGCGTGATGCAACATATTAACTGAGGTGTCGAACAAAGGTACATCAATTCGTTGACCTTTTCCGATTGTAGTACGCGCAAACAACGCAGCTGTAATCGCTTGTGCCGCGAACATCCCCGTAAACATATCCGCTATAGAAACTCCAGTCCGCATCGGCTCACCGTCTGGGTCACCTGTCAAAGACATAAAGCCACTTTCGGCCTGCACGATTGGATCGTAGCCAGGACGATCTTTTAGCGGACCGTCACGGCCATAAGCGGATACCGATGCAAAAACTAATCGAGGATTAATCTGGCTCAAATCCTCGTAACCTATCCCATAACGCTCCATGACCCCCGACCGATAATTTTCAATGACAACATCGGCATTGACCGCCATTGCACGAATGGCATCTCGGCCTTCCATTGTTCGAATGTCGATTGCGACGCTTTTCTTGTTTCGGTTGACCGCCAAGAAATAAGTCGAAAAATCAAGCGTTGGCGAAACGTTAAACCCTCTCGTATCATCTCCACCTTGAGGGTTTTCAATCTTAATGATCTCAGCACCAAGGTCCCCAAGTACGAGTGTACAATATGGTCCAGCCAAGACCCGTGAAAAATCGAGAACACGAATACCTTCAAGCGCCGTCATATAAATTCCTATCAAAAAATGTCACGGCAATCCAATCAGACAACGTGGACAACGCAGTTACTAGCCGGCTTCCCGTTAGAACCCAATAGATGCATCGCAGTAATGCGTCCCGAAACCTCCCGGGCTACAAGTGACACCGTGTCATCCCAAAACATAGGACGCCGAAACCAGACCTCCAGATCAAAAGACTTTGGCTGGTATAATTTTTCTAATGCTTCTCGATAAAAATGGATACCCATCAAACCCGCAGCTATCGGTGCCCGAAAACCGTGGTCTTTCGCTACCTCCGGATCGGAATGAATAAGATTGCCGGCTTCATTACTGTAATTAGCGATCAAATCCGGAACCAACTTACGGCGCATGATTTCAGAGAAACCCTCAAATGTTTCCTCTGGCCGGGGAATACCATCGGATGGCTCTTTATCGCCCATCGGGGTAATACCTGAACGCTCAGCCTCAACGCAGACCGTCCCGTCCGCGCGGGCATAAGTGAACCGACATCTAAGAATACAACCCCGTGGATGCGGATTGATTTCTAAAATTCGCCCGTCCACACTGATCGGCTCTTCGAGTTGAAATGGCCTAATTTGACGAAACCGTTGCGAGAGATGAACACCACCTAGTATCGGAATACCGGCGGACATCAGCACCTCAAGCGTTGGAAGGCCTAACATAGCAATCTCCACGTCGTTTCCGTAGAGTTCTGGGTCTATGCCACTGCATTTCAGTTTACGGTTTTGGTCCGCTTTTTTGACAGTAAACGTTCGTGTCGGGAACTCAAGTCCACTCACAATTTCCGGTGTGCCATTCAATCTTTTTCTCCCTCGGCCCAACTTTTCACATAATCTAGGTCTTCAACGCCAGACGGCAGCTCCCCTACTTGCAACGCATCGCGCGTGTCAATCATGACAGCATACTCATCTGTCTCAGATTTCGGTTGGACCAACATGTTTTTAAGGGCCGCCGGGCTGGGGCCGTGTGTAAAGCCCGCAGGGTGGAATGTGATGGTGCCGGAATTAATTCCTGGACGGCTAAAAAACTCCCCGCGGTGATAAAATAATACTTCATCGTAGTCATCGTTGTTGTGAAAGAATGGTATCTTAAGTGCGTCGGCATCCGTCTCAAATGGGCGGGGCGCGAAAGTGCAGACAACATGGCGTCCCCCAACAAACGTCGTATGTGCAGAGGGTGGTAGATGATAACGATGGCTACTCAGGGGCCTTAGATCTTTGACGTTAATACGAACAACAGACAAATCTCCCTTCCAACCGATAACATCTAGGGGATTATGCGGATAGAAAATCTTACTCACTTCGCCAGAACGTTTGACCGCCACATGCCATGAGGCATCTTCATCTCGCTGTGCAGCAAAAGCATCATCGATCTCAGGTGCGTCGAGTAGCGCGGGATCAAATATGGCATGATTTCCAACTATACCTTTATCGGGAAGCGTGTAGGTACTATTGGTAGCTTCAACAAGCAGAGCCGTTGTCGCTTTTGAACACTCAAGACGCCACATCGTCCCGCGCGGGATTACAATATAGTCCCCAGCTTCAAACGCCAAATGTCCAAAATCACAAAACAGGTTACCCTGACCTTCATGAAAAAATATTAAGTCATCGCCATCTGAATTCCGCACTAAGTAGTCCATGAGCTTCGGCACCCGCCAAAAACGGATCGAAACATGTGGGTTGTGCAATACGGCAGGCGCATCCCACGGCGAGCCTTCCGTATTGTTTAAACGTGCGAGATCAAACGCACGCGGCCGCAATGGCCCTTCCCAGTCACACCAACCGGTTGGCGGACGTTTATGATAGAAATGCGCCGCTGGGCCGAAAAAACCCTCCTTGCTCATTTCTCGCTCAAAGGTCCCTTCCGGCAACCCGGTATGGGCCTGACGAGAGGCGTCGCCGCGCGCGACTTGGATCGGAATATAGCGTTTCATGACGCACCACCTTTGGGTATGGAAGTTACTTCGTCCATATTGACGCAATCTGCGATAGCGTGAAAGCCGCGCCGACCAGCCCATATCAATGATTCAATAATATCGTAATCTCGGAGATAACTCGTGAAGAATTATCAAGATGGCGGCGAAGCGATTCTTGAGGCATTCCGACGCCTTAAGACAGATTACGTGATTTCTTCGCCCGGCTCAGAATGGGCATCATTTTGGGAAGCCCTTGCCCGACAAAAACGCGATGGAACCAATGGACCAAAATACATTGACTGCGGCCATGAAAGCATTGCGGTGAATATGGCCACTGCCTTCACAAAGATTACCGGGCGCCTGCAGGCTGTCTTACTTCACGCCGGGGCTGGGATACTGCAGGGTTCGATGGCCGTCGACGCAGCAAATTCTATGGAAACGCCAATCCTAATCATGTCTGGTGAGGTACTTGGATACGGAGAGGGCGCATTCGACCCGGGTTCTCAATGGTATCGGAATTTGAGTGTACCAGGCGGTACACAACGATTGATAGAGCCCATGGTTAAGTGGACGCAACAAGTTGCATCAATCGACACTTTGCATGAAACCATCGTGCGCGCTGGTGAAATAGCCCAGCGGACACCAAAGGGGCCAACCTATCTGTGCGTCCCAATGGAGACAATGCTAGAACCTTGGGATAGGCCGGACGCGCCACGCGACGTCCCACCAGCACCCAAACTTCAGCCATTTGCAGAAGATATTGATCGAATTGCCCATTATATCGCAGCAGCAGATTGTCCCATTATCTCAGTTGAGAACGTTGGCCCATCGAAAGATGCATTCGACGCATTAGTCGAATTCGCGGAGACGATTTCAGCTCCTGTTGTAGAAGGGCAAGCCGCCTTCTTCGGCAACTTTCCAAAATCCAACGATCTCTATCTCGGTCAAAATATTGAGCCCTTACTCGATAAAACTGATTTGGCGTTGCTCATCGAAAGCCGCGCACCCTGGTATCCACCGAGCAATACGCCAAAGAATGCAAAGATCATCTCCATTAGTGAGAATCCACTAAAGCGGCATATGGTTCACCAAGCCATGCACGCGGAGGATTATTTAGAAGGCGACGTGACGGCGACACTCCGTGCACTTAGCGCTGCGATAAAGCGTATCGGATTTAATGGAATCAAAATTTCAAAACGACGCAAAAAATGGCGAGAAAAACATGACGCGTGGCGCACCAACTTGGCCGATAGAGAACAACTTGGCGAGGTTTCAACAAAAATAACAACGCCCTTAGTCATGAAAACTTTACAAGAGGTTATATCGACCGATTGTTGCGTAGTAGACGAAACCATCGTCCACCAGACAGAAATCCGAGAGCATCTCTCTTGGGACGATCCGTTAACGTTTTTTCGGGCACCGAGTGGGCTAGGACAAGGACTTGGATATGCCCTCGGCGTGAAGCTTGCTCTGCCGGAAAGAACTGTGGTCGTGACCATCGGCGACGGCAGCTTCATGTACAATCCAGTGGTACCCTCCCTGGCGCTTAGCGACGAGCACGAGCTCCCACTGCTCATATTAATCTTCAACAACAGTCAATACGCCGTAATGAAGCACTTCCACAAACGGTTTTATCCCAACGGCGTAGCTATCGAAGACAATGACTTCTATGGGGTGAACATCAAAGGGCCGAAATACGAAGAGAGTACTGCAATGATAGGAGGCTATGGGCAAAGGGTCGAAGACCCAGGCAAATTACGGAGCGCCATTGAAACAGCCTATGCAAGCGTGAAGGCAGGCAAGACCGCTGTTTTAAATATCATCATGCCGGGCGATGGTGACGTCAGGTAGCCTTATGCCGAAAAACCTCGTGGCTTCCTGCACGAAGGCTAGTGTTCCAATAATCTCACCAACAAACGAAATCCGGAACAGCCCAAAAAATTATTTTAAAATATTCTTTATCATTGTCCGATAGAACTTTAGATCCGCCCTTATGGACATAGACATTTTTTTAGATGAAGGCTCGTTACGTTAACTGATCAGTCCGCCGCAGAGCTATATTCTGTCTCCGTTCTATCTGCAAGATCGAATGAGTCAATCAATTCATCCATCTTCATCAATGGAATTGCCTTACACTCCTTTGCGAGACCTAGTGCATCTGTAAGATGGAGATTGGCAGCGAGCGCAGTTTGATCCGGCATTTCATAGATATAAACCATATCCCACTCACCATAGCTGCCGTACTGAGCGATGGGGCGACCACCGAAGTCCAAAATCGCTTTGCAATGCACTTCGGCGCGATCACGCATATCGGGTTTGGCTATCATCGCAGCCTTTTGATCGTTGTAGTATTTCACGAGATACAAAACATGAATTCCCATTCTAATTCTCCTTTTTTGGAATTTTACAATTAATGACCAATGTTCCTTAGGGTATAACATTAGTCGAGGAATGCTTTTATGTCCGATGATCTCCATTTCCTGACAATAGCCGAAGCCGGCGAACGCATCGCAAAAAAGGAGCTCTCTCCGGTCGAGTTGGTTGAAAACTACGTAAGGCGTATCGAAAGCCTAAACCCGCAGCTCGACGCATTCGTCACACCAACTCTCGATCTTGCCGTCGATCAGGCGAAGACCGCGGAAACTGAAATCGCAGCCGGTAATCACAAAGGCCCGTTGCACGGCATTCCGTTCGGCTTGAAAGATATTTATGAAACGAAGGGCATTCTTACATCCGGTCATTCAAAGGTAATGCAGGATCATATTCCGAAAGAAGACGCAACGACCACTGCTAAGTTATACGACGCCGGCATGGTCCTTCTCGGCAAGCTTTCAACGCATGAATTCGCACATGGTGGCCCATCCTTCGACCTGCCGTGGCCGCCCGCCCGCAACCCGTGGGACACAGATCATATCACAGGTGGTTCGTCGAGTGGATCAGGTGCCGCTGTTGCAGCCGGCTTCCTTCCCGGTGCGATGGGCTCCGATACTGGTGGCTCCATTCGCAATCCGGCGTGCCTCAGTGGTACGGCCGGGTTTAAACCGACATATGGCCTGGTCAGCCGTGCCGGCGTAATCGCCAATTCCTATACCTTCGATCACTGCGGTCCCCTTACTTGGACAGTCGAAGATGCAGCCTTGATGATGCAGGCACTTGCTGGACACGACCCACGAGATCCCGCTAGTGCGAATGTTAAAATTCCAGATTTTGCCGGTGCACTTGGCGGAGACCTAAGTGGTAAGCGGATTGGCGTTGTCCGGCATTTTTATGAAGAGGACTTACCTGCGAGTGACGAGACAAAACAGGCCCTTGAAGCTGCTTATGATATTTTGCGGGGTCTAGGCGCCAAACTTGAGGATGTGCGACTTCGGACATGCCGCGAATATATGGACGTTAAAGTCACTATCGCTGAATCCGAACTCTATAACGTGCATGAAGGAAATCTCCGCACACGTCCTAGTGATTTTGGCTCCGATTTCCTTGGTCGCTGCACACCAGCATGCTTGATTACCGGTGCCGACTATGTTGCTGCTCAGCGTGAGCGTCGTGTCATGCTGGGCGAGATGGCACCAATCTATGAACGCTACGATCTCCTCATAACGGCTGGCACTTATGCCGCTCCACGCTTCGATGCTCACCGAACCGTTTCCTTTTGGGAAAAACCAGCCATTACAACACCATTTAACGTTACTGGTGGACCCGCACTTGCACTTTGCATTGGCTATAACGGTGCCGGATTGCCCCTTTCCATGCAAATCGTCGGAAAACCATTCGATGACGCGGCAGTTCTTCAAGCAGGAGATGCATACGAACGCGCAACATCCTGGCGAAGTCGGCGGCCTGCATTAGATGCCAATGCCACAATAACACCCGCACCGCAACCGGCACCCGATGCCCCATCCAATGCTGATGCCTCAACACAGCAACGCGTGGTGGATGCCGTCGCAGCGTCAGGTCTTCCGTTAAACGATGCTCAAATCGACCAAGTCAACGCAGCGGCTCCTTATGTCGCGGAAATGGTCGGTCGAATAAACCGTGACCGCTTATTTGCCCAAGAACCTTCAAACACTTTTTCGTTTTCTAACTAAATTAAAAAATATGTTCACGTGATTTGATGTAACTTTTTGATAGGCGACGGCTGTCTTATTGAGACCGCTGTCACTATCTAAAGTATATGTCAAAACCGCGAATTCCTGGTCAACAAATTCAATTTTTCTGGGCGTCTTTCTTTACCCCTAAATCAAAATTATTTTACAGGTAAGTTACAGCTAGCGTAAAAAGAAAAATCAACTAACCTGAAATTGACCCAGTCTAAGGGGTATCAATTACTTTGGATGCCGCGCCTCTCAATTTTTATCACAGCTAAACATAACTCGTAGGCCAGCTCGACAATAAATGTTCGCTAATCCCACCACTCATACGGCCCCGATAGATCTCGAGCATGTCAATTAGGTACTGACGTGTTTCGCGCGGATCAATGACTTCTTGAGCTTCATACAGCTCTGCTAATTCCCATGGTTCCGAATCCCGGTCCAGTTCTGCAACCCGGCGTTCAAACTCTTCCGGATCATCGTCACGTGTAACCCCAAAAACTACATTCACACCGACACGAGGGTCCATGAAACCAAGGTCAGCGGAGGGCCAGAGTGCAACTTCATCGCTATTACGGCCACCCCCCATATTGAGATAGGCCTGTCCGTAACTTTTCCGCAAGATAATAGATATTTTTGGTACTGTGACGAGCTGCAATGCATTCATCCAATTCATAATGCGACCCGGCGCCCCAATCCGTTCACCATCAACGCCAATTAGGAAACCTGGTACATCGACCAACATGACGATTGGGATATTGAAACTGTCACACAGCACCATGAAACTGGTAACCTTATTACAGCCATCTGGATCAATCGCGCCGCCCTTAAACAGAGGATTATTAGCGATAACACCGACGCTGCGTCCGGCAATCCTTGTTAAGGCTGTCGTCGCTGTCTTCCCATAATTGGGCTTCAGTTCAAACAAGCTGTCCTTGTCAACAAAAGTAGAAATAACCTTTCGGACGTCATAAACTTTTTGGCGCTCTTCCGGCACAATATCGAGAATATTCCTCATTTCGGCACCAGAGCCCTTTGTTATCTCGTGAGCCGGTGGTGCTTCACCTGAATGGCTAGGCAGATATGATAAGAACTTCTTCACAAGGTCGATGGCCTCTTGATCAGTATCTGTGGCGTAGTCAACCAATCCACTAACGCGCGTGTGCATACGCCAACCGCCAAGATCCTCCTTGTCAATCGGTTGATTAATCGCAAGGGAGGTGACGCGTGGGCTAGCGACCGCCATCGCCGCTCCCTTTTTCATTACCACGAAGTCGGACATACAACCGTACCAAGTGAGCGAGCCGTAGCTATCGCCAAGCTGTACGGCGACCCACGGCGTCTCGCGGAGACGACGATACTCCGCAGGATCGGATCCCAGAATTGCACGTCCGGACGCCCCCATCCGATCCGGCATACGAGCGCCCGTCGACTCTCCCATCCAGATAAGCGGCATTCCTTGTGTATTCGCGACATGTTTAATGTGACGCATCTTCTTGCCATTAATTAGAGCACTGGATGCTCCCATCACGGTGAAATCGTTTGACATCGCAGCAACCCAACGCCCTTCGACCTTACCGAAACCCGCTACCTTACCATCGGCAGG
>CEUN01160106.1_pt1 | contig 18398 bp, 17 predicted proteins | sample 361501 | NCBI WGS metagenome assembly CEUN01 (sample SAMEA2622801, study PRJEB7988) | marine metagenome | biome: marine biome (ENVO:00000447); feature: marine epipelagic mixed layer (ENVO:xxxxxxxxx); material: "saline water (ENVO:00002010), including plankton (ENVO:xxxxxxxx)" | depth 120 m | reverse complement strand
CCGGTCAGGTGGATGTGATCCGGATTTGGCACAAATGTCGTTACTGCGCCGCTCGACAACAGGATGATGCCGGCCCGCACCAGGTCGATACCATCGTCGCGAGTGCTGTCGCGGTGTTCATCCACACGGGCGAAGTTACGCTCCTCCAGCACGCCTTCCACCACGCCTACGACCTCCCAGGAACCGTGATCGTGAATCAGCGTCCACTGACCCGGACGCCAGACGAGCGCGTAGAGGGACAGCGTGTCGTCCGCGGCTGCGTAAATCAGATTTCGACTGTAGCCATCATCACCGCTGCGACGATCGCGCGGTTCAAGAAACGACTCAGCGGCACCCACCAGGCCGAGCATCGCGGCCGCAAGGCGTTCCACGCAGTCGGCCGGGGTTGGGGTAGCAGCTACCGTCGCCGCACAGACATCAATAAACGCTTGCAGTTGTGGCGTCATCAGGAGCCTTTGCTGAGTTCTCGCGGGGTGCTTGGAAACGACCGTAATCGATTGATGTTGTGTTGTCTAAGCAGCTTTTGACCATACTATATATGCGTCTATATGAATATATGAAATAATCAGCCCTACCGACCCTCTGAGGGCGCACAGAAAATGCATGAAATGGTCTCGCTAACGGGGTTCGCCGGCGGTCTCCTGATCGGTTTGGCTGGCGCCATCTATCTGCTGTTCAACGGCCGTATCGCCGGCATGACCGGCGTCATGGCGCAGGCGCTATTCGCGCCACGTTCCGCGGGCGGTGCCACGGCGTTGGCGTTCCTGTTAAGCGCGTTTGTTGTGCCGCTGGCTATCAGCGGCGTGGTGGTATGGGAAGCCGTCCAGGTAACCCATTCCGTGGTGGCTTTGGTAGTCGGGGGCGTACTGGTGGGTATCGGCGTCACGCTCGCCAACGGCTGTACGAGCGGTCACGGCGTCTGCGGCATGTCGCGACTGTCGCGCCGTTCGATTGTTGTCACGCTGGGCTTCATGGCGGCTACGGCTCTGACCGTTACTGTCATCCGACACATATTCGGGGGATAACCATGTCACGCATCCTGATTGCGGCGTTGGCGGGCGCTTTTTTTGGCGTGGGCATGATGTTGTCAGGCATGGCCAACCCCGCGCGTGTCCTGAACTTCTTCGACGTATTGGGTAACTGGGATCCAACCCTGGCGTGGGTGATGGGTGGCGCACTGGTACCGATGACCATCGCTTGGCGGATTCGTGCACGTATGCAGCAGTCTGTCCTGGGCGAGACGCTGCCTGGCCCCGCTTCCACCACTATCGATACGCGCCTGATCGCTGGCGGCACGCTGTTTGGCATGGGCTGGGGTATCGTCGGCATTTGCCCGGGCGCCGTTGTGCCGGCTCTGGGTGTGGGTGGCTGGCCGATCCTGTTATTCGCCGTGGTCATGCTGACGGCCATTGGCGTGACGCGGTTCTGGTTGAACCGTCAGACGCTGGCCGCGGCCGGGACTTGATGCCCCGTTGACGGTGGCGTCGATTGCGCTCGCTCAGCCGAGCGCAAACTCCATCGCCGCGCGCGCGTGGATTTCCGTTGTGTCGTAGGTGGGGCAGTCGAAGTCATTGTCATGCACGAGCAGTCCAACTTCGGTACAGCCAAAAATGACGCCGTCTACGCTCGCCACGCTTCGCTCTTTGGCCACGACGTCCAGATACCGCTCCTTAGACTCACTTTTAATGATTCCCTGGCAGAGTTCCTCATAAATAATGTCGTGCACTACGGTGCGACCGTTGTCATCGGGCACGCGCACGTTGATGCCGTGCTCATTGCGTAGCCTGCCTGTGTAGAAGTCCTGCTCCATCGTGTACCGCGTCGCCAACAGCAGCGGTGCCTGGCTACCACCTGATACGATGGCGCTCGCCGTTGCGTCCGCGATATGAATCAGCGGTACGTCGATCGCGGCCTGCACCTCAGGCGCCATCTTGTGCATTGTGTTTGTACAAATGAGCATGCATTCAGCGCCTGCGCGTTCGACGTTCCGGGCGGCCTCCACCATTGCCGCGGTCGCTGCGTCCCAATCACCAGACGCCTGATGCGCCTCGATGCGGGCAAAGTCGAACGACCACATCACCAGTTCGGCTGAGTGCAATCCCCCCAACGCGTCACGCGCCATCCGGTTCAGCAGCTGGTAGTAGGTCACCGTGCTTTCCCAGCTCATGCCGCCAATCAGGCCAATGGTCTTCACTCAAAGTCTTCCTTTGGTTCAGGCGTGCATCTTGGCGCCTTTCAGAATCTTGTCGACAATCTTGCGTTCCGCGCGTACGCCAATTCCAACCACGGGCAAGTCTTCCGAGGCGTATGCCTTGACGGTCTCGCGGTTCGCCGCATCGTGTCCTGTCGCAAACATATCTTCGATATAAAGAGCGACGGGCACGCCGCGTTGGTTAGCGCGCTGAACAAACGTATTGAGTCGCGCACGCCCGGCTGTCAGTACCATCATCGGCTGAACACAAAGCGGCGAGTAGTTGGCACCAGAACCATCCACATATGTCTCGCCCATGATGTTCTCGGTAGCGCCGATGACACCACTGCTCAGGAACGCGACAACGTTCAGCTTCTGCCACGTGGCGAGGTCGTCAGCGATTGCAAACGCTATCTTCGTGTCAAATTCCATGTGTGATCCTTACGCGAGATTGCACATACTAGTGGCCGCACTCTCACCGCATGACTTACGCGCGGGCACGCGCACTCGAGAACTCATTAACGATGACAGACAACACGATTCGTGTCGGCGTGATTGGCGCTGGCGGCAATACCAAGAAGTTTCATATCCCAGGCCTGCAAAAGCAACGCGGCGTTGAGGTGGTTGCAGTCGCCAACCGCACGCTGGCATCCGCAGCAAAAGCTGCTGACGAGTTTGGCATCGAGTCGGCACGCGCCGACTGGGAAGAGATCGTCTATGACGACAGCATCGATGCGGTCTGCATCGGTACGTGGCCATACATGCACGCGCCGATCACAATCGCTGCGCTGCAAGCGGGCAAACACGTTCTGTGCGAGGCACGCATGGCGATGACTTCGGCGCAAGCACACGGCATGCTGGAAGTCTCGCAGATGAATCCCAGCCTGGTCGCCCAGATCGTGCCGGCGCCACTCACCTTCAAAGTGGACCACGTGATAGCGGAACTGATCGGCGAAGGGTATATCGGCGACCTGATCACGCTGGACGCACGCATCGCGTTTGGCAGCCAGTTTCCGGCCTGGGCAAGCCCGGTGCACTGGCGCCAGAAACGCGAGTTCTCCGGCAACAACATCATGACGATGGGTATTTTCTATGAAGGTTTCATGCGCTGGGTAGGTACGGCGCGGTCGGTACAGGCCGTTGGGCAAACCGTCGTCAAACATCGCCAGAACGCGGACGGCACGCGCGAAGCCATGACCATCCCGGACCACATCGACATGTTGTGTGAGATGGAACAGGGAGGTCAGATGCGCCTTGGCCTGACGTCGGTGTGTGGCCACCTGCCTGGCATCGACATCAACATCTGCGGTACAGAAGGCACGCTCCGCGTCGCGCTCGAAGAGGGTGAGTTAACGCTTTATGGGGCAACACGCAGCTCGCGCAAGATGACCGAGATCCGCATACCCAAAAAGAAGCAACTTCACTGGCGCGTCGAAGAAGAATTTATCAGCGCTATTCGCGGTACCGAAGCCATACGTTTCACGGACTTCGAGACCGGCGTCAAATACATGGAGTGGACGGACGCAGTCAGTGCCGCGCTGCGCACGGGCCAGAAGGTACATCTGCCGTTGACTGCGTCAGTCCCCGCTTAAACCGCGTCCCGAACAAACGTGCCGCCAGCGGCGGCACGTATTTTGACCAATGGCCAAGCTGTACTTCTATTACTCGGCGATGAACGCCGGCAAAACCACCACTCTGCTGCAGTCGAACTACAACTACCAGGAACGCGGCATGCGCACGCTGGTACTGAAGCCCAAGCTGGACGATCGTTTTGGCGAAGGCATCCGTTCGCGCATCGGCCTGCACGCAGAAGCGCATGACTTTGGCGGCGAGGATGATCTGTTTGCTATCGCCACAGCGCGTAGAGACACTGAGGGCCTAGACTGCGTGCTGGTAGATGAGGCGCAGTTCATGACACGCGCACAAGTGGAACAACTGACCGAGATCGTCGACACGCTGGCGATCCCGGTACTGACCTACGGTCTGCGCACCGACTTCCAGGGCGAGCTGTTTGAGGGCAGCACACACCTGCTCGCGTGGGCTGACGAGCTGAAAGAAATCAAAACCATCTGTCACTGTGGCCGCAAAGCCACCATGGTAGTGCGCCTTGATGCTGCAGGGCGGGCCTTGAGGTCCGGCGAACAGGTGCAGATCGGCGGTAACGAGCAGTACGTCTCGATGTGCCGGGTGCATTACAAAGCTTCATTCGCAAACCCGGCCTGAGTCAGGGCCCACTTGGAGGCGGGCTTCGCCAGAGAGTAGACTGAGCCAGCCATTTTCGGCATCGAACCAAACAAATCCATACCGACAAGCACGAGGAAGACGCATGAAAGCGGCCGTCCTGTATGAGCCCAATACCCCGTTGCAGATCGAAGAGGTAAGCGTCAGCAAGCCCGGACCGCACGAGGTTCTGATTCGCACATTGGTGGCCGGCTTGTGTCACTCCGATTTGCATTTCATCGAAGGGTTGTATCCGCATCCATTGCCAGCGGTGCTGGGACACGAGTCAGCGGGTGTTGTCGAGCAGGTGGGCTCGGAGGTGAAGTATGTGCAACCTGGCGATCACGTCATCAGCTGCCTGTCGGTGTTCTGTGGCACTTGCGAATACTGCAACACAGGCCGGCCGGCGCTTTGTAACAACGACGAAGTGAAGATGCTGCCCGGTCAATCTACACGCCACAACTGGGACAAAGAACCGCGCCTGCATACGTTTCTCAACCTTTCATCGTTTGCCGAGCAGATGCTGGTGCATGAAAACGCAATCGTCAAAATCCGGAAGGACATGCCGTTGGACCGTGCCGCACTAATCGGTTGTGGCGTCATCACCGGCTTTGGCGCCGCCACGAACACGGCGAAAGTCGCCCCGGGTGAAACGGTAGCCGTTATCGGGTGTGGCGGTGTTGGCATGGCTGCGATCAATGGTGCCTACGTGGCCGGGGCGGGCCGAGTCATCGCCGTCGATACCAACCCCGCCAAGTTACAACTCGCCACCAAGCTGGGCGCAACCGATCTGGTCAACCCAAACGACGCCGACCCGGTTGAACAGGTCAAGGAACTGACCAAAGGTGGGGTACACCATTCGATCGAATGCCTGGGGCTCAAGAAGACCGCAGAGCAAGCGTTTGAGATGCTGGGCGCCGGCGGCACAGCGACGATCGTCGGCATGGTGCCGTTTGGCGAAAAGATCGAGCTACACGGCTTTGATTTCCTGCGAGAGCGCAAGATACAAGGCTCGATCATGGGCTCCAACCGTTTTCGGGTTGATATGCCGCGCCTCATCGAGTTGTACATGCAAGGCCGCCTGCACCTGGACGACTGGATCTCTGATCGCATCAAACTCGAAGACATCAACGAAGGCTTCAAAGCGATGAAAGAAGGGAAGACGGTCCGTACGGTCATCGACTTCAACGCTTAAGACCCGCGTTTCATGCTGCCGAAGAGACTGCTGATCGCCAATCGTGGCGAGGTGGCCGTGCGTGTCGCGCGTACGGCTGCCGAACTGGGTATCGAAACCGTCGCTGTTTACGCTGACGACGAGTCAGACGCGATGCATGTGCGTCATGCAGACAGCTGCGCGAACCTCGCTGCCAACGGGGTAGCCGCGTATCTGCAATCGCAGAAGCTGGTAGAGACCGCTGCGAGCCATGCGTGTGACGCCATTCATCCTGGCTGGGGCTTCTTAAGCGAAGTATCCGCGTTCGCCAGCACCTGCGAAGAGCGGGGTGTGTTGTTCATCGGACCCACGGCGGCGCAACTCGAGCAGGTTGGCAGCAAACTGGAGGCACGCGCTCTAGCGCAAGCGCACAACGTGCCGGTCCTGCCCGGCTCGAACGCACTGGCAGAGGCTGAAGACTTTGCAAGCTTCGCATCCGCACATGCCGACAGCAGCTTCATGTTGAAAGCCTCCGCCGGCGGAGGCGGACGCGGCATGCGGGTTGTCATGCCGCATGAAGACGGGCGGGACGCGTTCGCGCAAGCGCAGGGTGAGGCACGGTTGGCGTTTGCGGACGGCACGTTGTTTGCGGAGCGCTACATTGAGCGCGCACGTCACATCGAAGTGCAGGTTCTTGGTGACGGCCACGGTGGCGTAACACATTTCTGGGAACGTGATTGTTCTTTGCAGCGTCGTCGACAGAAACTCATTGAGATCGCACCGGCACCCAGCCTGGACGCTGATCTACGCGATGACATCATCGCCGCCGCACTCACTATGGCAAGAGCCGTCAATTACCGTGGCCTGGGCACATTTGAGTTTCTCGTCGATGACGAGGAAGACGCGTACTTTTTTATCGAGGCAAATCCAAGGCTACAGGTAGAACATCCGGTCACCGAGGCGGTGTGTGATGTCGACCTGGTGGCCCTGCAGATTCACACCGCCGCGGGCGCGACGCTCGCCGACCTGGGTATCAATGACCCGGCCGAGCCAAAAGGCTTCGCCATACAGGTCCGCATAAACGCCGAGCGGGTGGCCGAGGATTTGAGTCCGCGCCCAGGCGACGGTGTAATCACACGATTCGACCTGCCGACTGGCCCAGGCATACGGGTCGACACTGCTGTACGCAACGGTGTAAACGTCAGCAGTCGCTACGATTCGCTGATTGCCAAGCTGATTGTGCATTCGCGGGTAGCGGGATTCCCGGAAGCCATCAATAAGACCATCCGCGCCGTAAACGAGTGTGCAATAGCCGGAGTTGACACCAACCTGCCGTTGGCAAACGCGATCCTGGCAATGCCTGAAGTCAAACTTGGCAGCTGGCATACGACGTTTGTCGAGACGCACGCCACTACCCTGCAAGTCGCAATAGCGGTGCTGCCAATCGCTCAACACGAGAGACCGACAGCACCAACGACGGCAGCGAACAGTGCCATTACATTGCCAACCGGCACCATCCCGGTTGAGACGCCCATGCGGGGCTCCGTGGTCAGTATCGACGTTACTGTTGGCGAACGCGTACACAAGGGTCAAACGCTTGCGACGCTAGAGGCGATGAAGATGCATCACCTGGTCGAGGCACCGGCATCCGGCGAGGTCGCGCTGATCTACGCCGAGGCGGGCGCAACGTTGGACGAGTCATCGCCGATGTTGGCCATCTACCCGGGTGAGGCTGATGAAGACGAAGGCGGCGCAACACATGCCGTTGATCTGGACGCGACACGCGCTGACCTCGACGAAGTCAACGCACGCCACGCGCTGGGGCTGGATGAGAACCGCCCAGACGCGGTCGCCAAGCGACGCAAGATTGGCGGGCGCACTGCCCGCGAAAACGTGGCCGACCTGATGGACGAAGGCAGTTTCCTTGAATACGGCGCGCTGACCATCGCGGCTCAGCGTCGCCGACGGGACGTGGCTGACCTGATGGAGCGCACGCCCGCGGACGGAATGATCGCCGGCATCGGCACTGTCAATGCGGCAGACTTTGGGGATGAAGCCGCGCGGTGCGCGGTGCTTGCGTACGACTACACGGTGCTGGCCGGCACGCAAGGTAACAATAACCACAAGAAAAAGGACCGAATGTTCGAACTGGCCGAGCGCTGGAAGATCCCAACGGTGTTTTTCACCGAAGGCGGCGGCGGCAGACCGGGCGATGTAGATACCGACGATCTGATCATGAGCTGGTTGGATCTGAAAACTTTCACTACGTGGCCAAAGTTAAGCGGCGTGGCACCCCGCATCGCCATTAACTCGGGGCGCTGTTTTGCGGGGAACGCCGTCATCTTTGGATGCGCCGACATCACCATCGCGACCGAGAACTCCAATATTGGCCTTGCCGGCCCCGCGATGATCGAGGGCGGCGGTCTGGGCAAGTTCACGCCCGAGGACATCGGTCCCATTGACGTACAGACGCTGAACGGGGTCGTGGATATCGCCGTCAAGGACGAAGCGGAGGCGACGGCGGTCGCGCGCAACGTCCTCGGTTGTTTTCAAGGCCGAAAACCCACCTGGGATTGCGTGGACCAACGCGCATTGAGACACCTCATCCCGGAAGACCGCTTGCGCATCTATGACCCGCGCAAGATTGTGCACGCGCTCGCGGACAGCGACAGCGTGATTGAACTCAGGCCCGAATACGGGGTTGGCATCATCACCGCGTTTGTACGCATCGAGGGGCACCCGTTTGGCTTGATCGCCAACGACCCGCGCCACCTCGGCGGCGCCATCGACGGCGACGGCGGAGAGAAAGGCGGACGGTTCTTGCAACTCTGTGATGCCTACGGCTTGCCGGTCATCTCGCTGGTCGACACGCCCGGGTACATGGTGGGCCCGGACAGCGAGAAGACGGCGGCCGTCCGCCGCGGCTCACGCCTGATCATCGCCTCGGCCAACCTGAGCGTGCCGTTGTTCACCATCGTGTTGCGAAAAGCTTACGGACTGGGCGGACAAGCGATGGCGGGTGGCGGCTTGCACGAGCCGTTTTACACGATAGCGTGGCCAACGGCGGAATTTGGGCCAATGGGTCTTGAGGGTGCCGTGGAACTGGGCTTCAGCAAAGAACTGGCGGCGGCCCCTGACGCAGAAACACGGAAAACGCTGTACGACGACCTTGTTGCCAAGATGTACGCCAAAGGCAAAGGTGTTTCGGTCGCACAAGTCTACGAGATCGATGCTGTCATCGACCCCCGCGACACCCGGGCATGGATCGTCGGCGGATTGAAAGCGGCGGGGCCTGTGACCGGCTCGCCGCGACGCTACGTCGACGTCTGGTAGATCCTGAGCAAGCCACACACCTGTCTCATGCCAGCTGAAAGACGTCGGACAACGGGCGTTCGCGCCGGCACGGTAAGGCCTTACTGCCGACGTCAGGCGCCGCATTATGTGGCGCGCTTCTATTATCTTGCGTCTGGCCCCCGGGCCCCTTGCACCTGCGCCTAGCCGCGCGTGTTCAGGCGCGCCACTTCCGCCATCGTCTCGACGGCACGCATGTCGGGGTGTCGTAACACCAACGATGTGGCACCACTATCGGCCCACTTGGGGTAACGCTCCTTGATGCGTGCCGGTGGCCCCACCAGCGCTTTCATGTCGACCCATTCGTCCGGTACGGCATCCACGGCCTCGTCCTTGCGGCCGGCCAGGTACAGCTCCTGAATGCGGTCGGCGGCGTCGCCAAAGCCGCGCCGGGTCATGACCTCATGATGGAAGTTCTTATCCTTGTGGCCCATGCCACCAACGTACAGCGCAATGTCGCCCTTGAGGCTGTGCAAGCCCCGTTTGACGTCATCATCAACAACCGCGGCGACCCCTGCGTAGACCTCGAAGTCGTCCATCTTAAGGCCATCACCACGGCGTTCGAAACCCTGCTCCAACCATGGCTGATACTCCTCGAGTGTGCCCGGTAAAAATCCGAGCGGCAGCCAACCATCAGCCACTTCGCCAGTCAGGCGCACCGTGGATTCGTTACCGGTACCGAGCACAATGGGAATGTCCGGATTCATGTGTAGAATCGATTTCAGCGGTTTGCCGAGCCCAACGCTGCCAGGACCGTGGTATGGCAGCGCTATCTCCTTGCCATCGTGCGTCACGGGCTCTTCGCGCCGCCAGATCTTTTTCATGATCTGCACGTAATCCTTGATGCGGTAATACGGGCGACCCCACGGTTGGCCATACCAGCCCTCGACGATCTGCGGCCCGGACACGCCAATCCCGATGACCACACGGCCACCACCCGCCATCGCGTCGATGGTCGCCGCCTGCATTGCCGCGTTGGCAGGTGTGCGCGCGGATAACTGAATGATTCCGGTGCATAACTTGATGCGCTCGGTCTTGGCGGCCAGGTAAGCGAGCGGCGTCATCGCATCCGAACCGTATGCCTCTGCCGTCCAGACGGAGTCATATCCCAGCTGCTCGGCCCGCTGAATCAACTCGACTGGAAGATTCATCTCGCGGCCTGAATAGCCGATCGCAATACCCAATTTCATCGTGATTCCTCTAAACGCGTGACCTGTTGGTCACAACCATACCCAGGCGCTGATGGCGAAGCCAATCAGCCGTACCTGGCTGCGATATCAGCCTTGCAAGATGACTGCGTCACCGGGCTTCACCATGCCTGACCGCAACACCGCACCGTATACGCCCGCCATGGTTTCGTGGCGTTGCGCAATTTCGCGCAGTACCCTGGCGTTGGACTCGCCCGTGTCCGGGTCCAGTGTCACCATCGCGCAGCGCGCGTCCCTGGCGACCACCGTCAACTGTACCCGGTCGCCCACCTGCAGCGTCTTGCCAACCAACGTGTCTTCGCCAAACGCCCCAAGTTCCGGCAGATCCAGGTACAGGTTGGCGCGGAAACGTCGCGGATCGACCTCGCTACCTATCTCCGTGGACAACTGCGCCGCAGTCTGCACGGAAAACAATGACAGTGGCCGCGCGTCTGTCAGCGCGCGGTCGGAGCGAAGCAACTCCGGCGCAGCGGGCATGCCCAGCCGCCGCGCCAGCGACGCGCACAGCTCCGGGTCGTCAATACTGTAAGTGACACCTTCCGGGGTCGTGACGTCCAACAGCAGCTCATCCGGCTGCGGATAACGAGGCGTCACCCCGGGCGCAATGTCCTCGGCGGCCTTCAGGTGCGGCGGCGCGCTCGCGGCGGCAGCGTTCCTGAAGGTGGGCGTGTACAACACGAGGGAGCGCAGTTCCCGGCCAGTCAGCCACGGGAAACCGGCGTAGCCCTGCGGATCCTTGAGCGCGTACATGCGGTCGCCAAAAACGCCGGCAAAGTCGCAGTAAACAGCATCCGCAGACTCTCCACGCATGCTCTTGACGGGATACCGCCAGGTACTTTGTATCGTGCCAATCTTTTCCATTTTGCCGCCTCGCGTCAGCCGGGGTACCAGTTGGGTGGACGCTTCTCCAGAAAGCTTGCAAGGCCCTCGCCCGCCTCATCGGACAACCGAATCGTCGCGTGCGGCACGGACATTTCTTCATGTTCCAGGGCCGAGAAGTACAGATTGGCGTACTTGAGAATCGCCGTCTTGGAGGCGGCGACCGCGGCGGGCGGGCAATGCAGTAACGCATCAATCAACGGCGCCGCCGTCGCGTCGAGCTCGGCGGCTTTGCACACCTCGTCGACCAACCCAATCTCCAGCGCACGCCTTCCATCAAACCGTTCGCACGTGAGGCTGTAACGGCGCGTACGCCCGGGACCCAGACGCGATAACAGTTGCGGGTAGATGGGTGAGGCCATCAACCCCCACCGTGCCTCGGTGATGGAGAAGATCGCGTCTTCAGCCGACACCACGATGTCGCAGGCCGTTGCGATGCCGGTACCACCGCCAAAACAACCGCCATGGACCAGCGCCACAGTGGCTTTTGGAACGGTGGTCAACGCCTGCACGGCATGGGTGGTGTTACGCGAGATTTGCAGATTCTCGTTCCATGACTTTTCGCGGTTGCCCCGCACCCAGCTCAAGTCAGCGCCGGCTTGAAAGTGTTTACCATTGCCACGTAACACGATCACCCGCACCTGGTCGTCCGCCGCAAAACGCTCCACCGCGTCGATCAAAGCCATAATCATGTCGCCGTTGTAGGCGTTATTGACGTCCGGTCGGTTGAAAGTGATCGTGCCAACGCCGTTCGCGGCAATATCAGTCAGAACAATGTCGGTCATATGCAATCTAGTGATGTCGGGCATCTGTCTGCCAGAATGTGGCGCGAACTCTACAGGATTCTCACCCGATGACGCAGAACGCTAACTGGTCTTTTCCAACAAACATTCGCTTTGGCCCGGGCCGCATTCAAGAATTGGCTGACGCGTGCCGAGAGACCGGCATGCAGCGGCCAATGCTGGTCACCGACCGAGGCCTCGCAAACCTTGACATCACCGCGCGCGCGCTCCGCGTCCTGGCAGACGCGGGTATTTCCGCCGGCCTGTTCGCGGAGGTTGATTCCAACCCTACGGATACGAACCTGGCCGCAGGTGTCGCGGCGTACAACAGCGGTCATCATGACGGCGTCATCGCATTTGGCGGGGGCTCAGGATTGGATCTGGGCAAACTGGTCGCATTCATGTGTGGCCAGTCACGCCCGGTCTGGGACTTTGAGGATGTTGGCGATTGGTGGACTCGAGCCGACGCATCCACGATCGCGCCGATCGTCGCTGTCCCCACTACCGCGGGCACGGGTTCCGAGGTTGGTCGCGCCGGCGTGGTGACCAATTCCGAGACGCACGTCAAGAAAATCATCTTCCACCCGAAGGTGCTGCCGTCCATCGTGATCTGTGATCCCGAGCTGACGGTGGGCATGCCGCCGGCCATCACGATTGGTACTGGCATGGACGCTTTTGTGCACTGTATGGAAGCCTACTGCAGTCCGTTTTATCACCCGCTGGCACAAGGCGTCGCACTTGAGGGCATGCGACTCGTACACGAGAACTTGCCGAGGGTGTATGCCGACCCCAACGACCTGGAGGCACGCGCACACATGATGAGCGCGGCAGCGATGGGCGCAACCGCGTTTCAAAAAGGGCTGGGTGCCGTGCACGCGCTGGCACATCCGATTGGCGCACACTTTGATACCCACCACGGCATGACCAACGCCGTGATTGCACCAACCGTCTTGCGCTTCAATGAAGCCGTCGTCAGCACGCGGCTAGGTAGTGCCGCAGCGTACGTGGGGGTGGGCAACACGTTCAGCGCATTTCTCGATCGCGTTCTGGAATTGCGCGGCACGCTAGGCGTGCCGGACCGCCTGAGCGGCCTTGGCGTCCAAAATGCCGATGTCAGCACCCTCGCGACCCACGCCCTCAATGATCCGACCGCGGGTGGCAATCCGGTCGAATTGACCCAGGAGGCCGCGGAAACGTTGTATGCGGCATGCCTCTAGTTGGGTGAACGCATGCGACGACGGACTGTTCTGACGCTGGGTGCCGCCTATGCATTGGCGCCGTTGGCCGGCTGTACCCGCACACGGCTGGCATCAATAGATGGCGCCACGATGGGCACTCATTTCCGTGTGCGCTTACCAGCCGACAACAACCTGCCCGGCCTCAGCCAACGCATCACGCAGACGCTGCGGCACATCGAGAGCACGATGTCCGCGTATCAGCCCAACTCGGAACTGACACGCATGAACCGCGGTGATATCGGTTGGATCAGGCTGAGCGAGGCCACCCGAGACGTCGTGCACCAGGCTCTCCACGTCGCCCGCGCGACTCGTGGTGCATTCGATCCAACGGTAGCACCGCTGGTGTCGTTGTGGGGTTTTGGCCCGGAAGGTCGCCGTCAGGCGCCACCCGCAAGGCGCGAGATCGAGGCGCTACGCTCCCAGGTCGGTTATAAGCGGATCGAGCTGGACCAGTCGCGACTGCGCAAGGCACACCGCGATACCGGCATTGACCTGAATGGTATTGCCAAGGGGTATGCAGTTGATGCCATCACAGCGTTGTTGCGCGAAGCGAGCGTCGATGATTATCTGGTGGATATTGGTGGCGAACTCCGTGCCCGTGGTCGGCGTGACGCTCGCGAACCATGGCGCGTGGGGGTGTTGAACCCCGCAACACAGGCGTTGATTCCGCTCAGGTTGAGCGACCAGGCCATTGCGACGTCGGGCAACTACTTCAACTACTTTGTCGCAGGCGGGCAACGCTACTCGCACAATATCGACCCACGGACGGGTCAGCCCGTGATGCACAACACCATGTCTGCAACGGTTGTGGCGGACGACACCAGTCTGGCGGACGCATGGTCTACGGCGTTGATGACATTGGGCAGAGCGGGAGGGTACCCGTTGGCCGCGCGCAACGGCGTCGCAGCGCTGTTCCTGGAAGAGGCCGCAGGAGGCGGTGTCACGCGTACGGTCACACCCGCGCTCGAGCGCTTGGGCGCACTCGCTGCGTAACGCGCTGCTCGGCAGGCCGGACAGGTCAGCAAAGCTTCGGGCACGCACTGGAGAATTCTTGTGGCCGGTCGACCATCAGTGCGATTTGAACAGCATGCTCATCAGTGCCCCAAACGGCTCAGGTGTTCTGGCGTCAACGGGCTTCGCACCTGAGTTTGACTTGAGGCGCAGGTCATGTGGTGCGCGTCGAGCCGGCCTGTCCCGAAGTCCACCTGTTGCCTGTAGCCTCGACGTTGTTTGCGATTTTTTGAAAAATTTGATTCGACATCACACGTTCGCAATCGATCTCGGGCGGGCCGGGACGCGGAATTGGCCTAGAGCTTTGCCGGAATCAGATGGTCGCGGCGCGCGCAGGAACGGGCGCCGACGCAGCAAAAGCCGGGGGCACCTCCAAGCGCGCATCGAGTTCCTCCATCTCCTCATTGACGCGCTCCAGGAACCGCCCGGGGGCCACAATCATGTCCAACCACTTGCTGCCGTCGGACGCGCGCAAGTGGCAGAGATCGAAAAAGTCATCCGCATACGGGTAGGTGTGGTCGGCGGATAACACGACCGCGTAGATCGCGCCAAGCGTGCGCGACGCGTCTTTGAAACGCGGATCGCCCTTGGCAACAGCCACCTCGATCACGATGCGATTGTTGTCGTTGAGGTCGTCGAGTTTGTATGCACGCACCAGTGTTGTCATCGGCGTGAGTACCCGAGCCAGACACTTCGTATCGGCCAACGCGCCGAATAACTGAGCGCCCGCCTCCGTGGCGGCAGGCGGGCTTACGCGTCAACTAGTCGTCAAGTGTTGGCAGCCGGTCCCGGTCTGCAGGGTCGTCCCACCCGGTCCAATTGGGTGCACGCTTGTCCGCAAACGCTGCGCGCGATTCCAACAGATCACTCTTGGCGCCGTGGTCGTGCAATCGTTTCGCCAGGTCGGCCAGTTCCGGCGACACCTGCGGCATCATCTGGCGCATCATGTGCACGGTGTTCACACGCGACGCTGGCGGCAAGGTGAGCATGTGTTCAGCCATCTCCATCGCAGTCGGAATCAGGCCGTCCGGTTCGACGATCCGGTTCAGGAAGCCAACCTCATGCAGTCGTTTGGCGCCAAAACGAAAACCAAGCGCCATCTCGGTCGCGATCGGATGAGGCAAACCAGCGAGGAATCCATGGTTGTAGCCACCCAACAGCCAGCGTTTGGCCTCCGAAACCTCAAAGATCGCCGCATTGACCGCGACGCGCAGGTCGGTGCGCTCCACCAGCATGAAGCCGCCGCCCATCGCGAAGCCATTAATCGCCGCAATAACCGGTTTTTTGAGCGTGCCCTGGCGGAATGGATCATCATCGGGATGCGTTTTGCCTCCAGGCGTACCCTCCGCCAGCGATTCCTTCATGTCTTCGCCCGCGCAGAACGCCCGCCCCGTCCCGGTCAGGATGGCAATCTCCAATGCGTCGGAATCACGAAACTCACACCACGCAGCCGCCAGATCGTGACGCATCTGTGTGCCCAGTGCGTTCAAGCGCTCCGGACGATTCATGCGCACGATCATCACCTGGCCACGCGTCTCCGTCTCTACAAAACTCATGCTCTTTTCCTGCTGACTGGTTGATGGCCGGCGCTAGCCGGTGACCTCGCGCAACAAACGACGCGCAATGACCATACGGTGCACTTCGCTTGGCCCTTCGTACATCCGCATCAGGCGCACCTGCTGGGCCATCAGTTGTAAGGGCATTTCCTTGGTCATGCCCATCGCGCCGAATGACTGCATGGCCTGGTCGATGATCTCGGTCGCCATCTCCGTCGCGAACACCTTAAGCATCGAAGCCTCGGTGCGTACCTGCTCACCCTGATCCTGTTTCCACGCCGCGTCATATGCCATCAGCCGGGCTGCATGAATTTTGGTTGCCGCCTCCGCGACCCACCATTGGATAGCCTGACGATCAGACAAGAGCGCCCCAAACGTCGAGCGTTGTGTGACGTGTTCCATCATCAGTTTGAGCGCGTATTCGGAGAGCCCGATACACCACGCCCCCATCTGCAACCGTCTGATGGTCAGACGCAGTTGCATCGGCCCGAAGCCGTTGCCGATCTCACCCAGGATCTGGGTTGCGGGTACGCGGCAATCCTCAAACACCACCTCGTAGGTGCGGTGCCCCCCCAACATCTTGATCTGGCGCGGCACCAGGAAACCGGGCGTGTCTTTATCGATCAGGAAGGCGGTGATGCCGCCTCGTGCACCCTTCTCCGGGTCAGTTACAGCCATGACGATGGAGAAATCCGCATCGCGGATCCGCGACACCCAGATCTTGCGACCGTTAATGACCCAGTCGTCCCCATCCTGAACGGCGCGTGTGATCATTCCGGCTGGATCACCGCCCGCGTTGGGCTCGGAAATCGCGATGGCAGAGACGGTCTCTCCTCGCGCGTACGGCTCCAGGTACTTCTTGCGCTGCTCCTCGTTGGCGACGGCAAGCAACATATGCAGATTCGGTGAGTCGGGTGGGAACGTGAAAGGCACGGCCGTGCGCTTCAACGCCTCGTTGACGATCACCAGGGAGACAGAATCAAGATTCGCGCCACCGAGCTCCTCGGGCACATCCAGCCCCCAAAGTCCAAGCTCCTTGCAACGAGCGTGCAAGGGTTCGAGTTCTTCCTCGGTCAAACCACCGTCTTCACCGTTGGCTTCGCGTTCCAGTACGGCCGGTTCCAGCGGCATCAGTTCGTCTTCCACGAAGCGCGTCACCAGGTCTTGCAGCATGCGCTGCTCATCGGAGAGCCTAAAGTCCACGTCTTGATTCCAGCGAATTAGTAAACCCACAGTATAAGACCAATCAGCTGGCCAGCCGCCCCGCGCAACGATCGATGTCTAGGTTCAGTGGCCGATTGTTGCCTGTCCAGTGCTTGCCTGAGCCGCTCCTGCCCGGGCCATCGACTCAGCGACAGGTGTACGGGCCGACCCGCATTAGCCGACCCGGCCACGGCCGATGTTCAGGTCACAGGTGGCAGCCAACCGCTTGAAAGATGCCCGCCCCGAAACGATGGGTTTCGGTGTTTGAAGCAATCTTTACAGGCAGTGTTGAGGGCAAGTGTATCTTGGGAGAGATATCGCGCCTGAACGTGCAGTCTCGGCAACAGGTCAAGGGCCGAGATTGTGCTACCGGAGTCGGTTTTGTACGTCAAGTTGTGCAATTTGATTTTGGTCATGGCAGAGGCAGTGATGGTCAGGCGGCTTGCTTGAATAACTCTCTCTTTTGCTCTGCGAGCAGACCCATGCTGCAGGTCGGCAGTTCGATGATATCCTTCCGAAAGTCGATCATTCGACTGAGCGCTGGTTACCGTCTGGTAATCGCGCACTGGAAACGCAAGCGGGTCTGGGAGAGCTTGCTACACAGCTCGAACCGACCGGTGTCGACCGTGATACCGCATGGGTGAATACACACAAATTGGCCACAGACCACCAATACAGGCCGCCTTGATTTCCAAGCATCGCGTGTACTCCGAGGGCGCTAAAGCCTCACTGCGCGGAGCAGCCCTGTTGCGATTTTCACAATCTGCACAAAGCCAGCACAAAACTCCCGATTCCAGACTTATCGGCCGCACAGATAGTGACTACCGTTGCGTCACCGCATTGCATGATTGGCGAATTCCAACTACACGGCTCCTGTTTCAGGTCATCCAAGCCTTGCCGCTACGTCCACGTTTTGGACATTCACTGCGTACGGCCGGAGCCCTATGAGGAAATTGGTGCGCTCGCCAGCACGAGCGTTATCTGCCAGAGCGCTCTGCACGGCCGAGACCGGCCCACATCTATGCGACAATTCCAGCATTAGCTCGACAGGCGTACGACGTCTGCGCGTTTTGGCAATCAAGGTATCAATCAATGAGCGAACCACTCACGTTGGCTCCTGGGGAGTACGGAAACATTGGCGCCGTCATGTGCTGCGTCACCTATCAAGGACAGGTGAGCGTGGCCGGCGACGTAAGCCGCTTGGACGATGGCGAGACGACCGAGTTCGCGCGCGGGCACATTCAAGCCCGACGCGACGGTGAAAGCTTCGTATTCAGCCTGATTGAACAGGCCGACTGAACTCCAATGCTCGGGACCAACCAGGGTTCGATCTGAGGCCGGATTGAATTCCTGATCGGATTCAGCCTGGACCCGGAGTCAAAACTCACGAAGCGCGGGCAAAACCTCAACGGCAAACTGCTCAGCCTGGGCGGTTTGCTCAGCGGGCGTACCGAGGAAATTCAGGATGAAGTGGCGGACGCCAACGTCATGGAACTGGCGCATGAACGCCAGCATGTCGGCTGGAGTTCCGAGCGCCGCGTAACGATCAGCGGGACGTCTGAAATCCATCGCATAACGTTTGCTCAAGATGGCTGCGGCATCGTCC
>CEUN01181756.1_pt1 | contig 18409 bp, 16 predicted proteins | sample 361501 | NCBI WGS metagenome assembly CEUN01 (sample SAMEA2622801, study PRJEB7988) | marine metagenome | biome: marine biome (ENVO:00000447); feature: marine epipelagic mixed layer (ENVO:xxxxxxxxx); material: "saline water (ENVO:00002010), including plankton (ENVO:xxxxxxxx)" | depth 120 m | reverse complement strand
GGTAAAACTGCCGACGCAATTCCCTATCTAGAACGTCATGTTGAGTTGTCGCCCAGCGTTGATAACCTAAACCAACTTGCCACCATCTATGCCGACAACGGACGCCTTAGTGAGGCTATCAATACATTCCGAAAGTCCTTAAGACTGGCGCCAGAGAACAATGTAGCAAGCGCAGGCCTTTACCCCCTTCTCCGTATTACATGCGACTGGGGTGATGCCCTCGATACATTGTCTAAACAAATCGATACGCTAAACAAAAATGCAATCTCGCGCGGGGAGATGGCTCCAGAACCACCGTTCGACAACGTTCACCGTTGCGACGATGAAAAAATGAACTTTGCGATCGCTCATTCATGGAGCCAATCACTGATCAACAGTGTCGGAGATGTGCCTGCGTTTATAAGAACATCAAAACCTAAGAAAACGGACGTTATCAAAATCGGTTACCTAAGCGCAGACTTTCATGATCATGCAACCGCTCACTTGATGCGAGGCGTTTTTCAAGCGCATGATAAAGGCAGTTTTCAGGTCTCCGCTTATTCATACGGCCCCGATGATCGCAGTGATTATCGGTCTGATATCCGTGCTGCCTGCAGCGAATTTGTCGATATTACTAAACTTACAGATAAAGAAGCCGCCACAAGGATATTCAACGATAAAATTGATATACTCGTAGATTTAAAAGGGTATACTCGCCGAAATCGTTTAGCCATTTGCGCCATGCGGCCAGCGCCTATTCAAGTCACCTATTTGGGCTATCCGGGTACAAGCGGCGCTTCATTCTTTGATTATGCGGTCACCGACGCCACAGTTACGCCTGTGGATTCGCATAAATATTATCAAGAAAACCTGGTCATTTTACAAAATTCATATCAATGCAACGATAATAAAAAAGAAATACCCATAAAACATTTAAACAATAATTTAAATAATTTTAATTTTATATTTTGTTCTTTTAATAACCCAATAAAGATAGAAAAATCTTTTTTTGAAATATGGCTGAATATAATTTCCTCCATACCAGGTTCGTGCTTATGGCTACTTAAAAATAACGACGCTGCCGAATATAATCTTCGAAAATTCGCAAATAAATTTGGCTTGGAGAAACGCCTGGTATTTTCCGAAATGTTGCCTCGTCAACAACATCTTAGACGTATGGCATACGCCGACCTAGCGCTAGATACACGTTATTATAATGGACACACCACAACTAGCGATGCGCTATGGGCAGGCGTCCCCGTTGTGACTCTAGAGGGAAGACACTTTGCCTCTCGTGTTTCTGCGAGCCTACTCAGAGCAATGGGGCTTCCAGAATTAATCACGTCAACAACTAATGAATATGAAACTCGTATCATCGAACTGGCCACCGATACGAACAAATGCGAGACGATCCGAAAAAAAATTAATGAAAACCGTTTCAATACACCACTTTTTGACACGATAAAATTCACACGTGAACTGGAGGCAGCATACAACGAAATGTATCGCCGCCACTGCGCAAATGAACCACTAAGACTGCTAGAACTTTCGAAACTTGGTTAAATCGTATCTTAGGCAACCACATCGCCACCACCACTGACCCCTCCAATCGGTGGTTGTGGTGGCACAGGTGGCGTATCTCCAGAATCCGGCGGATTCGCCATTAAACCGCTAGCAATATTACGATTTATATCAATTAGAACTTTTAGTTTGCGGCCCTCAGGGGCGGCCAATGCATCTACTGTATGTTTGTCTATAAAGACGCTCAAATTCAAAATATTTTTCTTAATATCCTCCGGCAATGGATTTTCGGTAGCCGAAACGTCAGACTGAAATATCGTCCAAAGCCGCCAATTAAGCCGCAATGCGGCTCGATAAGCCGAGATGTCCTCCATATTATCCTGAGCATCCGCTAATGCCCGCGCCGTCTCCATGAGAGCCCGCGCTTCAGTCTGGCGAGCACCAGCCCCCAATTTTTGCGAGGAGCGATAGGGATCACTGCTCGCTGACATGCGTTAGCACCTCTTCTTCATATCGCATCAACTTTTTACAGTCCTTCATTGCGCTATAAAGGTTACCTTCAATAACTTTTCGTCCAATATCAAGTAAAATTGGTGTCGAACTTGGTACTGCTTCAATGAAAGAACCCACTAACTCGTTAAATTTACTCTGATGGTGACGTTCTCTATCTGGAAACATATACATCAATTGCACAGCAAAATAAATTCTTTTTGCCGGACTATCTGCCCCCTCTTCAGTCATTATATCGCGTTCTCGCAACACACTAGCTTTATTCTGAAGAACGAGTTCGGTCTTTTCACCACCATTCAGAACAACCGCCTGATTTATTATTACTTTTTCACCAGGCTTCAGTATTAATTTAAGAGGCATTTCACACCGTCGCGCAGAATATTTATGGGTTAAAATAACAGAGGACTACGGCCCATTAAATGAACTCTTTAATTTACTCTTTAAAATAAACAGTAATATTTCAGGGTAGTCAATGAATACTTGTCACTACTAATTAAAAAGGCGGGGGCCAAAGCCCCCGCCTGGGTTCCAGCGAACCCAAATGGGTATTAACCAAAAAGCGCCAGAATTGACCGCTCGCTCTGCGCGGCGAGGGCCAATGAGTTAATACCCAGCTGCTGCCTGGTCTGAAGAGCCAGCAGTTTCGCACTTTCCTCGTTGAGGTCGGCTAGGGTCAGTTTACCCTCACCGCTATTAAGGTTAGCAACGAGATTTTCGGTGAAATCCAGACGCGTTCCAAGGATCGTATTTTTCGAGCCCATTGTCGCTGCATTCGACCGAAGCTCTGACAATGCAGCAGAAATCGCCGTCAAAGCTGTATCAATATTCGCATTTAGGCCAAAATTATTGGCTGCAACAGCAATGTTAATGCCTGTCGATGCAGTCGTAGAATCCAGACCAGTGATGGTCAGGTTACTCGTATTATCATCGTTGAATGCAACCGCCAGGTTATCAGGTGTCGCCTTAAGCAGGTTTGACCCGTTAAAAGTTGCGTCGTTTGCGATCAAATTGATTTGACTAAGTAATTCATTGAACTGAACAGCCAAAGTTGACCGCTCATTCGTATTACCAGTCGACTTAGCATTGGTAGCAAGACCCTTGGCTTGAACAACCAGTTCAGTAATTGCATCAATACCATCGATCGCAGACTGAATGGTACTAATCGCCAAGTCAATTTCAGACTTAAGCAATTCGAAATCTGCTGCTGTGTTACTCAATGCTTTTGCAGTGAAAAACGCAGGAGCGTCATCAATAGCTGTATTAACCACCTTACCCGTTGACAAACGCGTTTGCGTCAGAGCAATTAAATCAGTGGATCGCTGGAGGGTCAGTAGGTTCGACCTAACTGACGAAGATAGATTGACAGCATCTGCCATGTCAAAACTCCTATTCTAGGACACATGGGTACAACCGCCTTCTGCGGTCGCTATGAAAAGGTTACAATTATTACGATATTCTATCGATCTAATTTTAACCAACCGTTGTACTAGCAACGGCCATGCCAATCATTATAAATCAATGAAAACAGGTAACTTAGCACTCCTAAAGTCAGTAAAATGCTCGGCAAATTATTTCTAACAGGCAATTTTTACCCGTTATGCCAGGCAAATATTACCCAGCGGAACTAAAACAGATTAGATTATGCCACCGAATTGATCATCTTAACCGAAGAGACTAAGGATCGACCGCTCACTCTGAGAGGCGAGCGCCAGCGAGTTAAGACCCAGTTGCTGACGTGTCTGCAGTGCCAGTAGGTTGGCACTCTCCTCATTAAGATCGGCGAGAGTTAATTTTCCAGATCCGGCCTCAAATGTATTCGACAAGTTTTCAGTGAAGTCTAGCCGGGTTTTTAAGATGGTATTGCTCGAACCAAGAGTGGCTGCATTACTACGCAACTCCGTCAAGGCGGAAGAAATCGCAGTCAAGGCCGTATCAATATTTGCATTGAGACCAAAGTTATTGGCAGCCGCAGCGATATTGATGCCTGTTGAGGCAGTCGTGGCGTCCAGACCTGTGATCGTTAGGTTCGAAGTATTGTCCGCATTGAAAACAACAGCGAGATTGTCGGGTGAAGCCTTTAGCAGGTTCGTGCCATTAAACGTTGAATCATTTGCCAACTGATTAATCTGGCTCAACAGCTCATTGAACTGAATTGCAAGTGTAGACCGCTCGTTGGTATTTCCCGATGACCTTGCGTTACTTGCTAGGCCTTTGGCCTGCTCCACAAGAGCAGAAATCGATTCGATACCATCGATAGCCGCTTGGACTGCACTTATCCCCAAATCAATATTGGTTTTAAGGTTCGTTAAATCGGACGCCCGATCGTCAAATGCTCGTGCAGTAAAAAATGCAGCCGCATCGTCAAGCGGTGAATTAACTCGGAGACCTGTTGAAAGACGCGTCTGTGTCTGATCGATTGATCGACCCGTGGCTTGCAATGCTAAGAGGTTGCTGCGCACGGATTCTGTCAAGCTAATTTTATCTGCCATTTTGACAACTCCTTTTCTGCCTTACTTGGCTCCTTGGCTTCGCGCTACCGTCTACAAACGACCTTTGGCGTTCACTCTTGACAGCACGGAACTTCAGAAAGGAGGGTGGCAACCACAGTGCCAAAAAATAAATTATTCTTAACTTACTGAAAAATAATAGTTATTTTTCTTATTGAATTCTTCAAAAGTTACCCGTGAACATTAATTACCCGGTAACATTTGCAAAAAGGGGCAAAAACTACCGGCTCATAGCACTTTCTATAGCGTCTCGAATTCTAATAATAGTTGGCCTGTTAAGCTCTTCAAAAAAGGGCAAACCTACAACCCTATCAGCTAGAAATTGGGTAACTTGCAACTCTTCTCCCGAACATCGCAAAAAAATTGGTTCGTTATGACAGCCATTATTCCACCATTTTCTAGATTCTATACCCATGGAAGCTAAACGCTTAATAACACGATTTGCTATTGGCGCTTCAAATTGCACATTGCACGTCGAATTTGCTGCTCCTTCTGAAAATCCGGGTCCGAATCTCAAACCGCCAACGCCGGAAAATACATCGAGATATTCCCTGGCAACCATCACATTTGCTTGACGTTTAACTTTCCAACGATCCAACGCCGCTAGTCCGACCGCAGCATTGTATTCACTCATTTTCGCATTGGTTCCCGGTAAATTTGCCGAACGGCCTTCTAAGAAACCAAAATTTCGTCCAGCACGAATATTATTTACCAGTTCTTCATTTGTGCAGAGCACAACACCACCTTCGCCGATGCCAAGGACCTTTGTCGCATGCAAACTCAGCACAAGTGGAATCCTGCCCCCCTTGGCCTTATCAAAACTGGCAGCTGCGTCCAGGACGACCGGTATACTTGTTTTTTTTGTGAAAGTTTTCCACCGACCAATTTCAACAGAAGCTCCAAATGGTGCGACGGGCATGATCGCCGCTATGGGACCTTCAATCCTTGACAACCGATCGTAGATCGCCTCGGGTTCCAGCGCCCATGTCTTCGGATCTACATCGAGGAAATATGGTTCGAACCCTGCTGACACTGCTGCCTGCGCCGTTGCAACGAAAGTAAACGAAGGCATCAAGCAGTAGCCAGAAGGATAGCGGGCCGTCATTCTAAGAGAAACTTCTAACCCCAACGTACAGTTCGAAACACAAACAGCCTGGTGCTCAGCTAGACCAAAATGACCTGCGAGCCGCGCCTCAAACAGGCGCTCTATAGGCCCAAAATTGCTATACCACCGGTTTCGATCGATTTCTTCCAAATACGGAAAAATCGAAGATGCATCCGGCAATTTTGGCCTCATGAGGGGTATTCGGGACGCAGGAACAGACATATTTCCTCAATCAAAGTTTGCCAGGCTATCCAAAATACGCTTGTTCAGCCATCGCTCTAATAAGTTCTATCCACAAAAACATCCACTCAAACGCTATTGATCGTGCCTCTATAATCGTCCTTCAACGCTTGACGAAGCGGACGAATATTACAACAGAAAGAAATTTGTTCTTCGCTCCAAAACCGCCAACCCGCCGGTCTGAATGATACAACACGACGGGAACCGCTTTAAACACCTCTTCTATCTTTCCCATATCGCGAAATTAAATAGCGAAAGTTATAAAATTTTGAAAATTTGTCTATTAATCTGAAGTGCTACTCATTAACGCCCCGAGTGCCTGTTCGCGACCACACGCCTGTCGAATAACGATCACTGGGTTATTAATATTTCATGCAAATTCAGTAACAAGTTCGGCAACGCCACCTAAAACTTTTGCATATAATGGCTGGGAACAAGAGGAGCAACCTAATATGTTTCCTCCAACGCATTGGGATTTTTCATGACAACCATCGCGGTTATGCAACCCTACTTCCTGCCCTATGCAGGTTACTTTCGGCTCTTCGCTGAGGCTGATGTTGTTTGTATTTTCGACTGCGTACAGTTTCCACGGCGCGGATGGGTTCATCGCAACAGATTGCCTGGAGTGGCGGGGCAAGCACAATGGCTTACACTACCCCTTGCAAAAGGGCCAATAAATAAACGAATCGCAGACCTCAAATTCGCCGAAAACGCGAGAGAGTTATTAGAGACACGGCTTAAAATTTTTCCCGCATTGCGGGGTCTCCGCCACCCGCTACTTGATGCTATGCACAAGACGGATGGTGACGTTGTCTCATACTTACTAAAACTGCTCTCTATCTCGTGCCAGGAACTGTGCTTGCCGTTTGAAATTATTCGGACGACAACCCTCAAGATACCGAACTCATTTACTGGCCAGAGCCGTGTTTTGGAAGTTTGTCGTCAATTAAATGCCGATCGCTATATCAATCTCTCAGGCGGACGTTTGCTTTACAGTGCCCGAGAATTTGAACGCAAAGGCATCACACTGGCACTCTTCGACGAGTGGCGCGGCTCCCAATGGAGTATTTTGTACCGCCTCCTGACAGAGCGACCGAGGCAAGTCGCCACTGAAATCAAGAGCCAGACCTGATACGCCCTACAAGAAATTTATACAAAGCTTCGAAGTGAACCCTATCCGCAAAGATAAACTGCGCCGCCGACGCGACACGCGGATTCAATTCAAGCACTCTCAACAACGCTAAAGACGCTGCTTTGGTTTTATTCAAGGCACGCAAGGTTAGACCAAGATTTATCGGGGCTGTTGCCAACCCTGGCGCCAATCGTTCCGCAATTTCAAACTAGGCTACTGCAACGTTAAGGTTGCCGTTTTTTCTTGGCTGCCACCCCGCACAGCATTGCGGCTTCCGCATGATGAGCTGCGTCACTAATCAACAATTCCTGTGCGTCAGAAAAACCTAGACTGGGAAATCAAGGCATGCGCCCGCGACAAGAGTTGCCCCAACCTCATGTGTTAGTTCTCAAACTCAAAAAAAATTCGGCGAATGCGGCGGTGCAGACTTCGTCTTCCAAAACCGCACCAGATCGAGCTTCGATTTGGTCGGCAACTTTTTTACGGTACCTGCGATCCGTTCCCAGTCGGATAGCTATTTCAACGTAATTATCTGGGGATTCTGCAATGCAATCGCTGATCCCCATATGTTGATAATGTGCGAGCGTACCGCGCCCCCTTATCCATCGACCAGGCAGCGTGACCACCGGCAATCCCATCGCAAAACTTTGATAGTTCGTATTTCCGGCACCAAATGGCCAGGTGTCTAAGACCACATCGGACGCAGCAATCGTATCGATGAAAGTTTGAAGCGGCACCTGCGGCAAAACGACCACACGTTCAAAATTTTGCCTAAAGATTGGTTTCCAACGAGCTAACAATAATCGGGTCCAGTTTGGGTCGTTTGCGGTGAAGATTACGAGGTAACCTTCCGTATCCAGAACTAATAATTTTGCCAGATAAGAGTCCATTTCGGGATGGATCTTGATTAGGTTATGCGGACAAAGATAAACGTTACCCTTACTTGGCAGATTAAGGTCTAACCGCGAAGGCATCGGATCTGAACGCAATAACCTCGGATACCAACTCTGCACACCGGCTAGCCGAACGATTGGTTCTGTATAACTTTCCTGAGCATCTTCCGGTTCTGCAATATCATTGCTCACAAAATAATCGATCGTATTCAGTCCTGTGGTATCGGGGTGGCCCCATGTCACGCACTGCAGTGGTGCCAGCCGAGAAAAGGCCAAAAAGTAACTGAAAGGTTCCATTCCGATATCGGCATAAAGCAGAATATCAAAACGCTCGTCCGCTATTTCCTGCCGGGCGGTCCAGATACTCGAAGATATATAAATTACATCGTCAACCGAATTATTGATTCGGCCAGAGACATTCTTTTCCGCACCGGACGGCGTGATTGCGGTCACGCAGAATTGGTCTCTTGGTAATTTAGCCAATAGTCCAAATATCATCCAAGCGACCGCATGTTCTCCGAAATTCTTAGAAACAACACCCAATCGAATTCTATCGCCATTTCGATTAACCGGCGATCTACAATGTGGCGCCGTCCACAGCAAGTCAGGAAATAACTGCGCATAAAATGCAGCGAGTTGTTCCATGTGATCACGGTCATTTTCGCCATGATAGGCAAGATAAAAATTCATCGCGCCTACTTGCTGTGGATCACCGCCAACGGGTTGAAGTTCTTCTGATAAAGACTTAAACTTTCTTTTAAATCGTTCCCGCCAATGACTAATTTCTGCAATCGAAGCGGGTATTACAGGCATCAGTCCAGCGTCCGCTACCAAAAACCGATGATCCCGCCGCAAGTCGTATGCCTTTGCAAGATTATCTGCGGCGAGTTTGGTCTCTCCTTGCGCGGCTTGTGTCATCGCTAGATTGAAATATGCGTCCGCATAATCAGGATCGAGTTTGATCGCCTGATCAAAGCATCTGATAGCCTCAACGTTTCGGTTCAATTGCCTTTGTAAATTGCCAAGACCGTTGTGTGCGGCAGCCAATTCAGGCGCGATCAGGATTGCATTTTGATATTCCGTGATTGCACGATCAAGTAATCCGAGCGCCCGAAGTACATTACCGTGATTTGCATATGCCATGGCAAAATCGGGCTTAAACATAATAGCTTTTTCAAGCAGGCTTGCGGCTTCTTCCAAACGTGCTTGGCGTTCCCGAACCAAAGCCAGATTATTAAGCGTTTCCACATGGCTTGCATTAACTGTCACTGCACGCTGCAAGTATGCTTCCGCACGATCAATCAAACCACAGCTAAAAGCGATCATGCCAGCGTTTGACAAAAACACGACTTCTTCTGGTTTTTGCTCAATCGCCTTTTCTATCCACTCAATAGCCATCTCATGTTGTTCTGTCTCATGATAACAAAGCGCCATTAAGTGATGACCATCTGCACTCTGCGGATTGATCTTTATATGCTCACGCAATGAACTTTGCGCTGAACAAAAGTTGCCTTGTTGAAAAAATTTTTGCGCTTCTTCAAACGCAGAGCTACTTTCTGACATAGTGGCTAGTCTAATTTGATTCTGAGATTTGCATAACTTTTTCGTGGATCTTTAAAAAACTCGCAATTATCATAAAAATTATCGTTAGTAATTTTGGCAAACTTAAAACCCTTTGCGCTAGCCAATGGTCAACCGAGATTCCTGAAATCTCGATAGAAGACAGCAATCAAGAGATCCCCAGAGGCATCAGAGCGTATAAATCTTAAAGAACATAGAAAAAACCTCTAACCATTCCTCCGAGGGAAGGCGGAAAATAACGCTTGCCTCGGGCGTTCAAACTAAAAAACTCGTGCCCATCAAAATGCAATGTAGCAAAATCAAAAAGAATTTGCCCAAACCTAAGCACAGCGAACGTAATTAAAATTTTTCACATTTGCTTCGTTGCTGGTTTGTGAGTTTTTCGGCATTCCGGTTGCATGGGACAATGACAGAAACCATCAAAACGGGACCTGCGGTTCACAATGAAACGCCTCATCATATTCGGCATCGGCCAAATCGCCGAAGTCGCACATTATCTCTTCTCTGAAGATAGCGCGTTTGAGGTTTCAGGCTTCACGGTCGATGCCAACTATTGCGATCGTTCGGAACATCTCGGAATTCCAGTCGTTCCCTTCGAAACTGTGACAGAGGCATTCCCTCCTGATGAATACTCTATTTTCGTCGCCATAGGCTACGGGGACCTAAACAAAAGACGCTCTGCCAAAGTAGTAGAAGCACGTCGGAAAGGGTACGAATTAGCAAGCTACGCGTCGAGCCGGGCCTGGCTATGGAAAGGTTTTAGAGTAGAACCAAACACTATGATTATGGAACACAATACAATTCAACCATATGTCACCATTGGTTCAAATTGCATTCTGTGGAGCGGAAATCACATCGGACACCACACGCGAATTGGCGAAAACGTCTTCATTGCCAGCCATGCCGTCATTTCTGGTTCTGTTGTAGTTGGCGACAATAGCTTCATCGGAGTAAATGCAACGCTTAGGGATAATATTGTACTCGGACGAGATTGCGTTGTCGGTGCGGGCGCCCTGGTTCTTTCCGACGGACCCGACAAAGCTGTATATCCGGGTCGACAAACAGAGCCCTCAGTTGTTCCTTCAGACCGACTGAGATCGATTTGATGAAGTGGCGCAAACTTGGCCTAATATATCAGCCAAATGGAAGGCGAGATTGGTCTAAATCGCACGCATCCGTGCCGATTGCCGACCACCAAGTGGGTGATATTTATCGTATCATTTTCACTACGCGTGATGCCTCGAACCGCTCACACATTAGCTGGTTTGAAATGGACATAGGCGATCCGGGAAAGTTATTAAATGAAAGCGATACCCCGATATTAGCACCAGGGAAACTCGGTGCATTCGATATGGATGGCGTTATGGCTAGTGCACTTGTAAAATTAGGCGATGAAAAAAGATTGTACTACATCGGCTGGAACCGTGCCATGGGGGTCCCTTTCCGCAATTCGATAGGACTTGCCATACAAACAGGTGATACATACCATTTTCAGAGATATTCAGACGGGCCGGTTCTCGACCGCGGACCAACAGATCCATATTTCATGGCGAGCCATGACGTCATTGTAGAAGCTAATAGTTGGCACATTTGGTATCTTTCCGGCCTCGATTGGCTGCCAGGTAACCCGCCGCAGTCAACGTATAATTTACGTTATGCTGTAAGCAAAAATGGCATCGAATGGGAACGTTCAGGAACCATTGCAGTGGATTTCGAACATAAAAATGAAATCGCTATCGCTCGGCCTTGTGTCCAACATGACTCAGACAAATGGCGTATGTGGTATTGTTATCGAGGTCGTGATTTTGCCTACCGGATTGGTTATGCGGAATCGGAAAATGCCGTGCAATGGCATCGTCGGGACGATGAGGCTGGTATAGCAGTATCACAAGACGATTGGGACAACGAAATGATCTGTTACCCTTACGTATTTGATCATAAGGGCGATCGCTACATGCTTTATAATGGTAATGGTTACGGTGCCAGTGGGATTGGCCTAGCGATTCTCGAGGGTTGATTTTATGCGGCCTTTAGCAACGCGAGAGACCGGCGGTTAACAGGCTCACAGGTTACTTCTGCGTTCGGCAATATTGAAGGGAGTAGTCGTTATGGTCGTTGAAGTGAAAGCGCTTATTTTCGATGTCTTCGGAACAGTCGTTGATTGGCGCAATAGTGTAGCTCGTATCGCAGGTGAGTTCGCCAAAAAGCATGGCGTACCACCCGCAAATTGGGACCAGTTCGCACGTGACTGGCGCAACCTCTATCAACCAGCAATGCAGAGAGTTCGCGGCGGAGAATTGCCATTCACTAAACTCGATACCCTTCACCGAATGAATCTCGATGTAATCGCTAGCCAATATGGCTTTGGCGACCTCTCTTCAAATGAACTAGACCAACTCAATCTTGCTTGGCACCAACTTAAACCCTGGCCTGATTCGGTCGAGGGCCTCACGTTGTTAAAATCTAAATTCATCATCGGCACTCATTCAAATGGTAATATCGCACTTATGGTAAATATGGCAAAGAACGGCAACCTGCCCTGGGACGTCATTCTCGGGGCCGAAGTTGTTCGCCAATATAAACCAATGCCAGAAACCTATGACAGGTGTTGCGAAGCATTAAGCCTGCAACCCACAGAAGTTATGATGACCGCAGCACATAATAGTGATTTGGCTGCCGCTCGTTCTCGGGGATTGAAGACAGCTTTTGTTCCGCGGCCAGAGGAATACGGCATCGAAGAAGGGCTTGACCAAGAGCCGACGGAAGACTGGGACGTAGTGGCCACCAATTTTGTTGATCTAGCCAAAAAAATGGGTTGTTGATCGCCTAATCCGAACCGAACACACGCTGGACGTCTTGGAGGGTGGGATAATTTTTGACCAACAGTTCACCTTCCGACTGATAAACAAATGGATTAGGGTAGCCGTGCTCTATAAAATCTTCATCGGCTGCGTTATTGTATCTGAAACTAATAGCCCATCTTATCCCTGGGCTCTGTTCTTTTCCAGTTCGATGCACGGTGAACATTGAAAATGCGATCGCATCGCCCGGGTCAACAGATACGGGAACAAGTTTATCTTCTTCAAGTTCCGCTTCAACAACAACATTTCCAAAAGGATCTGGTCTCGTTTCAAAAAGGCCAAGCCGGTGGCTACCCGGCCAAATTTCCAATGGGCCAAATGCCGCGTTCACTTCCACCAATGGGAGCCAGACCACGATTGCATCAACGCTACCTTGGACGCTTCGCCAATCCTGATGAGCTGGTGTTCGATGATAACCTTGTGGGACTTGAAGTTCGTCAGAGAGAATATGCACAACTGGCCGCACAGCGATTATCGGTTGACTGAGGCCAAACTTTTTTACCAGCCGGATCATCGATTCACTCGAACCCAAATTGTGTAACTTTGGGCTTAATTGCGTTGCTTTGGCGGCTGCCAAAAACCCATTCATGTCCCTGCGAAATAGTTCTCCTAAGGCGGAATCGAAGTCTCTATCAACGACACTACCATCGGTGATTTGATGGCGCTGGAGTAGTGGCGTAAAAATACTTTGAATTTCGCTCTTTATTTCGGCAATAACTATAGGCTCAATTACCGCTTTTAAAACACAGTATCCGCGCTCTCGATAATCAGAAACTGTATTCGGACTCAACAAGATACAACCCCCTCATCTCGAAGCTTAAAATGATCGACTTCAGTTAATTTTTAAGTATTATGCTCGCAATATCCTAAATTCCAAGTTGAAGAATTTTTACATTTTATAGATAGGCAAAAATTTCCCGTATCTGTTTTTAGTAGGCAAAATTTACCATAGTTAGTTAACTACCTGAAACTTAACGATTAAAAACATTTCGATAAACCCTAACAAGTGAAAACGCTAGAAATTTGAGAGAAAACTAGGTAATTTTCTCTCTAATAAGAAAAAAGCATCGCTCGTAAATATTCGAATTAATTAAAATTAAATTTTTTTATCAATGGTTTAAACGAAATAAACTTTTAATTCTCAGGTGTAAAAAATGGCACACCTCTTGCTTCTCTTTTTGACGGAGGTCCGTCTGCTGCTGTGTAATGACGCCGGCGGGTTTGGATGGACCAGTTCAGTGAATAAAGAAGAACTACTTTATATTCACTGACCAAAAAAGCGGTCGCAACCACAGGTAATTGGGAATTTGCGGTCGTGGAGTAGAGACCATCACGTGTAGCAGAACGCCATCACGGGAGGTTAAAATGGATGTAAACTTTTCGTCGTTACCGTCGTTGCAATCGCAGTCGACCCCCCAATCAGGTTCCAGCTTAGGGTCTGGAGGAAATTCGGGAGTTAAAACGCTTCAGAGCAACCCGGATGCCGTCGTGACGCAGATCAGTAAAGCTGACGGCCCTCAGAACGAAAGCGGAAATGCTTCCTTGCGTCAAAAGCAGGCAGAACTACAGGGGACCCAGCAGGCCTTAGAAAGCCTCAGATTCAGCAGTCGCAAAACCCAAGTCGGGTTCAATAACGAACTTAATAAAGTCTTCATCGAAGTCGTGGATACGCGGACCGATACAGTGGTTGAGCAGATCCCGTCTGAAAAGTTCGTGAAGTTTGTAAGCGAGCAATTGGAACCGACGGACCAACGTGCGGAAGAAGAACCGAACGGCGCAGTGATCGACGAAACTGCATGACACTTTTTGGTTCGATCAGCATCAATCTAAACTACAGCGCCGCTGTTTAGTAAAGATTTGAGCGCCTAACGCTAAACGTTCGCGTGGGACGTGACACGGATGCGCGTGCATGGTTGACCACAGCACGTCGTTGCTAATACCTCGGAATTTTCGCTTAGCATTGGGGCAATTTCTGCCAACCGGCATAGAAATTATTGCCGCGATAGGGCCAACTTTGCCGCAGTGATTTTCCCTTATCTCTTAAAAATTATTTTTTTTCAAAGTGTTAGTTATTGGCACATCGGATGCAGCGAGACGCAAGCGAGCTATTACCTCTGGGAATTACCAATGACGCCTTCACAAATTGACAATCCCTTCACCGTTATCGGTTCCGACACTATGGATGCCAATAAAGTTGGGAAAAAACCCGCCTTCAATGGCAACAGTGGTCTGTTCGCACAGCTTATGCATACCACAGGTGTCCAACAGGTCGCTTATGCTGGAACGAACGAAGAGTTCGATTTGACGTTGGAGATGCAAGACGAAACTGTAGCTCACGAAGCAAAGATGGGGGAGGATCATCAGAAATATGATGGGCTTGGCCTTTTTTCGGGGGATGCAGCATCAATAGAAACATCCCGCAAATCAAAGAAACTTGATGAAAGCCAGCCAAAACAGAGCAGTGAAAAAGCACTAAACACTGTGCTATCAAATGGCAAAGATCAAAACGCCAGTGAGCAATTGCTCGATCTCAATGCAACTAAGTTAACTGCAGTGGCTAACCCAACAGAAGAAAGCGGGGTCGATGCCACACGTGCTGCTAATGCTGCCGAAGCACTGCGAGCTGCCAAAGCACAAGTTTTACAGCCCAACAACGGCGCAGAACGGGCCGGAGAAGATCATGGAACCAAAGCGCAGCGTTCCACAAGCGCCCAAGATCTAGCCGACATTAGCAGACAGCTGTCGGCAGGCGACAATAACCCTGTAGTGCTGCAAACCATCAATCACCAAGTTAGTCACGCTAACAATGTTGCTAAGCAGGCCGCAGACAATGCAGCTGAAGTACGTGGAGCCAATAATGCCCCTGCCATGCATTCCACCAATGATGCCAAGCAGTCCAATATGGACCCGGCCCTTCATCAGGTAAAGCCGAAGTTATTGGCGGAAGAAATGTCTAAATTTCGCCACTCGACACCTAATTCACGCCCTACGGATGGTTCCACAAATGGCAATCAGCAAAACTCTGGAATCCAACTCATAAAAGTGCAGGAAGAGGTGGTTTCGCAACCAGCAAACACTTTAGCCGCAAGTGCCGTTTTAGCGGTTCAGACAGCTAAACCAAATAAACCTTCAATTGAAACGCCCGTAAATCTGGCCGACGACCTTGATACAGAGGCGCGTCCGCCTCTCTCAAACGTTAAAGCGACAAATTCTCAGCTGCCTCCGCAGCAGGCTCAACAGGCGGTGCCACAATCACCAAATGTTGGGTTAGTGCCAACGCCACAAACTACGCCTCAAAATAATGTGCCTAAAACCTCCGTTCAACAAACTCAGATTTTGAAAGCTGCGGGTCCGGATTCTGGTGGGCAACCTGCACAGACAGGCACGGATTCGCTGGCTGGCGGCCAAACCAATAATTCTCAGCAGTCCTCACAGCGTGCCCAGCGCACTGAAGCACCGCAGACCCCTCGGCCCCAGGTTGCTCCGCAAGAATTGACGAAACAGGTCGCCGTAGAGATTAAAAAAGCGATCGGGCAAGGCGCTGACCAAATTCGAATTCAGCTTAAGCCGGCCGAACTCGGACGCGTTGAAGTTAAACTCGAAGTAACTGCTGACGGCCGTGCCATGGCCGTCGTTAGTGTTGAACGTCCAGAGACCTTAGACCTACTGCAACGCGATGCCGCGGGACTTCGCCAAGCGTTGCAGGATGCGGGTCTTAACACGGATTCAAATAGCCTGAGTTTCAATCTTCGAAGCGAAGGTAACAAGTTTGAACAACAATTGGCGGAACAAGGACACTTTTCCAAACAAGACGGTGAAGGCACCGCCAACAAAAACGATGATGATGAATTTGATCGGACCAGCGCCGAATTTATCGCCGCAGAAACGGCCGCCGCAGACGGCCGGGTCAACATCCAAGTTTAAATAGAAGGAGTTAAGAACAGTGGTCGCTGCCGCATCATCCAATACCAGTGCTGTCGCCGGAGCCTCGAGCCAGGCTCTCGCAGACTTATCTGGGAATTTAGACAATTTCTTAACTATCCTGACGACACAGCTGCAATTTCAGGATCCACTATCTCCCCTAGATACCCACGAATTCACTAACCAATTGGTACTGTTTTCCAGCGTTGAGCAACAAGTGCAGCAAAATAAGAACTTGGAAAGCTTGGTGACTTTACAACAAAACAACGTAGCGCTCGGCTCGGTCGAATATATTGGGCAAGTAATTGAGGCAAATGGAAACACTACCCAACTCGAGAATAACATTGCTAAAACAACATATTTCTTGCCAAAAAACGCCCTGACAGCGCGTCTCAATATTTCTGATTCGTCTGGTGATGTCGTTTTAACACGTGATATTCCAACAAGTGCTGGCATCCATACATTCGTTTGGGATGGCTTAAACAATCAGGGTATCCAACAACAGCCGGGTCCATACAGTTTCAATATTACTGCGAAGGACACGAGCGACGAGTTGATCCCTCACGACCAAACGGTCTTTGGCACGGTCACAGGTGTCTCTTTTGAGAATGGTAACGCCATTTTAAGGATTGGCGACATTCCGGTGCCCCTATCTGACATCAACAGCGTCGAGCAAGAGGTAGGTGGTTTGTAATTTAATGATCTAGTCGAAACCTAAAACTTATGCATCAACAAACAAAACTTATAAAGCGCGTAAAGAGGTAAATTAAGATGAGTATCTTTGGAGCAATGCGGTCTGGCGTGACGGGTTTGTTTTCACAAAGTCAGGCTCTCGGCATGATCGCAGACAACATTGCAAACGTGAATACAGTGGGTTTCAAGGCGGTTCGTCCCCGGTTCTCCACCTTGGTAACTGCACAATCATCCGCTGACTTGCACTCCCCGGGCGGTGTTCAATCCCGCGTCGAACGCGAGGTTGACCAGCAAGGCCTTCTTACGTCGTCTGCGGTGTCAACAGATATTGCGATTTCTGGTTCAGGCTTCTTTACGGTAAATGACAAAACCGACGGAACCGGTAATACCTTTTTCACAAGAGCTGGTGAATTTCGGCCAGATAAAGAAGGTAACCTAGTTAATTCCGGCGGCTTCACACTGATGGGTTGGCCGATCGACAGTAACGGCACAGTCCAGCAAACCAACGTGCTAAGCGCATTCACAGTGTTAAACACGGCTAACTTAACCTCAGCGCCAGTTGCCACAACAACGATTGATATAGGTGCAAACTTACCAGCAGCTGCAACTTCAGGAGACGCAAACAGCCTAACGGCTCAGGTTTTTGACCGTCAGGGCGGGCAGCATTCGTTGTCTCTTACATTTACAAGAACCGCCACCAACAATCAGTGGGATATCACTGGAACAATCACAAACGGCAACTTTGTGGACCCTGATGCAAACAATGACGGCACCAACGATCCACTCACAACGACGGGTGCGTTTCCAACGGGCACATTGAGGATTGGAACATTAAACTTCAATCAAGACGGCACCCTGAATACGATCACATCGACCTCCGCGAGCGCTACCGACGTAGGTGTTGTAAATGCCACGACTGCAAAATTTGAGACCACATTTGATTTCGATTCTGATAGGACGACTACTGCTGACCGTGTGACTGTAGCACTCGACTTTGGCACGCTGGGTCAGGCAGACGGGTTCACCCAATTCCAGGGAAACTTTACGCCAAACTTCATTGAGCAAAACGGCAAACAATTCGGTTCCTTAAACTCGGTCAATATTGACGAGAACGGGATCACAACTGCCTTATTTGATAACGGCGAAACGCGGGATATATTCCAGGTTCCCGTGATAACGTTCAACAACCCGAATGGCCTTCAAGAGCGTACAGGTAACGTTTACGTTGAAACGACGAGTTCCGGGCCTGCAGTCGCCCTGGAACCTGGACGAGGAGGAGCTGGCGAAATTGCACCGGCAGCTTTGGAACAATCAACGGTTGACTTGGCTGATGAATTCACGCGGATGATTGTCACGCAACGGGCTTTTTCGGCGAGTACGCGAATAATCACCACAGCTGATGAAATGCTCGAGGAGCTCACGCGAATCATCAGATAAACGCTAAGTTTAAAATAGCTACGATATCT
>CEUN01018247.1_pt1 | contig 18432 bp, 15 predicted proteins | sample 361501 | NCBI WGS metagenome assembly CEUN01 (sample SAMEA2622801, study PRJEB7988) | marine metagenome | biome: marine biome (ENVO:00000447); feature: marine epipelagic mixed layer (ENVO:xxxxxxxxx); material: "saline water (ENVO:00002010), including plankton (ENVO:xxxxxxxx)" | depth 120 m | reverse complement strand
TATCGCCAAACACCCTTATACATATTCATCAATCGAAATACTACAGCCGCGACGATTGTAAATATCCCCACAGATATATACAGATCATCCTTTGGATAAAATTCAATATTAGCACCCAAACGTAACATTATGGATACAAGAATAGCGATTGCAGCCATAAAAACATCGTGGGCGAAAACAAGGTTGGGTCTATTAAAAATCATAAAAACTTCTTATCGAAAAATATCCAAATAATAGGATAAAGTATTAGGAATCAGACAGCTCAATCCTATTTTTTAGCATACCTCTGTTGTTCATTAAACCATTCCAGTGTTCTTTTCATACCCTCCTCTACAGAAAAAGGCGGTGACCATTCTAACTCTTTTCTGATCAAAGTCGAATCTACCTGCAAGGAGTCGGTTAACCTCTCTACAACAGCTAATTTACCAAATAATCGACCCAACAAAAATAGCACTCCAAGCGGAATATAGAAAAGACGGGGCCGAACATCTAAAAAAAATGAAATAATCTCAATTAACTTAGGAGTTGAGATGTCAACCCCGTCACTTAATAAATAAATTTTAGACCCTGTATTGGGCTTACTTACGCATCTTGTGATGGCAGATGCTAAATTTTCAACATACAAAAAGCTCCGGCAATTCTTAATAGATTTTAGGGGTAACAACTTACGCCTAAAACATGCCCGTAATAAAGTATAAAAATTTCCTTTAACTCTAGGGCCATAAACTAATGGGACTCTCAAAATAATAAGCTCTATACCTGTACTTTTCTGAATCTTTAGAAGAGTTTTTTCTGCGTTATACTTAGAAATTGAATAAACATCTTTCGGGTTGGGCTCATCATTCTCTGTAAAGGGCCGCCCGTGTGTTTTTTCCCCATTTACTTTAATCGTACTTATGAATACAAACCTCTTCACACCAGCATCTACGGCCGCAAGAACCAATTTTTCAGTTCCTTCTTCATTAACAGTAAAATATTCTTGCTGTTCTTTATTGGTTTGTTTCCCCATTTCATGCACACGTGCGGCCAAATGAATGACTATATCGGCACCCGAAATTACCCTATCCCACTCAGTGTCCTTATCCAGCTTTGGCACTAAGTAGAGAGGTATATTTCCCGGCCCTATTTTTACCATGTCATCCCGTGTAGTTCCACATATAGTATGCCCTTGTTCTCTAAGGTGTTTTACTACTGCATGGCCAATGAATCCGCATGCCCCTGTAACTAATATTCTACTCATTTTCGCAAATTAAACCGTTATAGTTCCCTAACCATGTTTTAACAGAGCAATCGAGGCAGATATTATGAAAGTGCCTTGATACAAACTTTAGAAACAACTTTCCATTACACTTAGAAACTTTTTTGCCTGTTCCTCTCTAGAAAAACTAGGGGCCAGTTTCTTAGATATCCTGGAATATTTTTCCAAGCGCTGGGTATCTGTAGAGAGTGACTTTATCGTTGCAGACAAGATTTTTGGATCCCCTGATGGCACCCATTCACCGCATTTGTTTGTCTCAACTATATTACTAGCTTCCCCTTTAGGTGCAGCTAAAAGTATTGGCAGACCCATACCCATTGCCTCAAATATCTTCGATGGAAGAACTTCAGAAAATGCGCTTTCGTTTTTTAGATGAACTAGCGCAATATTACAAAGGCTCCATATTTCTGGTATGTTTTCCTTAGGTTTTCTACCTAAAAATATTACATTTTTCAAATTTTCCTTTTTTGCAATATTTTCAAGGTTTTCCTTGTCTGCCCCCGAGCCAACGAACAAAAATACTATATCTTTATTATCAATCATTAGCGATGCAGCATGTAATACATTTTCCAAATTATGAGCCATGCCAAGCGTACCTATATAACCAACAATAAACTTTTTACTTAAGCCCAATTTTGAAGCCAATTGGCTATTTTTATTGATGTTTTGGTAACGGGGCAAATCAACACCATTGATAACCACATGAATCTTGGATTCTGGGATACGTCGTTCCACAAGATTCACCTTAAAAGCTTGGGTAAGCGCAACTATGCAAGTAGATTGTCTATAAAGAAAAAGCTCCAGTCTTTCCATTATAGAAAAGAGTAATCCTTGTTTAAGAACACCTACAGCATATATTGATCTGGGCCAAAGATCACCAAGTTCAAAAATAAATGGCTTTTTAGTAATTCGGCCAAAAACCCACCCTGCGACCGCTGAAAAGGGTTGAGGGGAAGTGGCAACAACTATATCTGGTCTTGATTGACAAAGGCTAGCAATTAAACCTGTGATAAAAAAACTTGCAAAATCTAAAGACCTTTTAAAAACCCCTTTATTAGGAGCAATATATGTTTTAACTCTTACTACGTTAATGCCATCAATCATCTCTTTTTTGTACCAGTCGTTTTTATAACCTAAAAAGATTTTACCGTCAGGAAAATTTGGGAAACATGTTATTATTGTAACCTCATGACCCCACCTAGCCCAATAAACTGCTCTCTCAAAGACTCTAGTTGCTGCTGCATTTGTCTCTGGAGGGAAGTTTTCCGTAAAAAACAGAATTCTCATTTAATCTATACCTTAACTTTCTTCCGTGTTCCAAAATAGATTAATGTAAAACAAACAAAAATTATTGAAGCCAACAAACCTATAAACGGCAAATATAAAGCAAGCAAAGCAGATCCAATCAGAAAACCGTTTAATAAGGCTACTATAAGACTTACTTTATTATGGCTTAGCCCTCCTTGGACTGCTCGTTGGTAAAAGTGATCACGATGGGCATCCCATATTTTTTTTCCGTTGAATAATCTTATAGAAATCGTCAATGTCGCATCGATTAGATAATATAGAGGTAAGATTATGGCCTGCAAATAAAAACCCTTTGCAGCCAGCCCAAATAGTAACCAAGCGAGCAAAAAGCCTAGAGGTATGCTGCCTACATCTCCCAAAAAAATTCTTGCTGGCGGCCAGTTCCACCAAAGAAAACCTAAGGACACCCCTACTATTGCTAACGCATAATTTTGGCCAAGAGGCATCCATCCATTTACAGCTGATATAATTATAATACCAAGACATATGGAAACAGTCTCAACCCCAGATATACCATCAATACCATCCATAAAGTTGACAATATTTGCAAACAAACACCAAAAAGTGAGCAAAGGAAAAAACCAAATCCACCAAGGGATAAATGTAGGGAAAAAATTAACTCTTTCATAGTCGGCGACTAAAACACTAGCTACGATTAAAAACTGTATCAACAGCCTTAAACCAATAGACAACCCATACAGATCATCTAACCAAGAAATTAAGGACAAGACAATTAACGCTATCAGAATATAAATAATAACGGGTGTATTGTGTAGGGAATTAAATTTGTCTAAGTCCATCAAATCGATTAATAAAAACATTATTATAATCGAACCTACTACAACTAGCCCCGCCCCTTTTAGTGTCGGTTGACTATGGCTGGACCGCTCGTTTGGCTGGTCCAAAACTTGCCTGGACTTTAGCCAGGGAATTATTGCCCCTATTCCGAAGAGTGCTAATACTAATCCTAGTATGAATATAAAGGGTGACATATACAACTCGCTTAATCCAAAAAACTTACCTTGTTAACATTCTAGGCCGAATCATAAACTAAGTATTGGCCATCTACTGGTTATTTTTTTGTAAGATAAGTTTTTTATTATAATTCTAGCAATATCTTGCAGATCTGTACGAGAGGAATTTATCCGATATAAGTATACGTCCGACTTATCGCAATCTTGAACAACCTCTTTGGTTAAAGATGACGGGCCTAAAGTAACTAAAATTTTTTGCACTGTTTTCCTTTTTAACTGATTATCGACTATTAACATTTGGGATTTTAAGAACAGTAGCTATATTTCCTTCTGAAAGTAATCTCTGTCCCTTCATTTCATATACCTCTTTTTAGATATTCCTTGATTATCGTAGTGCCCAAATGAGCCGTTTCCAAAAAAAGCGTAGGTAAAACTTTTAAGGTAACAGACACTGCTGCTAATAATTGTCCATTGGACAAGTAACCTTTAAATGCCTCATAATGAACTGCTACCACTCTAAAGCTTAGCCCCTTTAAAGAGGAGCGACCAAATTGCCTAATTTTTGAAGCGTGACGCCTCGCTATGGTTAGTGTGCACCGTAAGCGATTATCTACATTTCTGGTAATGCTAGCAGGTCTAATATAATTTTTTGTCAGATAATCATCAAAAACCAACATTTTACAATTTTTCTTTCCTAATATTTTTAACCATAAGTCAAAATCCTGACCAGCCGACAGCGTTTCATCAAAAAATCCTACGTCCTCGATAATAGATAGATGTGTAATAACTGTGCTAGTGCCTATAAACCCCTTGCAATATAAACCAAAAAAAAGAGAGTTAGCTGCCTTCCGATATCTGGCAGCTATATTATTTTTTCTTTCATCTTTATCTTCAATCATTATCACATTGTGAGCAACCAAATCATACTTTTGCTCCTCTAAAAATATAATACTTTTTTCTAACTTTGTTGGTAGCCACTCATCATCTGAATCTAGAAATGCTACATACTTAGACAGCGAATGACGTAGACCAAGATTTCTAGCTGCACCTGCACCTTTATTTGACTGGCTAAGAACTACCACTTCAACTTCAGTTTGGTAAAGTTTATAGCCATTAAGTATATTTAGCGTATTATCAGAAGATCCATCATCAATAAGTATAAGCTCCCTGGGAAGGACTGTTTGAGAGAGAACACTCTCCACCGCACGATGAATAAATTCCTCTGCACAATAGGCTGGAACAATCACTGAAACGTCACAATTGGGAATTCTATCCATAATTAATATAATATCGCCTTGATTTGGGTCTCGTCTTGGGTACGAATATTTTCAGCTTAACTACAAAACCATTATTGTAAAATAGGTAAGATAAAATTACAGAATTTGGCTGATTACAATTTGTCTAAAAGTAATTAATTTGGAATAATAGTTTATGCCATTGTCTTTTTTCTCATTAACTCTCTTAATTGAGATACTGGTATTTTTAGTAGCAATAATTTTTCTGAGAAAACTTTCATATGACATAGGCAAAAATCACTTAAATATTTTGGGTTTTGTCTGGATTGCCTGGGTTTCTCTTGAATTCTGGGTTTTTGGTCCCCACTCCTTTATTCATGGATCTCAAGACCTTCAGGTAGGCCTATCAACTCATCTTATAGCTTTATCCCACCTTGGCGGTAATTATTCCCATAGCTTAGCCGGTGGCACCGACTTAGCTTCCAGCTCATTAGCAGCAGGTCAATTAGTCTCTCTTGAGAGATTTTTATTGCACACCTTACCAATATGGCTAGCAAATTCTTTTGCCCAGGTATTAGGAAAATTTGTGGGCTTTTGGGGAACTTACTTAATATGCAGGAAAGGTATTAAATGTACCTTTATTTTATCTTTTGGCTTAGCTACCTTTTTTACTGTATCCATTCACTATATTGCTGTCTATGGAACTTGGGTACATGGCCTTGGCTACAGTTTAACTCCGATTAGCATATATTTAGTCGTGTTTAGGTATGGAAAGCCCTATTACTATTCTGGAATAGCAGTTGTTGCATTAGTTCACGCTATCAGTTCATCTCCCACTCATAGCGACATTTCATTTTATTCTGCTATTGCATTTTCTGGAATATTATTATCATGGAGGAGATTAATTTCGATTATACCAGCTATGTTGATCATTCTCTTTACTAGTATAATTAACTGGGCTGAGTCTATTTATGCTAAATATTTAATATCCCCTCTTAGCTATCGAACTAATAATATTATTCAGCAAACAGATGAATACACTGATTTGATTGAAAAACTAAGCTCTCTAAAGACAATGTATATAGAAGAGATGATACTAGTTGGTTTTTGTATTGCTACAATAATAACCCAGAACGTACTTAGGAAATTTACAAAACTATCAATTTTATTTTCTGCCTTATTTTTGGGTTTAATCCTAGAGCAAATACCCTGGAACGCGTTAGGCCTAAGTGTATTTGGCACTATAAATTTCTTTGCCTATATGACCCCAAGCATCGTTATTATCGTAATAATTATAGTAGCTAGCCTAGTGACAGAATTAAGCCAACAGAAGGTAGCTGTTTTTCAGCCTAAAAGCATTGCAACACCAGTTTTTAGGCAATTCTTTGTTACCATATTGCTAGCCTTGTCTATTTCTCAATCTTTTAAATACAAATTTATAAATCTTTCAACTTGGCTTTCAGAAGGCGGAATATCTCAAACCCAGAGTAATCTTACTAGTCTAAAAAACAATGACTACTGGAGGCCTAAAGAACCTTTCAGAGTTGTGTCAATTCCCTACAGGTTGGCTCCTCAAATACCCATCTATGCCGGTATCGATACTTTAGATGGTAATCATAGCGTAATATCAAACAATATAACTCAATATTGGATGAATGGTATTCTAAAAAACTATAGAAATATTGATGATAGCTACCTCGGTATTTATGACACCGGCGTAGATTTTAAATGCTGCGAAAGATATTCAGTTAGTGAATTAGTTAATTTGAATCTACTTGGTGTTTTGAACGTTAGCCATCTTCTTAGCTTAGTACCTTTAGAAGGAAAAAAAATAATAGAAGTAACCAACTTTTCATCCAAGCAGCTTCCTGCGCGAAATACGGGATCTACAATAGCTAGGTTTAATTCTTATTTAAAACAAAATTTTAGTCCACCCCCACTTCGGGTTTATCAGCTAAACAAGTATTTGCCGCGTGTGTATGTAGCAAAAAAACTAATTAAAATAAAAAATAATACTACGACTAAGGAACTACTAAGCTTAGTATCTGACTCTGGATTAGACCGGGTGGCTTTTGTATATAATTCAAATATAAAAATAGAAAACTTTGAAAATCAAGAAATAGAGATAAAAAGCTTTGACATCAAATCTGACAAGATTTTACTGAAAGTAAGCAGTAAAAAGGTTGGGATGATTATAATAAACGTTCCGTTTTCCCCATACTGGAGGGCAGAAAGTGGGGGCAAACAGCTCAACATATTCCCAGTCAATCTAGCACAAATGGCTATAATAGTTCACCCAGGAATAGATAAAATTAGTTTAAACTATAGCCGCCCTAATTTCTGGTCGGAACTGTGGAAGCTGGTTTTTGGTATGAAAATTAAAAACTTATATTCAAGCTGAACTTTTTGTTTTTCTCCTGAAAAAATCTTTCAACCTATGTTCAAAAACGGTTGCTGCCGAATCGTGCGAAAATAAATTTTTTATCGTCCTATAAATTCTCAAGGGTCGAACCAAATAACCAAGGCCGTATGAGCATATAGCAAATAAAAGCCTGTAAAATGAGAGCTCCCTAGGCCCAACATTTTTTGCAAAGGTCTTGTTTGAGAAGTTTGTGATATCACTATTCATAGCATTAAGTGATAAAAAATATTCGTCGTTAAGCACTATCCTTTCGTCCGTTTTAGAAATTTCCGCAAAAAGTTCAGACCCAGGATAAGGCATAAAGATATAAGGTTGGATTTCAGCAACACCCAATGATACCAGCTTTAAACCATATAATAAGGTCTTCCATATATCTACTCTCTCCTCTCCAGGAAAACCAATTATTGTATTAGCGCGGACAGTCATACCGTAACTCTTTGCCGTCATAATAGAATTTGTGATTTTATTTAAATTAACTCTTTTCTTTACCCTGTCCAATGTCCGCTGTGATCCACTCTCGGGAGCAAAACAAAAATACTGGGTGCCTGCTTTGCGCAAAATTGCAATAACCTCCTCATCTAAATCTTCACTTCTGGTGCCAGAGGGAAAATCCCATTGTATTTTTATTCCTCTATCAATCACCTTTGTAAAGAATTCAATAATCCAAGACTTCTTCATTATGGCCGTCAGATCATAGAGTTGGACAGCTGTAATATTATATTTCTTTATCCAAGTCTCAACTTCTGCAAGCACATCATCTATATCCCTTAGAATATATCTTGTTGTATACATCTGGGGATTCGAGCAAAAAGCGCATTGGTAGGGGCAGCCTCTTGAAAACATCATTGGCATATCTCTCGCCGTTTGGGGCCCAAATGACTTTCCAGCATCCCAGTACTTTTCTAAATAACCTTCAGGCCAATCTGGCCAGGGAATAGAGTCTATGTTCCTTATTCGAGGATTAGCCCCGGTTTGCACATATTCTTCCCCATTCAAATAGCCTATACCGTGAATGTCTGGTACGCCCGCCAATCCCGCCATATGATACTCTACAATCTCATAAAAAGTATGCTCACCCTCACCTCTAACAACAAGATCTAATTCCGGACAATCTCTCAAACAGTATTCTGAAACGGCTGTAATATGTTCGCCGCCAGCCACAATAAGGGCTTTAGGAAATTTTTTCGAAATAAAAGAAATCATATCTCTTACGATTGGCCACTCCCCTGAGAACATTGCTGTAATTCCTATGACTTGTGTATTTTTAGGAATCATTTCGTAAACTTCATCAAAATTAAGCCCCTGACACTTAAATCCAGGGTAACCCTCTGGCGACCAAACATTATTCAATGCCTCACCCATTGCATCAATTACCTTGGTAGCATGTCCATGTTTCTTGAGATAGCTTGATAAGTAAGCTAAGCCCAGTGCTGGCGTAGCCTCTAGAGTAACAGCTCCATCTTTGAAAATAACTGGAGGTCTTATCAATGCAACATCAGCTCTTGGGACAGAACGACCCAATGCCCCCTCAGCAAGAGAAACATCATCAACTACTAATGCTTTATCTAGGGGCATAACTTTAATTCAAAACCTTATCTTAATTTTCGCCTGATTGTTCATTGATACAAAGATATGAAAGTAAAGTAAATCAATACTAAACAATAAAATATTTACTTTGACCGATTGAGATGTAATTTTTAGCACAATAATCAAGACCAAGACTTATAACAAAGAGTACTCATGTAAAAATTAAAGATGATCTACTAGGGCTTAATAATGAAAAGTTTAAATAGTGTAGTTAAATTAATTAGACCAATCCAATGGGTTAAAAATCTTTTTTTAGGAGCACCTATTTTTTTTACTCCCTCGGCAATGTCTATAGAGAATATAGTTAATGTAATTATTGGATTCTTTTGTTTTTCGTTGTTAGCTAGCTCTATATACGTTTTTAATGACGTTTTGGATAAAGATTCAGATGTTTTTCACCCAATCAAAAAGAGTAGACCAATTGCAAATGGGGAAATATCTAAGGAATTTGCCATAGCTTTAGCGATTGTACTTTTTGCCACTTCAATCTTCATTAGTTATAAAATTTCAATTAGTTTTTTTTACTGGAGTGTATTATATGGAACAATGATGCTTTTTTATTCCTGGCTGTTTAAACAATTTGCACCCATCGATATCATAGTAATAACCCTTGGCTTTGTAATAAGAGTTGAAGCGGGGGCTGCTATTATAGATGCAACTCCTACAGTTTGGTTGTTAACTCTGACTGCATTAATAGCTTTGTTCCTAGCACTCGCGAAAAGACGTGATGACCTCATTGAAGGAATCAATAAAAACCATAGGCAGAGCTTATCCGGATATAATCTAAATTACTTGGAACATTGTATTTCTATCGTCTCTGCCTCTATTCTCGTTTCCTATGTCCTATATACAAATGATAATTTGGCGATGGAGCGACTTGGGACAAGCCAGTTGTACGTAACTATACCTTTTGTTTTATTCGGAATTTTAAGATACCTGCAAATTTTGCTAGTATATAAACGTCCCAGTTCTCCGGAGACTATTTTAATAAGCGATCGCTGGATGGGTGGGGTTGTTCTCTGTTGGTTAGTCAGTGTTATGTTTATTTTACATAGCTAGGGCGCTTTTGCAAAATGATTTGGAAGAGAGAGTCAGTAACAACTTGGGGAAGGACATGTTTTTCCGAAAGCTTGGTAGGTCGACCTGAAAACCATCGTGATCTATTACAATATATAACTGATAACCAAGACCAAGCACCAATCATTGCCTATGGGGCTGGGCGAAGTTATGGCGACGCACCCTTAAATACTAACAAAAAGATTATAAAAATAGAGCGGCTAAATAGAATAATAGAATTTGACCCCGCTTCTGGCCTTTTATTGGCAGAGCCTGGTCTAACTTTTTTGGAACTACTAAAAGTTTTTGGCCCTAAAGGGTTTTTAATACCGGTCAGTCCCGGGACCTCCTTTGCGACTATCGGAGGTGCAGTTGCAAATGATGTGCATGGTAAAAATCAAGAAACAGCTGGTTGTTTTGGCCATCATTTGGAATGGCTTGAACTTATGACACCCAATGGCAAAACTATACGAGTTTCAGAGAAAGAGAATCCTGAAATATACAAATCTACAATTGGCGGGATAGGCTTGACAGGAATCATAACCCTAATCGCTGTGAAATTAAAAAAAATAAGTTCCTCTTACCTAGAGAGAAAATACATTAAGACTAAAGACTTAGAACACTCTATTTCTACTCTACTCGATATAAGCTCTAGTAAAGAATACTCTGTCGGGTGGATTGATCTTTTAAATCCAGGTAAAGGACTAGGTAGGGGAATAATTGAACTTGCTAGTCACTCTAAAGAAGATAATTTAAAAGAGGTAAACATCAACTTAAAACCGCTTATTACAGGAAACCATAATAATCTTAACTTTTGGCCAAACGGCCTCCTAAACAAATATAGTGGAAAGCTTCTTAATTCAATCTACTACCAAAAAGTTTCTACAAGCGCCAATGAACATCTGGTAAAAATCAATGATTTTCTATATCCTCTCGATAAATTGAGAAGCTGGAACAAACTTTATGGACCAGCAGGGTTTTATCAATTCCAATGCGTCGTACCAATCCATAACTCCGAAAAAATTATCCTTGATTTAATTTATATAGCTGAGAAATATCAAGCCCCACCAATATTATCAGTGATTAAGGTTTTTGGGCTTTCTGGTCTTGGATGTTTATCTTTTGCAAAACCTGGTATTACTATAGCCCTAGATTTCCCTGGAAAATCTGTAAGTAATGAACTCTTCGAGCAACTAACCACCAGGGTAATATCAGAGGGTGGTAGAATCTATTTGGCTAAAGATGCCAAATTAACCCCTGAACAATTAGGCGCTATGTATCCTGAACTAAATGTAATGAAACAGACGCTTTCTAGGTACGGTCTTGATGGTTTCTTTGCTTCGGATATGTCAAATCGCTTGGAAATTAATTAATATGAACAAAAATATAGAAACTTGGTTAATACTTGGTGCTTCATCCACAATTTCTAGAGAGTTTGCTCTCCAAATGGCAGAGCAAAATAATAAAATTATATTTGCCGGACGAGATCTAAAAAATATAGAAAAAATAAGTAACGATATTAAAATCAGGCACAATACTGAAACCGAAGAAATAGAAATTGACATCATTAGTATCCAAAACCACAAACAATTAGTTCAACAATGTGTCAACAAGATTAGCGGGAGGTTAAATATTTTTGTTGCCATTGGAACAATGCCATCACAAAAGAATATTTTAAATTCAGATGCTTTAGCGAGTAAAGTCATAAACACAAATTTTACGGGAGTGGTAAATATATTGTTGGCATTTATGCCATTTTTTAAAAGTCAAAAATCTGGAAATATAATTGTACTAGGCTCCGTTGCTGGTGACCGAGGTAGATTAAGCAATTATATTTATGGCTCTTCAAAGTCCGGGATTCATACTTTTTTACAGGGTTTTCGAACCGAAATGGGGAAAATTGGAGTAAATGTTACCAATATTAAGTTAGGTCCTGTCGATACTAGAATGAGTTATGGTGCTGGATTTGATAAAATTATGGCCACACCCTCCGCTACAGCTGCTGCGTGCATAAGTGCGTCAAAAAACAAAAAAGGCATTGTGTATTTTCCATGGTTCTGGAAATATATCATGATAGTGATAAGGATTATTCCAGAAAAATTATTTAATAAATTTTCCCTCTAAGTGAAGTTAGTCATATTTTTTTTAAGATATTCCGCCAACCTAATAGATAAAGCTACAATTGTAAGGGTTGGGTTTGCATATCCGACCGTTGGAAATACAGAACTACCTGCGATAAAAAGATTGCTAACCCCATAAACTTTGCTGTTTTTATCCACAACACCCATTTTAGGCGAATCGCTCATTCTTGTCGTTCCCATATGGTGACTCCCGCCTTGAATATCTGGGGGCCACCTACCCTCAATATCCTCAATCCAGTCTGTCAAATATGTTCTACCAAGACCAAGTCTTCCTATTTCCTCTGCCATAAGTGTTGTTGCAATTTTTATGGTTCTTTTGTCAATTTCACTTAATTTCCAATCAAGTAATACTGTATTGACTCCAAGTTTATCTTTTTTAGGAGAAAGTCTGACACAACTCTCTTTGTTCGGAGCCTGCTCAACCTGTATTATGGGCTTAAGAAGTTCAATATTTTGGCGATCGACTAAATCTTTTTCATTAAGAAAACGTCTGAAGATCATTTTAATAATTTCATCTGCACCACTTACTGTATTGCTTAAATGTTCCCAAAAGCCTCCAGTCTTTCCAGTAATCAACAATTTCTTTAATTTTGCAGCAGACCAGGTAGATAAGGAATGATAGTGAGGATAAAGATAGAAACAATAATTAAGTATTTTATGCTTCTCCCTCATGGCAAAGTTTGTACTAAGGAAAAGCATAAATTCTTGATTGTATTTAGTGTTTGTCTGCTCCTCAAATTGTCGCCACCAATTTATTTTCTCGTTGGTTAGAACAATAGTTGCAGGGTTCCATGTGATATGTTCCATGAAATATTTGCCAACTAGTCCCTCTGAATTCCCTATGCCAACACTGCTATAATTATTGGGCAATAGAAGCATCCGAGCATTTTCTATACCACCACAAGCTAACACATATATTTTTGCCGCTATTACAACTTGATCATTATTCAAATTTTTGAATTTTGCTGAGATTATCCGACTCAAGTCCCTTGAGGGAATTAGGGAAATTAAGTTGGCGTTTAATATAATCCTTAGATTCTTGGAGTCCTGCAAATCATTTTTATAACGCTCACCAAATCTAGTGGGGACACTTAGTTGGGACAGCCCAATCTCTATCTTTTCACCATCAAATTTAGGGAGATTTTGTTCCACCCAATCTTCAGGGGTGTAATTCATGGGTCCCAGTTCACAAATTCTTTGCGCACGTTCATAGTATTTCTTCAGCACATGAAATGCAATTGGCCAACCACTATCCTTAATCCACTTGTGTGAGTAGAAATCTTCTTCATGCAATGGCCCACAAAGTCCATTCCAGTGATTAGTTGTGCCACCAAAAAACCTCAACCTACATTCATCCAGCTCATAATAATTAAGCCCAACATTTTCTCCTTTATAAAGATTTTGTGTTTCCTCTGAAAAATCATAACTTCCCGCTTCCACTATGCAGGTTTTAGCTTTTAAGTCAGATAATTCTCTGGCTAATGTTATGCCCGCTGCTCCAGCCCCAATAATACATATATCGCATTGAATTTTTTCCCCTGGCATAAAATTATTTTTATATTCTGGCATAATATCTAGTGTGATTTACAAAAAAAATGAAATTAAAGTAAATACTTGAAGTACATCTGACATTCCGAATCAGCCAAGATCCAGCCATTTATATTTTTTGTTCTTCCCAAGCGATAGTCCTCCTGGATGATTTGGTCAATTTTGTCAAAAAAGATTCTTCGACGTCGGGAATTTTGATAACCCATAGCAAGACTTTGACTAAACAATTTTTCCAACAGTAAATTATTATGCCCTAGAAAAAGTGACGCACCTTTACCAAGGTCGATTTTTAGAGCTTTAATTATATTTTCGGGAAGCCCCCTATCACGGATATATGACCAAACAATGTCCTCGGTGACGGCTGATTTTGGTGCCCCCAAAGTGCTCGTTGCCTCTCCAAAAAATACGCATAGGGCAGCAGCACCCAATAGCGCCCTTCGAGATATTTGGCAACACTTCTGATAATTATGTTTTCTATCGACTATTGTTTTAGCCGTCTTTAACACTCTAGTTCAACCTTCTAATTAATTAAGAAAAACTAATAAAACAAAACATATCTATAAAAACGTCTCTATAGCTTGGGTAAAATACTTATAACATCCTTAAAAGGCAATTGAGCATATGTAGACAGTTTGATGGTATACGCTTTTTGTCCTTTTCCATAGCTAAACCAATAAATTGTTTCACTAATTTGAGCCCCCTGAGCCCCTACCAATTTGACTGGACCTACAATAATCTCATTACCCGCTACTTTAGGGTGCAATAGCGTATGAAAATATCTGTCTATTCTTCGAAGCCCTTGCCCACTTACCTCGTCTAAAATACTGACTTTTTTCTCGGAAAACCGCCAGTTTCTATTCCAATATTCAACCCCTTTTATTCTGGAAAAAGATTTTGAAAATAGGGAAACCATATCATGTGTACTTTCCCAAACAGGCGGTGGTCCAGAAATATACTCCCTAAATTCTGTGCTATAGTAGGCTCGATTTTCTGGATAAGCTGGTTGGCCATCAATCAGAAGTACATTATGGGAAATAGCCAACCTATCAACATCTCCCTTGGGGCCATAAGATCTTCGGCCAAGGTCTATGAAAATTTTTTCTTTTTGAAAATGCATCTCAAAACTGCCAAAGTCCACATGCGCATGACCTGGATAAGGCTGCCACCCATCTCTATATTTACTCCAAATAACAGACCAAGGCTTTTGATCAAATCGCGACCAGTCATCTAAGCATCTAGCTTCGGGGTCTCTTTTATTTTTATTAATCAGATCTTTGACAGTTTTGTATGCACCTGCGTCTTGTCTCAACAACCACCCAGCCCTCTTTCCATTTAACAAACTATAGAGAAAGCTTGGCGTGCAATCTGGTGAGACATCGCCGATAAGTGGCAGTCCAGCAGGCATATCAAAGAAAGACACAGCTGATAAAGCCTTTGGTATGACTCTAAAGAATTGTTCCTCCTCCTCCCTACATTGGGCATTAGCTATTAACCAGCATTCTAAGCACCAACTAGTAATTAATAGATGATAGTGCACCGACCCTTCTCTAAGCTCACCACTGGTATTAAAGAGGTTTTTACTCTCGTTAATAATTATTTTCTTCCCAACTTCTATCCATGAGTCTATACCCAATAAAATACCTGCAATATAGAGACACCTGCCGTTATTCAGAAAATGGTTTCCCGTCTGGCCTGGGCCATAATACTCTAAGTTATCAAATATATGCTGACCATGTTTAGAGAGGATAGAGACTGTATCAGGCTGCGAATTTGGAACTCCATTAGCGACAAAAAATTTTACCAAATTAATTAATCTCTCTGAGGAGGTATATGTTTGCCAAGCCAAACCATCTTGATTATTACCATATTGAGAAACCCAATAACTCCAAAGCTTTGCTACCCATGACGGATCAACTTTTGTTGTTGGCTGATTCAGCCAAGAAAACCTATGAAATGCCATTTTGCTCTCAATATCTCTAAACACTCCAATATGGATGTTTTTATTAGGACTTATATCAATAGATTCACCTGCAAATTCTTGGGAAAACTTTTCACTCGGCACACCATAATCTATTATGGCTATTGTCTCTTTTGGCTGACTGTTAAATTTGTCGATAGAAAAGTTCCTTAGATAGGAAGGTTTTGACATTACTATTTCAGGTCTATTGTACTTACCCAACGCAAAATTAAAAACCCAGCTCCTTAAAGTTGGATCCTTTAATAACGACTTACTTTTTCGAATAAAGCTTAGCAGCCTATTATTCCCTGGAAAAAAAATATTTTAATTGTTTATTGCTCCAATTTGCCAACAAGTGATCACGCTGCAGAGCCATTAATGCTTGGCCATATCTATTTGGGCCTCGGGCACCTGTTGCAAAAGACTTATACCCTAATTTACTTGCTAGCTCGCCATGCCCTATCAAATCAAAATCTAATTCTGGCACACCATATGGGGCGCAAAGGTGTTTGCATATTTGTTTAGTATTTTTCTCTATTTCATATTTTGAGTGCTCTAGCTCATAAATAATTTGTTTCTTTGCTAATTGTGAAAGGCGCCTATGAGTAACAGTGTGGGAGCCTATTGTAACACCCTCTCCAATTGCCTCACGACACTGTTGCCAACCCATAAATTCAATTGAAGTCTCAATTCCTTTATATCCAAATGTTTTCCTAGTTACGCTTGAGTTCGGGCCAAACGTTTTTCCAACAAAATCTGTTACCACGTAAAACGTAGCTGGGATATTTAACTTTGATAAAACAGGTAGAGCATATTTATAACAGCAGGAGAGACCATCATCAAAGGTTAGACAAAAGTATCTTCCTTCTATTTCACTATTTGAATTTAATATGCTAATTGCCGCATCAATACTAATAAAATCACCGTAATTTTTCAGGTACTGGAGTTGACTCTCGAACCCTATGACCTCATCAGAAAAAACATGATGATAATAGGGGAACTGGACACAATTGTTCACATTGCTAATTTGTCTAGTAGCGGATAACAATTCAACGTATATATTTCTAACTTTTTCTCTAACACTTTTAAAAACACTTCTACCAGAAAGAGCCTCCTGATATAGCTCCGTCACAGCCTGCCCAGAATTGTCGTCAGAATGTGTCAACGTCACCTCCAAATAACACCCAATTTGGATAATGATGTATATTTACAGGTAATTCATCATTTCCAATTTCTTTGACAATAAGGGGTATTTGTTTGTATTTGAAAAAAAATCGGCTCTTTAGTATTTTTTCTCTCTTTCTGTCATTTGTTATTGTTTCAACTAGCATTACCTTTTGCTTATGAGCCTGCTTTATAATTGCTGAAACAACCGCTTTCAAACCCTCCTGATCTTGCCCAAGTAGCTCGGTAATTTGTACCCGATTATCATTAACATTGGCCCAATTAGCATTTCTCACTCCCCATATACCAGCTGCTAGGATTTTACCCTCTTTATAAGCAGAGACCCACCTATAGTCAGTTTCTGACTCTTTGGTATAACGAGAAAAAACCCAGTCTTTTCCTCTGTGAACAGTACATTTACGAGAGTGCAACTTTTTTTGCCCTAATAAATATTGTAACTCTTCTTCGGTAGGGACATCCGTTTTAATAGTCAATTTTCCAGTGCTACCAGAGGGTACTAAAGTCGATGCTAAGTCAATTATAGGCCCTAGAGCTGGTGATATTTTAGGATACTTAGAGGGCTTTATTGGCCTTATCCAATAATTTACATCGCCGCAATGATCCCAATTAAGCCGCTTTACAAAACCTGGAAATGATTTGGGGTTGGGTAGCCCGTATAATAGGCTTATACCTCTTTTCTGAGCCAAGCTTACACAGTGTTTACCTAATTCAACAAAAACTGGCCTGCCGACGTAATCCGGATCAGACATTACATCCATTGCCACACCTCCAGAAACTATTTTTCCACCAACACTCAATTTTATGGGTGCTAACATAAAAGCCCCCACAATATCACCCCCAACTATAGCTATGGAGATTTGGCTAGGACCATTTGTAAAGGTAAAATATTTCCACTTGTCGTAACCTATGGGTCTCTGATTTCCCCAAACACGCTTATATAAAGCTCGAATCCCTTCAAAATCATCTTCTTTTGCTTCTCTTATAAACCAATCTTTCTTGTCTCTTTTCTTCATACTAAAATTAACCATATATTGTGTTTCACCTAATTAGTATCATGTAAATAAACTCTGAAAAAATCTATGTTGTTAAACAATTAGATAAGTTAATTCTGTATAGAACCGTATTCACTAAATCTGGGTTTTTATTGAACCAAAAAGTACGCGAAGCTTTATATTTAAAACTAAATTTTTTCAGAGGTATTATACATCCACGTTCCGAGAGAGATTTGAGATAAAAATTCAATGGCCGCGAGCTTCTCTTTGGATCTAGGCTCGGCCAACTGATTACATGGGTAATTTTAAGTGTTTTCAGCTGATCAACAAATAACGGAAAATCAATTTTATTGGGTAGTAAATTGACCTGTGCCTGATAGTGGGAATGCCCATAGTAGTGGCGAGGTTTTAAAATATATGAATACCATCTCATTTCTGAAAGCACATGGTCGGACTTAGACAAGTTTTTGTTCATCCACTTGACTGGCTCATACCAGTTGACCGTCCTCAACAGATATTCTTCCCTCGATTCGCCAGAGAACAAATACCTAAATGATTTTATTGATGCAACTGACTGAATTCCCAATTGAAAAAAAACAATCAAAGCTATGCCATAAAATACTGATCTGAATTCTTTTTTTGTACAAATAACCCTGCAACTTACTGAGGTAAAACAAATTAATATAAGAGGAAGTATTGGTAATAAGTGCCGAACTCTTTGTGAAGTTTCTGAAAAAAACCAAAGACTATAGAATGTGAATGAAACTAT
>CEUN01023714.1_pt1 | contig 18457 bp, 12 predicted proteins | sample 361501 | NCBI WGS metagenome assembly CEUN01 (sample SAMEA2622801, study PRJEB7988) | marine metagenome | biome: marine biome (ENVO:00000447); feature: marine epipelagic mixed layer (ENVO:xxxxxxxxx); material: "saline water (ENVO:00002010), including plankton (ENVO:xxxxxxxx)" | depth 120 m | reverse complement strand
CCGCGGTTAGTGTATTTCTTGGCGATCGAGATCACGAGACGCAGGTTCGCCTCGACCATTTCCTTCTTGGCCTGGCCGGCTTCCTTCTCGCCCTTCTGGACGATGTGGACGATGCGCTTGAACTCGGCGATGTCGAGGCCGGAGTTGCGCGAGACATTGGCGATCTCGTTGCGCGCTTCGACGATGCGTTCGTAGTCGCGCTCGGCAAAGGTCTGCCAACCGCGGACCGGCAAAGCGGCAATCCGTTCGATCCAGTCGGGATCCAGCTCGGAGCCGACATGTTCTTCGAGGAACTCGTGGCGCTTCACGCCCCGGCGCGAGGCCTGCTTCAGCAGCCCGCTTTCCAGGCCGATGATGCGGCGGTTGAGGCCATAGAGCTCATCGACCATCGCCTCGATGCGGTTGTTGTGCAGCTTGACCGTGCTGACGAGCTCGTAGATCTCACGCTTGATCTTTTCGTAGCGGCGGCGCGCGGCAGGCGCGGGCTCCTCGCCGATCAGTTTGGCACCGAGGTAGTCTTCCTGGACCTTCTTCAGACGGTTGTAGATGCGCGCGACCTTGTCGAAGGTCGCCATGACCTCGGGCAGCAGCGCCTGTTCCATGGCCGACAACGACAGATTGGCCTCGTCGTCATCACCATGATCGTGGTCGGTGTTCTCGTCGTCGCCTTCGGCGCTCTCTTCGTCCTTGCCGTTGGCCTTGTTGACCTGTTCGCCCTCGGGCTTGCCGGCTCCGTTGGCACCAGGTGTGCCGCCGTTGTTGTTGTTCGCTGCATCGGGACCACCGCCAAAGGTGGCTTCGAGATCAATAATGTCGCGCAGCAGGACCTTTTCTTCGAGCAGCATGTTGCGCCAGTGCACGATGGCACGAAGCGTCAGCGGGCTTTCGCAGATACCGCGAATCATGCGGTCGCGGCCGGCCTCGATACGCTTGGCGATGGCGATTTCGCCCTCGCGCGACAGCAGTTCAACGCGGCCCATCTCGCGCAGGTACATGCGGACGGGATCGTCGGTGTAACCGGTTTCAGTCGTTGTCGTGGTCGTGGCCTCTACCGTACCCGGCTTCTCGGTTGCAGCAGCCTTGGCCTTCTCGTCGACAGGCTCCTCGGATTCTTCGCTTTCGACGACGTTGATACCCATTTCCGAGAGGATCGCCATGGTGTCCTCGATCTGCTCGGAGGTCACCTCGTCCTGCGGCATGGCTTCGCTGATTTCGTCGACCGTCAGGTAGCCGCGCTCCTTGCCGCGCGCCAACATCTTCTTGATCGCAGCATTCACGGTGTCGAGAAGGGGGTCGTCGCCGGTGTCCTGATTGCCGTCGTTGTTTTCTACTTCAGCGGGTTTCGTTGCCATTCCAACGCTTCTCCTGTTCCCCGGTCCGTTCCGGCCTTGGCCGGCGGTTTCGCCTTGCGCACCCATCCATCCCGGAACGGATCAATCGTCCAGGGCTAACACCTTGACTTCGCAGGCCTGGCGCATCTCCTGCTTGGCCTGCAGGCGTTGCCAGTCCTCGCCACTCTTGTCTTCCGCCCACGCCGCAGCATCTGCCTCGATTTCGTCCTTCAGCATCTGGTGCTGCAGAAGGTCGAACACGTGATGCCAGAGACGTTCTGCCTCTTCGATCGTCTCAACACGAAATGACGGATCGACCACACCACCAGCGTGCTCCACATTGAGCGCCCCCGGCAGCCCGGACAATCCGTTTGAGGTCAGGTGGCGTTGCAAGGCCTCCGTGTCAAGGATTTCCTCAGTATTCAGGGCATCCAGAAGGACATTACGGACCCTGTCATGGGCCAGGTTAAGGAAGCTGATTTCGGCCAGCCCCTCCGCCACACGCTCCAGCAGGCCGTCGGCCCGGAGTGGCAGGGCTACGAGAATCTCCTCAGCTCGTTCGCGCTCTCCGGCGGCCCCTGCACCCGGCATACGGCTGGGCTTCCTCTCCAGTTCAGCGTTGCGCTGATGCCAGCCGCCCTGAAAGCGGCGACCGGGACGGGATCGCGCATCGCGGCGGTCAGCCGGTTTTGCCCGCCGTGCCAGCCCGAAGGCTTTGCCCAGACGATCGCGAATGGCCGTCTTGTAATGGTACTTGACCGTCTGATCGCCGATCCGGGCGACACATTCGTGGAGGTCCTTTTCAAGGGCCGCACGACGTTCCGGCGTGTCGAACCGCCCGTCTTCGGTCCGGCTGCGCCACAACATGTCAAGCAACGGCAGAGAACGGTCCAGAACATCCTTCATGGCAGCGGGGCCCCGCGCCTGAATGAGGTCGTCGGGATCCTGGCCGGACGGCAGCAACGCAAAGCCCAGCGACTTGCCCGGCACAACGCCCGGCAGCGCTCGGTCGATCGCACGATAGGCCGCACGTTTGCCGGCCTCATCACCGTCGAAACAAAGCACGGGTTCGTCAGCTATGCGCCAAAGTAGAGCAAGCTGACTCTCCGTCAAGGCAGTACCGAGCGGCGCTACAGCATTGCGGAAGCCGGCCTGGGCCAGCGCAATGACGTCCATATATCCTTCAGCAACAATCACCGTTTCGGCTTCGTGGGCCGGCTTGCGGGCCTGGGCATAGCCATAAAGGACTCGGCCCTTGTGAAAGACCGGGGTCTCCGGCGAGTTCAGATATTTGGCCGGGTGGTCACCCATCGTACGCCCGCCGAAGGCGATGATTCGCCCGCTACGGTCCCCGATCGGGAAAATCAGCCGATGGCGAAAGCGGTCGATCGGCGTGCGGCCGTCGTCTCCACCCGCCGAAAGGCCCGCTGCGGCGATCAGTTTGGGCGGCGTGCCCTTGCCTTCGAGATGCCGGATCAGGCGGTTTTTGCTGTCAGGTGCGAAGCCCAGACGGAACCGCGCCACGGTTTCAGGTTTGACCCCGCGGCGCTTGAGGTAGGCTCGTGTCTCCTGGGCATCGGCGGAACTGAGCTGCTGTTCAAACCAGCGACAGGCCTCTTCCAACACATCGTACAGCGTCGCCGCACGGCGTTCGCGCTCCCGATCGGCCGGGGTCTGCTGCGGCATCTCAAGGCCGGCCAGCCCGGCAAGGCGTTCCACCGCCTCGGGGAACCCGAGGTTCTCGGTGCGCATGAGAAAGCCGATGATGTCGCCGTGCGCGCCACAGCCGAAGCAATGAAAGAAGCCTTTGTCCTCGACGACCGAGAACGACGGGCTCTTTTCCCGATGGAACGGACACAACCCGATGAACTCACGGCCGCGCCGCTGCAGTCGAACCTGCTTGCCGACAATGTCCGACAGGGGAACCCTGGTCCTGATCTCGTCAAGAAAGGCCGGAGGAAACGCCATGGATCAAGCGTCCCGCATCGGCGTCAGCCCAGACGCTGCTTCACCAGCGCGCTGGCCGTCGCACCGTCGATCTGTCCCGGATATGTCTGCTTCAACGCCGCCATCACGCGGCCCATGTCCTTCAGGCCCGTGGCTTCGGTTTCGCCGATGATGTGATCGACCGTCGCCTCCATCTCCTCGGCCGACATGCGGCGGGGCATGAACCGGCGGATGACCTCGATCTCTGCCTCTTCCTTGTCGGCGAGTTCCGTGCGGTCACCGGCCCGGAACTGTTCGGCAGCTTCTTCGCGCTGGCGCACCATCTTGGCCAACAGGTCGAGAATCTGATCGTCACCGATGGGGTTGCTCGTGCCGTTGCTGCGCGCTGCAATGTCACGGTCCTTCATGGCGGCACACACCAGACGCAGGGTTGCCGTGGAGCAACGGTCCTGTGCCTTCTGCGCTTCCTTGAGGGCTTCGGTGATCTGCTGGCGGATCGACATAAAACATCCCGGTTGGTCTGACGGGGGCCGACTCTACGACTATACTAGTAGGCCGCCGATGACGAGTCGAAAGCGCGGCGGGCTTTCCGGTGGAGGAACGGTGGATAGAATTTAACCTATTGTAATACAACAACTTTTTCCTTCGAACGCCGCTTGACCAGCGGCGACGAATTGCCTACAACCTCGCAAATCGACGTGACCTCCGGATACCCATGACCACATCCGTTCCCGCGCCGGCGCCCTGGGCCACGGCGAGCCTCGTTCTCGCGGACGGAACGGTATTTTGGGGACGTGGACTGGGCGCAAAAGCCCGCGCCATCGGCGAAATCTGCTTCAACACATCGATGACCGGCTATCAGGAGATCCTCACCGATTCCTCCTACGCCGGGCAGATCATCACCTTCACCTTCCCCCATATCGGCAACGTCGGCGCCAATACCGAGGACATCGAATCGGACTCGCCCGCGGCACGCGGCCTGGTCATGCGCGCCGATATCACCGAGCCGTCGAACTTCCGCAGCATCCAGCATCTCGACCGCTGGCTCGCCGCGAACAATCTGGTCGGCATCGTAGGCATCGACACCCGCCGACTGACCCGGCTGATTCGCGACCAAGGGTTCCAGACCGCCGGTATCCAGCACGGTGAGCACGACATTGACGGGCTCGCCGCCGAGATCGCCGCCTGGCCGGGTCTCGAAGGCATGGACCTCGCCAAATACGTTACCTGCCGCCAGACCTACACTTGGGACCAGACCGGCTGGGTGCTGGGCCAAGGCTACGGCACCCAGAGCGACCCCAAACACAAGGTGGTCGCTGTCGATTACGGCGTGAAGAAGAACATCCTGCGCTGCCTCGCCTCGCTGGGCTGCGATGTCGCCGTAGTCCCGGCCTCGGCCAGTTTCGACGACATCATGCGCCACGAACCCGACGGCATCTTCCTGTCGAACGGCCCCGGCGACCCGGCCGCAACGGGCGACTACGCCGTCCCGGTGATCCGCGCTCTGGTCGAAAGCGGCAAGCCGGTTTTCGGCATCTGCCTGGGACACCAGATGCTGGCGCTGGCGCTGGGCGCGCAGACCATGAAAATGGCCAACGGCCACCGTGGCGCCAACCATCCGATCAAGAACCTCGAGACCGGCACGGTCGAGATCACCAGCCAGAACCACGGCTTTGTGGTCGATGCCGACAGCCTGCCCGCCGGGGTCAGCGCGACCCATGTCAGCCTGTTCGACGGCACGCTTGCCGGCCTGAAGGTCGAGGGCAAACCGGTCTTTTCGGTCCAGTACCACCCCGAGGCCAGCCCCGGACCACAGGACAGCCGCTATCTCTTCGAGAATTTCGTGGCGGCGATGGAGGCCCATGCCTAAGCGCACCGACATCAAAACGATCATGATCATCGGCGCTGGGCCCATCATCATCGGGCAGGCCTGTGAGTTCGATTATTCCGGGACCCAGGCCGTGAAGGCGCTGAAGGAAGAGGGCTACCGGGTGATCTTGGTGAACTCGAACCCGGCGACGATCATGACCGATCCGGACACCGCCGATGCGACCTATGTCGAGCCGATCACCCCGGAGATGGTCGCCAAGGTCATCGAAAAAGAGCGGCCCGATGCCCTGCTCCCGACCATGGGCGGCCAGACCGGACTCAACACGGCTCTGTCGCTGGCCAAGATAGGCGTTCTGGAGCGCTGCGGCACGGAGCTGATCGGCGCGACCCGCGAGGCGATCGACAAGGCCGAGGACCGTGAGCAGTTCCGCAACGCGATGGAAAAGATCGGCCTGGATTGCGCCCGCAGCGTTCTGGCCCACACGCCGGGCGATGCCCAGGGCGCGCTCGAGACCATCGGCCTGCCGGCCATCATCCGGCCCAGCTTCACTATGGGCGGCACCGGCGGCGGCATCGCCTACAACAAGGAACAGTTCGAAGACATCGTGCGTCGCGGACTGGAAGCCAGCCCGACCACCGAGGTCCTGATCGAGGAATCGGTGCTGGGCTGGAAAGAGTACGAGATGGAGGTGGTGCGGGATCACGCCGACAACTGCATCATCATCTGCTCGATCGAAAACATCGATCCCATGGGCATTCACACGGGCGATTCGGTGACGGTGGCCCCGGCCCTGACGCTGACCGACAAGGAGTACCAGATCATGCGCAACGCCTCGCTGGCGGTGCTGCGTGAGATCGGTGTCGACACCGGCGGCTCGAACGTGCAGTTCGCGATCAATCCCGAAGACGGCCGCATGATCGTGATCGAGATGAACCCGCGGGTGTCGCGATCCTCGGCCCTGGCATCGAAGGCGACCGGGTTCCCGATTGCCAAGGTCGCGGCCAAGCTGGCGGTGGGCTACACGCTCGACGAAATCCAGAACGATATCACCAAAGTGACGCCGGCCAGCTTCGAGCCGACGATCGACTATGTCGTCACCAAGATGCCGCGTTTCACCTTCGAGAAGTTCCCCGGCACCGAACCGACCCTGACCACGGCCATGAAGTCAGTCGGCGAAGCCATGTCGATCGGCCGCAGCTTCGGCGAATCGCTACAAAAGGCGCTGAGGTCGATGGAAACGGGCCTGACCGGGCTCAATCCCGTCGTCTTCGATGACACGTCCAAGGACGGCATCACCGCGCGTCTCGTCAAACAGGCGCCGGACCGTATCCTCGCCATCGCCCAGGCGATGCGCCACGGCTTCTCGAACGAAGACATCTTTGACACCACCAAGTTCGACCCGTGGTTTATCGATCAGATCCGCGCCATCGTGGATGCCGAGGACAGGGTGCGGAACGACGGTCTGCCCGGTGACGTCCACGATCTTCTGACACTGAAGAAGATGGGTTTCTCCGATCAGCGTCTGGCAGAGCTTGCCGATATGAACGAGGAGACCGTGCGGGCACGGCGCAACGAACTCGGCGTGATGCCAGTGTTCAAGCGCATCGATACCTGCGCGGCAGAGTTCCCATCGTCGACCTCCTACATGTATGCCTGTTACGAGGGCGACGGGGTCAACGAACCCGAAGACGAGGCCGATGTCAGCGACCGGCGCAAAGTGATGATCCTGGGCGGCGGGCCCAACCGGATCGGCCAGGGCATCGAGTTCGACTACTGCTGTGTGCACGCCTGCTTCGGCCTGCAGGACGCCGGGATCGAAACGATCATGGTGAACTGCAATCCCGAGACCGTGTCGACGGACTATGACACCTCGGACCGTCTCTACTTCGAGCCACTCACGGCCGAGGACGTAATCACCATTGCGCGTGCCGAAATGGCGAAGGGCACACTGGCAGGAATCATCGTACAGTTCGGTGGCCAGACGCCGCTGAAGCTGGCCTACGCCCTGGAGAACGAAGGCCTGCCGATCATTGGGACGTCGCCGGATGCGATCGACCGTGCGGAAGACCGCAAGCGGTTCCAGGAGCTGCTCAACAATCTGGGCCTGCGCCAGCCGGAGAACGGCACCTGCCACACACTGGATGAAGCGCGCGAGATCACCGAGCGAATCGGTTACCCCGTCGTCGTGCGGCCGAGTTATGTTCTGGGTGGCCGCGCCATGGAGATCGTCCATTCCGACGAGGGTCTCGCCACCTATCTCGAACGTTCGGTCGAAGCCTCCGGCGGCAACCCGATTCTGATCGACTACTTCCTGCAGGACGCCATTGAGGTCGATGTCGACGCGCTGGCGGACGGCAAGGATGTCTTTGTCGCCGGGATCATGGAGCACATCGAGGAAGCCGGCATTCACTCCGGTGATTCGGCCTGTTCGCTGCCGCCCTACTCACTCTCTGAAACGACCATCGCGGAGCTGCGGCGGCAGACCGAGGCCATGGCGCTTGAGCTGGGTGTGGTCGGCCTGATGAACGTGCAGTTCGCCGTGAAGGATGACGATATCTTCGTCCTGGAGGTCAATCCGCGCGCCAGCAGGACCATACCCTTCGTTGCCAAGACCATCGGCATTCCGATCGCCAAGATCGCGGCCCGCATCATGGCGGGCGAAACTCTCCAGAGCTTCGGGCTCACCGAACCGGCCTACGACCATATCGCGGTCAAGGAAGCGGTCTTCCCGTTCGCCCGCTTCCCCGGTGTCGACATCCTTCTGGGCCCGGAGATGAAATCGACCGGCGAGGTGATGGGGCTGGATCACGATTTCGGCCACGCCTATGCCAAAGCTCAGATGGCCACCGGCGCCACCGTTCCACAGGCCGGTCGCGTCTTCATTTCGGTGCGTGATCACGACAAGGTCGCCGCGATCGATGTGGGCCGCCGTCTCGTCGATCTGGGGTTCGACCTAGTCGCCACGCGTGGCACGGCGCGGGATATGCGCGCCGCGGGTCTTGAGGTCAAGAGCATCAACAAGGTTCTCGAGGGATCACCACATATCGTCGACGCACTCAAGAACGACAGCATCGACATGATGATTAACACCACCGAAGGCGCCAAATCCATCGCAGACAGCTTCAGCCTGCGGCGTACCGCCCTGTTGAAGAAGGTGCCCTACGTGACCACTATGGCCGGTGCTCGGGCGACCATCGAAGCCATCGCCGCCATACGCGACGGCGGCCTGGATGTCGCGCCGCTGCAGTCCTACGCCGAAGCGACGGCTTGACGCCTGCGTCGGTGCGGCGCAGGACCGTGACATGACCATCTCAGAGACAGTGCGCGCCGCAAGCACCTGGATCGCGACCGATGGCGCCGCCGGAATCGAGAACCAGTGCCGGGGTCTTGCTGAACGCCTCGGCGTCGCGCCGGTGGTCAAGCGCATCGCGATCCGCCAGCCCTGGCTGTCACTGCCGCCTGCCCTTTGGTTCGCGCCGATGCATGCCCTTTCCAGCCAGAGCGACAGACTCGAACCACCCTGGCCCGATCTGCTGATCGCCAGCGGCCGCAAGTCAGTCGCGCTCTGTGCTGCGATCAGACGATTGTCTCGAGGTCGGACGCTCACGGTCCAGATTCAGAAACCGGGCATCGCGTCTTCGAACTTCGATCTAGTTGTGGCGCCACGCCACGACGGGCTCACTGGTGAAAACGTACTCTCAACCACCGGCTCGCTTCACGGCCTGACTCGTGTCGGACTCGATGCCGAAGCCGAGGCATGGCGCACCGGTATTGCCGGCCTGCCAAGACCGCTGACCTTTGCTGCGATCGGCGGCCCCAACCGTGTCTATCGTTTCGAAGAAGCCGAGGCCCGCGCCCTCGGCCAGAAGCTCGCCGACCTTCCCGGGAGCCTCCTGGTCACGATGTCGCGCCGCTCGACGCAAGCCGCCACCGCCGTCCTGGCCAGAGAACTCGATCCTGAACGCAGCCGGGTATGGGACGGTACCGGCGACAACCCCTACCGCGGCTGGCTCGGCCTCGCCGACGCCGTGGTGGTGACATCGGATTCAGTCAACATGGCGACAGAAGCGAGTTGCACAGGCAGGCCGGTTTATGTTGCCCACCTCAAAGGTGGCTCAGCGAAGTTCAAGGCGTTCCATACTCTGATGGAATCCGACGGCCACTCGCGCGCCTTCGACGGCACACTCGACACGGCCTGGAAGCCGGAGGTACTGGACGATACCGGCCGTGTTGCGGCCAAGGTGGCGCAATGCCTGGAACGGCGGCTCAGTTCGCCTGGGTCGTGAGCGGGACGTAACGCCCGTCTTCGTGACTCGCAAAAAACGCTGTGACCTGGGGATGCGAAACCGGGTCACCGCTTTCGTCGATCAGCAGGTTCTGCTCCGAGACATAGGCGATGTAGGTCGACTGTTCATTCTCGGCCAGCAAATGGTAGTAGGGCTGATCCTTGGACGGACGGACCTCTTCGGGAATCGACAGCCACCATTCCTCGGTGCTCGCGAACACCGGGTCGACATCATAAATCACGCCACGGAACGGATAGTGGCGGTGGCGGACGATATCGCCGATGCCGAACTTGGCCGTCCGGATCGATGAGGCGGCTTCGGGGAGCTGTTCATGTTCCATCATGGGACCAGATTTAGCAGAGCCTTGGCCTGAGACCAAGCAGGAGGGCACGACTGTCCACGCCTTTCTCTGCCCCCGACCCTTTCGCGACCCGGTGGCGTTCACTACATTTATTCGCTCGCTACGTCCCTGACCCGGAGCCCGCCTGCATGCCCGACCATCATCACAGCAACGTCCTCATTATGGGTTCTGGCCCCGCCGGTCTGACGGCTGCCGTCTACACCGCGCGCGCCAGCATGAAGCCGACGCTGGTCCACGGCATTCAGCCCGGTGGTCAGATGACCATCACAACCGATGTCGAAAACTATCCGGGTTTCGCCGATGTGATCCAGGGACCCTGGCTCATGGAGCAGATGACCGAGCAGGCCGAAAAGGTCGGCACCACAATGATCCACGATCTGATCTCCGAGATCGACTTTACGCAGCGGCCGTTCCGCGCGGTCGGCGATTCGGGCGACACCTACAGCGCCGATGCCGTGATTGTCTCGACCGGTGCCCAGGCAAAATGGCTCGGACTGGAAAGTGAGCAGAAGTTCCAGGGTTTCGGAGTCTCGGCCTGTGCGACCTGTGACGGTTTCTTTTTCCGCGACAAGGAAATCTGCGTTGTTGGCGGCGGTAACACAGCGGTCGAGGAAGCCCTCTATCTCACCAACCACGCCAGCAAGGTGACGCTGATTCATCGCCGCGACGAACTGCGTGCCGAGCGTATTCTGCAGGAGCGGCTGTTCAGCCATCCCAAGGTCGAGATCCTCTGGGACACGGTTCTGGATGAGGTCGTCGGCTCGATGGCGCCGCCGTCGGTGACCGGTGTGAAAATCCGCAATGTGAAGACCGGAGACGAGAGCGAACTGGCACTCAGCGGTGTCTTCATCGCGATCGGCCACACGCCCAACACCGAGCTCTTCAAGGGCGTGCTCGACATGGATAACGAGGGCTACCTGATCACCCAACCCGATAGCACGGCGACCAACATCCCGGGCGTCTTTGCGGCAGGCGATGTGCAGGACAAGATTTACCGGCAGGCCGTGACCGCCGCCGGAACTGGCTGCATGGCTGCACTCGAAGCGGAGAAGTTCGTGGCAGCCTTGGAAAGCGAGGAGCGCGTCGCAGCCGAATAGGCCACGCCGACGCCATGACGCCATGGACTGGGATCGACTGCGTGTTTTCTTCCACGTCGCCGAAGCAGGCAGCTTCACCAAGGCGGGCGACCAACTCAATCTGAGCCAGTCGGCTGTGAGCCGGCAAATCAGTGCGCTGGAAGACTCGCTTGGCGCCAGCCTGTTCCACCGCCACGCGCGCGGCCTTCTGGTCACCGAACAGGGCGACCTGCTCTACCGCACGGCACGTGAGGTCTACGGCAAGATCGCCATGGCCGAGGCACAGCTGACCGACAGCAAACAGCGTCCCGACGGCCATCTGACTGTGACCGCAACCACCGGCTTTTCGATGATCTGGCTGATGCCAAGGATCGTCGACTTCATGGACCGCTATCCCGAGATCTCGATCAGCATGCGCATCGAGGACGGTGAGCTCGACCTTTCGATGCGCGAGGCCGATGTCGGCATCCGCCTGTCGCGACCGACCCAGCCCGACCTGATCCAGCGCCACCTGATGACGATCCACTTCCACTTCTATGCGTCACCGCACTACCTGAAGGCATGGGGCACACCGAAGACGCTGGAGGACCTCGAGAAGCACCGGATGATCATGTACGACAACGGGCCGCTGAAGAACGTGGTGAGCCCGGAATGGCTGCCGCGGGCCTTTGGTGAAGACCGGCCCCAGCGCAGGCCGGCGATGACCGTGAATTCGATGCTGGGCATGAGGCGGGCTGTGGAAAGCGGTCTGGGGATCGCAATCCTTCCGGATTATGTGATCGAGGGATCGGACCGCAAGGTTCGCCTCAGCATCGACGCGCCGCTCCCGACGGCCGAGGCTTACTTTGTCTATCCCGAGGAACAGCGCAATTTAGCGCGGATCACGGCCTTCCGAGACTTTCTGCTCGAAAAGGTTGCAACGACCCAGTTTTAAGCCGCGAGCGGAAGCCGGACAGATCTCTGACAGATTTAACAACTTGTCACACCTTGTTGCCAGTTATGCGTTCTGCGCATAGCTGGGTTGCCAAACCATCCATGGTGATCGGGCAAGCAAAGCACTATCTTCCTGATAAGACACAGATAATCGCGACATATTGCGGTTCTCCTTTCGACGGATGCCCCCCGATCGAAAGCGTGTCGCCCAGGTTTCGACCTGGACGGGACCTTTGGGTTCCGACGTCTCCCAGACGTTATGCCTCCCCAAAAGACTTGAGGCCGGGTCCATCGGACCCGGCCTCTTTTTTCGTCTCCACTCTGCAGACTACATGAAGAGGTTCTCACCCTCCATACCCGCATAAAGCGAGGCGACCTGTTCGCCATAACCGTTGTAGATGACGGTCGGAATCTTCTCGTTGGTGCCCAGAACCCGTTCCTCGGCTTGGCTCCAGCGCGGGTGCGCAACGTCGGGATTCACATTGGCCCAGAAGCCGTACTCGGTGTCGACTAGCTCTTTCCAGAAGGTGGTGGGACGTTCCTCGGTGAGCGTCACACGAACGATCGACTTCACCGACTTGAAGCCGTACTTCCACGGCAGGTGGAGGCGCAGTGGCGCACCGAACTGGTTGGCCATGGGCTGGCCATAGGCGCCGGTGACCATGAAGGCGAGATCGTTTTCGGCCTCTTCGACCGTGACACCTTCGGTGTAGGGCCAGGGGTACCAGAACTGCTCCTGGCCGGGCGCCATGTCGGAATCCTCGAAGGTCTGCATCACGACATACTTCGCGGAACCCAGGGGCTTGGCGAAGGCGACGAGATCCCGCAGGGGGAAACCGGTCCAGGGCACCACCATAGACCAGGCCTCGACACAGCGATGGCGATAGACACGCTCTTTCAAGTTCATGGCCCGGATCAGCGTATCGATATCAACCGTCTTTTCTTCTTCGACTAGGCCATCGAAGGTCACAGCCCAGGGGCGGCGCTTGAGGTCTTCGGCGCGCTGCCAGATCGTCTTGTGACTGCCGAACTCATAGAAGTTGTTGTACTTCAGATTGTCGATTTCCGGGGTCACCGAACGGCCAGCATCCGCATAGGCATCGTTCAGCGGCGCGGGATAGAGATCGAGCGTGGGATCAGCCGCCGCCTGGGCGTTGGCCATCTCAATGGCTTCTTCTTCGGCACGGGCTGCACCGAACGGCATCGATGCCGCGGCTGCCACAATGGGCCCAGCCGCAATCGCCTTGGCCAGTTGACGGCGGTTCAGATAAACGGATTCGGATGTCGCAAGACGCTCGGGAATCTCCCAGCTCTGCGGTGACTTGATCAGCATGAAACGCTTCCGTCCAAAAGATACAATGAGGTCCCCGCGCCCAGATGTGGCCGAGCGCAGGAGACATCACAAATCAAACGAGCGTGAGAACCGCGTCAGGTCAGCGCGCCGCATGCCCGCTGGATCCGGGTGCAGGCCTCTTCCAGAGCGGAGGTCGCCGTCGCATAGGACACCCGAAAAAAGGGCGACATCCCGAACGCTGCTCCCTGGACCACCGCGACCCCTTCGGTTTCCAGAAGGTAGGTGATGAAGTCCTCGTCGCTTTCCAGCGTCTTGCCATCCGGCGTTGTCTTTCCCAGCGTGCCCTCACAGGACGGGTAGACATAGAATGCGCCCTCCGGCGTCGGGCAGCTCAGGCCATTGGCCTGGTTCAGCATGCCGACCACGAGATCACGACGCTCCTGGAACATCTTGTTGTGCTCGGCGATGAAGTCCTGCGGGCCGTTCAGCGCCGCGATGGCAGCATACTGGCTGACCGAGCTTGTGTGGGTCGTCGACTGCGACTGCACCTTGTTCATGGCCTTGATCAGCACATCGGGTCCGGCGGCATACCCGACACGCCAGCCGGTCATGCAATAGGTCTTGGAGACACCATTGGTCGTCAGCGTGCGCTCCCGCAGGGCTGGCTCCACTTCCGCCGGCGTGCAGAACGAAAAGTCGTCGTAGACGATGTGTTCATACATGTCGTCGGGCATGATCCAGACATTGGGGTGGCGCACCAGAACATCGGCCAGGGCCTTCATGTCTTCCCAGGAATAGGCTGCGCCGGTCGGGTTCGACGGCGAGTTCAGCATCAGCCACTTGGTCCGGGGCGTGATCGCCGCTTCCAGGTCCTCGGCCTTGAGCTTGAAGCCGTTGTCGGCCGAGCATGGTACGATCACGGGCTTGCCGCCGCACAACAGAACGATATCGGTGTAACTCACCCAGAACGGCGACGGGATGATGACCTCGTCGCCCTCTTCCAGCGTCGCCACCATGGCGTTGTAGATGACCTGCTTGCCGCCGCAGCCGACTGTGATCTGGTCCGGTGTGTAGCTTAGGTTGTTGTCGCGCTTCAACTTGGCGGCAATCGCCTCACGCAGCTCCGGCACGCCGGGCACGGAGGTGTAGCGAGTCTTGCCGTCCTTCATGGCCTTGTAGGCCGCCTCAACAATGTGCTCGGGCGTATCGAAATCCGGCTCGCCCGCACCCAGACCGATCACGTCACGGCCCTGAGCTTTGAGATCACGCGCCTTCTGGGTCACCGCAATGGTCGGCGACGGCTTGATACGATCAAGGCGGCTGGCAAGAATCGACATAGCTACACCCCTCCTTCAGGGTCTTCTTCGTTAGCGGCCCTTCCAGACCGGTTCGCGACCTTCGGCGAAGCTCGCCGGGCCTTCCTGGGCATCTTCGGAATCGAGGCAGGCGCGGTACTGCCGGATCTTGCCGCCACGCATATGGGCATAGGCTTCCTCGACCGACATGCCGTCCGTTTCGTTCACGATGGCCTTCACGGCGCGCAACGACAGGGGCGCCGACCTGGCCATGGCCTGTGCCTTCGCGCGTGCCGTTTCCATCAGCTTGTCCTGCGGCACGACCTCGCTGATCAGGCCCCAACGGACACCTTCATCGGGCAACATGCGGCGGCCGGTCATCATCATCTCGACGGCCACCGACTTCGGGATGCGGCGCTGCAGGCGCACGACACCGCCGCCATCAGGCAGGATGCCGAGCTGGGCTTCGGGCAGCCAGAACTGGGCGTTCTCGGCAGCGACAATGATGTCGGCAGCCAGCGCCAGTTCGAACCCGCCGCCTGCGGCATAGCCGTTCACCGCCGCAATGACGGGCTTGTCGAGACTCCAGAGTTCGGTCAGCCCGGCAAAGCCGCCGTCGGTGACGCCGGACGATCCGTCCGTGGTCTCTTCACCCGCCGCAGCGGCCTTAAGGTCCCAGCCGGCCGAAAAGAACTTTTCGCCGCCGCCGGTGATGATCGCAACGGAGGCGCTGGGGTCGTCACGGAAGGCGCAGAAGGCATCAGACAATGCCTTGCTGGCGGCCATGCTGATCGCATTGGCCTTGGGCCGGTCGAACAGGATTTCCCAGACCGGACCGTCCTTGGTGATGGTGACCATGTCGCTCATGACGTACTCCCTCTAGTTTTCATAAGGCCGCAACAGCGACCTCGAAATGATGTGACGCTGAATCTCGCTTGTCCCGTCCCAGATACGCTCAACGCGGGCGTCGCGCCAGAACCGTTCGATGGGGAATTTCTTCGTCAGGCCCATGCCTCCAAAAATCTGCACTGCATGGTCCGTCACACGGCCCAGCATTTCGGTGGCGTAGAGCTTGGCCATGGCAAAGTCCTTATCCGGGGCTTCACCCCGCGTTTCCAGGTCGGCGGCCCGCAGGACCAGGAGCTCCGCAGCTTCGAGCTCGGTCGCCATATCAGCCAGCTTGAACGACGTCCCCTGGAACTTGCCGATCGCCTGACCGAACTGCTGGCGCGTCGCGGCCCATTCCGTGGCCATCTCCAGCACGCGGCGGGCCCGGCCGATGCAATGCGCGGCCACGGTCAGGCGCGTGGTGCCGAGCCACTTGTTGGCGACATCGAAACCCTTGTGTTCTTCGCCCAGGATCTGGTCCTCGTGCAGGCGACAATCCTCAAAGATCAGCTCACAGTGCTGCAGACCACGGTGCGACACACTCTCAGACCCAAGCCTCACCTCGAAGCCTGGCGTTCCCTTGTCGACCAGGAAGCTGGTGATCAGCTTGCGCGGCCTGCGCCGTGTCTCCTGCTCACCCGAGGCGGCGAAGAGGATCGCGTAGTCCGCCACATCGGCATAGGTGATGAAGTGTTTTGTGCCGTTGATGACGAAGTGATCGCCATCGCGGACGGCCCGGGTCTTCATCGAGCGCAGGTCCGATCCGGCCTGGGGCTCGGTCATAGCCAGACACTCGACACGCTCGCCCCGGATCGTCGGCATCAGGTAACGGTCGACCTGATCGCCCTTGCAGGCGCGCAGGATGTTCGAGGGCCGGGCCACGGCATACTGCAGGGCAAAGGATGTGCGCCCCAGCTCGATTTCCATCAGCGCCATGGTCAGCGCATCGAGCCCGCCACCGCCCAGATCCTCGGGCATGTTGGCGGCATAGAGGCCCATCTCGATGGCACGTTCGTGGATCTGCGTGATCAGCTCCGGCCGCACCGCATCGGCGGCCTCGACCTCGTCTTCATAGGGTGCAAGCTCTTCGTCGACGAAACGGCGCACCGTGTCGACGATCATGGTCTGCTCTTCACTCAGCGAAAACTGCATGACGCACCTCGAAGCTTTGGGCGGGCGCTGGATAGACGGTCGCGGCTATCCCCGCAAGAAGAGTCCGTCACCACTGGCGAACAAGGCGGGTACAACCTAGATTAAAGGAACCATGACACTCGCACACGACGTCCGAAACGACGCCTCCGCGCCGGTGCATCCGTCGCCATTCAAGCTGACGTCGGAGTTCGAGCCGCGTGGCGATCAGCCTGCCGCAATCGAGGAGCTGATCCAGGGTCTGACGGCAGGTGAGCGCGATCAGGTGCTTCTGGGCGTCACTGGTTCGGGCAAGACCTACACCATGGCTCAGGTCATCCAGCGCCTGGGCCGGCCGTCGCTGGTTCTGGCTCCGAACAAGACGCTGGCGGCCCAGCTTTACGGCGAGTTCAAGAGCTTCTTCCCGGAGAACGCAGTCGAGTACTTCGTCAGCTATTACGACTACTACCAGCCCGAAGCCTATGTGCCGCGCACAGACACCTATATTGAGAAGGAGTCGACGCGGAACGAGCAGATCGACCGCATGCGCCATTCAGCGACCCGCGCGATCCTGGAGCGGGACGACACGATCATCATCGCCAGTGTCTCCTGCATCTACGGTATCGGCGACGTGGAGAGCTATTCGGCGATGACAGCCAAGCTCGAAGCTGGCCTGGTGATCGAACGCGACGACATCCTGCGCCGGCTGGTGGAGCTGCAGTACCGGCGCAACGACACGGCGTTCCAGCGCGGCACCTTCCGCGTGCGCGGCGATTCCATCGAGATCTTCCCGAGCCATCTGGAAGACGGCGCCTGGCGCATCGCCATGTTCGGCGACGAGATCGAGGAAATCACCGAATTCGATCCGCTGACCGGCGAGCGGACCGGCAACATAAAGCAGGTCGTGGCCTACCCGAACAGCCATTATATCGTGCCCAAGCCGACACTCCACCAGGCGATCAAGCACATCAAGGTCGAGCTGAAAGAACGGCTGGACCATTTCCGCGAGACCGGGCGTTACCTCGAAGCCGAGCGGCTGGAACAGCGCTGCACCTTCGACATCGAGATGATGGAAGCGACCGGCATGTGTGCCGGCATCGAGAACTACTCCCGATTCCTGACAGGCCGCGCGCCAGGCGAGCCGCCGCCGACCCTGATGGAATACCTGCCCGACAACGCGATCATCTTTGTCGACGAAAGTCATGTCGCAGTGCCGCAGGTCGGCGGCATGTTCAAGGGCGACTTCAACCGCAAATCCACACTGTCGGAGTTCGGCTTCCGCCTGCCGAGTTGTGTCGACAACCGGCCCTTGAAGTTCGAGGAATGGGACTCGATGCGGCCCCAATCGGTCTTTGTCTCGGCAACGCCGGGCAAGTGGGAGATGCAGAAGACCGGCGGCGCCTTTACCGAGCAGATTATCCGCCCGACGGGCCTGATCGACCCGCCGTGCATTATCCGTCCGGCCACGACCCAGGTCGATGACCTGATCGGCGAGTGCAAGGAGGTTGCGGCCAAAGGCCAGCGCATCCTGGTCACCACGCTGACCAAGCGCATGGCCGAAGCGCTGACCGAGTACCTGACCGAAGCCGGGCTGAAGGTGCGTTACCTGCATTCCGACATCGACACCCTGGAGCGGGTCGAAATCATCAGGGACCTCAGACTTGGCGTGTTCGACGTGCTGGTCGGCATCAACCTGCTTCGTGAGGGTCTCGACATTCCTGAGTGCGCGCTGGTCGCGATCCTGGATGCCGATAAGGAAGGCTTCCTGCGAAGCGAGACTTCGCTGGTCCAGACCATCGGCCGCGCCGCGCGCAATGTGGACGGCCGTGTCATCCTCTACGCCGATCACATGACGGAGTCGCTCGAGAGGGCAATTGAGGAGACCAACCGTCGCCGCGACAAACAGACCGCCTGGAACGTGGAAAACGGCGTCACCCCGGAATCGATCCGACGCGGAATCTCCGATGTCATGCAGAGCGTCTACGAGGCCGACTACGTTACGGTCGACATGGGCATCGCCGGCGAAATCGGTGAGGGCGATATGACGCTGGAGGAACGGCTCGCCGATCTCGAGAAACGGATGCGCG
>CEUN01178465.1_pt1 | contig 18459 bp, 16 predicted proteins | sample 361501 | NCBI WGS metagenome assembly CEUN01 (sample SAMEA2622801, study PRJEB7988) | marine metagenome | biome: marine biome (ENVO:00000447); feature: marine epipelagic mixed layer (ENVO:xxxxxxxxx); material: "saline water (ENVO:00002010), including plankton (ENVO:xxxxxxxx)" | depth 120 m | reverse complement strand
TATGGCCGTTACACTCCTTCCAACAAGTGGACCAAGCCGTTCACCATTTTTCCGTACCACGACGACAAATACTGGAAGGGCGGCAAGAAGATGCCAGACGAGAAGCTCGGGCACACGCAGATCTGGGCCAAGGGTGGCCATCCCGGACAATTCGCAGCCATTCGTCGCTGGACGAGCCCGAGCACCGGCACGGTTTCTTTCTCCGGATCATTTGGTCATCCCTCCACCAACGGCACCGGTGTGATCGGTTTCCTGGTTTCGAACACCAACGAATTGCACGGCCAATGGACGATCAAAACCAAGACCGTCAAAACGGAACTCAAGAATCTCAAGATCAAGGCCGGTGACACACTCGACTTCATCGTCGATGGTAACGGCAGCATTACCTCCGACTCCTTCACATGGACCGGTGCAATCACGCTCAAGTCCGACAACGGCACGGTCTCCACTTGGGATGTCGAAAAGGGCTTCTACGGCAAGGGCGATTACAAGGTCGTTCCCGCCCAGGAACTTCCCAAGCGCATCACCCGCGCCTGGGAACTCGCCTATGGCCGTCCGCCCAGCGCCGGTGAACTCGACTCCGCGCTCGAATTTGTCAGGCGCCAACTCGAACACCTCGCCGGCCATCCCGTCGAGAAACATGAGCCCCTGAAGTTGGCGATGTCCAACCTCTGCCAATCGCTGTTAAACTCCAACGAATTTCTGTATGTGGACTGACGAACCAACCAATCGCCGGGAGTTCCTTCGCCGCAATGCGATGGGCATCGGCAACATGGCGCTCGCCACCATGCTGGCGCGCCAGAACCTGCTCGCCACACCGACCTCCAAGCCGGTTGTAGCGCAATCCTTCGACGCCCGAGCCCGCACGACCTTGGGCGAACCCAAGGCCAAGGCGATGATCAGTCTGTTCATGCACGGCGGCCCCTCGCACATGGATCTCACCGATCCCAAGCCGGAACTCAGCAAGCGTCATGGGCAGCAGTACCCCGGCGAGATCCAATACAGCTTCGCCAATCGCGCCAGCAAGAAACTCAAGGGCTGCCAATGGGAGTTCCAAAAGCACGGACAATGCGGCACGGAGATTTCGGAATTGCTTCCGCACACAGCCGGCATCGTCGATGACATCTGCCTTGTCCGCTCGATGTATACCGGCGGAAACGGACACGAAATCTCCATCCGTTTCTGGCACGGTGGTATCCGAGGCGTGGTGGGTCGCCCCACGATGGGTGCCTGGCTCACTTACGGACTCGGCTCCGAGGCCGACAATCTCCCTGCCTACATGGTTCTCAAGGATCCTGGTGGCAATCCCACCGATGGCGCGAGCAACTGGTCCAACGGCTGGCTTCCCCCGCTTTTCCGGGGCACGGTTCTTCGCGCCAAGGAACCGCGTATCCACAACCTCACGCCACCCGATTATCTGCGTGGTGAACTGCAGCGTCAGAACCTCGACTTCCTTCGTTCGTTGAACGAGCGCCATCTGGCTGCCAATCCGGGCGAACGAGATCTCGAAGCCCGCATCGAATCCTACGAGCTTGCCGCCCGCATGCAGGTCGCTGCAACTGAGGCACTGGACATTTCCGGCGAAAGCGAGGCGACGAAGAAACTCTACGGCATCAATGACAAGGTCACCGAAGAATATGGCAAGCGTTGCCTCATAGCCCGTCGCCTCGTCGAACGTGGAGTACGCTTTGTGCAACTGTTTCTCGCCGGCCAGCCGTGGGACAACCACAAGCAAATTGCCAAGTACCTCCCGCAGGTCTGCGCTCGCACGGACAAACCCTGCGCTGCCCTTGTCCGCGATTTGAAAGCCCGTGGATTGCTCGACTCAACCATCGTCCATTGGGGCGGTGAGATCGGCCGCCTGCCCGTCACCGAGAACAACGGTGGCAATGGTTCCAACGATGGCCGCGATCACAACGGACAAGGCTTCAGTTGCTGGGTTGCCGGTGGTGGATTCAAGGGTGGAATGACTTATGGCGAGACGGACGAGTTCGGTCATCGGGCGGTGAAAGACATTGTCACGCCCAACGACTACCAGGCCACCGTCCTCCACCAGTTCGGCCTCGATCACAAGCAACTGACTTTCCAATACAACGGCCAGGAAAAAACACTCACCAATGAGCACACGTGCCGTGTCGTGAAGGAGCTCCTGGCGTAGTTCTTCAACCGAACCACTTGGCCAAGACTGTTTGCCAAGAATCGCAGTTTGTTTCCTCTTATCGCGAACTAGGGATTCGTCACGGTGGCAGTCAATAGTCTGTTGGAGCAATCTCCCTCTTCCAACCCTCTCCCGGCGGCATGTCCATTACCCACAATTTTGACAAGTGATTGGCGGCGCGTCGAAGAGCAAGGTTTCCTGACTCACCAGAGCGATCTGGTCGCGAAGGGAACTCATCTTCACCTCGCGGATACCGCGTCCGTCGATCTTGATGATGCCCTCGTTCACATCGCAGAAGCGGAAGAGCAAATTGATCAATGTGCTTTTCCCCGAACCACTCTCCTCGGCGATGCCGACCGAGTGCCCCCTTGGAACCTCCAGGTTGAAACCGCGTAATACCGGATCCTTGCCATAAGCGAAGGTCACGTTATTGAACGCAATCTTGTCGATGAACTCCGGCATCTCGGTCGCATTGTCTGCTTCCTTAACAGTGGCTTCTTCCGCAAAGGCGGAGCGGACGCGGAGTGGACGGGCGAACGATTTCTTAATCCTCGTCCTAATCGTTGTCTTGGTCTTCGAAGTCAGGACAAAGATCAAGACAAGGACGAAGAGCTCCAACTCGCTGGATTTAAGCTCGCTTCAACCGCGCATCGAATCTTCACTTGAACCGACCCGCGAATGACGCGCCTATGAAGTGCCCCTGCAACGTCTGTTCACAGCCGATCGAATTTCCCGAGAACATGCTGGGTGATGCGGTTCAATGCCCGCATTGCTCGGCGAACACGCAATTGTTCGATCCCGCCCCCCAGGAAGCCGCGCCCCAGAAGCCTATCCAATTCCTTGACGCTGCGACCGAAGGTGGCGGGCATTCGGTGGCACCGGTGGCCGAACGGATCATTCAGAATGTGGAAACCGTCGTTGTAGGAAAACGCCACCAGATCATGCTGACACTGGTCGCGCTTTTTTCCGAGGGACATGCCTTGCTCGAAGACGTGCCTGGAGTGGCCAAGACGATGCTCGCGCGTTCGCTTTCCCAATCAGTGGGTGGAACCTTCAAGCGGGTTCAATGTACGCCTGACCTACTGCCAACGGATATCAGTGGAGCATCGATCTTCAATCCGAAGACAACCGAGTTCGAGTTTCGCAAGGGGCCCTTGTTCGCACAGTTCGTATTGGCGGACGAAATTAACCGTGCGACTCCCCGCGCCCAGGCGGCTTTGCTGGAAGCCATGGCCGAGAGTCAGGTCAGCGTCGATGGCGTGGTGCACAAGCTCGACCGCCCGTTTTACATCATCGCCACCCAGAACCCCGTGGATCACGAGGGGACCTTTCCGCTACCGGAAGCACAACTCGATCGTTTCCTCGTGCGCCTGAGTCTCGGCTATCCGACGCCGGAGGAGGAAAGCGCGATGATCGAAAAACTGCAGCTTGGTCATCCCGTGGAAACGCTGCAGCCGGTGGTTGCTGTGGAAGACATCGTGCGTTGCCAGGAAGAAGTGAGACAGGTCCGCGTGCATGAGCGAGTGCGCGATTACGTGGTGCAGATCATCACCGGTACGCGCGAACATGAGGCGATTATTCTCGGCGGCAGCCCGCGCGCAACGCTGGCCCTGACACGCGCCGCCCAGGCCTACGCGGCCATCAATGGCGCGGCTTATGTCATGCCGGATGACGTGAAAGCCATCGCTCCCGCAGTTCTTCCGCATCGCCTCATCGTGCGTCCGGAAAGCCGTCTGCGAAAGGTCACCCCGGAAGATGTCACCTCGGAAATCATTCGCGGAACCAAAGTCCCCGTCATGCCGGATCGTTTGTGAGTGAGATCGCGCCATGAAGTGGATTCTCGGTGCATTGCTGCTCCTGTTCGCAGGATTCGTGTTCGAACTCGGGCCATTGGTGTATGCCATGTACGTGTTGATCGGCGTGCTCCTCGTTAGCCGTTTCCTGACCTTCATCTGGATCGAGAGCATGTCAGTCAAACGCGACTGCAATCGCTTTTCCTGTCAGATCGGCGAAACCGTTGCCGTTGCCGCAAGCGTTCGAAACATGGGGCTTCTTCCCGTTCCATGGATACTGGTGGAAGACGCCTTGCCGCAAGACGCGATTCTCGATCATTCCGTCAAACCCAAGGGACCGCGCGTCAGTGTCGCCCAGTTGTTTCCGCTCGCGGGAAAGAACCTGCTCTACCAACTGACCTTTCAACGTCGCGGCTATTACCAGGTCGGTCCGATGCTGCTTGAATCCGGTGATCTCTTCGGCCTGCATCGGCGCTTCAAGGTGGGTGGTCAACCGAACTTTATCCTGGTCTATCCCAAGGTCGTGCCCCTGGACGGATATGACATCGCTTCGCGCCGGCCCATCGGTGAAGTGAAGATGATGCATCGGCTTTTTGAAGATCCAACGCGCATTTCCGGCGTGCGTGCCTACGAGGCGGGCGATCCGCTCAACCGCGTTCACTGGCGGGCAACGGCGCGAACGGGTCAACTTCACAGCAAGACGTACGACCCGAGTTGCATCGCCGGAATGACACTTCTCTTGGACTTTCACGAATACAGCCATCGCGGTGGATCCTTCGCACCGATGCTCACGGAATTGTGCATCACCACGGCCGCTTCGCTGGCGAATACCGTCTACCAGATGAATCAGCAGGTTGGTCTGATTTCCAACGGTCGGGATGCGGTCGAGCGGGTCAAGGAGGAGGGATGGAAAGAGGAATTCCGGACGCGAAGCATGGCAAAGAAGCTCCTTGATCTGCGTGGCAAAAGTGACCGCCTTCGTCCTGTGCTCGTGAAGACCGCCCGCGGTGCGGATCAGTTGATGCGCATTCTCGAAACGCTCGCCCGGGTTGAACTCACCACCGGTCTTTCCTTTGCGCAACTCGTTGAGGAATCCCGCCCTTACCTGCCTAGAGACTCAACGATTGTGGCCGTGCTTCGGCATGTGTCCGAAGAAACGGCCCTGGCACTCGGCAGCCTGAAGCGCAGCGGCTACGCAGTCACGGCCGTGGTGATTGTCCCCGAGCGAATACCCGATTGGGTTGTGCCTCCGGACTGGGCCAATTTCCTGCTCGCTCAAGGAATTGGTTTTCGCCCGATCCACGATGAAGAGTCATTGACCCAACTGTGCGGTCAGCAGATGTTGACTGCGTAGAAATCGCACATGACGATGAAAACGAACAACCGAGTTGTGATGCGGTCTCCTGACCGCTTCACCCAGCCGGCCGAAGGTCTCCAAAACTTGTCGCAGGAGACCTTCGGTCGATTGGGTGACCGGGTCAGGAGACCTGATCCCAGCGTTTAATGAGAAACATGCCCCGAAAACCGCAAAAGACCCTTTTCGATTACCTGGGCATTCTGATCAGCCCCGTCCTGATCATGATGTTGGTCGGGAGCATCGTGTTCTTTGTGTTGGAATATTCGTTCAACGACTTCCGCTACGAAGGAAAACTCAAGTGGGTGATGTTCTGGTTTGTCTGTGCCTCGGTCCTGATCGGCCGAATCGCCATCGAGCGCGGAACGGGCATGGCCGGCTTTTATGCGCTGGGACTTGCCACCGCAGTCGGTCTTTGGACGAACAAGTTCCTCGGCTTTGTCCCCCTCATCTGGTTCCTGCTCGCCTTCGTCTGGTGGTGCAGTCACATGCTCACCAAGGACTGCACGCTGATTGACGACACCGAAGACGCGTCAGGTGAAGGATTGATTGAGGCTTCCGGACTCAGTAAATCGAAGGAGGAGGAAAAGGAAGCCGTGGTCGCCACGGGCCGGGATGGGCTGCCCAAACGTCCGCCAAAGCGGAAATCCCTCCTGCGACGCATGCTTCCCGATTTCTCCAAGAACAAAGGCAAACCGCATGCGCCCGGAAAATGGATCGTCTGGTTCTCACTGCTCGCTCTGCCCGCCTTTGGCATTGTGCATGCGCTCATGGACAAATCGGAAGCCGCTGTTGAACAATCCTATGGCTTCCAACTCCTGATGCTCTACGTCATCGCTGCGCTTTGCCTGTTGATGATCACCAGCTTTCTCGGTCTGCGCCGCTATCTCCGCCAGCGCTATCTCAAGATGCCAATGACCGTCACCGGTCAGTGGCTGCTCATGGGCGGAGGTGTCGCGCTTACCATTCTTCTGCTGGCCCTTTTGTTGCCGCGGCCTAATGCGAGTTACGACATGACCGCCTTGATCGACGAGGTCAGTGCGCAGGTTCAAAAGGCTTCCGATCGTGCCTTCAGCGACAAGGACGGCTTGGACGATGAGAGCAAAAAGAATTTCAAGCAGTCCAAGGAGAAGGTCGACAGCGATCGCGGCAAGCAGGAAAACTCGGGTGGAGGTGACAAGCAGGGCAAGTCCGGCACTTCCGGTGATGATGCCAAGCCCGGTGAAAAGGACGGACAAGGTGAGGCTCCGTCCAAGGAACAATCCAAGGACAAGAAGGGCGACGACAACGACGCAATCAACCGCAACCCCGGCAAGGCGGAAGATCAGAAGAAGTCCGAGCGCGGTGGAAACGAGCGCGAACCATCCGAACGCAAAGGCAAGGAAGAGGGCGCCAAGACTGAGAAGAAGCTATCCGAGGAAGGCAAGTTTGAAGACCTCAGGGAATCGAAAGCCATGCAGTCACCCGAATGGATCGGTCCGGCCGTCAAGGTGGCCATCTATTGTTTCTTTGGTGGAGTCGCGCTGTTCTTCCTGATTCGACATCGCAAGGCGATCATGGAGGGACTTCGGAAATTCTTGGAGGACCTCATGCAACTCTTTGGCAAGCGACCGGCCAAGAAGAAAACCACCCAAGCCGCTGCGGAAGCGCAGGAACCGAAGAAGCCCGAAAAGCCGTTTTGCAAATTCCCAAACCCCTTCCTCAACGGCGCCGTGCATCGCGAATCGCCCGAGGAAATAATCAACTATTCCTATCGCGCCATGGAAGCCTGGGCCTACGAACACGACCTGCCCCGCACCATGGATCAAACTCCGGTCGAGTTCGGCGAGAACCTTTCAGAGAATGCGCCGGAGATTGCCGAAACCGCTCCCCAGCTCTCGCAGATCTATTCCGAGATTGCCTACACGAATGAACCCGCCCCGGATGATTCATTGGATGTCGCGAAGCAACTCTGGGCGCAACTCAGATAGCCTACCTGCAAGGAATCGCGCTCCGGCATCGGGAATCCGCCCTTCATCATCAAGGATCACGTGAAGTCCTGCAAAGGCGCATGGCTGGAGACCTGTTTTGTTCCCGCCGAAGCGGGTGAGGCTGAGTTCCAGGAGGTTTGTCACGGCTTGGTCGAGCGCCGGGGCGAACGATTCACCGGCGGGATCGTGATTCGTCCGTTGATTCCGCTCGTATTCAAGACCGCCCACTCTTCGGGCGCGCCGCTCTTTGAGGAATACCGGCCGGTGTTCTGACATGGTGAACTCGTCGTCGCAGGCCCTATAATCCGCTTGAGGAAATGGGCGAATCGATCCTGTCCGAAGAACAGCTCGCGCCATTCAAATCACTCGGCAGGAGAATCTCCTCGCCATACTTCGCAGCCGATCTGGGCCGGCGAACTCGTGCTCATCGAGATCAACGACGGTGGCACATCCGGCATTCCGCCCTTCATGGACCCGCGGGAATGCTACGCTGCTCTCTTGGACACCGAGTGAAGGGATGGGGCGTCCGTCTGAATCAGTGTGGGGTGGTGTCTGAAACAGTGCGAAGTGTCGGCCGAGAAATCACATCAGGTTTGAGATATTATCTAGTCGGTTTGAGACACCTGTAGGAATCCGGTCGCCAATCGTTCCTAAGATTGGGCGGGTCGCGATAAAAAACTGAACGGGGACTTGAATAACTTGGCCGGATCGGTTTGGTGGGGAGGTCGACCTCTAATCGAGATTGTGATGGACCAGCCGGGGATTACTTAACCCCACTCCCCAGGCTGTTCATTCCTATGCGAGTGGGCAGTTATTCAACCACACGCTCCTTGGATATGCTCACGAGCTTCTTTTCCAAATTTGCCGGATGGCAAATTTGAATCGGATTTCGCAGGAGGCTGATACGTTCCAAGCCGACGCTCGGTTTGTGCCGTAAAGCAGTTCGCAGGCTGCCGTTACCCACGTTGCAAATTTGGTCCGATACCAGACCCTTTGGGCTGGCTCACAACGCTTCGAGGAGTAACGAATGCTCAGCCTTGCCCGTGGCGGCGTTCCTGGAACTTGTATTTCTACCGCCGGGCGGTGGCGAACAACATGATTACTACCAACCCGCACGCCTACTACAAGGTGCCGCCCCGAAGATCTGAGCGAATTTGCCAAGCTACCATTGGGAGTGCGGGAAGAGGTCGCGGGCAAACTCGCCGCTTTCGAGTTCATCGCCCAAACCAAGAGCATCCGGGCAGGTGCCCGCTCGGTGGAGGCAATGCATCCCGGACAGCCGGGATGGTTGGCCAACCGATTGCAGACCCAGTTCACATTGTATCGCGATACCCACGACTGGCGATGTGTGCTGCACAAGACGAAGGCGGGTTCCGCGTATTGCGGGAAAGATGCGGGCGTGCGGTTACCGCGTGAGTTCCTCGAGCATTGGAAGGCGTTGTGCAAACGCAACCAGCGCAAGTGCAAGCCGGCCTACCGCCGAGCCGACCGTCGGAGTTCACCACGACAACGGCGCCGGCCCGCGCGCGCGTCATGGCATCGAGGGCGTTTGCGACCGCGTCGTCGGGGCTGACAACGGCTAGCTTTTCACCCGTGCGCATGATGTCGGACACCGAGGTCAGCAGGCGTCGGCCCAAGGTGCCGGCCGGATGGAGCTTGGCGAAGTCCTCGGCCTGAACGCCGCGCGCCTTGAGCAGCACCATGGCGAGGGTGGAATCGTCCCGGCGGTCAGCGCAATGATCGAAGCTGAGCGTCGCTTGAGGTGGGGCAGCAATTCGAGCAGCTCATTGGTTTCACCGCTGTAGCTGAGGGCGATCACCACGTCGCCATCCATGACGATACTCAGGTCCCCGTGCAGGGCGTTCTGACAGTTCAGCACCACGCTCGGCGCACCGGTGCTGTTGAAAGTTGCAACAATCTTGTTGGCGATGTTTTCTGATTTTCCGACGCCCATCACCAGGATTTTTCCATGCTTCTCCAAGGTCCGGCGCAACAGCCGGACTGGATCGGAAAACCGTTCGTCGATTTGGTCGGACATGTGCCGCAATTCACCGATCTCGAGAACGGCCTTGGCGGCGGCTATGAAGTCCTGCTCGGTTTCGCCCGGCACGACCGGATTAAACCGGATTCGACCGTGGCCCTCCAGTCAATACGCCGGACGGGCGCTGATTTCGCTTTTTGTTTGTCGATGGAATCGGCGAGCCATTACCGTCGGTGGCGCATGAGTGGCCGAACTCTTACAATCGCCCACACCGAATCATCCCTCGCTTGGGGTGGGCAGGAGATTCGTATCATGGCCGAAATGACCGGACTGCGTGAACGCGGTCATCGCATGCTCCTGGCCGCACCGACTGAAAGCCTGATATTGCAGCGCGCCGTGGAGGCAGGCTTTGAAGTGCTGGCATTGCAGAATTCGAAATGGTCCCTGCCGGGCAATGCCTTCCGCCTGGCGGACTGGCTCGGTCGGCATCAGGTTGACGTGGTAAATCCGCACAGCTCCCGCGATGGCTGGGCTGCTGGTATCGGCGGCCGATTGGCGGGAGTGCCGTTGATCATCCGTTCGCGGCACTTCGATGTTCCGTTTGGGGCCAGGCTATTCAGTCGGGCGGTATACACGAGGCTGGCCGATCACCTGATCACCACCAGTCCAGTGGTGAGTGCCAATTTCCGGCGCGCGTATGCGCTGGGTGGGGATCGGGTGTCCACCATTCCGACCGGGGTCGACCTGTCGGCCTTCCAGCCGGATGGACCGAAGGCCGACTTCGCGGCGCCGCGCGGCCAGGGCCGGTGGCCGCTGGTGGGTATGGTGGCGGTGTTGCGACGGGCCAAAGGACACGTTCACATGGTCAAGGCCGCCCGTATCTTGCACGACCAAGGCATGCCTATCCGGCTTCTCTTTGTTGGTGATGGTCCATCCAAGGCACCCATCGTGGATGAGATCAGCCGCTGCCAATTGGAGAAGGCCGTGACCTTTGCCGGACATCGAGATGACATACCTGCTGTTCTGCGCAGTCTCGATTGCGCGGCGTTTCCTTCACTGCGCGAATGTATTCCCCAAGGCGCCATGCAGGCCATGGCGTGCGGGGTCCCCGTGCTTGGCAGCGATACGGGCGGCATCCCCAGCGTCATCCGCGATGGTCGGACCGGTCGAATCTTTCCGGCGGGCGATTCTGAAGCATTGGCCGACTCACTGGCATCCGTGTTCAAACAGCGCCAGCGTACGGAAAAGCTGCGGCAGCAGGCACTCCGGTATGTCCGGGAACAACACGGTCTGCCTGGCATGTTGGACCGCCTGGAGTCGTTGTATGCCCGGCTTCTGTCTGATTGCAACGGTGCGGGGCTTTGTGAGACTGTCCCTGCCGCATGAGTCTGGCCGGAGAATTACGCAAGGTTGCCGATCGTCTGAGCACGCCCGGCGCCAAGGAAGCCCACCGGCTGCGGGTGCCGCTTGACCTCTTTCGGCTTTACCAGCGTCTGCAGGAACTGACCCCCGTCAAGACCGTCCTCGATGTGGGCGCCAACACCGGAGAGTTTGCGGCGTGGACCGGCCGTTGCCTGCCGGAATCACAGGTGCACATGTTTGAGCCGTTGAAGGTCTGTCACAATCGTCTCCAAACGCTCGCCGACGCCAATTCCCGAATGACGATGCATCCGTATGCATTGGGGGATGAACCGGGCAAACAGCAGATATTTGAGAACGATTATTCGCCCTCGAGCAGTCTGTTGCCCATGAAGGACCGCCACCGGGAGCTCTGGCCGAAGACAGCCGGGGACAAGCAGGTGGAGACCGACGTCAAGACGCTCGATGATGTAGAAGCCGAACAGGATTTCGCGGGACCGGCGTTCCTGAAGCTCGACGTCCAAGGATTCGAGCTCCATGTGCTGCGGGGAGCGAAGAAGTGTCTTGGTGGCAAAGTCGCGGCGGTGATGTGTGAAACTCTTTTCGAAGTTCTCTATGACGGGCAGGTGGAGTTTCCCCAGATGCTCGAATTCATGGCGGAGCAGGGGTTCCGTTTCCTTGAATTTGCCGATGAGCGGCGGATGGGAGACTGGGGGCGCATGGTCTATGCGGACGCACTCTTCGTCCGGCAGGATCTGCGCTATCCCTGACGAAGAAAGTTCAACCACTGTACGGCCGTCCGGCGGGTCGTATAATGCTCCTTCACGACTTCATGTCCGGCCTTGGCCAGATTGGCCAGCGTTTCCGGTGAGTTCCATAGCTGCTTGATGGTGGACGCCCACTGCGTTGTGTTTGCCGCCAGTGGTCCGTCAAAGTGTTCCATGAACTTCTTCACGTCGGGCACCCGTCCATCACCGATCGCCGGGACGCCCATTCCGAACAGGCGTCGAACACGGGAGGCTGGCTTGAGCCAGGAATTCTTGAGACTCGGCCGGGCCGGAACGAGCCCCAGCCGGGCTGTGGCTGCGACTCGCTGCAGGGATTCAACCGCCCACGGAATGTAGTCCACCTTCAACCGCCCCCACTGTTCCGATCGTTCCGGGCCGGTGCCGCTGACAATTCTTAATGCCGCATCAGAGCCGAAATCCATCTTGCTGAGAACCGGTTGCAGATCCCTCAGCGCACCCAGGCTGTAGGCGCCTCCGTGCCAGACAAGGTGTCGCCGCGGCGTGAAGTCGATGTCTTTCAAAAGATCCACGCCGGCATCGACGAGTTCCGGCGGCTCTGATTCGCCGATGTAAAAAGTGTTCGGATTGCGCAAGGCGACCAATTGCGCAAACGGGTGGGAGGAAGTGGCAACCAACGCGTCGTAGCTCGACAGGTGCGGCCAATATGCATCCGCCTGGTCGCAGATCAACATCACCACCCGGCCGGAGCGGGTTCGCTGATCGGCGTCTGGCACTGCTTTGAAACAGATCAGATCGTCGAGCTTGCCATCCGGGACCGTAGCGCCGGCCGACACTTCCCAGTCCAGCCCCAGATCGTTGACCTTGGAAATGATTCCCGGCAGTACGTCATGGACAATGACCCGGGCTCCGGCGGTTGCTGAGGGTGTCCAAAAGAAAACCCGACGTCCTTTCGATCCATAGGCGTCGGGGGATTCCAACCGGCCCGACAATTCCGTGAATCTGCCGTTTCGAACGCCGGCACGAGAAAGATACAACGAAAGATAAAATCGAAGTTTGGTGGTCAGCTTGCTCATGACGTCAATCGCCGGCTCTGGGCGGTTCAAGCCGGCTCCAACTTGATCAACCCGATGCCGATGGCGCGGCGCTCGTCGGTGTCCTCGATGAATTCGTGGTGCTCATATTTCTCCTTCAGCTCGTTCCAGAAGCGGTGCACCTCGATGTCCGGCTGTTTGGGGCGATGCACGATGTCGTGGAAGCCGATGAAACCGCCCGGTTTCACAAACGCTGAGTAGAAGTCAAAGTCCTGCTTCACCCCGTCGTAGGAGTGGTCGCCGTCGATGAAAAGAAAGTCCAGTTTGTCTTCGCCGAAGCGGCGGGCGAAGTCATCACGAACCGCCTGATCGTGTGAACTGCCGCGGATGCATTCGAGCTTCTGACCGGGCTGGCAGAACGATTCGAAAAATGGAATGCTGCGTTCATTATAGCCGCCGCCGAATTCGCCGCCCGGCAGGTCTATGCTGAAGATCTTGGCGTCCGGTTCGGCGATGCGGCACCAGACAAAGAGCGAGCCACCGCGAAAGGTGCCGATTTCGCAGATGCGCATGAGCGGCTGTTGCTGCAGCGTCTTCACGAAGCCGAGCAGTTCCTTCATGTTCTGCCTCAGCTTGAGTGATTCGTAAAACCCCTTGCCACGCCATACGAAGGCCAATGCCAGCAGCATTTCGGTGTTGGGCAATTCCTGCGTCAGGTGCTTCAGGTCGGCCTTGGCTTCCTCAAGGTGCGAGCGCCAGAAGAAGCGTTTGCCCAGACTGCGCTGCCAGCGGCTGAGAAAGCGGAAGGGTTTGCCGTTTGATCTTCCCATTATCTGCCGGTCAGTGAAGCGCCTTTGACCACACTGGTTCAATTCTTTTCGGTTCTTGGTCACACAACGCTGCCGCGGCAACCTGCGCATCTGAACCAAGACATCAGCAGCCGGTTACTTTTGGCGATGGGCCGTGGCCATGGGGAGAAGCCGGGAAAGCACGGCCTTGGTCAGCAATCGATCTCCTTCGTGGTTCAAGTGACAATGACCGTGGAACATGGTTTCACCTGGGACACCATTGGGTTCGTGGTCGCGGATGATTTTCTCGATGTCGACCAATCCGACGCCGTTTGCGCGAGCACGCTGCTGCCCCCAGGTTGGTTTGAGGATCGTTTTCCTGGTGGCAGCGTCGAGGTCTTCGGCGCGCCCGGCGCCGGCAAATCCCACCTTTGCCGTGAACTTGTTCAACGCATAAATTGGGTCTCCACGGTTGATCATTAGTTTCCGACGCAGCTGGTCCGCCAACAGATGTGGTGGCCCACCCGTCTGCTCGATCGACTGTTGGGTTGGCGGGTGATGAAGAACTATTACAAGCTGAGAACCGATCGTTGGTGTGATCAGTGCTGGGGCGCGGCTGAAGCACCGGCCTCGAACACATCCCGGAAGAGGACATTCCCCGGGTGCTGGCCGAGTGATTTGGCTTTGCCCGAAAGTTCCTTTACATGAACATCGCCTCGTATCCGGCCCACAAAACCCTGCCCAACGGCTGGAACGCCCATGTCACCATCAAGCCCCCCCCGGATGGTGGCGGGAACGTATCGAGACCGCTGCCCGTGACTGGTCCGGAAGCGCTTAGCGGTTCAATGTGTTGGAGAAGCGCAAGGGCATCACGCGTGGATTGGTTCGCCTGCTTACCGGATGCCGGATGAAGCTGACGCGGATCGAGAAGCAGGCGTAGGGAGCATTACTTGAACTCGTCCGCTGCGGTCGAGGGCTGGTCGAATCGGAGCGAAGTCCGGGCCCCTCGAAGCCCGGCGCTCCGATTCAGCCGTATTCGGACGGATCAGGTGATGCCCTGCCGGCGGGCCATTTCGGCGAATTCGCCGCCCCGCTTGATCAGCTCGTGGTAGCCTCCTTCTTCAACAATTCGTCCGGCCCGCAGGATGATGATGCGGTCCATCTCTGACAAGGTCGCGAGGCGGTGGGCGATGCAGATCACCGTCCGGTTTTCCTCCAGCCGTTCCAGGCCTTTCTGCACCTCCTCCTCGGCCTTGGAATCGAGGGCGGCGGTGGCTTCGTCGAGCAACAGTATCGGTGCGTTTTTGACGAATGCCCGGGCGATTGCCAGGCGTTGGCGCTGTCCGCCTGACAAGGTGACACCCCGTTCGCCCACCTTGGTTTCGTAGCCTTGAGGCAGCTGCGTGATGAACTCATGCGCGAAGGCGTCCTTGGCGGCCGCTTCGATTTCTTCCCGGGTGGCGTCCGGTCTTCCGCAGGCGATGTTGTCGGCGATGGACATGTCGAACACCATCACTTCCTGGCTGACCAAGGCCATCTGATCGCGCAGGTCCCGCATGCGGACAGAGCGGAAATCCTGCCCGTCGATCTGGATGGCCCCGTCCGTGGGATCGTAGAAGCGAAGGAACAGATTGATCAGCGTACTCTTGCCCGAACCACTGGCACCGGCGATGCCGAGCTTGTGACCGTGCGGGATCGATAGCGCCACGTTCTTCAACACGACCTCGTCCCCGTAGGAAAATGAGAGGTTGAGCAACTCGATGGACTTGGAAAAGCGCGCCATTTCCCCGGGGTGCTCCGATTCTTTGACCGATGGTTTTTCGGCAACGAGCGAGAACAGTCGTTCGACCCCGACACTGGTCTGCTGGATGAATACATGCACCCGCCCAAGCTTTTTGATCGGTGTGAACAGGATCGCCACACTTGCCACCAAGGCGACCAGATCTTCCATGTCGATGCCGAACTTGAAGACAACCACGATCAACAGGGCCAGTCCGACCATGGAAATCGTTTCGATACAGGGATTGACCAGTTCCCGGGCTTGGGCGGCCTTCATGTTGTGGTGGCGGATGGATCCGGAGTGGTGCTGGAACCGGGCCTTTTGCTGGTCTTCAAGATTGAAGGCCTTGACCACGCGAATGCCCGACGCCGCCTCCACGAGCAGGCTGGTCTGATCGATGGTCGCCTTGACGTTGCCCACCGTGGCCTTCTTGACCTTGCGCCCGAAGACGATCAAAGGCAGCACGATCAGCGGGAGGAATATCAACACGAACATGCTCAGTTTCCAGCTGATGATGACCATCCCGGTGAAGACCCAGATGATGGTCGCCGGTTCCTTGATCAGGTCGGAAAAAACGAGACTCAGCATGCGCTGAAGCATGGCGGTGTCGCCGCTTACCCGGGTGATCAGGTCACCCATCTTGGCGCGATTGAAGAAGTCCATCGACAGGCTGTTGAACTTGTCGATCACCTGCATCCGGAGATCGTGCACCACCTGTTCGCTCACCCAGATCAGGCAGTAGCTGCTGAAATATCCGGTAAATCCCCGCGCCGCCATGAGCAACGGCAGGGTCAGCAAAATTCCGACGACCTGTTTGGTCACTAAGGGGTGCCCGGCCTTGGGCAGCCATTCGTCGAAGATTTCGTCGGTCTTTGCCTCCACCGTGGCCTTCAGTTTTTCGATGCGGCCGAGGTTCTTCTCCGCGTCCTCGACCTGCTGTACCGGTTGGGATGGATCGATCCTGCCGGTCAGGGTCTTGACGACCCATACGAAGCCGAGATTGGTGGCACCAAAGATCAGGCCCAGCACCACGCCGATGGCGAAGCGCCCCCAATATTTGCGGAGATAAGGCCACCCGAATTTCCAGATCTTCAGTAGGTTCTGCATCCGTCGGCGAATAGTCGTTCCCAATGGCTGTGCAGTTAAAGAAAATTCGCAGGCACGCGGTGGTGTTGATTCTCCTTGCGATGAGTGAGCCTGCGTGAATGCTTGCCCACCCCGGTCATGGCTGACAACGGAGACAAATCGAAAGACAACCACGGCAATCGTGCTGCCGTGATCGCCGTGCTCGTGATTCTGCTGTTGGTGGTGATCCAGACGATTCAACGGCAACAGACCGCCGGATCGGGTGGCCCTGGAATGTCCGGCGATGGTCCGCCCGAAATGCCGCCTGCGGTAGTCATCGTTGCTCCCGTAAAATCGGAGACCATGCAGGAATTCGCTGTCGTCACCGGCACCTTGCGGGCCGTGTTCAAGGCCGATGTAGTGGCCAAGGAAGCCGGCGCGGTGGAAAAAATCCGGATCGATGAAATCGTCGTCGTGGACGCCGAAAACCGGCCCGTCGGACTGATCGACGTGCAGGATCTGTCCCGCGAACGCATCTATTGATTCAACTTCTTGTGGCACTGCGCCCGCCAAATCGCTAGCCTCACCCGATGGATTGGAGCGACAAGGTCGTTTTGGTCACCGGTGGCACGGGTTCATTCGGGCACAAGTTCACGGAGAAGATGCTCCGCGAGCACAAGCCGAAAAAGCTGATCATCTTCAGCCGCGACGAACTCAAGCAGTACGAAATGCAGCAACGCTTCGCCGATTTGGACAGCGGCGTGCTGCGTTTCTTCATCGGTGACGTGCGTGACCCCGAGCGGTTGATGACCGCGATGCGGGGCGTGGATTACGTGGTGCATGCGGCCGCGCTCAAACAGGTTCCGGCCGCCGAATACAACCCGATCGAGTGCATCAAGACCAACGTCCACGGCGCCGAAAACGTCATCAACGCCGCCATTGCCAACGAGGTGAAGCGCGTCATCGCCCTGTCCACCGACAAGGCCGCCAGCCCGATTAACCTGTACGGGGCCACCAAGCTCTGTTCCGACAAACTTTTTGTGGCAGCCAACAACATCGCCGGCGGCCACGAGACCCGCTTCGCGGTTGTCAGGTACGGCAATGTCGTGGGGTCACGCGGCTCAGTCGTTCCTTTTTTCAAGAAACTCATCGCTGAAGACGCTCCAGAGCTTCCCATTACTGACATTCGCATGACGCGTTTCTGGATCACGCTGGATGCCGGTGTCGAATTTGTGTTCCGGAACTTTGAGCGGATGCACGGGGGGGAACTGTTTGTGCCGAAGATTCCCTCCATCCGCATCACGGATCTGGCCGAGGCAATGGCACCGGGCAGACCGACCAAGGTCATCGGCATCCGCCCCGGCGAGAAACTGCACGAGATCATGTGCCCTGGCGACGATTCACATCTCACCTTGGAATTCGATGATCACTATGTGATCAAGCCGACGATCAGTTTCGTTGCTCCGGTCGATTACACGCTCAACGGACTGGGCGAGAAAGGGCGGCCCGTGCCCGGTGAGTTTGAGTATCACTCCGGTTCCAATCCCCATTTTCTGACCGTCGAACAACTGCGCCAACCGCAAGCCTGATGCCCGCCGCCAATCAGTCCGGCTCCCCGACGCGCTGGCGTTCAGTGGCAGGGCCCGTGCTCCCGTATGGCCGCCAGACCATCACGGACGAAGACGTGGCCGCCGTGACAGCAGTGCTGCGGTCGGATTGGTTGACGCAGGGGCCCGCCATCACGCGATTCGAAAGCAAGGTCGCCGACTGGTGTGGCGCGAAACATGCCGTGGCGGTTTCCAACGGAACAGCCGCTCTCCACGTGGCGATGCAGGCTATCGGCCTCAAACCGGGTGATCGGCTCTGGACGTCGCCCAACACGTTTGTCGCCTCCGCAAATTGCGCGCGTTATTGCGGTGCGGAAGTGGACTTCGTGGATATTGATCGTGGCACGGGCAACCTGAGTTTGGCGGCTCTCGCCAAGAAGCTGGAACAGGCCGACAGAGAGGGTACGCTTCCGAATGTGGTGATGCCGGTTCACTATTCGGGTCAGTCGTGCGACATGGCCGGAATCTCCGAGCTGGCAAAGCGATATGGTTTCAACACCGTCGAAGATGCGGCGCACGCGGTGGGGGCCGTCTACCGGGGAGAGGCGGTCGGCGCATGCGGCTTCAGCCAAATGGCGACCTTCAGTTTTCATCCCGTGAAGATCGTGACGACCGGCGAAGGCGGCATGGTGTTGACGAACAACGATGGGCTGAACGAGAAGCTGAGGTATTTCCGCACGCATGCGATCACTCGCGAAACCGGCCTGCTGGAAGTTGAATCAGACGGCCCCTGGTATTACGAGCAGATCGATCTCGGTTGGAATTATCGCATCACGGATCTACAGGCCGAGCTTGGCAGCTCGCAGATGGAGCGGCTTGACGCG
>CEUN01025571.1_pt1 | contig 18459 bp, 13 predicted proteins | sample 361501 | NCBI WGS metagenome assembly CEUN01 (sample SAMEA2622801, study PRJEB7988) | marine metagenome | biome: marine biome (ENVO:00000447); feature: marine epipelagic mixed layer (ENVO:xxxxxxxxx); material: "saline water (ENVO:00002010), including plankton (ENVO:xxxxxxxx)" | depth 120 m | reverse complement strand
GCCTGGCACAGTCGGCTGGCGACGAAGTCCATAATGAATGCCGCCTGGCAATTCTCAGGAAGCTGACCGTTATCTGCAAGCCATGTTAGCGTCAGCCCCATAAAGCCTGTACGCAAATAACAACCGTGTCGTTGATATTGTTCATTTCCTAACCGACCGACTAGAGCATCGACATATGTGCCACCGTCCGGGTGCGGATCGGCACCTCTTTGGTCTTGCCAGTTGATATAGGGTGAGACCGGCTTGAGATTCTCATCAACGAGTACGACGCCATGCTGTTGGCCGGTCATCCCAACCCCGACAACTTCTGACGCTCGATGACCGAGCAGTTCGGAAACTGCATTGAGACAGCGTATTGCCTGAATCCAAATGCGTTCCGCATCAAATTCACACCGCCCCGGGGCGAGCCCGTTAAATCGAGAATCATTGGCAGTTGTTTTTGCGCCGAGGCTCTCACCTGTGTCACCATCTATTGCAAGTGACGTAATGGTCGTTGTGCCGATATCTAACCCTAGAACAACCGTCATATAGAAGCCCTTCTTGTTTCAAGCCGACTTATTATTTGTCTAAATCTACAACGACTTTATCTTTACTTGGTTTAGGAGTTGATGAAACACCGAGTAAGGCGTCCATTTTTCCTTCATCAGGCTGACTAATTACGACATCGTATTTTCCGGATTCAAAGACATGCGGCTGGAACTTAGACCCTAATACTCGCAGCGTGTAGATAACTTCACCGCTATTGTGATTGCGGACTTGAATCACTGGGTTGTTAGTCCCTTTGACCTGAATCGGGGGAAGATAGCCAACGGCTTTCTTAGCAAAATTGTCTGATTGCTTAATAGTACGTGGCCAACCGGGATATTGTCTCGAATCTGATTTACTGGGATCCGCAAACCGCGGCCAACACTCCATCGTGATCGTTTGATCCTGTTTATTCATTCGTACGATGCCGTAGCCTGGCATATTGTTGTGAAGATCTTTGGGTTCTACTCCCATGTCTTTTCCGGGATTCGTCGCAGCAAAGACGGTTACCTTGTTCTTAAAGCCATCGAGATGATCCCCTTGCCACGTTGGCGCTGTTACTGGCCGGTTACTGCCAATAGACTTTGGCATCCACTTTCGTGGATAGAAGTTAGCAATGGAAGGTACGCAAAAAGACCAAATCGAGTCACGGTGATCATCGATCCCATGATGTACGATGGTTGCCAAGTGTTGATCACCGGCGAGATGAAAAGCAAATCCTTTACGAAGCGCTTCTATTGCACGATTGCGACCTGATTGTGGCCAGCCATTACTATCCAGATCCGCAATCAAATATTCCAGTCCGCCGCCATGATGTGTAGCCATCCCGGCAAATATGGTTTGCGAGAGGGCTATTTTCATATCAGCCTGTTTCCAGTCCTGCGACCAATGATCCAGGAAATCCAATTGCCGCTGACCAAGTAATTGCACGCCGTCAACATCTGCAAGCATCACATCAAAACCAGGATCGTTGATATGATCTGGTCGAGCTGTTCCAGTTGGTGGCAATCGACCGGCACATCCACTCTTGAACTTACGGTCTTCCAGTATGGCGAAGCTAACACGTCCGTACGTCATATCTGTGTAATAAACACCGATACCCTGCTCTACGGGTGTCGCATCGAATGGATCAGGCAAGTGGCTTGTCTGAGTGCGTTCCACCATACGAATAAATTCTGCCGGATGTACATAACCGCCGAAATGATCCCGATGGATAGGACGTCCGGCCTCACCCCATAGATTACCCTGATATACATCATGGTCATCAGGGATGGTGATACAGGGTATGTCTCTTGCAATATCTCGATATGCCCAGCACCATAAATACCACTTATATAGATAGTCATCTAAGAGATGTTCGCGATCTGCAAAAGTGGGACTTCGGCCTTCATAAATCTGGTCACCTGAGAAAAAGAGGACATCCGGGTCATGAATGGCTACATGTTTAGTGACATCTGCGTGTGGAAACCAGCTTCCAGTGCGCCAATCAAAAGGTGTCTGACCAATTCGGTGTGACATGTTGTGATTTCCAGTGAAACCGGCAATCACAAGCTCTTTCTTTCGTAGCGGTTCTTTGCGAATGATCCCCGACCAGGCATGGATCTTTCTCGTACCGTCCCAATCTTTAGCTACATATTCAACACGGAAGGGCACATCCTTACTGCTATCCCAATTTTCCACTCGTAGCTGAACCGTATTCCCCGGGCGAATTACAGCACCGGTTGAAACAAGGTTCCACTCATCGACCTTGTTTATAAACAGCCGGGCACTATCAGCATCTTCTACACTCACAGGTGCCAACTGGGCCGTCATCTTCAAAGTGTTTTCGTGCAACGTGTATTGAGTGGCAAGGATTGGCCCAAAGGATCGTTCCGGCATTTGTTTGAAACGCGTTCCGGATAGCTTTAGTGCATTGAACCAATACACGCCGCATTCGTCGTCACCCGAGATCTGGCCGGGGTGGGCAGCGATTGCAATATTTCCGATTAACCGTTGGCCATCGACTTCCATTTCGCGTGTTTGCAAAGGGACATCTGGATCACTTGTAAATAGCGAGAGTCTCAACTTATATTTTTCGTTTTCAATTGGTTCGCCGTACAAGACAAGCCGGCCAGACATGAGTTTTTCGATCGGTGCATCAACCGGGATTGCATTTTCATTTCCTTCAAGCACATAAAGCTCAGCAATTGTTGTGCTTGGCCGCTCTAGATGGGCATCCAGAGCAACAAGTTTAAGAAAGCGTGCGTGTGTGGAATCAAAACGGATGATCTGTAATTCATCATTGTCCGGTAGTGCCCCTTCTTTCAGGGGTTTTCCCCAATCCTCAGGATTGTTGCTGGCATATAACTGAAAACGTTTGATCCGTCCGGCTGTCTGCTCGATACGCGGTTGATATGCGATGCCGTTAAAGCCTTGCTCAGATTGCATGTCAATAACAACATAATGCGGATGTACGGGCTTCTTTTCTTTCCATTGAGTGTGCCAAATTGTAGCGTGGTTTCCGTCGAGGATATTTGACGCCGGTGACCCAGATTCCACGCTATCGACGTCAATAACTTTCCAACCGGTTCTATCGAGTGCTCCTGAAATGGAAACTGAAGCATTCAGACTGCCAGACTTTTCGAAATCATCAAAAAAGAGCGTTCCATTTGGCCGCACACCGGCAAGTAACCCGGCACCGGGCCCGCGAAATTGATGAATAATAGAAGCTGCACGATAGTCCATCCCACCGTTGCCGGCGCCAATTAAGAAGCCCGCAGCGCTATTGGGTGTTACAGTGCCATCTTCGTTTGTCAGGCCTAGTTGCACCTCCATGCGAAATGGCTCATGGCGATCAATCAGTGGATGTGTTAGGACATGCGCCGTGCGCAGCGAAAGTTTTGCTTGATCAGCAATGCATTCAAGGCGATCGTTGCGAACCTCCCAATCCTGGAGACGATTGGCCCAGAAGTCGCTACCAATCCAGCGGCCCTCCGAGATCCGATTCCAATGATATTCGACATCGGCAGCCCGAAGCGTGCCTGCAGTGTGAGACAGGCAGATGCATCCCAGTATTAATGCCGCGCTGGCTAACCGCACTCGAGCAATCAATTGAAAAGACTCCTGCGACTTAATCGCTGCATTTGTCCAGAATGATATCAATTTGAATCGAAGTTGGTTGATGATCTCTAGAATCGTCAATGCTAGGGCATCTCGGCAGCACTGTCAGCACTGTCAATACTGTCAACACTGTCAGCACTGTCAGCACTGTCAACACCTGTCTTAATCATGCCCATCAATTGTTCTCGAAGTGCGTCGCTAAGAGTCAGAGTCAAGGTAACAGAAGTTTCTTGTTTAGTGACTGCGATTACATTCAACAATTGTTGTGCAAACTTTAGTGCTTCAACTTCCTCAGCGGGTAGATTTGGATTGCTTGCCATTTGGGCAACCTGACCACCGAGGATAGCCTTTCCTAATCCAAGTGCACCAGTCAGAGACTGATTCACCTGCATCAGTGCAGCATCGTCAGCTGCTTCCATTTCGACCTGTACAATTTCGTCTTGATCGAGATTCACCTTTACCGTCGACGCAGTGACTTTGGACATTCCGGCAAATGGGTTCAATCCTCCCCCACCAGCTGGCGGTGTTTCAGGCTCTGCTGGTAATAGTGCACGAACAACAATGTCACTGCTCAAATCGATAGCACCAAAGGACTTTGCAAAGTCTGATTGTCCACCGCTACCCGCAAGAGCTGATTTAAGTGACTCTACCGGCCCGGCAAGGACAGACTTGGAAGATGGCAGATGCAGTGCAAATTCATCGTTGTCTCCGAGGAGATAGCACTTTTTACCGTTCACGTCGATCGTCTTTTCCGGCGGCAATGTGGACGTAATAAATTGCAAAGCGACGATATCCTGATCTGCTACACCGTAGATGATCATGTCCGTTGGAATCAATGCCGATGGATCGAATGCAGGTCCGCCCCCCAGTTCAGGCGGGCCGAAGCCAGGCTGGTAATAGACAGGTTGAACATTCAAATTATTTGCAGATCGGATATTGCCGCCGAATGGTCCAGGGCCAGCACCTGGTACAAGGCCAGCAGGTGCGTCCAACTTGGCGAATCCGTACAAGCGTTGAACACTGCTGACATCAAATCCGAGCTGGGCCTTTAGTGCATCGATGGGATTCGGCTCACCTTCGGGAATCACCGTTTCAAGAATGGTGTTAAACAAATCACTACTAAGTATTTTTGACGGATTAACAACGATGGCGATGTTATAGTTGTCAGCAATTAATGCAAGCACGTCATCGCTGGCAGTTGCTCCGGTATCGTCTGACGAAGCCGTTGACGAAGCCGCAGCTTCAACTTCTTCAACGGTTGTGGCATCTGCCGAGTCAACAGCAGCGACCTCTGCTAAGCCGCCACCATCGCCCTCGGTGCTTATGCTGGTTTCAGGCTGTGTATCTCCGGCTGAATCGTCATCGCCACCACAGCCAATCAACAATGCAATGGTGGGTATTAGAGCGAAAATAATTCGTGGGAATCGTGATTTGAATAACATTTTCTATTCCTTTTAGTGATCAGTATGCGTTATTTAGCAAGTCGTCTTGCAGCGGTTTGATTTAGGCGTCAATTTCAAATCCTGCTCGTTGCTCACGAGCGACCATTGCGCGTGCCTGTTCGTCACCAACAAAATCTTCTTTCTGTGGATCCCAAGTCAGTTTGCGTCCGGTAAGCATAGCGATGTTCGCCAGGTGGCAACAACTAACGCTGCGGTGATGGGTGAAGACATCTGAGACCGGTTGTTTGCGCGACTTTATTGAGGCAAAGAAATTCACCATGTGAGGCTGAGGGTTGCCGCCATAGAGTTCACGAACGGACTCGTTAAGCTTTTCCTGTTCTGATTTGCTCGACATGATTTCTTCAACAGGCTTACCTGTGAGGCTACCACGGTTGACTCGGATTCGACCTTTATCACCCGCTAGAATCAACTCGTTTGGCCCGCTCGTTAAACGGATGGATGTTTTATCCGCGAATGTCATCGTGCAGTCAAAGTCGCGAGCGACATTGTAACAGTCTGGTTGCGTATTAAATGTGCCTTTACCTTCAATGGTTGTTGGCCCGGTTTCCCCGTGTCCAAGCGCCCACATGGCGATGTCTGTATGATGTACACCCCAATCGGTTACCTGCCCACCGGAGTACTCAAGCCACCAGCGGAATTGATAGTGTGTGCGTTCCTTGATGTACGGTGTATCCGGCGCTTGACCAAGCCACATGTTCCAATCGAAATGGGCTGGCGGTTCACCGCTCTTAAATGGTCCACCGGATTGTGCAGTTCCCACAGATGACACAGCATGTAGATTGTCGCCCAGGCGTCCGCTGCGGGCGATGGCAACTGCTTGTATGAACTTGCTTCCGTATTCACTTCGCTGTTGAGTACCAACTTGAAAGACACGCCCGGTTTCTTTGACCACTTTGCAAATGAGCTTTCCTTCATCGATGGTCAGTGTAAGTGGTTTTTCGCAATAGACGTCCTTGCCGGCCTTCATGGCATCAATGGCAATTTTTGTATGCCAGTGATCCGGAGTACCGATCGTTACTGCATCCACGTCCTTGCGGTCTAGGACTTTACGGTAGTCCTGATAGGTATCGCAGGAACCATATTTGGATGCAAATCCCTTGGCTCGTTGTTCGTCGACATCACAGCATGCCACCATATTTCCAAGTCGCCCGGCTTGATGCCCAATACCTGAGCCACGCCCGCCGTTTCCGATCGCCGCGACATTGATTTTGTCATTTGCAGCGTTGTTTTCCTGAGCGAAAGCATCTTTCGGCGAAAAAAAGTACGGTGCGGCACTTGCTGCAACAAGACCGGAGGCAATGAACTGTCGGCGGTTTGACTGCTGAAATGACATTGGTTGTTCCTCAATCGTTTCCCTGATGGCTCAAGGAGTAATAAGCATAAGCCACTATTGATATTTGAAAAGCTTTTTCATTCTATCACGCAAAGCGGTTGATGGCAGTTATTGCATGTGAATAACTTGCCTCGAGCATTCTATCTGGGCTAATTGTTATTCAGATCGAATGTCCATTTCCGCAAAACCCCGCGGCTAATGAGCGATACCAAGAGAAAAAGTACTACACCCAGAGCGGCAGATAAGAAGATACAAGCAAACAACATATCGGTTTTTAGGAGTAAGCCTGTTGATTGCACGTAATAACCAAGCCCTTTGAGTTTGTCTGATGCGCCTGCAAAGAATTCTCCAACGATCGCTCCAACTACAGCCAGTCCACTTGAGATTCTCGCACCAGTAACGATGTGCGGCACGGCATTTGGTAATCGCAGGTTAAAAAGGAGTTGCCATCGCGAAGCATTGTAAAGCTCGAACAATTCAACGTGCCCTTGTTCCAGAGATGTCATGCCGGTCGTGGCATTGGTGATAATTGGAAACAAACTGATAATCACGACCACCGTCGTCACCGACTGAAACCCAAATCCAAACCAAAGGACGATCAGTGGAGCAACAGCCACGATTGGCATCGTCTGCAGAAAAATTGCGTAGGGATAACAGCTCATCCGAATGAGTGCCGACTGGGAGAATAAAATGGCAATCGAAACACCTGCTATTACGCTGATTAAGAATCCCAACCCGGCGGCAGCTGCTGTGGCCAGCGTAGCACTCTTTAGCGTCTGCGATTCAGTTACAAATACATCGAGTACATCAGATGGTGAAGGTAGGATATAAGCCTTCACATCAAAGAAACGCACTGCGAGTGCCCAAAGTGCTACAAGCACAATGAACAGGATAGCTGGCCACAGTATGCGGTTAATCTTGGTGTTCATGCCAGCGCCTCATTAGTCTGATGCCGGTAGAGCTGACTTGAGACGTGCGTAACGAGCTCCGTGTACTCCTGCTCTGTGCGCAAGGCCGCTGTTCGCGGTTGACTTAGAGAGATAGCAATTGTTTCAGCGATTTGTCCGGGGTCCGACTGCATGATTGCTACTTGCTGGCCAAGGAATACAGCTTCACCGACATTATGGGTCACAAAGACTGTCGTGCATTTCTGCTCCGCCCAGATCGCAAGTAGATCTTCATTGAGCTGTTGTCGTCTAAGCTCATCAAGGGCGGCGAATGGCTCATCAAGAAGCAGAACTTGAGGATTGGTAACTAACGCACGTGCAATGGACACACGCATACGCATTCCACCGGACAATGCTCTGGGGTATTTTTGCCAGTGCGTGGAATCGAGACCAACCAACTTCAGTACATCTTCGATTTGTCCGTCGCCATTGGAGTCATCGCGAAGTGCCAGTGGTAACGCGACATTTTGCCATACGGTACGCCAAGGCAGTAATGTCGGATCCTGAAACACAAACGACCGGTTGATTGTCCCGCCTTCATTGAACTGTATGTCACCGTCGGTAGGGCTGGTCAATCCGGCAATAAGCCGTAGGATCGTAGACTTACCACAACCGGAAGGTCCCAGCAGCGTTAGAAAACCGCCCGACGGTATGTCCATTGACACCTGGCTCAGCACTTCTGGTCCAGTTTCAAATTGTTTAGACACTGAGTTCAGTAAAATAGCGGTCATAACATTACACGTTCGCAACCGAACCACTCAATCAGGTGTTCGTTGGGCATAAGGCATATAATGGGGATTGTCGATGCAAGCGTTTGTAAAAATGGCATTCCTAACGACTGTATAGTAGTTAAAAATGAATAGCGCTGTGAAGCGGCAGAATATCAAATGAGCGGATCGATGTATAAACCGACAGTGATTCAAGGCAGTGCGCCGTCTGCGCAACAAGCACCAACGTCCATTGGAATAGTCATAATCGACCATGGTTCCCGACGAGAAGAAAGCAACGCGTTGTTCTCGGAAATGGTAAGCCGGTTTCGTGCAGACTCAGAGTTCACCATCGTGGAAGAAGCGCACATGGAGATTGCAACACCGGATTTGCAAACAGCAATGCGGTTATGTGTTGAACAGGGCGCTACGACAGTAATCATCCATCCGTATTTCTTAGCGCCGGGCCGACACGTCAGTGAGGACATTCCGAAGATCGCTAAGGAAGCAGCGGCAGATTTTCCACAGTTGAACTGCATCGTGACGGCGCCGATTGCAGACCATCCGTTAATGTTTCGTGTAATGGATGACCGAGTTACCCAAGCCATCTCTTACTCAACCAGCGAAACCGAGTAGAGTCTAGCAACCGTTACTTAGGTACGATCAGGCAGGTCATACGGCGACCATTTTGCTGAGGAGCCTGCTCGACTTTGCCGAATTCGACGAGGTCTTCGATCACGCCTTCCATGACACGTCGGCCTTCTTCGATATGGGCCATTTCACGACCGCGGAAGATCACCGAGATCTGAACTTTGTCGCGGTGCTTCAGGAATTTCTGAGCCTGCTTGACCTTAAACTGAATATCATGGTCGCCGGTCTTTGGCCGCAGTCGGACTTCCTTGGTTTTGGTTGCATGAGAAGAGCTTTGGTTAGCTTTCTTCTTCTTTTCGTACTTATATTTGCCGTAGTCCATGATTCGGCAAACAGGGGGCCGTTCGTTCGGTGCCACCTCAACAAGATCAAGGCCGGATTCGATTGCACGCTCGAGTGCGTCAGCTGTTTCGATGATTCCTAGTTGTGTTCCGTCTTCGTCGATCACGCGTATAGGAGTTACACGAATTTGATCATTGACCCTTGTCTGGTTACGTTCGATGGCTCATGCCCCTTTGTATAAAACCAAGTAAAAAGTAGTGGAAACCGATCCTGAAAGGACATCTCAAATAGAATGCCTATAATGTGAGTATCGCAATCTAGTCCGTGGAGCGTCAACTACTGATTGGATTATTTTTAGCGGTTCGAGTAACAAAAACTGTCACCGCTAGCCTTCTCCACCGTCTTCATCACCATCACCCATTTCAGCAGCACCCGGGAAGACTACAGGACCGGGACGATCTTCGCCTATCAGAAGGGGACCTGCAATGTCGGCGGCGAGTTGTCGACCATAATCTTCGGGCTGCTCGTGTTCATGAGAGCTGTAGTCGATATTGTTCTCTTCCTTGAACATGTGCAGAGTCTGAGTTGGGAATGCAAACTGTACACCGATTGCCGAAGCAAGTCTCATAATATCGAGCAACAACCGATGTCGCTCACGCAATTCTACGGACCAGTCCGGGCAATCGAAGAAGGCATAGAGCAATACATCCAGGCTGCTCGAAGAGAATTCATTAAAGTAAACCTGATAATAATCTTTACGCGTGTAAGGATGTCGCCGCAGTAATTCCCGGGCTCCTTCGCAAAAAGCATCGATCTGGTCTGGTGTAGAGTCGTATTGCAAGCCAATTGTCATGCGAACCCGACGAAACCGCCGGCGACCCATATTGTCCACCACAGCGGTTGTTAGCCTACTGTTGGGCAACGTCAGCACGGAGTTATAAAACGTTCGTACCCGCGTGCTTCTCATCCCCACGGATTCTACGGTTCCTTCAACACCGTCTGTGACGATCCAGTCCCCGATTTCAAACGGTCGGTCAGCCAACACTGTTACGGAACCGAACACGTTGCTGAGCATGTCCTGTGATGCGAAAGCAAGTGCGGCCGTACCAATTCCGAGACCACCAACCAACGCCGTTACATCAAGACTAAATATATCCGCGAAGAGGATCATACCAACGCATACTGCAAAGATCTTTAGTCCCTTGCGGAACAAAGGAATCAGCAAATCGTCGAATTTGGTATCGGTACCTTGAGCCTTACGTTGCAGGAATCGGGTGACAATATCAACGAATCGAAAGGACGTCCACACAGCGGCAACCACCGTGTAAAACTTCAGGCCAACCAGTAATATCACTAAGATTGCCTCGGGAAGACCGATCAGCGATGTGCCCCAATACCAAACACCAGCTTGAGCGAGTAATCCAATTGGCTTCCAAAGCCGTTTACGTTCTTGTTGTTCTGCTTCGGGCAACTCTTCAGGCGGACGTTGCTTAAAGACTACGCGGCATGTCCATCTTAAGACTGCCCGTATGCAGACGTCCGCGAACACTCCAAGCAGTACTAGGAAGAAGCAACAAATCCATTGATAGTCGGCTAACAAAAAATGTGTGTCATGCAGCCAAATTGGAAAGACGGCACGTACCCACTCGGCCGATGCCGATAACTGATTTGGATCGGATGCACCCTCTTCACCGGCTTCGTTTTCACTCGCTTCATCGCTGAGTACCACTTCCGCCTGCTCGGCTGAGATATCAGCTTGTGTCACCAGTAAATCATTGATCGGACCTTGCTGCGCATTGGTTGCCGGTACGCTGATTAGCGAGACAAGAATGAAAACAAATGCGAATCCAGAGAGAGTTGAACGCACGCGCACTCCTTTGGGTTGATTGCAAAGAGGTGCGGAATCTTCTCAGAAATGACAATGTGAGGAAAGGCGAATTCTTGCAGCCTATTCCACCGCCACAGAAATAAATGCATCGTTTATGTCAAGTGACGCATCAGCGTGGTCGATTTCGGCAAGCTGATCCAGTAGAGTTTGCCAGCGTTGCGTAGTCATCATGCCGATTTGTTCTGAAGACATTCCTTCGGTCAGTGATAACGGCTTGATCGCAGCGGCCCCAAAGGCGAGTGCCTTAACACTCATCTGTTCGTTAATTGAGTGAATATACTCGTTCGTTTTTGTCGGGTCATCCAGGTAATCCTGCCACCCCTTTTTACTTGCACTCGTCATCTTTTCGACCAATTCAGGATCGCTGCTAATCCTGTCACCGGTTGTAAAGAGAATGCTGGTGTATGGATTGAATCCCAAGTCAGACACCATCAACACGTGTGGTTCAGCACCATTTTGCTGAGCGACAAACGGTTCACTGAAGACATAACCTTGCTGCCCGAAGTTCTTATCTTCAAGAAAGATGCTTATAGGTTGGTATGGCACAATCTCTACGTTCTCAAGCGGCAGATGCTTCTGCATATACACAGCGAAGCTACGACCACTACTCATAGCAAGTGTCATATCATTGAGCTGGTCAAGCGAAGTTATTCCGGAGCTCTTATGTACCATGATGCACCGAGGGCTATCCTGTATTGGTGCCAGTAGAGCGACGACATCTGCTTCTTGATTACGACCCGTGAGGATCTGGTCGGCATTGCAGACACCAAACGTGTCCTGCCCAGTGGCAATGCGTTGAATGACAGGTGCGTTCTTACCACCAGATACGATTTTCACCTCGATACCTTCCGCGGCATAGTGGCCGTTAAGTAACGCAGCATAGAATCCACCATGCTCAGCTTCAGGAGTCCAGTTCAGCAGCAGTGAGACTTTGGTGTTACCCTCGTCAGATCCGTTTGTCGAAACATTTGAGTTATCGACGGGTGTGATGGGCCGCTCTTCTTCGCACCCGGTAATGAACAAGGCAAACAGGACAAATGCAAATTGAACAACGTTGTTCATTTTGGTCTCCACGTGAACGAAAAATGGATTCTGGTTGGCGTTATTTCTCAGTAGCCAGGACACAGCGAAGCCCAAGGTCATCTTCCTTGGCGCCGGCAGGTGCCGCTAAACGATAACTTGAAGTCAACTCCGGTGGCTTGCTTTTCCAGCTACCGCCACGCACTATGTATCGCTCTGCATCATCAGCAAGCTGCGGGTGTCCGTCGGTTGGCGCACCTTTGTAATCACCGTCGCTATCAAGACACCACTCCCAGAGATAGCCGTGGACATCATAGAGGCCCCAATCGTTGGGTTTCTTTGCGCCTACTGGCGGATCATTCCCAGCGGCATTTCCGCTGAACCAAGCATACGGGCCAAGGTCTTCGGCGTCGTCACCGAACGAATAGACCGTTTTTGTACCGGCACGTGCAGTGTATTCCCATTCTGCTTCTGACGGCAATCGAATCACCTGATTGTCTTTAATTAGCTTTAGTTCTCGCATCATGGCTGTGGCTTTTTTGCAGAAGTTAATCGCATCTTTGTAGTCGAGCATTTCAACGCTGTTGCGAGGCCCCTTCCACCGACTGGGGTTCTCGCCCATCACCGCTTCCCACAGATTTTGCGGCACCTCGTATTTTGCGATTCCAAATGAATAGCTGAAGGTGACTGTTCTTACTGGTTGTTCTTTATCATTGGCATCTTTTCGTCCCATCTCGAACGACTTTGGATATTTTCCCTTGCCAGGAGTAATCTCTATAAACTCCTTACGGAATATATCTAGAAGTTCTTGTTGTTCTTTTGTTGGTTCCGCGTGCAAAGAGTTAGCCATGGAATTCAGCACAATGGTAAGGGCGAAGAGCAGTGAAAGTATGGATAGGTTTTTCATATTGAATTCAATAAGAGAACGAAGTTACCCGGAAAAATATCTTGATCGAGATCGCCGAAAACTAGGAGATTAGACATTTCCTTCACGGAATGCCTGAGCCATTGCTTTCGGCACTTCGGCTTCAGCGAGTATCAACTTGGCGTTGTTATCAACGACCTTGGCTTTCATTTCCTGTTCGGTCGCGATCGCTTCTGCTCGCCGCTGTTCCGCTTTGGCACGAGCAACACGTGTGTCAGCTTCAGCCTGATCGGCCTGCAGTCGTGCACCGATGTTCTCGCCAACGTTTACATCAGCGATATCGATGGACACGATTTCGAATGCAGTTTGTGCATCGAGTCCGCGACCAAGCACGGCTTTGGTAATCAGATCTGGATTCTCAAGTACAACAGAGTGAGTCTCTGCAGATCCGATAGAGGAGATAATACTTTCACCGACACGCGCCATGATCGTATCCTCAGTCGCACCGCCAATAAGCTGGTCCAGATTTGTGCGAACGGTGACACGCGTGCGTACTTTTAGTTCGACACCGTCCATGGCGATCGCGCTGAGATATGTCTTTCCGCTCTTGGTTGGATTTGGGCAATCGATAACCTTGGGGTCCACAGATGTCTGCACGGCTTCAAGCACATCTCGCCCGGCAAGATCAATGGCGGCAGCCTGATCAAAATTCAGCATGATTCCGGCGGACTTTGCCGCCACGAGTGCATCGACAACGCGGTGTACCTTACCACCGGCCAGATAAAGTGATTCAAGACGATTTGTACTGACCAACCACGGGCCGTCGTTGTTATCCTTGGTCTTCTTCGTTTCCAATCCAGCTTGAACCGCCTGAATTTTAGATTCAATGACGATTTTTGGATTAACCTGCCGCAGGCTCATAGCAATCACTTCAAGGATGCCGATATTGGCACCACTTACGAGCCCACGGAACCAAAGCTTCCCGTAGATCATAAAGAAGACAAACGCAGACAGCAGCATTACTGCTAAAAGTCCGATCACAACCCAGAAGATCACGTCGCTTGTTTCAGCAGCGAGCAAGGTCATTGCTTGGTACACGATGATTCTCCAAATACCTCTAAATTTACGGTGTCTGAATGCAAATCATACCATATCAAGAGGGCTGAAGGTGTTTTCTTTCTCCGGCCGTATCCGACCACAAGCCATCATCTTTTTTTAGAAACCGGCGCCTTGTCGCTTTGGTTATGGCACCTCTGTAAATAGCGAATCGAATAACGTATTTATTGTTTCGGTGCGGCAATCTGCTCTCTTGCCAGAGCGCACCATCGTGTCAACATGATGTTCCACGGTGGTGCTTTTTCTTTGGCTTGCGCAGCTTAATACTGATTCTGAGTGCCGCGGTCTACAAAGCCTGCTGAGCCGCTGAAAGTCTGGCGAACAGTCCGGGCATTGATTTCACCCTGGAGCTTAGCAATGGCCTCTGCAACAGGCATGCTACCAAGATCACCCTCGATACGATCGCGTACACTGACGCTATCAGTTTCCATCTCTCGGCCGCCGACGATAAGCATATATGGAATGAGTTCCAATTGCGCATCTCGAATCTTGGCACCAATCTTTTCAGCCCGGTAATCACCAGTGACCCGCAGGCCGGCGGCGGTTAACTGAGCCTCAACCTTGCGACCGTATTCTTCGAATTTCTGACTCAGCACCATAACACGCGCCTGTTCTGGTGCTAACCACAAAGGAAATGCTCCAGCAAAGTGCTCAATCAGCATTCCGATAAATCGTTCCATCGATCCAAGCGGAGCACGATGGATCATGACCGGCTGGTGAGCCATGTTATCCGAGCCCACGTATTCCAATTCGAAGCGATCGGCACTTGGCAGATTATAATCCAACTGCACTGTACCGAGTTGCCACTCTCTACCAAGGCAGTCGTTCAGGACGAAGTCAGCTTTAGGACCATAAAAGGCTGCCTCCCCTTCTTCGGCCTCAGCCTCAATCCCAAGTTCTTCACACACTTGAACGAGCGATGATTGTGCATTGTCCCATAACTCACGATTACCGACGTACTTATCACTGGCAGGGTCGCGGAAACCAAGGCGAACACGGTAGTCCGTTAATCCAAGGCTCTGTAATACGAACTGCGTCATGTCGATACAGCCTTTGAATTCATCGGCCACTTGTTCATTCAGGCAGAAGATATGAGCGTCATCCTGTGTGAAGCCGCGAACCCGGGTCATACCATTGAGTTCACCAGATTGCTCAAAGCGATAGACCGTTCCAAATTCTGCAAGTCTTAATGGTAGATCCCTGTAACTGCGTGGCCGTGACTTGTAGATCATCACATGATGCGGGCAGTTCATTGGCTTCAGTAAATACTGATCGCCGTCCTCCAATTCCATTGGCGGGAACAAGCTTTCCTTGTAGTACGGATAGTGCCCTGAAGTCTCGTAAAGCTCGACTTTACCAATATTCGGAGTGTAGACAGGTTGGTATCCGCGTTTCTGCAATTCGTCGCGTACAAAGCCCTCGAGCGTTGCCCGAATCTGGGCGCCCTTGGGTTGCCATAACACAAGGCCACTTCCGACTATTGGATTAATCGTGAATAGATCAAGTTGCTTCCCAATCGTTCGATGATCACGTTTCTTGGCTTCTTCTATTCGATTTAGATGGTCTTCTAAATCCTGCTTTTCAAAAAAGGCAGTCGCATAAACGCGTTGTAGTTGTTTTCGATCTGAATCACCTTTCCAGTAAGCTCCGGCCACAGACAAGAGCTTATATGCACCGATGGCCCCGGCATTCGGCACGTGGGGTCCTCGGCATAAGTCAACAAACTCGCCCTGTCGGTAAAAAGAGAGTTGCTCGTGTTCGGTTAACCCTTCCTGAATATGTTCAACTTTGTATTCCTGCGCGAGACCTTCACATAGTTCCAACGCCTCATTACGAGTTTGCTCGATCCTCTCAAAGGGCTCTGCTGCTTTAATGATCTTTTTCATTTCCGCTTCGATAGCATCGAAGTCTTCTTCGGATAACGAGTGTTCCAGATCGAAGTCGTAGTAGAAGCCATTATCAATCGTGGGACCGAATGCCAACTGTACTCCGTCAAACAGACGCATGATCGCGCGTGCCATCACATGAGCCGCAGAGTGTCGCATTACTCCGAGCGCTTCTTCATTCTTCTTGGTGAAGAGCTTCAGCGAGACTTCGCCGTCATCGGGAAGTTTATAGTCAAGGCCGACAACTTGATCGTCGACGCTTGCAGCGAGAGCTGCTCTGGCCAGTCCGGGACCGATATCAGCGGCCACGTCAGCGGGGGTTATAGGACTTTCAAATTCTTTTGTAGAACCATCGGGAAGAATTACCGTCAGCATCGATCGTTGTTCCGCTCTCAAGATGTCGTGGTGAAACGTCGCCATCGATACAAAGGATCAGCAACTAACCGTTTCACCTGATGGCGCTAAGTATAGAGGCGCGCGTAGAATCGCAACAGACCATAATTGGTGACACGAAAAATCCGAATATTGATCAAGCAAAGATCTTAGATGATCTCGTTGATTGGCCGGATGCCTTCTTCAACCATGTATTGTGGTGTACCGGTCTTATCGAAGAATCGAACCTTGCTAGCATCAATGCCGACGTTCTTGTAGAGCGTGGCAAAGACTTCCTGGAACTTCACAGGTCGTTCAACAGCATGTTCAGCATACTTGTTGGTGGATCCGATAACCTGACCAGTTTTCATGCCACCACCAGCGAGCATCGCACACGATACGCGTGGCCAGTGATCACGACTGTTGTTCTTATTGATCTTCGGTGTTCGGCCGAACTCACCCCAAACTACAACCGAGACATCTTTATCCAATCCACGTTCGTGCAGATCGGTAATCAATGCGGCGAGACCTTGGTCAAGCTTCGGGAATTCCTGACGGCTGCGCGGGAAGTTCAGCCCGTCACCACCGTGCCAGTCCCAACGACTGTAGTTGAGCGACACAACTCGAGCACCCGCTTCCACGAGTCGACGAGCAATGCAGAAGTTACGAACCATTTTCGGTGCACCATCACGTTGATACGTTGCATCGTTTTCACCGTAGCGCTCAAGTACTTTTGGATCTTCTTTACTGAGGTCTAGTGCTTCTACGAGCTTGGATGTCGTTAGAATCCCTAGTGCCTGCTGATGATAAACATCCATACCTTCGACAACACCGCTGGTGTCTACGTCACGGCGGAATTTATCAAACGAAGCACGCAGTGTTTCGCGGTCATTTAAACGATCCAACGTGATGCCTTGAAGTACCATGTTTGACGATGACTTCATCGGGTCTTTCTCAACGAGAGCGAATGGTGAGTGCTTCACGCCAAGGAAACCACCATCTTCGGTAAAGCCCCACGTGCCATTTCCGGTCGGGTACATAAGCGATACGTTCGGTGGCACAGCATTGTTTACTTTGCCCTGCAGATGCGAAGACCAACTTCCAAAGTTAGGTCGTCCTTCGCGAGGTGTTCGCTGGCCTTTTTTCCAGCCGGTCATGCATTGATATGCATCATGGCGACCGTCGGCGTCACAAATGGATCGAATCGGGATGAACTTATCCATCATCTTTGCCATTTGCGGAAACAGCTCACAGATTTCGATTCCAGGAACGTTTGTTTTGATCGGGCGGAATTCTCCGCGAATCTCTGCCGGTGCTTCAGGCTTTAGGTCCCACAAGTCTAGATGTGACGGACCGCCCGGCATATAGATATTGATGATGGCTCGGTGGTTTGATCCCGTTCCGGCTTTGGCATCGATTGCAAGTGTATCTGCCAGTGACAGTCCTCCCATGGCCATTCCACCAACTTTGATGAAATCACGACGTGAGTATCCGTCACATGAACCTTTATCAGATCGGTTGCGTCCAAAAATAGTGAACATATCTATGTAGTTTCCTCTGAGCCGTTCGTTGCTGTTACTTCGTATATCGAGCAGATTAAGCTATATTCGCTTGTCTACATATACCAATATATCATATCGGCAATTCACTGCACGGACCTATTCCTGTAGTGACTGGCTTTCGTCCATTTGGAGATAAACATGCCCGAAAAACAGTCATTTTCGCGTCGTGATGTAATGAAATTCGGTGCGATTACCGCTGGTACAGCAGCAATTACAGCAGGTCAGCCGGTGAGTGCCGCTGCCGCGAGTGACAAGCGCCCGTTTGGATATTGTTTTAATACCAGCACCATTCGCGGTCAGGCGTTGCCACTTGATGAACAAATCGATGTCGTTATTGAAGCCGGCTATAACGGGATTGAACCATGGATTCGTGATATCAAGGCATTTCAAGACAATGGTGGTAGCCTGAAGGATCAGGCTAAGAAACTCGCCGATAACAATATGAAGGTTGCAAGTGCCATTGGTTTTGCGAAGTGGATTGTGGACGACGACGACGAACGCGCTGCTGGACTGGAAACAGCCAAGCACGATATGGGATTGGTGCGAGAGCTCGGCGGAGACCACATCGCTGCACCTCCGGTTGGTGCTACCGATATTGAGGACTTCAATCTGTTTAATGCCGCGGAGCGATATCATGCCTTGCTCGAAGTTGGACGCAACGAAGGTGTAACACCTCAAGTTGAGCTATGGGGGTTTTCAAAAACATTGAGCCGTCTCGGCGAATTGGCGTTTGTGGCTGCTGA
>CEUN01013390.1_pt1 | contig 18484 bp, 19 predicted proteins | sample 361501 | NCBI WGS metagenome assembly CEUN01 (sample SAMEA2622801, study PRJEB7988) | marine metagenome | biome: marine biome (ENVO:00000447); feature: marine epipelagic mixed layer (ENVO:xxxxxxxxx); material: "saline water (ENVO:00002010), including plankton (ENVO:xxxxxxxx)" | depth 120 m | reverse complement strand
CAGCGGTCACGGCTTCGGAATCGGCCCCGGTGCGGGCCTCGTCACCGCCGAGATGGTCACGGGCGCGCCCAGCTCCGTCGACCTGTCCGCCTTCCGCTTCCGCCGCTTCGCCGACGGCACACCCAACCCCTTCGGCGGCGCCGTGTGAGGGGCATGACCGTCAGCCTCCCCGCACCAAAACTGCGCTTATCAGGCGTGAGATGTCCTCGCCATCCAAATCCGGCCAGCGCTGAGGTCCTACTATCACGGAGGCGATTTTTCATCTCTGCAGGAGATGCTGGGTGGACTGCAAGAGCCGGCAGTGAGCGGTGTAACAGTGGCAATTGTCCCTTTTCTGGGATTTGGACATTGAGTGCATGATAACCGTGCGCACGAATGGCAACACCACAGCGGAGATGCCGCATATAAAACGGGCCGCTGTTTGACCATACGTCCATCCGCTGATGGGCGGAGCTTTGTCGAAGAGGCAATACTACCCAACTTCTTTATTTAGGTGTTTTTTACTCCGGTCTTTCAGGCGAAAGTTGCTGGAAGTATTTGGTTGCGGTGCTTCACCTAGAAAGGGGTCATACTAATGAAGCGTGTGCGGAGTTGGCTTCTGTCCTAACTGTGATGAATGGTTAGGATTGCGGGCTTCACGGATGACCGGATCGATCGAAAGGCCGGCATTACAAAGTGCAACAGCAAACAGTTGTAGATGGACAAGGGCGGTCTGAGCGGCAAAGCAGGGCATCCAAAGGCTCAATGGCATAACGCCGTCATTGATCGTGCCGGCTTGGCACATTGCCAGCATCTTCAGCAGATGGGCTTCGTCGCGGCCGAGTTTAGTGGATGTGTGACAACGCACGTCGAGCGGGTAGGCACCAGATGCCAGTGTGACCCATAGGAGGGTATCGAATGCATGAAGTCCCCAGGGGGCAACACCTGCAACATGGAGGCCGGTTTTCCAGACGGGGTGGGTTGCCTCTGGCTCTCTGTGTGGGGCCGCCCACAATCTAAAGCTCGTAACAATGAGAGCCTCCACTGTCGAAAGCTGACCCATGGGCATGTCTGTTTTGTAAGCGGTTTCTACCTGATCAGGCTTCATGATTGGCTCCGGTTTGGAAAACAAACCTAGATGTTAATAGATAAGAATGCAAATCATTCTTAATTAGAAATTAATGTTTATCGCCGTTCACTCATCCCATTACAGGCCCGGAGAACAGCTTCCCGATTTGCGGCGGGCGTCACCACTTTTTTGAAAGAGGATCTTTCAGCGCGGCCTGATCCAGCATCGCTTCAGCCAAGAGCCGGACCACCAACCTCGAAGAACGCCTGAGGGGTCTCTCATCCCACTCCGGCGTTCCAGTTCCATTCGAATGTTATTACGCATGCGAGGTTGCAGACAGTCAGGATGTCGAAAGACGACTGCACGGTGCCTTTGGCGATAATCAGATTAACCCAAAACGAGAATTTTTTAGGATCAACCCCGGGCGGGTTCATATGATCCTCGAAGCGTTATCACTGAAAGACGTAGTCCCAGCGACGAATTTGTGGAAGACGAAGAAGACGTGGAGACACTGCGTCGTGCCAATGAGCGTCGACCTGTTTTCAGGTTTTCTATGGTCGACATCCCGGTCGGGGCAATTCTACATTTCATTAAGGATGAGGCAGTGACCTGCACTGTCGTCGACGACAAGCGGGTCGAATTTGAAGGTTCCATTACCTCTCTAAGTGATCCTGCGAGGACGATGCTGCACCGTCATGGCGGTAAGTTAACCGCAGCTCAGGGGCCGCTCTATTGGCTCTTCGAGAACGAAACCCTGACAGAGCGAAGATCCCGAATGGAGTCCGTGTTTTCGGAAGTCGCTGAGGTTTGACCCGCAGAAGCCTAGCAACTGGCTGCCGAGTGGTGGGAGAGCCGGCAGTCAGTGTGGTGTGGTGGTGGTCAATAAGTGAGCGCTTGGTCAGCCAAGCAAGTGTTTCAGGGTGTTATCACCCCGTTATCACAGCTACATTGAAAGCAGCCTCCCGACTCGCAGCTTCCTATCTAGTCCATTGATATTACTGAGAGAAATGGCGCACCCGGGAGGACTCGAACCCCCAACCTCCTGATTCGTAGTCAGACGCTCTATCCAGTTGAGCTACGGGTGCAATCAGTCACCGGCACGACGGCAAAGCGGCCGACTGGCGTGAGGCGCGGAACCTAGTCGAACCCGCGGCGCGCTGCAAGCCCCTGAAATCGCCCGGAATCCACCAAGATTTCGACCTTGTGACGGGCTTTTCGCTCGCGTAGTATCTGCGCCGCCGACGGTTCCGCAGCGGGTCGTGGGAGCGGGGAAAACCCCGGGGCACCCATTTTCTTTTGTCTTTCAGGGCGATAGGCTTCCCGTATGACAGTTTCGTATCGATTGATCGGGATGATCGCGGGCCTGGCTCTGCTCAGCGGATGCCAGGTCGCCGACGACATTCTTTGGCCCAGCCTTGCGGGCGAAGATCCGGCTGGCAGCTCGAGTTCGGCCGAGACCGATGTCGCATCCAGTGACGAATCCATCCTCATCGCTCCGCTGGCGGACGCCGGGCTGGGCCTGCCGACGGTCAACGCAGGCGCCTACGGCAACACCGGTACGACAGTCAGCGAAAGGGTCCGCACGATCGCCAGCGAGCTTGGCGTGTTGCAGGCCGCCGCACAGCAGAACGATGCAGCCTACCAGAACCAGCTTTCGCGCGCCGAGCAGAACGCCCAGCGCTACTACGCCACGATCGCGGCCATCACGTCACGCTTGCAGATCGGCACCACGCCGGGCAATCCGATCCTGGTCAGCCAGTACAATGTCGCCCAGACCCAGCTCGACCAGCTCATGAGTGATGTCAGCGGTTTCAACACGTTGGGTGCAGCGATCGCCTCCAACGCAGCGACCTCGGCCTACATTTCGGATGCCATCGATGCCACGCTCCGGCTCTCAGGCGCGGTCGAAGAAGATCACCGTCAGCTTCATGAACTGCAGAGCGTCAACAACCGCACCGTCGTGGGTATCGAAACCTCAATGAATGCACTCAACTCGGTTGTGAACCGTCAAAGCTCCTATGTGAACACCGAGCGAACCCGTATGGCCCAGCTTGCCGTCGCCATCAGCAACGGTCAGCTTTACGGCCCCGCGTTGGTTGAGTTCGGCACCCAGGTTGCGCCGACCGCGCTCAATGGAGACGTCTCACTCACCGGTCGCCAGCCCTTGGTTGTAATCCGGTTCGACCGTGATGATGTCGCCTATCAGGATCCGCTTTATCAGGCCTTCAGCGCAGCCCTGCAGCGCAAGCCCGATGCCGTGTTCGATCTCGTCGCCGTTGCACCGGCCGCCGGGACCACCGGCGATGTCGCGATCGCCAGTTCGACCGTCAAGCGCAACGCCGAAGAGGTGATGCGCACGCTGGCCCAGATGGGCCTGCCGGCCGACCGTGTCAGTCTGTCGTCGACCACGGCCGCTGACGCCGCCGTCAACGAGGTTCGCATCTTCGTGCGCTGAACCAGGCTGACATCCGGGTTTCAACAACATGATTCGACCGTATAATTGTCTCTCGCCGATCAAAGGGAGAGACCGTTATGCGCGTGTTCCTGCTGACACTTGTCGTGGTGTTCGCTGCAACATCAGCCAAGGCAGACAACTCTCTTCCCGAGACTGAGACCGCGGCCATTCGGACCGTGATCCAGGATCAGCTTGATGCGTTCAACAGGGATGATGGGGTCAGGGCCTTCAGCCATGCCTCGCCCGACATTCAGGGCATTTTTCAGACCGTCGAAGTGTTCATGACCATGGTCAGGAGTGGTTACCAGCCGTTCTACCGCTCGGCTCGTCACGAGTTTGGCCAGCTTCATGTCGTCGACGGCGAGCCGATTCAGGAGGTCTATGTCACCGGCCAGGACGGCATGGCCGCACTGGCTGTCTACACCATGCAACAGCAGCCTGACGGCACCTGGAAGATCAACGGTTGCAGCCTCTATCCCGTCCCGGACGTCAGCGTCTGAGCGCTACCAGGGCAACTCACGGCCATCGTGGCTGAGAAATCGGCCGCTTTGGTCCGGGCCGGCCGCGTCAATCTGACGCCGCATGCCCGTGGCACTGTCTTCGGGCAGCACAGGTGCATTGTCTCCACCCATATCTGTGCGGACCCAGCCCGGATGAAACGCCAGCACCGTGATTCCACGCGGCGCCAGGTCCCGCGCCATGTTCTGGACCACCATGTTGAGCGCAGTCTTGCTGGTCCTGTAGATGTGATCACCGCCGGAACCGTTGTCGGTGATCGAACCCATCAGGCTCGAGACATTCGCGATGATGCGTTTGTCGCCAGCATCAAGTCGCACGAGCAGAGCTTCGGCGACCCGAAAGAGCCCAATCACGTTCGTGCGGACCGTCCGTTCCCACATCGCATAATCAACATTGCCCACGTCCTGACGGTCACCACCGATAATTCCAGCGTTGTTGATCAGCACATCGACCGGCTCATCCTCGATCGCCTGGGCGAAGGCCATAATCGAAGCAGGGTCCACAATATCCAGCCGATGGATGACCGCGTTGTGTCCCAGCAACGTTTTGCGCAACGCATCGGCGCCTTCGGGATCGCGGCACGCGGCATGTACACGCCAACCATCCGCCGCGTACTGCCGCGCAAACTCCAGTCCGATGCCCCGGTTGGCACCGGTAACAACAACCGTAGGGGTCACCATGGCATGGCCTCCCGATTGTAACGCCGGAAACTCCCGCTCTGCTCCAGCCCCGCTTCCGCGATCATTTCGCGCATGCCCGCGACACTCTCAGACGGTTTGAGGTCCGAGGCGTGATCGGTCATGTCCGTTGCGACAAAGCCAGGCGTAAAGGCCAGAACCGAAATGCCCCGATCGGCAAGGTCGAGCGAAAGCCCCCAGGTCAGCATGTTCAGCGCGGCCTTGGTCGAGTTGTAAGGATAGTCTGTGGCTTTGGCTTCCCACCCGAAGCTGCCGTTCCCGCTGGAAATGTTGACGATCAGACGATTTTCACTGGCAGAGATGTTCTCGACCAGCGCCTCGGTCATCGCCATCACGGCAAAGACATGGACCTCGAATTCCTCGATCCAGGCATCGTCGGAACAACGGCCCATGGCCTCATCGTCGCCGAACCACAGTCCCGCATTGTTGATCAGAACGTCGACCGGTTGCCCGCTCAACAATTGACCCAGCGCGGCGATCTGGTCGCGGTTCCTGAGGTCGAGCGCGTGAACATGCAGGCGATCGCAGGCCAGCGCCTTGAGCATGCCCGACCCGGCCAGATCACGTGCCCCGGCATGAACGGTCCAACCGTCCTCGAGATACTGGCGCACAAACTCAAGGCCGATTCCACGGCTCGCCCCGGTTACGACAACAGTCGGCATGCTCGCCCCCTTTTTCGATCGTCAGGCTATGCCGGTGTGATCAACTCGCCAATCCCCATAGCTCTTCATATCGCCAAGACTTTTGGCAGCAACCATGGCCCGCCCGACAGCGCGTGTCAGACAATCCGCTGCCAGGCCACCGATCACCGCCAGACGGCCGGACCCGATCTCACGCGCATCCCGTGCCGTTGCCAATGAGAACACCGTGTCGCCATCGAACGGCGTGTGGATCGGCCGGATAGCACGCGCGAGGCCATCGTGGGCCATGATCGCGACACGTTGGGCCTGCGCCTTGTCGAGCGTCGCATTGGTCGCAACGACGGCAACGGTGGTGTTCTCGCCGGGAAATCCACCGACGACCGCATCGAGCGGCAAATCACCATCGGGAAGATCGCGGGGTGCCGATCCCATCTCGTCAGTTTGTTCGTAGGGTGCGGACCACAGGGTTGCCGTGCCGGGTATGACGGCCGAACCGACCGCGTTGACCGCCACCAGCACCCCGACCTGGAGACCGTCGTCCGAAACGCTGGATGCGCTGCCCAGGCCTCCTTTCAGATGGCCTGCCTTCGCGCCCAAACCTGCACCGATGTTGCCGAGATCGAAGGTCTTGCCGGCAGCGGCGACGGCACGACGGCCGAGGTCGCGGTAGGGCGGAAGCTCACCCCAGGTCTTGTCACCGCCATTTGCCAGGTCGAACAGGATCGCGGCAGGAACGATCGGCACAACCGCCTCACCCACACGAAAGCCGCGGCCCTGCGCGGTAAGCCAGCTCATCACGCCGCCCGCGGCATCAAGCCCGAAGGCAGAGCCGCCGGAAAGCACAACCGCATCCACATGGTCGACGAGACATGTGGGATCCAGAGCATGGGTGTCGCGGGTGCCGGGTGCACCACCTCTTACATCGACCGCAGCTACACAGCGCGGCTCAGGCAGAACCACCGTTGTGCCGGAACGAGCCCCAAGGTCTTCCGCATGACCAACAAGGATGCCTTCGACATCGGTGACCAGATTGTTTGGGCCGGGCCGGACCGCGTGCTCTGCCATGTTCTTCCCCATGTGGTGCTGCTTGCGGGCCTTGCCGCAAGCGCCAAGAATAGCGCGCGCCTCTATCCGAGCCACCCACGGAGATTGCCTCTCATGGTCCGTTTCAAGTCCTGCTGTCTGACCGCTGCCCTGTTTGCCGTTTTCGTGATGGCAGAGGCTCGCGCGGGCGAACCCGTGGTGTCCGAAGAGTTCATGGTGTCGACAGCCAATCCGCACGCCACCCAGGTGGGACGTGACATCATCATGCAGGGTGGCAGTGCGGTCGACGCAACCATCGCCGCCCAACTTGTCCTGACGCTCACGGAACCGCAGTCGTCAGGGATCGGTGGCGGTGCCTTCATGCTGCATTTCGACCAGCAATCCGGCGTGGTCGTCAGCTACGACGGACGCGAGACAGCCCCGGCATCAGCAACACCCGATCTCTTCCGCCATGCTGACGGCACGGTGATGGGTTGGCTCGAAGCCGCCGAAGGCGGCATTCCCGTCGGGGTGCCCGGCGTGATCCGCATGCTGGAACTTGCCCACCAGGAACAAGGCAACCTGCCCTGGGCCGCCCTCTTCGAACCAGCCATCAATCTTGCTGAGAACGGATTTGCAATCTCGCCCCGGGTTTTTGAAGTCGTTGGCTGGGTCGAGGGGCCCGAGCGGTTCCCCGCCTTCTATGCGTTCTACTTCAATGACGACGGTTCGCGGAAGCCGGTCGGCACGGTGCTGACCAACCCCGAACTCGCCGATAGCCTTCGTGCCATCGCATCAGGGGGCGCCGACGCCTTCTACCAAGGTCCGTTGGCCAAAACGATCATCGAGGAGGTAGCCGAAACATCGGTCAATCCCGCCGCGATGACCCTGGATGATTTTGCGTCCTACGAGGCCGTGGAGCGCCCCGCGGTCTGCGTCGACTATCGCGACTGGCACGTGTGCGGCATGGGTCCGCCCAGCAGTGGCGGTGTAACTGTTGCGCAGATTCTGCTGCTCCTGGAGCGCTTCGACATGGCGTCGGTCGCGCCGGGGTCGCTCGATGCCGTCCACCTGATCTCCGAGGCAGAGCGGCTGGCCTATGCCGACCGCAATCTCTACCTCGCCGACAGCGACTTCGTCGCCATTCCGCTGGAGGGGCTGCTTGATGAGAGCTATCTCGCCGCCCGCAGTTCCCTGATCGATCCTGAGGTTTCGATGGGCATCGCGGAGCCGGGCGATGTCGGGGGATGGGATGACGCCGCCCTGGCGCCCGACGACGGCGACCAAGGCTTTTCGACCAGCCACATCAGTGTGGTCGACCGCGATGGCAACGCCGTCTCCATGACCACGAGCATCGAACGCGGGTTCGGCAGCCGCCTGATGGCCGGGGGATTCATGCTCAACAACGAACTGACAGACTTCTCGTTCGAAGCCGAGGTCGACGGCGTTCCCGTCGCCAACCGTGTCGAACCCAGCAAGCGGCCCCGGTCGTCGATGGCGCCAACCCTGGTGTTCGATCTCGACGGCAACCTGATCATGGCGATCGGCACCGTCGGCGGGTCACGCATCATCTGCTATGTCGCCAAGACAGTGATCGCGGCGCTCGACTGGGGACTCGACATCCAGGCCGCCATCGAGCTTCCCCATCACGTCAACCGAAACACCGGCACCGAGCTGGAAGAAGGCACCGTCCTCGCCGACCTGATGGAAGGCCTCCAGGCACGTGGCCACGAGGTGAGCCAGCGCTCGATGACGACGGGCCTTGCCGGATTCTTTATCGAGAATGGTGTGATCAGCGGGGGCGCCGATCCACGGCGCGAGGGGACAGCCCTGGGTCACTGATCGCCTCGCCAGCATCCGATTGCTCTGTTAGAAGGCCGCTCAGCCCGCGTCAGGAATCCACAATGAGCGAACGTTACCCCGAAGTCCGGCTGCGGCCGGGCGCCGACAAGCGCCTGTCCCACGGTCATCCCTGGGCCTTCTCCAACGAAATCGCGATGGATGCCGAGACCAAAGCGCTGCCGCCCGGCGGTATTGTGTGCCTCAAGACCGCCGATGGTGAAGAGCGCGGCGTTGCCATGTTCAACCCGCATTCCCTGATCGCGGCACGGGTCATGAGCAGGTCACCCCATGCCCGGATCGACCGCGCGGACCTTGCGGAGCGCGTTCGCCATGCTGCCCAGATGCGCGATCGGCTGTTCGACGTGCCATACTATCGGCTGGCGCATGCCGAGGCCGACGGCCTTCCCGGCCTGGCCATCGACAGGTTTGGCGATCTCGCTGTCTGCCAGGTCAACACGGCGGGCATGGACCGACTCGGCGACGATCTCGCGGGCGCGTTGATGGACGAACTGGGTATCGCCACGGTCATCCTGCGCGGCGACAGCCCCGTTCGAAAGCTGGAAGGCCTTGAAGATTCGATGCGTATCGTAGGGCGTGCGCCCACCGAAGGCATCGATGTCCTGGAGAACGGATTTAACTATCGGGCCAGTCCGATTGCGGGGCAGAAGACCGGCTGGTTCTTCGATCAACGCGACAACCGCGCCTTTATGGCTCGACTCGCCGAGGGCGCCTCGGTTCTGGACGTCTACACGCACACCGGTGGCTTCGGGATCGCCTGTGCAGCCCACCGGGCCGCGTCGGTCGACATGGTCGACAGGTCGGAAGTCGGCCTGGCCCACGCCATGGAGGCCGCCGTTGCCAACGACGTTGCCGCGCGCTGCAGCACGACGGCATCCGACGCCTTTGAGAATCTCCAGCGTCGTCGTGACAGGGCAGAGCTGTTCGACATCGTGATCTGTGATCCCCCGGCCTTCGCACGCAGCAAGAAGGACCTTGGCGCGGGCATTCGCGGCTATCGCAAGCTTACCCGCATGGCGGCGAAACTGGTGGCGCCGGGTGGTTATCTCGCCATGGCAAGCTGCTCGCATCACGTCGACCGGGATGCGTTTCTGTTTCAGGTTCTCCGTGGTGTGCAGGACGCCGGGCGCGAAGGCATGGTAATGCGAAACACAGGTGCCGGGCCGGATCACCCGATCCATATGCAGCTTCCCGAATCGGCTTATCTGAAGTTCGTCTGTCTCAGGCTCGATCAGGCAGGCTGATCCGGAATCGGGTTCCCGTCTCATCGCTGCGGATCAGAGTGAGATCACCGCCGTGGGCCCGTGTCAGTTCGCGGGAGATCGCCAGTCCAAGTCCGGTACCCTTGGCACCTTCCGCAAACGCCTCGAAGAGCTCCGCTTGCACACGTGCGGGGATGCCGGGGCCGGTATCCGTCAGATCGATCGTGACACCACCTTCGATGCGGCCAACCTCGACGGTGATGGAGCCGCCTTCGTCGCCCATCGCTTCTGCGGCATTGCGGGAGAGATTGAACAGGACACGGAACATCTGGTCACGGTCGGCATGAACCACCACCGCGGCGTCGACCGCATTTCTGTAACTCGCAGCCGTCATACCGCTGCCAACAAGAGCGTTGGAGACGTCATCTATCAGCGGCGCCAGCTCGAACCGGTTGAAGTGAAGATCAGGTTCGTCGGCCCGGGCATAACGCAAGGTGTCCTGGCAGAGCTTCACAGCGCGGTCGATTGCAGCCAGCACCACAGGCGCCTGGCGCTGCACCTCGGGGTCGCCTGACATGCTGAGGCGATCAGAAACCAGGGCGGCTGTAGCGAGAATGTTGCGCAGGTCATGACTGATCTTGCTGACTGCCGAACCGACGGCAGCAAGCCGCGTGCGCTGGCGCAGGGACTGGCGCAATCCGCGTTCCATCTCTGCCAGTTCCCGCTGTGCGATGCCAATCTCATCGCTGCGGTTGGTGATCTCGATCGTCCGGGACACATCCTCAGGCGCCTCACGGAAGGCGATCAGATCTTCCGTGAGGCGCTGGACCGGACGTACCATCATGCGCTGCAGGGCGAAAAAGACGAGACCGGCGGTGATAACCGAGATGAAGATCGAAAGACCGAGAATACGCCACGAAAAATCGATCATCGCGGATTTGAGCGGACCGGAAGCCATGGTGAGTTCGATCCAGGCGTCGGTGGCCACAGCACGAGGCTGACCGGCGATGCGAATGATCCCGTCGTCGGGGCCTGCCAGCGTTCGGAAAACGTCGATGATCAGAACCGGGACCGACTGGTCTGAGAGGTTGTAGGCAACCTCGACCGGTTCCGGCATGCCCAACATGAGGTAGGAAACAGATTCGAGCTTCAGGCCAACCGACTGAATACCGATATAGTCGAGAAGTTCAGCCTTGAGCTCCGGGGTGACCCGGCCGTCAGGCGCCGCACGCACGGTCAGGGTGGCCTGATAGGCCGCATCGATGGCCTCCTGCAGGTAATCGACACGAAACCGGGAGATCGACGGCACAAAGATCAGCACCTCGGCCACCATCACGAAGATGATCGTGAGCACCACGAGGCGGGCCGAGAGGCCACGCCAGAATCCGGGCATATCGATGCGGGAGCCTGCCATGGCGGCAGCCTAGTCCAGTTTATCCGCTGTTTGAATCGTGCCAATGTCAGCCAAGGTGGCGCAAGAATCGCACGACGCGTTTCATGCCGTCGCCAAACACCTTGGGCGTGTAGAACGACCCCGCGGCCCGTTTGTTGATCTCGCCCATCGTGGGATAGGGCGAAATCATGCCCGCCATGGCGCCTACTTTGAGGCCAGCCGAGATCGAGAGGATCCATGGCTGGATCAGCTCACCCGCGTTGGCGCCGACAATCGACGCCCCCAGGACCTTGCCCTTTTTCGTGGTGACAACCTTCACAAGACCCTCGGTCCGACGCTCGGCGATCGCCCGGTCGTTCTCGTGATAGGGAAAGCGAAGCACCGTGACCTCACCGTGCTGCTTCTTTGCATCCGCCTCAGTCAGGCCGACATGGGCCATCTCGGGGTCGGTGTAGGTCACCCAGGGCAGCGCCGAAAGATTGACCTTGGCGGGGACTTTCAGCAGCACGTTCCGGATGATGATGCCGGCATGATAGTTGGCGAGATGGGTAAACTGGAATCCCCCGGCGCAATCGCCTATGGCGTAGACCCTGCGATTCGAGCTGCGCAGCCGGTTATCGACCTTGATCCCACGCCGGTCATACTCAACATCCGCCGTTTCCAGACCGAGATCATCGACATTAGGCTGACGCCCGGCGGCCACAAGAAGGTGTGAGCACTCGACCCTGCCTTCCACACCATCGCGCTCATAGCTGATCGTGATGGCGCCGGCACCGCCCGACACGCCCTTGATGGCCGCGTTCTCGACCAGTTCAACACCGTCGTCGAGCATGCTCTGCTTGACCACCGCAACCAGTTCCTGATCGTCCTTGGGAAGGATCGGACCCATGTCGACGATCGTGACCCGCGAACCCAATTGGCGGTGGGCCTGGGCCATCTCCGAGCCAATGGGACCGCCGCCGATGATGACCAGATGGTCCGGCTTCTGGGTGTTGTCGAAGATCGTCTCGTTTGTGAAAAACGGCACCTGATCGAGTCCCAGGATCGGCGGCACCGCCGCACGGCTGCCCGTTGCGACAACAAAGCGGCGTGCGCGGATCGTGCGGCCGCCGGCCTCAACCTTATCCGGACCGGTAAAGCGAGCATGAGCCGTGATCACGTCAATGCCGAAACCCTGGTAACGCTCGACCGAATCATTGGGTTCGATGGTGGCGATCACATCCTTGATGTGCCGGTTCACGGCCTCGAAGTCGACCTCTGGCTCCACGGACTTGATGCCGATCCGGCCGGCGTGGCGCATGGCATGCGCGGCATGCCCGGCGGCCAGCAGCGCCTTGGACGGCACACAACCGAAGTTCAGGCAGTCGCCACCCATCTTGTGGCCTTCGATCAGGGCCACATCGGCGCCCATGTGGCTGGCGCCGTAGGCGGTGGAGAGGCCACCGGACCCTGCGCCGATCACGCAGACATCAAACATCTTCTCGGCCATGGAGTTCTCCTGGTCGTGTTCACAAAGGGATGGAAAGGATAGTCCGCTTTGCGCCGGCAGGTATCAGGTCGCCGCAGCGCCGTCCTGGCGGCCCTTGACCTTGCGCCAGACGATGGGCGCCAGGGCCACGATAGCGAGGCCGACCAGACCGATCAGAATCTCCTGATTGATCGCGTTATGCAGCGAGAATTCCTGGCCGCTGGCGAAGATATCGCCCAGTCCACTGCCGATGAAGTTATAGACCGCCGTACCCGGGATGATGCCGATGAAGGTTGTGGCGACAAACAGTCGCGTCTTCACGCCCAGGAACGCCGGAACAAGGTTGACGACGAAGAACGGAAACACGGGCATCAGACGCAGGAACAGCAGGTAGCTGACGGCATCCTTGTGGAAGCCTTCTTCCATACGCCCGACATAAGGATTCACCTTTTCGCGCAATGCATCACCGAAGGACGTACGCGCTGCCGTGAACAGGATTGTGGCCCCCATGGTGGCGCCGATCACCGTAAAGATGGTGCCGGAGAACCAGCCAAACAGAAAACCGCCGACCACGGTCAGCAGCGACGCAATCGGCAACGAAGCAGAGGTCGTGATGGTGTAGGCGACGATGTAGAGCAACATTGCCACAAGGAAGTTGCTCTCAACAAAACCCTGAAGGTCCATGTAATTGGCCTGCAGCGTGTCGAACGTCAGATACTCATGGCCGCCGACTGCGAAGAACGTGACGAGAATCGCCACCAGAATCGCCAGAGGCAGAAGCTTCTTGAGCCTGCCGCCTGAACTTCCGCGCGTCATATTGTCCTGATCGGTCATACGTTGAACCTCGATCACATCTGAACTGTTGCCGCAATCGCCTCCCACCGGTGAATTGCGCCCCGTCACGCATGAGACTATGAGGATGGCCTGGCGTCGCCAAAAGGCTGCGTCAATCGTTTGTGATGACAGGTGACGAGGTATCACGGTCGTGATTGACACGGTTCGGGCCGTCACCTATACAGCGCCGCCCGTGCAGACCCCTCGTCTGTGCGGTAGATTTCATGGAGAATTGACGGTGAAGCGCACTTTTCAGCCCAGCCGGATCATCCGGAAGCGCCGCCACGGCTTCCGCGCCCGCATGGCCACTGTCGGCGGCCGCCTTGTGCTCGCGCGCCGGCGCGCCAAGGGTCGCAAGCGCCTGTCAGCCTGAGTTTCATGCCTGGAGCCTTTGTGCGTCTGAAGCGAAGGCGGGATTTCCTTCGAGTGGCCGCAGCACGGCAAAAGGCCGTGATGCCGGGTATGGTGGTGCAGGCTTGTCCCCGCCCCGATGGCGGAATCGACCCGCGTGTTGGCTTCACGGCCAGCCGTAAGGTCGGCAATGCCGTGTTGCGCAATCGCGCACGGCGACGACTGAAGGCCCTGGTGGAGACCATGCTGCCCGAACAAGGTATGGATGGGACCGACTACGTACTGATCGCCCGGCAAGCCACGCCAGAGCGCAACTTCGCAGACCTGCGACAGGATCTGGAGACTGCCTTGAAGCGTTTGAGCCGAACCGAAAGGTCCCGCGCATGACGCGTCTGGTTCTCCTTGTTCTGCGCGCGCTTCTGGCGATCTATCGCTACGGCATCTCGCCGTTCACACCGATGTCATGCCGCTATCTGCCGACCTGTTCGGCTTACGCCGAGGAGGCCGTGATGCGCCATGGCCCATGGCGCGGCAGCTGGCTGGCACTGAAACGTGTTGGCCGCTGTCATCCGCTGGGCGGCCACGGTTATGACCCCGTTCCCGACCTGCCCGCCGAAAGAGCCGCCGTTCAAGGCGCCGCGACGCTGAGGAGCCACTGATGCAACCGGACCAAAAAAACATCTGGCTCGCCATGGCGATCATCGTCCTGATGTTCGTCGGATGGCAGTTCTTCTATGAGCTTCCGCGCATCCAGCAGGAGCAGGAGGCCCTGGAACGCCAGCAGCAACTGGCTGCCGAACAGGGTGGCGATCCGACCCTGCCTGAGCTTTCCGGCGTCGAAGGCCTCGAAGACGCCCAGGCCGAGGCCAATTTTCCCGACGTTCAGTTGACCCGTGGAGAAGCCCTGGCGCTCTCTGAACGCATCACCATCGACACACCCAGCCTGCATGGCTCGATCGCACTGACCGGTGGCCGGATCGATGACCTGACCCTGGTGAAGTACCACGAACGGGTGGATCCGGATTCACCGGAGGTCGTGCTTCTTTCGCCCGCGAACGGCCCTTCACCGTACTTTGTCGAGTTCGGCTGGCTGGCCGAGGAATCGGGTGTCGTCGTGCCGGACAACAGTTCGGTCTGGCAGGCCAGCGGATCGACGCTCACGCCCGATACGCCGGTCACAATGACCTGGGACAATGGCCAGGGCCTCACCTTCGAACGCACCCTCTCGGTTGACGATCAGTACATGTTCACCGTCAACCAGAGTGTGACCAACAGCGGCGGCGCGGCGGTCACGCTGTTCCCTTATGGTCTGATTAACCGCCACAACACACCTGAGATTCTGGGCTTCTACATTCTGCATGAGGGTCTGATCGGCGTGCTCAACGAGACGCTGGAAGAGGTCGACTACGACGACCTCAACGATCTCGAAGAGCCCAACCCGATAACCTATGACAGCACCAACGGGTGGCTGGGTATCACCGACAAGTACTGGCAGACCGCGCTGATCCCCGACCAGGGCGACAGCTTCAAGGGCCGTTTCCTGCACAACCTGCGCAACGGCACCATCGACACATATCAGGCCGACTATCTGCGCAGTGCGGTGACGGTCGATCCTGGCGCCACGGCCTCCACCGAAGATCTGCTGTTTGCCGGTGCCAAGGTCGTCACCGAGCTCGATGCCTATGCCGAGCAGTACGACATTCCGCTGTTCGACCGTTCGGTCGACTTCGGCTGGTTCTATTTCATGACCAAGCCGATCTTCTTTGTGCTGCTCTGGCTCAAAGGCCTGATCGGGAACTTCGGTCTCGCGATCCTGGCGCTGACCGTCATCATCAAGCTGCTGTTTTTCCCACTGGCCAACAAGTCCTACAAGGCCATGAGCAAGATGCGGAAGCTGGCTCCCGAGATGAAGGAGATGCGCGAGCGCTACAAGGACGACAAGCCGAAGATGCAGCAGGAACTGATGGCGATGTACAAGAAGGAGAAGGTCAACCCGGCGTCGGGCTGCCTTCCGATTCTGGTGCAGATTCCGGTCTTCTTTGCCCTCTACAAGGTGCTGTTTGTCACCATCGAAATGCGCCACGCCCCGTTCTACGGCTGGATCGAGGATCTCTCTGCACCCGATCCCACGGTGATCTGGAACCTGTTCGGCCTGCTGCCGTTCGATCCTTCGCAGTTCCTGCCGGCCTTCCTTCTGATCGGCGCCTGGCCGCTTTTGATGTCATGCACCATGTGGTTGCAGCAGAAGATCAGCCCGCAGCCGCCTGATCCCATGCAGGCCAAGATCTTCCTGTTCATGCCATTGATTTTCCTCTTCATCTTCGCGACCTTCCCCGCGGGCTTGGTGATCTACTGGACATGGAACAATCTGCTTTCGGTCGGCCAGCAGTACTTCATCATGAGGAAGGAAGGCGTCACCTAGGCCCCTGGCCTGACGCCAGCCCCGGCATGACAGACCCATCAAGCAGCGACGGCCCTGTGCCCGGTGCAGGCCGCCTGCTGTTTGCACAGCCCTGCCGGTTCGTGGCGGCAGCGCCGACACCCCGCGCCCTGCCCGCACCGACCCTGCCCGAAGTCGCCTTCGCCGGTCGCTCGAACGCCGGCAAGTCGTCGCTGATCAACGCGTTGACGAACCGCAAGGACCTTGCACATGCGTCAAAGACGCCCGGCCGGACCCGGTCCGTCAACATTTTCGATCTCGGCGATCGGATCCACCTGATCGATCTGCCAGGCTACGGCTACGCCAAGGCCGGAAAGGCCGAGGTCGGCAGCTGGGCCCGGACAGTCGACAGCTACCTGATGGGCCGCTCGACCCTGCGCCGCGTCTGTCTGTTGCTGGATGCCCGCCGTGGCCCGACAGACAACGACCGCGAGGCCTGTGAACACCTCGACATCATCGGCATGACCTACCAGCTGGTCCTGACCAAGGCGGACAAGGTGAAGAAGACCGAGCTACCGGGAATTCTCGAGCGGACGGCAGCAGAGCTCGGCAGTCGCCCCGCCGCCTTTCCACGGATCGTGACGACGAGTTCCCGCACGGGTGCGGGGATGGCTGATCTGCGCGACGAAATCGCTGCCCTGGCCGAATCCGGCCAATAGGACAATGCCCACGAAGGAATGGTTCCCTTCGTTCTCCGGAATGCGATAAACCATGGCCATGGACAAACGCGACATCGCCGGCAAGAACTTCGGGGTCACCAAGCACTGGTTGAGGACCGCCCACACCCTCGGCGAGGCCCTGCCCTATCTGCGTCAGTTCTCCGGCCATACCTTCGTTATCAAGTACGGCGGTCACGCTATGGGCGACGACAAGCTGGCCCGTGATTTTGCAAGGGATATAGTGCTGATCAAGCAGGTCGGCATCAATCCGATCATCGTGCACGGCGGCGGCCCCCAGATCGGCGCCATGCTCAAGAAGATGAACATCCAATCCGAGTTCGTCGACGGGCTGCGCGTGACGGATCGCGAATCGGTCGACGTCGTGGAAATGGTCCTGGCCGGATCGATCAACAAACAGATCGTCACGGCGATCAACGAAGAGGGCGGCAGGGCCATCGGCATCTCAGGCAAGGACGGGCGCCTAATCGAGGCGCGCAAGCTGCGCCGGACGAAGCGTGATCCCGATTCGAACATCGAGGAGATTCTCGATCTCGGCTTCGTCGGCGAGCCAAAGAAGGTGAACGCTGAGATCTTCCGAATCTTCGAGAACTCCGACGCGATTCCGGTCATTGCCCCGATCGGCGTGGGCCGCGACGGAGACACCTACAACATCAACGCCGACACAGCGGCGGGCGCGATCGCCGAAGCGGTCAACGCCACCAAGCTTCTGATGCTCACCGATATCGCCGGTGTGCTCGACAGCGACGGCCAGTTGATCTCCGAGATGAGCCGTGCCGAAGCCAAAGAGCTCTTTGCGACCGATGCCATCACCGGCGGCATGATCCCTAAGCTGGAGACCTGCATGAAGGCGCTTGAGAACGGGGTCGAGGCCGCCCATGTGCTCGATGGCCGCATCCCCCATGTTCTGCTGCTGGAGCTGTTCACCGCGGACGGCACCGGAACCAAGATCGACGCGTGAAGACGGCCTTAGACAGGCTGGCCGGGGTCGACACCTGGATCTTCGATCTCGACAACACGCTTTATGCCGCAAAACACAGCCTCTTCGATCAAGTCGAAGTGAGGATCACGGACTTCGTGGCCGACTTCCTGAACCTGGAGCGAACCGAGGCGCGCAGTCTACAGAAACAGTACTTTCTGGACCACGGGACGACCCTGAACGGTCTGGTCACCTTGCATAACTGCGATCCGGAAGAATTTCTGGCCTATGTCCACGATGTCGACTACTCGCCAATTCCACCTGATCCAGACCTCGACGACGCCCTGCGCCGACTGCCCGGGCGCAAGCTGATCTTCACCAATGGCGACATCCCCCATGCCGAACGTGCGATGGACAGGCTTGGCGTGGGTCATCATTTCGATACCGTCTTCGACATCGTGGCCTCGGACTACAAGCCCAAGCCTGAACCGGAAGTCTATGACGCGCTGGTCGACGTCCATGGCATCGAGCCGAGTCGCGCCGCGTTTTTCGAAGACATTGCGCGGAACCTGAAGCCCGCGAAGGACCGGGGCATGGCCACGGTCTGGATCGAGGGTGACAGCAACTATGCGCAATCCGGCGCCGATGAAGGCTACATCGATTTCCGCGCCCACGAGCTGACCCCGTGGCTGGTCGATCTAGTCCAGCACTTCGACAGGCGGTGACCTCATGAAACTCTACACCCGATTCCGCAACTCCGCCGGCGAGCGCGTGCGCATCGCCCTCTATCTCAAGGGGCTCGATTACGAGTACGTGCCCGTAGGCTCGCTGCTCAAGGGCGCCTACCAAGCAATCAACCCGCAGGGCCTGATGCCGACGCTTGAGATCGATGGCCGGTGTTTCGCCCAATCATCGGCCATTCTGGAGTTTCTTGAAGAACGCTATCCGGAACCCAA
>CEUN01075536.1_pt1 | contig 18540 bp, 8 predicted proteins | sample 361501 | NCBI WGS metagenome assembly CEUN01 (sample SAMEA2622801, study PRJEB7988) | marine metagenome | biome: marine biome (ENVO:00000447); feature: marine epipelagic mixed layer (ENVO:xxxxxxxxx); material: "saline water (ENVO:00002010), including plankton (ENVO:xxxxxxxx)" | depth 120 m | reverse complement strand
GGCACTCATACCAGCCCGTCCCACAGTGCATTTTTTGGAGCACTTGGCGGATACCGTGGCGGCGACGGCGTACCACCAAGTGCGTCGACCATTGACTATGAAATCAGTAAAGTGTTGCCGGAAACACTATTGCCACACCTTTGTATCGGTATGGACTCCATTGAGAACATGACTGCCAAGCCCACAGTTGCTAACTTGTCAGCAAGCGGGGCAGGGCAGCCAATCTTCATGCACTCCAATCCAAACCATCTTTATCAGATGCTTTACGGTGGGATTTCAACCGGCGACATCCGACGCCAACACGAAGCACGCTCGAACCTGCTTGAGCAAGTAGAAAAGCTCGCAGCAGCCAAAGGCAAAACCCTGCCAGCCAACACTCAAAAGCAATATGGTCAATACGTTCAAGGTTTCCGGGACGTTAACGGATTGCGCGACCGCCTCGCTAAAGTGTCCGATCACTTACGAGAATTCGCACCGACAGTCGATGAGCGATACACACGCCCGGAATTCGAAACAGACTGGCATGATGCCCTGCTGGAATTAGGCATATCCGCTCTGACTTCCGGCATTACGAACACGCTGACGATCGGGTCCGGTCGCGGTGAAATCTTCGGTGCATGGAAAGGACTCGGTGTCGAACAGCAAGGTCACAACCTTGGTCACATGGCTCAACCGGACAATCCAATCTGGATCAAGATTCGACAGTACAACAGTCGTATGCTCGTAAAGATCATGGAAGCACTTGATAGCATTCCAGAAGGCAGTGGAACGATGATGGATCACACCCTCATCGTTTACACAAGTAATAACGCTGATAAGCAGCACACTAGCGGTGCAAATTGGCCGGTGATGCTACTCGGGAATTTTGACGGGGCGTTCAAATCCGGTTGCTTTACGCAACTTGACGGCAAGCGACCAATCAATGCCCTCTATTCGACGATTCTGGAAATGGCCGGCGCGAAGTGCGACCGATTCAATATGGATGAAAAGCTTGCCAAGAAGTTCGACAGCGGAAACGGCGCAGTCAAGGAAATCCTCGTATGATACGGGTCAGACTGGTTTGGGTAGTACTACTCACACTATGCTTTGTGCCAACAGCCTTCGGAGATAACTACACTCCGGGACAGGTCATTAAAAAAGACTTCAAGAGCCTGGCAGCGTCGTTTCTAATCAAACACTGCGTCGACTGCCACGGTGATACTGATCCTGAAGGCAATCTCTCGCTGCACGACCTTGGTGCGATTGATGACCTTAATTCAGGCGTTTGGAAACGCGTATGGGCGCAGGTAGCGCTCCGCGAGATGCCACCGAAAGATGCAGAGCAACCAGAAGTTGTCGACCGACTGCAATTCACAGATTGGATAGTAGCTGAACTTTCCAGAGTGATGCGTGACAAGGGTGGCTTTTATGACCATCTGGATCCAAACAAAGCAAACTACCTGGACCATAATCTGCTATTTGCAGCGCTGCCACCTGGAATCAAACTCGCACCTACCTCCTCCCCAGCTCGCATCTGGCGTGTGTCACCTCAGGAACATATCACCCGGCTCAATGAGTTGATAAACACTGAGCCCGTTTTTAATCCAGAGCGACCAGGACTGCGGACACATGGCGACGTTGTCCCAACTAATCATGGCGGAGAATTAAAGCTCTATTTCGGAGTCGATCGGATCATCCAATGGCAAGGCGGTACCGTTGCCTATGCAACTGCGGTAAAGAGTGTGCCAGCCATTCTCTCCTCTGCACGTAATCACGGCCTGAAGAACTACCCTCACTTCTATACAGTCAACAGTGCCGAAGCTACTCAGGTAATGGGCATAGCTAACGATATCATTCGCTATATGGCCTATGGCCCGCTGAGCATTGCCCATCCATATCAAATCACCGATGATCCTGATTCCATCAAGGACAAAATGCAGGGGGATATTCGAGGCTTACCGACAAGTCTCGTATACAGCACAAAGACCTTACGGCCACTCACCCCAATTTACGAATTATTAAAAGTCAAAGAACCAACTGAAGAACAGCAACGTGCCGCGGTGGATTTTTTGTTTGAAGCTCTAACGTTTCGCACTCCCACTCCCGAAGAATCTGATGTCTACCTAATCATCCTTCAACAGTCTGTGGACAAACTAGGCCATGAAGATGGTACTGTACTTGGATTGTCAGCTATTTTTCTTGATCGAGATGCGCTATTCCGTGCGGAGCTGGCGGAAGACTCGAAGACTGATCGACATGGCCGTGTCATGCTACAGGATTGGGAATTAGGACTCGCGATCAATCATTCGCTCAGTTACATCAAGCCGGATGAGCAACTCCGTGCCGCGATTGTCGAAGGCCGCCTGCAGACTCGCGACGATGTCAAACGCGAGCTTGAACGCATGCTATCAGACGAGACAATCCGCAAACCTCGCATTCTTCAGTTCTTTCGAGACTACTTCGACTACGATCATGGCGGCTACATTTGCAAAGATAATCGCGCGTTGACAGCTGCTGGTCTAACGGGAAACCCGAATGGTCACTACCGCGCCATGTTTGATGCAACAGCCAGTACTGACCGATTAATCGAACTGATCCTTCAGGAAGACAAGGACGTATTTCGGCAATTACTTACAACGAACAAGATTATTGTTACCGGAGGTGACCGTGTTTACCTAGGCAAGCTAAACACGAAAGAAGAACGGCAGGCATCTATCGACAAAGAAAAGCTTGCTGTGGCAGAAGAAGCTAAAAAAGCAGCAGAGGCATTAGAAGCATGGAAGAAAGCCAATCCTGGCAAAGAACCACCCAAAACTAAGCCCAAGAAACGGCCGGCCGTCAATCACAATATCAGCGTGGCAACCCTTACAGGTCCAAAAGAGTATGTGCGAGTCAGTCGTAGAAGTTTTGGGAATGGTTCTATGCGGCCAGACAGACAACTGGCAACCGTTCCTGAAGATCAGCGATTGGGATTACTTACGCACCCAAGCTGGCTAGTCTCTCACTCAGATGCCATGGATAACCACGCAATTCACCGAGGTCGCTGGATACAAGAGCGATTGATCGGTGGTGGCATCCCGGATGTGCCAATCACGGTTGATGCAATGCTGCCGGACGAGCCCAACACTACGTTGCGAGAACGCATGCGTGTTACGCGGGAAAACTATTGCTGGACTTGCCACAAAAAGATGGATCCGCTTGGGTTGCCATTTGAAATGTACAATCACGCGGGCTTGTATCGGCAGACTGAAGTAGATTTGCCCGTCGACACCAGCGGCGAGATCATCGACTCAGGCGACCCGGCACTTGATGGCAAAGTCTCTAACGCCATCGAACTGATTGAGAAGCTTGCTAACAGCGAGCGTGCAGAACAGGTCTTTGTTCGTCATGCGTTCAGATTCTGGATGGGGCGCAATGAGACTCTCAACGATGCACCTGTACTTCAGGCAGCACATAAGGCATATAAAGAAAACGGCGGCAGCATGAACGCCTTGCTTGTTTCACTGCTCACCTCAGATGCGTTTCTATATCGCAAGCCATAGAAGCCCCGGCGATCCTTACGTGCGGCCTTTATTTCCTTATCTTGGTGACAACCTATCATTCTATTTATCTCGGAATCACCTATGTGAATACCACATGATATCTGTCACCCAAAACACTTGACCGCCCCCGTAAAATCGCTAAACAAGCGAAGCGTGCAACTCCCGCATTCCGCTCTCCATAATTGGTAACGGAATGTCTGCGGTTACTTCGATAAGAGTTACTTGATTGGCAGCAACGGCCGATTCGATCGCACTGGGTAATTCCTGCAGATCATCAATTCGAGTAGCGGTGACGCCAAACGATTCGGCTAGTTTAAGGAAGTCTGGATTGACCAATTCTGCACCGATGGATCTACCGTAACGGCTATCCTGCTGAGGCTTCAGCACACCATAGCAATTATTATTGAACACGATTAGCACCACTGGTAACTCAAACTGCACAGCAGCCGCGAGTTCCTGACAGTTAAATAAGAAGCCCCCGTCTCCGGATAAACAAACTACCGGACGGTCCGGCATTGCCTGCTTAGCACCTATCGCCGCAGACAAGCCGTAACCCAACGTGCAAAAGCCCCATGGGTAGAGATTAGATCGCGGGTGGTGCACGCCAACTAACCGGCGCGACCAATAAGCTGCAAGCGTTAAGTCACTTACTAATATTGTGTCTTCTGGCAGTCCGGCGTTTAGTGCATGCACGAGTTCTATGCCAATCGGTGCAATCTCTTCACATGCATCTAAAACCCCTTGGCGTGCAGCCGTAATATCTGCCGAACGATCTGGATTTGCAATTCTCTCGCTTGATTCTAGCAGTGCATTTACCCCGCAAACAGTTTCACGGGCGTCCGCGACGATCCCAAGTGTAGCTCCATAATTCCGTCCCATTTCCGCATCATCAATATCCACATGGATAAGAGTGGCTGGTGGCTTAAAAGTCCAGCTGTCCGTATCTTCCTGCGTGAACCGTGAGCCAACGGCCAGCATCAAATCCGATTGCGCCACAAACTCCTGCCAGGCAGGATGACAAATATTGGTACCAGCTGAGAGTGGGTGGTCATCATCAATCGCACCTTTTCCCAGAACAGTCGTGAATACCGGTGCATTTAGCGATTCGGCAAGTTTGACCAATTCCTCTGAAGCACCACTGCTATTAACTCCGCCACCGGCCCAAATAATCGGCGTCTCTGCCTGTGTCAGTAGTTGAACCGCTTGGGAAAGCTGTTCAGAGGATGGAGTTGCCGTTTCTACACTGCGCTCCTCAGCGATTTCTACTTCAGCAGAGGCATCGAGGATATTGCAGGGGATTTCGAGGACAACGGGACGCGGGCGACCATTACGCATTTGATAAAACGCTTCCGCAACGTAAGCGGATATTTCTTCAACAGTCTTTGCAGTAGCACTCCACTTAACCACAGGCTCGAAACACGCCAACTGATCACGACATTCGTGAATAATCCCTTTTTCTTTTCCAATGAAGTCTGTGGGAATTTGACTGATCACGCACAAGACTGGCACAGAGTCAGCATACGACGTGCCCAGTGAAGAAATTGCATTAAGGGCTGCAGGTCCAGAGGTGCAAAAACAGATACCCTCTTTACCGCTTGCCCTCGCATATCCATCTGCCATAAACGCAGCCCCTTGCTCGTGGCGTGCGGTTATGTGTTTGATATCAATGGCATTAATCAGCGCATCATACGCCGCAAGATTATGTGTACCCGGTATGCCAAACACTGTGTCAACAGCATGGGCTTCCAGTGATTTCACGAGAGCTTCCCCACCGGTCGTTTTCATTCGTCGCTTCTTTCATCTCGGAGATCTCATTCCACCCCATCTTCAGGGTTACTACAAAATACCCGATAACGGCAATCACGGTGTCGGTGCGATTAGAATTCTTCGCCGCATTCACCAATCCTGTTACTTGCAAATCCCAACAGGTAGAATCACCACTATGATAAAACACACCATATATGCCGCGTTATTAACTCTAAGCATTACGACATCAACATTAGCTGCAGAAAAGTGGGCTGATGAGTTTGACGACTTCTCGCTAGATCGCTGGACACCTCAAACCAGTGGATTGCAACTGGTAAACATGCCACCGCCGGATGGCGTGACAGCTCGTAACGGTGTTCTGGAGATATTCGAACCCCTTCGTGGTGCCCGGCTTACATCGCGAGATCGTTTTCTTTACGGCACCTTTGAAGCAAGAGTGAAAATAACGCCCAAAGGACTTCAGTACATAGGATTCATGTCACGCTCCCCATGGGGTGCCCACACGTTGATGTGCATGAGCATCCCCAGCGGACACGGATGGGAACTGGTCACTTCCAACAACATGAACGGCGGCCACGCCGGGTTTGGAAAGGCGGTCGAGGATGGCATTTGGGCGACGATCACGATCACCTGGCGGCCAGAACGTGTAACACTCGATGTCGACGGCAAACGTATCGGCGAACTCACCGACCCCATGAAGATTCCGAATCAACCCATTCCACTAATCTTGGATGCTTACGCCTCAAATCGTCTGGAGGTGGATTACATCCGCATCTCGGACACAACAGTCGCTTCCTCAAGTGCGTCCAAACTACCAACGGCACCATCCGAACCAGACCTTGTTAGCATTCATAGCTCTCACTGGAATCTCGATATCGACACGAACTCTGGAATCGCCACTTCAATCGAACAGATATTTCCACAGCAACAACTATGGACTCCCGACAACTCAGCCGCAGTGGATATATACGCTAGGAATCTTGATAGTAATGAGACGACTCATTTCCACCGCGAGAGAAACACACGGAATGATGGTGAATTGCGGCACGGTCGCAACTCTCGAGGATTTCAACTTGCACCATCCGACGCCCCGTGGAAGGAGAAGCTTACAACTCATATCACCTATGAGTTGATCGAAAATGATCTTTCGATCAGAGCTGAATTTACAGCTCTGCAGGACATCAAACATCCGACTGAAATAGGGCTCGGAATTCCGTTTATTGCCGATCAGTGGCAGCGCAACGCCATCCCTAGATTGCCTTGGTTTGAATTGGATCCGAGACAAAACTCGGATGTTCGTCTACCATTCCTTGCAGACCCGCATGATGCAACGGTGACTTCCGACGAAGGAAGCTGGGTACACTATCCATGGGGAATCTTTCAAAACAACAAGTCGAGCGTGTTTTGGGGGAGCATGGATATCGGGAAACGTGTCGTTCTCGCGCCGGGAAACAACGGAGCAGGTCCAGCAATCACACTGGCACCGAAACGGTGGACTGCTGGAGAGTGCAAAACACTTTCGCTCCGATTGCGTGCCTTCCGACCTGGCACGACAGAGGTTGTACGCTGGTATTTGAGCAACTGCATCAGCAGCGACCCCTTAACCAACGATCTCTTTCCGGTTTCTGACTGGGCGCCACGCACTCTTCCAAATGGCGGCGGCTTGGGAATGCCCGACATCCGGATCTCCGATGTAAACCCCGACGTTCAGGAAGGGTACTTCCAACGGGTTATCGAAATGCTGAAACAGTACCATGTTACAAATCTCTGGTTCGGCACGTGGCACAATATAGACGGAAGCTACCCGCACAGTGGTAAGTGGATCTGCCCAACTGGACTGAATGTCACCGCTGAAGCCTTAAAAGCTGAGATTCAGCGGCTAAAGGGGCTCGGACTCAAACCCTGCTTATACACATATCAATTTATTACTCCCGAGCTTCTGGGTCCCGAACAACAAATCCCGTCGAGAGACTGGGTGCTGCATGACACCCTTGGCAAGCTATCCATGTTCGATAGTTTCACGGCCGGTGAGACGAGGTCCGGTGCAGAGTGGTTCACACCGGAACTAGCTGAAAGAATCGGATCCAACAAAGTAACTTGGGCCAACGTTGACTATGGAAGAAAGGAAGTGCGGGACTTCTTCTTTGACAGTATTACAAAGGCCATCGACTATTATCGGCCTTCCGGAATCTGTTTCGACTACGGCTGGGGAGTTATTCCCTGCAATGCCACGTATAGCCCGGGCAATCCTGCAACAAGTCAGCCACATGCCCGCCTTCGACTGCAAGCTGACATTCGCGAGTGGATACACGAACACCACCCTGAAATGATCATTCTGATCAATGACAATCCCGGCACACCTAGTCAGCTTATGGCCGATTGTCAGTTAGTAGAAAGCTCTGACGTCATGTCTGATCTTGACCTTGAAGCGGGGCGAGCTCTTTCATCGGCCATGTCCAGCATGGACTATTACACGGATCACGATGAGGTTCGCTGGTCCAGGCAAGTGATGTCAGATCTCTCACACGGTTGTAGCATCGGCATGCCGTTTTGGATCCCGATCAACGGGCCGGATGACTACGTTAACACATGGCAGGCTTTTTATGATTTTTCGGCAAAAACAACCGCATTACCAATCGTCCCGCAGAGTGACGCAATCACCAGCGATACGTCGCCGAATGTTACTGGTACGGTCTGGTCAGACAGTCAACGACTACTGGCTGTTGCCATGGACCACCGCAATCAAGGTCCGGAGCGAGCGGTTGAGTTAACGATTGATCTAACAGAATTACGTCAGACAAAACTGAAACCCGTGATTTCACGCCTTGATGCACACGTTCAATTAGTCAAGAAAACCAAATGGGAAGTGGTTAAGCACAATCGCAAATCACTAGTCCTTCGAGGCTCCCTGAAACCTGGCGAATTGCTCATGCTTGAATTGCAGTGAGGGATTAGCTGTATCGAGAGTCGGAATCCCCGTTTACGGATAGCTGTTTTTTTTTACAATGAATGAACGCGGCCAACTTACTCACCTCCACGTCGTATCTAGTGATAATTCGCTTGCAGACCACGGCTCCGGATAGCAGTTATCGATATCGGCTGCGGCTCTCAAATAAACAGGCGTTCTGTCATGAACCAAGTCCTTCGCTATAGGTTTTGCGTAGCGATATGGATAGGTATTCTTGTGGTGTTTTCCGGGTCGATTAAGGCAACCGGCCTATCACCGAATGTTGTAATACTGCTCGCTGATGATCTGGGCTCTGCAGATATCGGTTGCTATGGGGGTCCGGTAAAAACGCCAGTATTAGACAGCCTTGCGGCAGGTGGCGTTAGATTCACCAACTTTTATTCAGGAGCACCGTTGTGTTCACCGGCTCGCGCCTCATTGATTACCGGTCGACACCATGTTCGCACCGGAATCTATACGGTCATCCAGGATCACTTACACGATATGCATTTGGAGACGAATGAGGTCACCATCGCAGAAATCCTAAAACAAAATGGCTACGAAACGGCGCATATCGGGAAGTGGCACTTGGGAACGCCTTTTCGTGGCAGAGATAAGCCCTGGATTGATGAGCACGGATTTGACTATTGGTTTGCAACCGATTTGAATGCTGCGCCTTCCCATCGGAATCCGACCAACTTTTGGCGCAATCGTGAACGAGTTAGCGACCTCGAAGGATACGCGTGCCAACTGGTTATCGATGAAGCGATTACATGGCTCAAACAAGAACGCACAGATACCACACCATTCTTTCTCAATGTGTGGTTTCATGAACCACATGCACCGCTTGCCGCTCCAGACGAGATCGTTCGCGAGTATGGGGAAGTCACCGATCAAGCAGCCATTTACTCCGCAACGATTGATAACACGGACCGCGCTATCGGACGACTGGTTGAACATCTACGGAAAACCGGTGACCTAGATAACACGATCATTATCTATACGTCGGACCATGGTAGTTATCGACACGAGCGGAATGGAAATCTAAGAGCTGGGAAAGGATCTATGCTGGAAGGAGGCCTGCGTGTACCTGGAATTGTCTATTGGCCTGATGGAATTAAGGGCGGGCGAGTTGAAACTACTCCCGGGGCAGCGATGGATATCCTTCCAACGATTTGTGGGTTAGTCGATGCCGGTATACCAGCCGATTTGGAGCTTGATGGTTCTGATTTGAGTACCGTCTTACAAGGAAAAGCCACGGAGTTTAAGAGGGTGCGGCCGCTTACGTGGCATTCTCCATTGAGTCAGCCTGTGGCGGTGATACGAGAAGGTGATTTTACACTTGTTGGATGGCGCAGCGAGGAATACCCCAAAGACAAGAATTCCATCAACACAGTGATGGAACAAATGCGTGTTCATCTGGAAAATCATCTCGGTAAAAAACTGAGTGCGTCGGAGTTGTGGCACGAATGTTACAACAGTCCCTTTCGCAATCCCGAATATTCCAAGCTGCGTGGTGAATTTGTGACTCTCAATTCGTTTCAGGAACGATGGATTCCATTAATTAAAACCGGCACAGGCGGGATCACCCGGCTTGAGCTTTTTGACTTATCCAAGGATCCCAGACAATTAAAGAACGTAATTGACGAGCATCCGGATGTTGCACACCGGATGGAAGACCAACTAAGGAACATACACCAGCATGTGCTTGATGACGCGCCGATCTGGGGCAAACACGCCGAGAAAACTCAGGCCGGAATCCACCGCATGGATAAAGGGCGACGATCGACGTTTGATGCCTTTGCCTACGTAAACAGAATTCCCATCGAGCCAGATGAGGATGAATCGCAAGCCATTTTATCGGGTCGTATCGCAAGCCGCTTGGCTAACCAGGAAGGGCGGGTGCTGATCAAGTTGCCCCCGGACATGAACCACTACACCTATTATGGATTCCGCCTTGCTGCCGCGAGCACGGCATCTTCCGCAACAGGAAAATGTGTCGGTTGTCATTCCTTACCTTCCTTCGGAAGAGTATCCAGTGATCCAGCCGTACCCTCATTACGTAACAAAGCGTATTCGCTCGCCCGTTTGCAGAAGTTGTTAGCTAACGAGACGCATCGCAACATAGCCTTGGATAAACAGCAAACGATTCAGTTACTCGCGTTTATATACTCACTAAAAGACCTTTCCGAGAATGCCTTTCGAGAGGCTATTATTGAAGCAACCGTGTTGGATACTTCAGGAGATCAAAAATGAGATTTCACGCAGCCCTTTTCCTATACATCAGTGGTTTATTGACATGCGGGTCGTTACTGCGTGCAGAAACTGAACTGACGACCATCAGCGGTAGAGTGGTAAACGCCGCAGGTGTTGGGCTAGAAGGTGTCATGGTTTCTGCTGTAGATAACGAAAAGCGAAAGTGGACTTCGGTTTTCACTCAAAAAGACGGAGCTTTCGTTATCAGAGGGTTGCGTGATGTCGATCACAAAGTACGCACTCGTTTAATGGGGTTGGCGGACGAATGGCGAAGCGTTGTCGAAGCAGGAACTGACGACTTAACAATTGAAACACATCATGCTGTCGGCGAAGAACTCGAATTACAGCGGCCCGCAAGTAGCGCTTTCGGCATGCTGAAGTTTGATAACCCGCGCGACAAAATGAACTTCAAAATGTTCTGCACATACTGTCACCAGGTCGGAACACTTGGTTTTCGCACGCCGGAAAAACCTGTTGATTGGCAGACCATGATTCGCCGCATGGATGGATTCGGTGGCTTGTATCCCCACACAAAGGAAACAATTGTTCGTCGCTTACAGGAGACATACTCAGAAGACGCTGTGAAACAATGGCCAACCTTTGAGGCACCTCCGGCCCCAACCGGTGCCGCGACGGCTGCCACAATTACAATGTGGGAGTTGGATGAATTACACCAAGGGTCATTCCATGATTTGGAAATCGGTCCTGATGGGCAAGTCTATGCTGTAAATATCAGTAAGCGTCGCATGGTTGCCTTGGATCCCAACTCAGGAGAACAGACAACCATCGATTTTCCACGTAACGTCCACGCACCGCACTCTATCGAAACAGCCAACGACGGATCCCTGTGGACAACAATGTGTGCTAGCGGCAAGATGGCTCGCTACGACATTAAGACGAAAACGTTTGACGTCTACAGTAGCGCCGAGGCGCCCAAGCAGCGTGGCAGTTACCCTCATACGTTGCGAATCAACCCGAAAGATCCTGAAGGTTTGATTTGGTACACCGATGCCGGGTCCAATTCTTGTTTTTCTATGCATCCAAAAACGGGTTTCGTCAAAGAATACAAGTTATTAAGTGCTGGTCAGGCAGTGGCTGCCGGACGCGGTGAATCCAGAGGCATCACCCCCTACGGAATTGACTATTCTCCTGTTGATGGTTCCATCTGGTACTCAAAACTCAACGGTAATCGTATCGGACGCATCGACCCCAAGTCGGGCGACGGTGACATCATGGAATGGAATCCTCCTTTCCGAGGGCCACGCCGGCTACATATCGGCCCGGATGGCATGATCTGGGTCCCCGGCTTTGGATCCGGTGTGTTTGGTAAATTCAATCCGGATACAGAAAAATGGACGATCTATGAGTTACCCGACAACGAAAATCAAACGCCATATGCACTCAATGTTGATAAAGACGGAATCGTCTGGATCTGTGGAACGGCCAATGATACGATCAACCGATTTGATCCTGAGACTGAAATTTTTGTTGAGTACCGTCTACCCATGCGAGTTTCCTACACTCGTGAAATCGAATTTGATGATGACGGCAACGTATGGACGAGCACGTCAGGGCCAGCAAGACATATGGAACGTGGGGTTGGTGCCGTAATTAAGATTTCGCTTCCAAAGACGCTGCCTGCAGGTGGTGGCATAAAGCTTGAACCTCGATTCTTCGACGGAAATCACGCAATCGGAAACCTTGCCACATCAAATCGCCCCAAGCCGAACAACAAAGAGCTGTTTGCCCGGATCGATAAGGAGGAAATGCCGAAGGCATATTTCAAACAACCTCATCAACAGTACGTAGATGCCCGCATGGCGCAAATTTCGGAACAAAACAGAGGAAAAGTCGGCCAGCTTTGGAACGAATTCCGCCGCATGTACCCCGATCGGAGTCGGGATGGACAAATGTTCGTACGAATCATGGAATACGTTTTCCAATTGGATGCGGCCGGCCCTCAACGTCGATTCATTAACAAATGGCAGCATCACTATTTTGGTGAAGTTGCAAATAACCTCGAGAGTCGTTCGATCGAAAATGGTAAGGCGATTTTCGACCAGGCTACCTGCAGTCGCTGTCACAGCATCGAAGGCAAAGGCGCTGATTTAGGACCCGAGCTTTCAGGCATTTATAAGAGATTCCAGGGAGTAAAACTGATCAATCAAATTGTTCGCCCGTCCGCTGAAATCAACAAGGACTTTCAACCTCAACTGATCGTAGTGGATACCGGGCAAGTTCTCACCGGCGTTGTCACAAAGGAAACGGAAGAGCAGTTAACAGTGCTACCAAACATGTTAAAACCAGAAAAGACGCATGTACTAGCAAAGGCATCGATTGATGAGCGACAGACGTCAAACGTGTCTAGCATGCCGGTTGGCTTATTAGACACGTTCACGATCGACGAAATTCTTGATCTCGTGGCATACATTCAATCTGTTGCTCCACTGCCAAAGGATGATGGAGCAGAATGACCCGCGATATTCTTAACAAAGCGATGTTGTGTTTTATCGCGTCTAGCATCGCAACAGCGTCACTTTCACAAGCCTCTGAGCCATTAGATACGCTAGTCCAATCCTCATGCATCGATTGTCATGATGAATCATCAGACACTGAATTGGATCTAACTGCCTTAGCCTATGAATTCACTGACCCGACGAACTATCGCAAATGGGTAAGAGTGTATGAGCGAATTGAAAGAGGTGAAATGCCTCCGACCTCTGCCAAACAACCCGATGCCATCCTCAAAATGACGGCAGTTTCATTCCTGAAGAATGAACTCCGAAATGCCAACTTGAAATCACAAGAGAAGTTTGGCCGAGTACCATCGCGTCGATTGAGTCGGCTGGAATTTGAATACACGCTTCACGATCTACTCGGAATTGGTGGCAGTTTAGCAAGACAGTTGCCACCGGAAAACGGCGCAGCGGCATTTGACGTCGTCGCTGAAAAACAGGAAATGTCCAGCGTGCATGTCCGCGGCTTATTGACCGCGGCAGATTTGGCCTTGGATGAAGCAATCGCACTTGGTCATAAACCAAACATGCAGGAACGCGTGATTGATTATTTCAATTCTCCATACATTCAAATGTGGGTAGACAGACCGGTTCGAAGAGGTGGCGGCACCGTTTTCAAGACTGACACCGATGTCGTCACCTTTCGAGGCGAGAATTACGTGTACAGAACAGACGCCAATGGTTATTCCCCTCCAATTGCCGGCATGTATAGGATTAGGCTCACTGCTGCACCTCACCAACAACGCTCTGCCATTACCGTCAGTTTAAAGCGGCAAAATGATCAACAAGGTGAAAGCGAATTGTTCGCAGCATGGGATCTTGGGAATGAGGATTACCGTACCGTTTCCACTCTCAAGTACCTAAGGCCGGATGACTATATCTATGTCAGCGCCGACGAACTAGAACCCGCACCCGATGGCAAAGTAATCTATAATGCACAGCCCGCAAATGAGTACAAAGGCGAGGGCGTCCGAATCCGGCGGTTTTCTATAGAAGGTCCTCTTGAGTCTAAATGGCCACCGGAACGTACGCGAAGTCTGTTTCCTGGGATTCGATGGCAATTCCGTGCGGCCGCTCAAAGGGATGGGCGCGCATTCCACCCTGTGCTGAGCAAAGAACCTGCTGAGCACATTCGCGATTCCATTAATGCTTTGGCGGAAAAGGCTTACGGGCGAGTTCTAACACCAGACGAAGTCGATACCTTTCTGCAATTGGCTAGGCCGCATCTGGAAGCGGGGCGAGATTTCATAGACTGCGCGAGAATCCCGCTTCGAGCAATCCTCGTTTCACCCGAATTACTATTTCATTCCGGCAAAGCAGGTCAGTTAGATGGAATAGAGTTGGCAAAGCGACTGTCCTACTTCTTGTGGCGGACGCTCCCCGATGATGAATTGCTAGAGCTGGCACAAAAAGGTCAGCTGACCGAGTCGAAAGTTCTACACGCTCAAGTAGAACGGATGCTGGGACATCCGAATGCGGATCGTTTCCTAGTCGACTTCCTTGACCAGTGGTTAGAACTTTCACGAATCGATGAGACTACACCGGACGTCTATTTATACCCCGAATATGATGACGTTCTTCGACGATCCATGCTTGCTGAAACACGTGAGTTCTTCGCACATTTAATCGAAGAAAACCTTACAGTCGCAAACTTGATCGAATCAGATTTTACGTTTCTCAATCGCAAGCTTGCTGAGCATTATGAAATCAAGGGCATGGAGAACATCAACGGCGAAGCAATGCGAAAAGTCATTCTTGAGCCGGGAAGTGTGCGAGGTGGACTATTAACTCATGCGTCCATTGCAAAAATCACAGCCAATGGTACGGTTACGACGCCGGTCAAACGGGGTAACTTCGTGCTTTCCACTTTGCTTGGCTTACCGCCCAGTCCACCACCACCGGGAGTAGGATCCATTGAACCAGATACGCGCGGTGCAACCACAATACGAGAGACTTTGACTAAACACCAGCAGATCGAGACATGTGCCGTGTGTCATAAGCGAATTGACCCACCCGGATTCGCACTTGAAAGCTTTGATCCGGTGGGCAACTTCCGTAGCCAATACCGCAACAGCAAAGGAGTCACGCGTGAAATTAACGCTGGACTTCGCTTCCTGCATGTGGATTATGAACTCGGGCAAGCCGTTGATCCGTCCGGTATAACCGAAGACGGGCAGGAATTCGCTGACATTCGTGATTTCAAAACACATCTGCTCCGCTCAACAGAACAGGTAGCACGCAATGTCGTCTCACAACTGATCACATTTGCAACAGGAGGCGAGATTGATTTCGCCGATAGTGAAGTAATAGAGCAGATCCTTCTGGCTACAAAGGATGACGGCTATCCGATGCGTAGCCTGATTCATCAAGTGATCGCAAGTCGACTATTTAGGAATAGGTAATGCAAGATAAACTGACACGACGCGACGCGTTGACTGCAACCGGAGTTGCGATCGCGCTACCATTCCTTGAGTCCACTCCTGTGCAGGCTGGCGACGACCACGCAACACCACCGCACCGAATGGTTCTCATTTGCAGTACCCTGGGATTGCATTCACCCTCACTTTTCCCAAAGACGGCCGGCAAGAACTACGAAACCACCGAGTATCTGGATATTCTCAAGGAACATCGAGACGACTTTACACTGTACTCGGGATTGTCGCATCCAGACCAACACGGAAAAGAACCGCATGATACTGAAATGACTTTTCTTTCGGCGGCCCGCAATCCGGGACTCGGAGGATTTAAGAACTCAATATCTGTTGACCAGGTGGCGGCCACCGCCCTTGGCCAAGTCACACGTTTTCGCTCTCTTTCATTGAGTAGCAACGGTCCGGAGAGCCAGTCTTACACGAGTAATGGAGTGATGATACCGGCTGAGCAAAGCCCTGCTAGACTATTCTCGAAACTGTTCCTCACAGGCAACCCTCGGGAAGTGCGACGGCAGCGCAATAGACTTTCCGAGGGCCGCAGTATTTTGGACCTCGTTGGGGAACAAGCCAAGGCACTGAATCGAAATGTAAGCAACGCTGACAAGCGACAGCTGAATGAGTATTTCTCAGCAATCCGCGATGCAGAGTTGGAATTAAAAACAGCGGAGTCATGGCTGGATCGGCCAAAGCCAATTGTGGATGCCGAAATCCCAACGGATATTGCCAACAAACGAGATTTAATCGGTCGGGCAGATGCCCTTTTCAACTTGATCCCACTGATCCTGCAAACGGATTCTTCGCGAATTATAACGATGGTCATTCAAGATCATTTAGTCGTTCCATCAATTAACGGAGTATCGGCCGAGCATCACAACCTTTCTCATCACGGGCGGGATCCTGAGAAAATCAAGCAACTGAAGATCATCGAAAAGGAAATCCTGCGATCATTAGAGCGGTTCTTGTCAAAAATGAGGATGACCTCAGAAAGCGACCAGAGATTGCTTGACAACACCTCTGTGTTATTTGGCAGCAATCTCGGAAACGCTAATGCACATGACCCGCGGAATCTACCCATTATTCTTGCTGGCGGCAGACACAATCATGGACGGTACGTAGCTGGCAACAAGGACAACAACACGCCTCTTTGCAATCTGTTTGTGAGCCTGCTTAATAGTATGGGCGTGGCGACGGATGAATTTGCCACAAGCGATGGTTCTATAGAGATTTAGGCGTATGACCCCACTGGGCGATGCCATATTAATCGCGATTTTTTCCAATATTCTTTGCCGCTTTGCGCCCTGGACCATTAAGTTGTCGTATCTCTCTAATTAGCGGAACCCCAACAACCCTAACCGCCAGGCAAGGCGATCAGGAGAGAACGTATGTTACGATCTATATGTGCTGGTTTATTATTTGCAATCGTATTCGGCATCACTGGCTGCAGTTCAGAAACACCGGAGGAAACGCGTGACAGGCAGGCTAAGGAAAGCGTACAAGAACTAGAGGCGCTATTCGGGCAAATAGCCGAAGAACTAGAAGGCGAATTGGGCGGACTCGATAATAAGCCGGAATTTGATGATTCTACTGCAATTGGTTCCGCGATCCGCAAAGCAGATAATCTTCACACTCAAGGGTTACGTGGAGCGAATTTTAGTCAACATCCCAATTACGATAACTTCTCCGAAGCCGGAGATATTCTACTTGACCTTGCTGATACCCACGGAACATCCGAATTAGAATCGTATCCTGTAAGATTCTCAATGATTCTCTACAATGCTGCCTGTGCCTACAGCTTGAACTCAGATATTTCCAAGTCCTTGCAAGCATATAAGTTATCGGTTGAATTTGGATATGATGACTTTGCCCACACCGCGCAGGACGACGATCTAATAAACCTTCGTGGCTCCGACGCCTACAAAGAGTACGAGATGGAACTTGCATCCCTTGCTGTCGACAAAGCCAAGAACTGGGCGACACGTGAGTTGGATTCCGGTGAATCTTTTGACTTTGACCTTAATCTTACAGCGGTAGACAATCAGCCTGTTCGACTGGCTGACCACAAAGGCAAGGTCGTAATTGTCGACTTTTGGGGCACATGGTGTCCGCCATGCCGGGCGGAGATTCCATCTTTTATTCGCCTGCAAGAAAGCTATGGAAAGACGGGCTTTCAAATGATTGGCGTAAACTATGAAGGTGACAACACCGAAGCTGATGCAGACAAAGTGCGCAACTACATCGAAAGCGAAGGAATTAACTACCCATGTGCAATGGGTGATGACATGACGCAAGAGCAAGTGCCGAACTTCAATGCCTATCCAACAACTATCTTTATCGATAAAACTGGGAACGTTCGACTAAAGCTCGTAGGTTTGCATTCCTATGAGCGACTAGCTGCAATTGTCGAAACGCTAATGGCTGAGTGATAGAGCTGTCTTCGCCTGTCAAAGCTTCGCTCTGCCGGACGACTCTAGGATAATGCGAGCCGCACTATAGACCCAGCGGGGTTCAGCTGTGCCATCCCCCACGGTTAACGTCGCATTGGGCAGCAAGCATGTGCCAACCACGCCATATTCCAAAGAGCCGCGAAGCGACCGTGGAATTGGATACGGGCTATTTGAGAGTCCGAGGTACCAGTCATTTAATTTACAGATAGACTTTTGTGGCGTATCTCATGACTATTATCCCCACGGTTCTTACAATGAAGGAAACCCTAAAACTACGTTCGCTCATAAGAAAACATGAATGTTCTTACAAAACACAATCGCCGTACTGCTCTGAAGATGTGCTTGGGCTCCGTGTTCGGCTTGTCGTTGGCCGATATCCTTCAGGCTAATCCCAACGCACCGGCCAAGAGCGTCATCCACCTTAACCTCAGTGGTGGTTTCTCCGCTCAGGAGTCCTGGGATCCGAAACCGGAGGCACCCATCGATTACCGTGGCTCCTTCGGCGTCGTGAAGACCGGAAATGGATATCATTTCAGCGAGAATTTCCCCCGCATGGCCCAGATCAGTGACAAAATCACCGTTGTACGATCTATGCACTGCAAGATTCCTGACCACGGACAAGCGACGTACCATCTTTTTACCGGTTACTTGCCAACA
>CEUN01163529.1_pt1 | contig 18595 bp, 16 predicted proteins | sample 361501 | NCBI WGS metagenome assembly CEUN01 (sample SAMEA2622801, study PRJEB7988) | marine metagenome | biome: marine biome (ENVO:00000447); feature: marine epipelagic mixed layer (ENVO:xxxxxxxxx); material: "saline water (ENVO:00002010), including plankton (ENVO:xxxxxxxx)" | depth 120 m | reverse complement strand
TTCTTCGTCCGCCATGCGGGTCGCCGGGGATTCTCAGGCGTTGTCTTTGTACCAATCGAGGGCGAGTTCGAGTCCCTGAGAAATGGTGTGAGTGGGTTCGTAGCCGAGGAGAGTCTTGGCCTTGCTCACGTCAGCAAGCGAATGTCGCACGTCGCCAACGCGAAAGTCCTTATACTCGGGTTTCTGTTCGGGAATCTTGGAGTCGCGTTTGCGCAAGCCATCCAGGATGTGCCCGTAAAGTTCGTTCAAGGTCGTGCGATCTCCGACCGCAACGTTGTAGACCTGGTTGCGCGCCTCCTCGTTCTGCGTGATCGCGGCAAGCAGGTTCGCCTGCACAACATTCAGCACGTAGCAGAAATCGCGGCTCGTCTCGCCGTCGCCAAAGATACCCACCTGCTCGTTCCGCAAAATCGCGGCAACCCACTTCGGAATCACAGCCGCATAAGCGCCGTCCGGATCCTGACGTGGGCCAAAGACGTTGAAGTAACGCAAACCGATCGGGTTGAAATTGTAGGTGCGGGCAAAGATGTCCGCGTAGATCTCGTTGAACTTCTTTGTCGCTGCGTAGGGCGAAAGCACATTGCCGATCTTGTTCTCGACCTTGGGCAAATCCGGATGGTCCCCATAAACGGAACTGCTGCTGGCATAGACGAACTGCTTCACGTCCGCATCACGCGCTGCGACGATCATGTTCAGGAAACCGCTCACGTTCGATTCGTTCGAAGTGTTTGGATCCTTCACCGAACGGGGCACCGAACCCAGTGCGGCCTGATGCAACACGTAATCCGCACCGGTGCAACCTTCGCGGCAGATGTTCATCAGGCGAATGTCTCCTTCAATGAATGCGAAGCGCGACCATTGCGCGGCATTCACGGCCGGCTTGATCGCATCGAGATTCTTGCGATAGCCCGTGGAAAAATTGTCGAGACCGACAACCTCCTGATCGAGCTTGAGGAGGTTTTCGACCAGGTTGGACCCGATAAAGCCTGCTGCACCGGTAACGAGCCAGCGCTTGGGGTTCGCCTTCAGTTCTTCTTTGAGCTTTTCGAATGCTGACATGAATCAGGCTTTCCAGATCTGCCCGGACTTGCCTTCGATATCGACCATCGCGTTTCGCGTGTCGATGATGAGCGGCGACCAATCCGCGAGTTCCTGGTAGTTCACCCGCTGATGGTTCGTGGCAACCACCACGAGGTCGTAACTGGCGATCGATTCCCGGCTCCACTCGACACACTTCAATCCGGCCCATTGGCTGTGGTCGCGGCTTGGCCGGATCTCCGGCACGTGCGGATCGTAGTAGTGCATCTCCCCACCACGCGCGTTGAAGAGTTCAAGCAGGTGATAGCTGGGCGATTCGCGATCGTCATCGACGTTGGGCTTGTAAGCCAGACCGAGAATCAGGATCCGGCTGCCGTTGATCGCCTTCTTCACCGAGTTCAAGGCCTCGATGGATTGATGCACCACATACATCGGCATCGCGGTGTTGACCTCGCCGGCGAGTTCGATAAAGCGCGTGCTTTGATCGTACTCGCGCGCCTTCCAGGTGAGGTAGAACGGATCAATCGGAATGCAGTGACCGCCGAGTCCCGGTCCCGGGTAAAACGGCATGAATCCAAACGGCTTCGTCTTCGCGGCGTTCACGACCTCCCAGACGTCGATGTCCATCGCGGCATAGACCTGCTTCAACTCGTTGACGAGTGCGATGTTCACTCCGCGGAAAATATTCTCCAGCAACTTGGTCGCCTCGGCCGCCCGACAGGACGAAACCGGCACCGTCGTATCCAATGCCTTTCCGTAAACTTCACAGGCGCGCCGTTGGCACTCTGGCGTCAGACCACCGATCACTTTCGGAATGATCTTCACCTTGCTGTCGGGATTGCCCGGATCCTCGCGTTCCGGCGAGTACGCCAGGTGAAAGTCTTCGCCGGCAGCCAGACCGGATCCCTTTTCCAGAACGGCGCGCAGCTCGGTGTCCGTCGTTCCCGGATAGGTGGTGGATTCCAGAACAACCAAGGTGCCTTTTGCCAGGTGCGGTGCAATCGCTTCGCCCGACTTCAACACGTAGGATATGTCCGGTTCGCGATTCTTGTTCAACGGAGTCGGCACGGCGATCAGCACGGACTCGACTTCCTTCACTCGCGCAAAATCCGTGGTCGCTTCGAAGCGTTTCGCATCCACCTGTTCCTTCACCGCGGAACCGGGGATGTGTTCGATGAAGCTGTCGCCGAAATTCAGGATCTCGATCTTCTTCGGATCGATGTCGAAGCCCAAAACCTCCACCCCGGAACGGGCGAATTGCAGGCCCAAGGGAAGACCCACATAACCGAGTCCAATGATGCCAATTTTCATAAAGTTCGATTTTCTGCCAATCGGGCGGTGTGCGCCGCACCGGCCTGCCCGGTCCTTTGAAGAAGGAGTGCCAACGAGCTGCCGGTAAATGGCGGGGGGGTATAGCCGTCCCCCCATTCTTTGGGAAGGAAAACCTAGGCTGGCGCGCCCCTAAAAGGGCTTGGGAAAAGACCCGAGGCGAGGGAAAGCTTCAAACTCCAAGCTCCTCCTCTATGCCAGAATCTCTTTGATCACATGGCCGTGAACATCGGTCAGCCGACGATCGATGCCTCCATGGCGAACGGTGAGTTCCTCGTGATTGATGCCGAGCAAATGAAGAATGGTGGCGTGGAAGTCGTAGGTGTTCGTCGCGTCGGCGACGGCTTTCCATGACCACTCATCACTTTGGCCAAAGGCAGCGCCTTCTCGGATGCCGGCACCGGCGAACCAGGAAACGAAGGTGCCTCCGTTGTGATCGCGGCCGACGCTGTTCTGACTGAAGGGCATGCGGCCAAATTCGGTGGTCCAGATGAGCAGGGTATCTTCCAACAGACCGCGCTGGCGTAGGTCGGTGAGCAAGGCGGACGTGGATTGATCCATGCCCTGCGTGATTGGTGGGAGCTGTTTGGGAATGCTGGAGTGATTGTCCCAATTGCCACGTGCGCCACCGTGACCGCTCCAGACCTGAACGAAGCGGACGCCACGTTCGATCATCCGCCGGGCAAGGAGGCAACGTCGGCCAAAGTTCTCGGTCTCCGCTTTGTCGAGACCATAGCGGCTCTTGATGGCCTCCGATTCACGGGAGAGGTCGAGCAACTCCGGCGCGGCCAATTGCAGTCGCGCGGCCAGTTCGTAACTATTGGCGCGCGCCTGCAATCGAGAATCGCCCTGCCGGCCTTTCGCGTGGGCGGCATTCAAATCACCCAGCAAGGACAAGCCCTCCGTGCGACTTGCCGGCGTAATGTGTTTGGCCTTTTCCGGCGGCTCGAGGTGTGTGATTGGCCTGGGCTTGTTCGCGTGAACGATCGTGCCTTCGTGATTCGCCGGCAGGAACCCGGCCGTGAACGCACTGCGCCCGTTGTATGGAAGTCCGCGATCGTCCGGCAGCGCGACGAACGCCGGGACATTCTCAGACAGACTGCCCAGTGCGTGTGAGATCCATGCGCCGGCACTCGGAAAACCGGGAAGGAAGAACCCCGAGGTCTGCAGGTAAGCCGCCGGTCCATGCACGTTCGAAATGGAAGTCATCGCCATCAGGAACGCAATCTCGTCCACATGCTTGGACAGATGCGGGAGTTGATCGCTCATCCAACGTCCCGACTGGCCGTATTGCGCGAAGCTGAAGGGACTCTTCATCACCGCTCCCGGATCACTCGCACTCGCTTCCACTCGCTGCCCCTCGCCCGGATCGAACTTCTTGCCGTTCAGTTTTTCCAGCTTCGGCTTGTAGTCGAAGAGATCCATCTGGCTCGCACCGCCATTCATGAACAGCTGAATGACCCGGCGCACTTTGGGTTTTCGGGGGGGCGGGCTGGCTGCCATTGCCGTGTCGCGCCCAAGAAGGTCGGTAAGCGCGATTCCGCCCAAGCCGGTTGTCGTCCGGCCGAGGAAGTCTCTTCGGGATTGCAATATGTCAATCGACATAGATGAACTCATTGCTGTTAAGCAACAGATGGACCGTGTTTGCAAGCCCGTGCTTGCGTGTGTACTTGGAAAACTTTGTTCGTTCCATTGCTTTGGTCTCACGCAGAAGCACAAGACGAAATGCGTCTTCTACCTGATCTTCCAGGCTGGATTTTTCTCCATTCGCACCTTTGATACGTTTCGCAATCTGTTCCGCCATTCGGATGACGAACGGGTTGTTCAACAACGCAAAGGCCTGGATGGACGTGGTGGATTCTGCGCGCGATGGAACCCACTGATCACCGTCGGGGACGTCCAACGCACGCATCAAGGGATCGGGAAGCGTGCGGAAGATAAAACGGTAGAGTGCCCGTCGATTATTCGCAGAATTATCGGGATCGAAGTTCTCGTAGTCGATGTAAGCCGGCTGTCCGCCACTCGGCATGAATGTCGCGGCCTTCTTGTGATTGAAGTGGTAGACAGTCGGACCGCCCATGGTCAAATCCAACCGGCCACTGAGGTGTACGACGGTGTCGCGTAATTGCTCGCCGGTGAGCCGCATGCGATTCATTCGCCAGAGCAGCTCGTTTCGAGGGTCGAGGTTTGCTGCCCGATCATCATGAACAACGGATTGTCGATAGGCCTTGCTCGTCACGATCAAGCGATGGAGCTTCTTGAAAGACCCTTTGGCCTCATCGCGGAACCAGACCGCCAGCCAGTCCAGCAACTCGGGATGGCTGGGAGTTGCTCCCATGCGGCCGAAGTCGTTGGGCGAACGGCACAGTCCCCGGCCGAAGTGATAGTGCCAAATGCGATTCACAATGCTGCGCCAGGTCAGAACATTGCGCGAATCCGCCAACCAAAGTGCGAGTGCAGCTCGTCTGTTTGCTTCGATCCCGGCATCCGTAATGTTCAACGCTGCTGGCATCTCCGGCACGCAGCCAATCGTTCCTGGCTCAACCAATTCACCGTGCTTGTCGACCTCTCCTCGAACCAAGACATGAATCGGCCGCGGATCGGGGGACGGCGTGAATGACCGGTCCGCCTTGAAGTCATTGTGCACGGCATAAACCAGCTCCGGTTGGGGCAACTTGGCCATGTGCGACTTCACTTCGCGTTCCATTTGCTGTAGCGCAATCTCCCGAAGTTCGGCCTCGCTCGGATCCGATTTCGCGAGGTTTTCGTTCATCGCGTACGAGAGCGGAAGTTGCATCGGCTCGGGCATTTTGCTCGTGCAATACGACAAGCGAAAGCGGCCGAGCAAATGACGTTCGTGTCCGTTGAACTGCATGCGAATGATCAGCGTAGTGCCACTGTCGTGCCCCAACGGTTCTGCCAGTCGGAACACCGCGTTGTGTTGTTTGCCGTAGTGTGGATGCACACTCCAATGCGTGTTGGTGTTGCCGTCGATCAAGTGCGACGCCTTCATGTTTGCGTCCTGAGAATGGGAAACGAATGAAGCGTCGATCTTGACCGGCCTGGCGCCCTTGGTCGGACCCTTCGAGGCATGGGCCTCAATGTTGAATTCCGTGAAGTGGAAATTGCCGCTGGGATGAAAACGGCCTGGCCCTCCTCCCGGCAATGTCTTGTGCGGCAGGGTTTCCAGCCGGATCGCACGGACATCCTGCTCATTGATTCTCGCGGTGAGGATGTAGGTGTCCTTCTGCGGAACGGGACCCGACGCCAACCACGTCCCGTCTTCCTGCAGACCGAACTTCCAATCCGCTCCAAACGCACTGGCGATGCTGATGATGTCCAGCGGCTGCCAGAGTTTCTCGCGCTGCACCTGTTCCTCCCTCAGGCGTGCAGTGACTTTGCGTGTGTGTTCGGGGGTGAGTTTGTCGAGGATGGATTTGTCCCGAGAAGTGATCGCCTTCAATCGGGCGCCCAGCCGCCGTCTCTTCACGTGCGAATCGCGATCCAGATCGTATTCTCGATCGACGCGATCGATGCCTGAGAACACCGCCTGCAACTGGTAATACTCCTTCTGCGAGATCGGATCGAACTTGTGATCGTGGCAACGCGCGCATTGAACGGTCAGGCTTTGGAAGGTCCCCATGACCGTCGCCACGTAATCGTCGCGGTCGAGATTCTGCGCCATGCGATGGTCCACGGTGTCCTTCTTGATTCCGACCATCAGCGTTTCATCCCACGGCCCGGCGGCAAGGAAACCAAGCGCCACCAATGCCTGCGGATCGTCCGGATAAAGCACATCACCGGCGACCTGTTCCTTCACGAATCGACGATAAGGCTTGTCGTTGTTGAAGGCGTTCACCACCCAGTCGCGATACGGCCAGGCATTTGGCCGCGCGAAGTCGTGATCGTTGCCGTGCGTATCGGCGTAATGCGCCACGTCCAGCCAATGCCGCGCCCAATGCTCGCCGTATCGAGGAGAAGCCAGGAGACGCTCGACCAGCTGTTCGTAGGCGTCTGACGATTTGTCAGCGACGAACGCCTCGAGTTGATCCGGCGTGGGAGGCAGTCCCGTAAGGTTGTAGTAGAGACGCCGGGCCAGAGTGCGTTGATCGGCAAGCGGTGACGCATTCAGCTCGGCTTCCTTGAGTTTTGCGCGCACGAAGGCATCGATCGGATTTACTTTATCATTTGGGACCGGCGGCTTTTTCAACGGTTTGAGGGACCAAAGCTCGGGTTTCTTCGTCGCGCTTCCCGCGAACTCATCAGGCCAGGAGGGACCGTTCTTGATCCATTCCTCAATCGTCCGGATTTCTTTTTTCGAAAGCGGCTTGGCCTTGTTGTCAACGGGCGGCATTCGTTCATCCTCGTCCTTGGATCGGATCAACTTGACCAAAAGGCTGCTCTTCGGATTGTGCGGGACGATTGCGCGCTCACCGCTGCTTCCGCCTTTCAACGCAACTTCACGAACATCAAGCCGGTATCCGCTCTTCTGCTTCTCGGATCCATGGCATCCGTAACAGCTCCGTTCCAAGATCGGCCTGATGTCCTTCGCAAAGTCTGGAGCCGCTTGCCCACACGTGAGTCCGGCGAGAACGAGCAGCAGGAGTGGAAATCGAACCGGCATGGTTGAGGGAAGAAGCGGCGTGGGATTGAAAACCGTGTCAATGAAGAACGTTAAGACCGATTATGAGGCGGTTCGACACGTTCTCCCTCTCCCCAACCCTCTCCCGCTGGGGGAGGGAGTTGAATCAGAACGCAACCAGTCTCTTGGGAGTCGTTGTGCGCAGCGAGTGCGCAAGCATTCCCTCTCCCAGCGGGAGAGGGAATGAGGGTAAGGGAGAAATCCGACAACAACATTTTCGTTCGCTTTAGTTATGTGCCACCGCTTTCAATCGCATACTCAGAATCCTGTCTGATCTCCTGCGATTGTAAATTCAGATTGTCGGTGTTTAACTCACGCATCCTATGGCGAATCGTCTGAACGTCCGAAAGACCTACAAGCTGTACATTGGCGGCAAATTTGCGCGCAGCGAAAGCGGTCGCGTGCTGATGGCAACTTCTCCATCTGGAGAGGATCTCGACAACTACTCGCACGCATCTCGCAAGGACTTTCGTGACTCGGTGGTTGCCGCGCGCAAAGCGCAGTCGGGTTGGGCAAAGTCGACCGCGTACTTGAAAGGTCAGATTCTTTACCGCGCCGCGGAAATGCTGGAAGGCCGTCAGGACGATCTGGCAAAGGAAGTTTCACGTTCTCACGGAGTGACGATGGCCAAGGCTCGTAGCGGGGTGGCCACGGTTATCGATCGGCTCGTTTACTACGCAGGCTGGACCGACAAGTATCAACAGATCTTTGGGAGCGTGAATCCGGTCGCAACATCGCATTTCAATTTCACGACGCCGGAACCAACCGGAGTGGTCGTGATCGCAGCGCCGGACGAACCCGTTTTGTTGCCGATGATTTCCTTGCTCGCGCCGGTGATCCTCAGCGGCAATGCGGCCATTGTGATTCCTTCTCCGAACGCACCGCTTCCCGCATTGAGCTTCGCCGAGATTCTCGCCACAAGTGATTTGCCTGGGGGTGTGGTGAACATTCTCGCCGGACCTCGCGATGAGCTCGCAAAGCACGCTTCCGAACACATGGACGTCAACGCGATCGTGGATGCGACCGGTAATGCAGCCTTCGGCACGACCTGCCAGGCCGGAGTGGCCACCAACCTCAAACGCTATGTGAAACGTTCGCTGAACGCTGACGACTGGTTCGGCGAAGCCGCTGAGGATCCGTATTGGATTTTGGATACGGTCGAGCAGAAAACCGCCTGGCATCCCATCGGCGTATGAGTTCCGCGTCAGGCAATGACGGCTCGTCGCGAAGACAATTCCTTCGCTCCACTACCGGTGGCCTGATCGTTTCCTCCTCGCTCGCCGCTCCCGAAGTTCGCGCTGATTCGAAATCCGATCGTATCGCCAGCCCAATCATCGGAGATGTGCTTCGCACTTCGGGCACTCTCGCGAAGGATGGAAAACAGCTTCACGAATCCGGCCGCAATATTCCGGTGGCGGGCAAGAGCGATGTTCTGGTCTGCGGTGGCGGACCGGCCGGTATTGGCGCGGCATTGGCGGCCGCCCGTGCGGGAGCATCTGTTCAGCTGATCGAAGTTGCCGGGTGTCTCGGAGGCGTGTGGACGGTGGGTTTGCTCACCAAGATTCTCGATACCGAAAACAAGACGGGAATCATGCAGGAATTGCTCGCGAAGTTCGCGGAACGCGGCAGCAGCATCGCCAAGCAATGGAAGGGTACGGTTTACGATCCGGAGATTGCCAAGTTGGTTTTGGAGGAACTTTGTGTCGAGGCCGGCATTCGCATACAGCTACACACCCGGCTCGTCGGCGCGGTGACGGACGGAAAACGCGTGGTTGCTGTTTTGACCGAGTCCAAGTCCGGACGGCAGGCGTGGCTGGCTGATCGATTTGTTGATTGCAGCGGTGACGGTGACCTCGCTGCCCACGCAGGTTGTCAGTTCGATGTAGGGACCGGCGCGGATTGCACCTGTCAGCCCATGTCCATGTTGGCCTTGTTGACCGGGGTTGATCCGGACGCGATCGGACCCTTCATCCGTGAGTCCGGTTCGATTGCCAAGCGCAAGCTCCTCAAGTTGATGGAGGATAATGGCATCAGTCCGAGTTACCGGGCACCAACGCTTCGGCATCTTCACAGCGGCATCTACTCGATCATGACCAACCACGAGTATGGCGTGAGTGCCTTCGATGCCGGCGCCATTACTGAGGCGACCTTGCGCGCAAGGAAGGAGATTCATGAAATCGTCGAAGGCATGCGCAAGCTCGGTGGTGCGTGGAAGGATCTTTCGGTCGTGGCCACCGCAGAACAGATCGGCGTCCGCGAGGGCCGGCGAATTCGCGGACGATACGAGATCACCGCGGAAGACGTCGGGAAGGGATTGCGACACGAGGAAGCCGTTTGCCGGACGCGTTTTCCGATCGATGTCCACGCGCTGAACAAACTGGGCAACAAGGAGGTCGATCGGAATTTCAAGTCGGGCGGTCATAAACCCTACGACATTCCTTATCCGTCACTGGTCGCAGCGGATGTCGAAGGATTGCTGATGGCCGGACGTTGCATCAGCGGTGACTTCGTCGCGCACTCCAGCTATCGTGTCACCGGCAATTCAGTCCCGATGGGCGAAGCCGCCGGACTGGCTGCGGCCAAGTCGATTAAGAAGGGCAGGATGCCACATAGGTTGAAGTGGCAGGAGATTGTGGAGGGGTAACGCCAATCTGAGTCGTCGCCCGGTTGGCACACACCCCAAAACCACCTCGAATCAACTTCCTTCCCGCTCTCTGATCCGCATATTCTAGCGTCGAGATGAAGGAGTTCATCAGCAAGGCCCTGGGTTCTGTGTCGGAGCCTGGGATCAGGCGACATCGGCTGTTCCGAAAAAGCTGGAAGTGGTGCGGGACGCACTGGGTCAAATTCCGTACGTCGGTGCGTTGATCACCTCCGGCGCGGATGAAGAGCACTACTTCATCGTTCCGTATCGGCTGGCCGAGCATGGATACGCATTGCACAGCATTCGCGTACTACCCACCGACGTGCCACCCATCAATGGCCTTGAAAAAAGGCGCTATTTTCACGTCCAAAACGATCAAACGGATGAGCTGATTCGTACGCTCTTGCTGAACACCGCCTCGCCCGTCAAACAGGAAGGCAAAACGAAGAAACTGGTAAATCCCGTGCTCCGCCAGTTCGAGATTTCACTCAACTCCCAGGAGAATGAAAACGATCCTCTGCTTGGTTGCGACTTGAACGACCTGAGCTTTTCAGTCGGCGACCAGCGGCATATGTCGCGCGGTACTGAATCAGTATGAGGAATTGATCGGCCAACCGGACAAGCACGACGAGGCGCACCTGCGGGAGCAGGAGATCCGCTGGTTGAAACTGATGCGCGAACTGTCCGGCATCCAAGCCCGTTGAACGCCGTCGTTTCCAGAGGGGAAGCCCGGAGATTCGTTTCGCGTCACCGTGAGTTGATAGCGATCAGCACGACAGTCGCCGTGTCGCTGATCGTTCTTCGATACGTTGTGCGCAACGATGGCCCGGGTGCATGGATTTCGAATTTGCCCGCCTTCGCCTTCGACCTGAACGCCTTGCTGCGCTGGAGTGGTGGCAGCGTGGTCTTCTATCTCGTCGTTCCACTTCTGGTTTGTTGTTCCCTCAAGCTCTCACCCAGTGATCTTGGCTGGAATCTACGTGGATTGAAATCACATGCCCTGGTTTACCTGTGGTGTTTCCTCCCGATGATGGTGTTGATCTTTCTCGTTCTGCACCGGCCGGATTTCCAGGCGACGTATCCGTTTTATTCCAGCCCCGGGAGCTTCTTGTCGCCTCATAAGTAAATGACACCCCAGAAGGTTCGGTTGAGGTGGTTCGTTGACTCATAAGTCATGACACCGTGGGTTCCTGTTGCGCGGCGTGAACCGCACTTTGGGACCTGTGTCGGCGGTGCTGGTCATGCTGTTTCCGTATCTGATGATTCACTTCGACAAACCGCCGCTCGAAACCTGCGGTGCGTTGATCGCCGGGGTCGTGCTGGGCGTTCTCTCGCTCCGCACCGGGAGTACCTCGGGCGGGGCGGGGCTTCACATTGCTGTAGCCTGATAGATGGTTGGATGCGCGCTCTGGCGAGAGGGGTGGTTTGAAACACTCGATTGACCGGCGCCGAGCGCTCAGCAGCGGGTAGGCCAAACCGGATGAAATTCGCAAATTCGTTCTTGCGCTAAATCCGCCCGTTGCATAGACACACGCAAAACAAACCGAAAATCACATGTCCGAAGAAAATTCTATCGAACCCAAAGTAAAGGCGATTGTTGTCGAGCAGCTCGGCGTCGCTGAGGACCAGATTACCCCGGAAGCAAAATTCATTGAGGATCTGGGCGCGGATTCACTTGATACCGTCGAACTCATCATGGGCCTCGAGGAGGAATTCGGCATCGAAGTTCCCGACGAGGAAGCCGAGAAGCTGATCAGCGTGGGTGACGTGATTCGTTACATCGAAGAGAACGCGAAGTAAGCGCAGCAAATCTCTCAGGCAGCCGGGTACAGCCCGCGCTGCCTTTTTCTTTCTATGGCCACATCGATCGCAGACCGCAGGATTGTCGTAACAGGTATTGGCGTGATCAACGCGCTGGGGCAGGACGTTGATGCCTTCTGGGACAACATCGTCGCCGGCAAATGCGGCATCCAGAAGATCGAGGCCTTCGACGTCTCGGATTACGCCTGCCAGATCGCGGCCGAGGTGAAGGAGTTCGATCCCAAGCCCGCGTTCCCTTCGCCAAAGGAAGTGCGCCGCACGGATCGCTTCACGCAGTTCGGGATCTTTGCAGGCTGGAAGGCACTGGAACATTCCGGGTTGAACATCGAAGAGTGCGATGCAGATCGCATCGGTGCCTTCATCGGCTCGGGCATCGGTGGACTGGCCACCACCGAAGCTCAGAAGGAAATCCTTCTCAATCGCGGACCTGGCCGCATGTCTCCCTTCACGATTCCCATGCTCATCCTCAACATGGCGTCGGGAATCTTCTCCATGTATTACAACCTGCGCGGTCCGAACGTAGCCACTTGTTCGGCTTGCGCAACCGCAACTCATGCGCTGGGTGAGGCGTGGCGCACGATCAAGATGGGCGATGCGGATGCAATTTTTGCCGGCGGCAGTGAAGCCGCTGTCGTTCCGATGGGGATCGGCGGTTTTGCGGCTATGAAGGCCTTGAGCACGCGCAACGATGACCCGCAACATGCCTCGCGTCCCTTCGACAAAGATCGCGATGGATTCGTGATGGGAGAAGGTGCGGCTGTTCTGCTGCTGGAAGAACTGGATCACGCCAAGAAACGCGGGGCCACGATTTACTGTGAAATCGTCGGCTACGGAAATACGGCAGACGCCCACCATCTCACCGCTCCCTCACCGGAAGGCGAAGGCGCGGGTCGCTGCATGAAGATGGCGCTTCGCTCCGCCGGTCTGAATCCCGGGGACATTTCCTACATCAACGCCCACGGAACCTCCACGCCGCAAGGCGACATCTGCGAAACGCAGGCGGTCAGGGGCGTGTTCGGCGACCATGCCAACAAGCTCGTGGTGAATTCCACCAAAGGCGCCACCGGTCATCTGCTTGGAGCTGCCGGCGCATCCGAGATGGCCTTGTGCGCCATGGCACTGCAGAAACAGATTTCGCCTCCCACGATCAACATCGAGAACCAGGATCCTGAATGCGATCTGGACTACGTCCGCGAGGGCGCGCGGGAAATGAAAATCAACGCGATCCTGAACAACTCGTTCGGCTTCGGTGGCCACAACGCCACGGTGGCAGCGAAGCGGTTCGTTTGAATCGTATTCGTGCTTGGTTCGCGGCGAGTCGGATTTGCCTGCCTGGGCTTCACTGAAGTGGCATTCCCCCACGCCCGCATCATTGCTTCGGCAGCTTCACCTCGACGGTCTGCACGACTTCACGGTCTCTCGGCAATTGCACGAGATACTCAAACTTCGTACCGACCGCCCCGGAGGCAGCCTTCTTCTGCTGGAGCGTGAGGTGTGGGTTGGGGCCATCGGTGAATCCTGGTGTGACCCACTGGTCGTTGCAGATGAGCGTGCCGAATTTCAAGCCGCCGGTCTTGAAAACAATGTCTTAGGTGCCGGGTTCGGTCCAGTTCGCGTCGCCATAGGTGAGGCAGCGTTTGGCATAGGCGTTTACGAGTTGGCCATTGGCATCAACGATGCGGACCTGGTTGAACACCTTGTCGTTCTGCTTCCAACAGGTGCCGATCAAGCCGGTGAATTGGTGCTTCTTACAGAGCAGTAGGCACTCTTCGAATGCGACCGCGACCTTTTTGTTGGTCGAAGTTTCCGTAATAGCCGCTGAGCATGCCTTCAGGAAACACAATCCAGTTCGCGTTCTCCTTGCCGGCCTGGTCGAAGGCTTTTTTCACCTCGGCAAGATTCGTATCGACATCGCGTGTGACTTTCAATTGCGCAATGGTGATGCGATGAGTCCGCGTTTCAGCTGCATGGGTGGCAAGCGCGAGGCCGGCGGCGAATACAAGAACGGCAAGGCGCATGCGTTTTATTCGGCGATGAGCTCCACGCCAGAGAGGATGGGCTGATGGGTGGAGGATGGCGATTTCTTGAGCACGATGTCCAACGCATCAGCGATGCGAATGCCGGCAAAGCGTTTGACGATACCGCGATTCGTCCCTGTGGACTTGGCGAGATCGAGTTCACGGACAACCGTGCGCCCCTGGAGTGAAACATCGAAGACGCGTTCACCGGGATTCAACGAATCGGGTTCGCTGAAATAAAGCAGGACGGAGAAATCTCTCCCCGGTCCGGTGTTGTCCGGTCGCAGGTTTGCCAACTCCGGTTGCTGGAGCTGAATCACCAGGCGAGGTGCTCCATTGCCGGTAGATTCAGCCACGCGTTTGCCCGTGCCGGTGATGATGAAGGCGATCGAATTGCCCGGCTTCCAACCGGGACGATTGACGACTTCTGAAATGAGTCCGGATACGTCGGGCGTGGTTTGATCCGCGCCGGAGACGCCCGTCTTCTTCCACGGTTTGGGAGACCAGGTGACGGATGCCCGGGTCAGCTTGCGGCTGGAGAGGCTCTTCTTCTGGGCGGTGAATTCCTTTGCGTTGTCGCTTGCTTCGGCGCGGATGGTGAGGCGGGTGGTTTGGGACCCGGTCTCATCCACTGTGAAACGGATGAACGAAGGAGGCACAGTCGCACCGCGTTGGAGCGGGATCTTTCGGAAGCGAACACCAACGGTTTGTTTGCTGCCGTCCTCGGTGAGTTCCAGGTCGCTGCTGGTCAACGTCACGCTGCCCTTGGCGGATTCTTCCGCGGTGTCGCTGCGTTGATCGGCGGCCAGCGTTCCCGGTGAGTCTTTTACCGGGCCCTCTGTTTTCGGACGAATCGTAATCGTCTGAACGTCGCGCGCGCCCGAGGCCATGACCCAGGGCAGATTCGAATCCCTGATCGTCGAGGTGTGCTGCCGGAAATAACCAAGTTTCTCGCCGGTCATCTCGATGTCGATGAGCGGGGAACGTCCACCAACTGAGGGATAATCCAGCCACATGGTTCCGTCCTCAGACTGGCGATCTCCGGGAGCGCCAAAGTTGATCCCGATGCGTTCGATGGTATCGGTGCCCTTGTCTGCGCCGAGCAGGCTGGTGGTCCAGAGTTCGACTTCCGGCATGTGGATCAGTGCGAGGGAAGTCTGGTTCTGGTAAGCGCAACTGCATGTCCGCGTGTAATCGGGCGCATTGAGCACACCGTTGGCAACAACGAGGTTGGCTGTGCAACCGGATTTGAACCCGCCGAAGCTGCCGATGCCGTGACGGCTTTGCAAGTCGTAGTAACTCGCGGCACCATCGCGGAAGGTGAGGAAATTCTCGCACGCAATGACGGAGTTGCAGCCTTTGCCCCGCGCGATTCGCCAGGGTTCGAGTTTGCCGGTGATGGGATTGAGGATGTTCTGATCCGATCCGTCGAGCAGGCTGAAGACGGTGCTGGTTTCGCCCAGGCCCTTGCGATTCGAGTGCTGGTTGGCATTGGCGATGATGAGTTCGTTGTGAATGATGCAGGGGCCGGAGTAGCGGAGGTTTTCGCGATCCCAGACGGTTTTGCCGGTCTTGCCTTGGTAGGTGATCATGCCCTCACCGATTTCGTCGCGCAGCCGGTCGCTGGCCTTGGCTCCGGCCTGCAGAAGGATGTCGTGTTTGGTGGAGTAACCGAGCCACGTTCCGAAGATGTTTTTCGAAACCTCCCATGAAGGCTTACCCGTGCGGGCATCCACGGAGACGATTCGATAATCATCGGGAACGGCACGGCCTCTTCGTTTCAGTTTGTCCTCCGCACTCTTGGGCAACTTGTCGAGCAGGTAGACACGGCCGTTGCCGGCAACAATGCCGTTGTGCAGAAAGCTGTGGCGTGCCGGTATTTCCCAAAGGCGCTTTCCGCTGTGCCGGTCAAAGCCAATGAGTCCGGCGCTGGCCGAATAATCTTCAATGGTCGGTTTCACTGGTTTGTCACCGGAAGAATATCGGCGGCTATAATTCGCGAAGCCATTACCGGCGAAGAGAACGTCTTCGTAGACACCGATGAATCCCCACTGTGGTGCTTCACTTTGTCCGTGACCTTTTGTGAGTCGGATCGTTCGAATGGTCTTTCCGTTCGCCGGATCGAGCACGTGGCACGCATCACGGATCGCGAGGTAAACTGCATCTTCGGTGGCGACGTAGTTTGCACCGCGCCCATTTGCGCCGGGGATATGCTTCTGGTTGTAGGACGGATCGAGCGGGGTGTTCTTGTATGTTTCGTTGTAGTAGATGCCAAACGTACCGAGGTCCGGGAAACGCCGAATCCACAATACCCGCCCGGTATACACATCGCGGCAACTCAGGCTGTTGATGCCCTCAATGAACATCCGCCCGCCGACAACCTGTTCCGGTGGTCCGTGTCCGTGCCGGGGAAGAACATCCATGTTGGAGCTTCCACCAAACCAAAGCACACCGAGCGGCAGCTTCAACCGGCTGTCGTCTGATTTCACCGAATTGGCGATGTCTCCGTATTGATGCGTCCAATCGCCTGAATCGGGCAACGCGCCGGTGCGGAACGCGACGATATCGCGATCGTGAGTATGGATCTCCGCCCGCTCAAGGTTCGCCTTCTGAACGAGAGCGTGGGTGGAAACGGGCAAGGAAAGCGCACCTCCATACGGACGAACGGAATCGTAAATCGACACCAGTGTGCTTTTCGAAAGGTTGCGCGCGGCACTGGCTTCCAGGCGAACGAGATGAGCAATGTAAGGCGGTGCCTTGAAGCTCTTCGCTGTGCCTTGGTGAATGGTAACGCGTTTTCCGTAGAGGCCTGCGGAATCGAAGTGACGACGTAGGCTGTCATTGGTCGACCGATCGGGTTCTACGACAAGGATCCGGAGTTCGCTTTCGTGAAGCACAGATTCGAGCAGCGCGAGATCATCAGTTCCGTACCAGAGACAGTACCCGTCGCGAGCGTTGGTCTGCTTCAAGAGTTCGGCCGCCCGCGAACGCGCAGGATTCCTTGCGGGTGGAATCTTCGAAGCCATGGATGGGTGAGGCGTTCCTTCACCAAACGCCATGATTTGTCCGTTCAGTGTCACGGCAAAGAGTTTTCCATTTGCAGCGAGCAGGCGCTGGATATTTCCGTTCACCTTCTTCTTCCATGCGACGTTTGATTTGTGAATCTTGTCGGCAAGGCTGATCGCCGTGAGTGAATTCGTTCCCGCTGCGTAGAGACGATTTCCTGCCTTGATGAGATCGCCCAGGCCATCGGCAGGAACGGACCCGACGGTCTTCTTTTTGGCGTCCAGGATTTGAATCGTCTTCTTCCCGTTTTTATCGATTTGTGCGGTGTAGAGATATTTATGCGTCAGCACAGGTTCATTACAGGTGAACGAACCTTTCTTCCCGGTATCGAGATCGTATGCCCGGACACCGCGGTAACGGGTATGCACGAAATACTCCGAACCATTTGCGATAACCAGCGAACCGCCGTTCCCCTTGCCGCCCGCGTTGATTTCGAAGTGGACGAATTCGCCCGTCGCGCGATCGAAAGCCGCCGGCACGGAGCGTCCGCCGGGAACAAGAAGGTATTGGTCGGTCGCCACCAGCGTTCCTTGAGGCGCGACACCGGCGAAGGATGGAGCACTGTGCGGTTGTTTGATGTATTGCGCACCCGTGCTGTCGTTCACCCATTCGACGTCTCCCGATTCTGCATTGAGCGCGTAAATGAACGTGCCCATGAAAGGCCAGATGCTGGCAGCGAAGTATACCGTGCCATCGCGAACAACCGGACCGCCACGTGCCGGCCATGCCGAGATCACGCGCTTGTTCCCGAGAACACGGAGCGACGACGGTTCGCCTCTGAACTTCCAATGCAGAGTTCCAGTTTCCGCGGACAAACAGTACAGAAACCCATCGTCGCTCGTCACATAAACCTTTCCGTCGTGTCCCACTGGTGGCAGGCGCACGGGGCCATCGGTATAGAATCTCCAAAGCTCCTCCCCTGTGTCCGTGTTGAACGCGACGACCTTGTCTGAGTCGTTGAACGTCACGAACATCCGATTTCCCAGGACAATCGGTTCGAACACCCGGTCGTACGGCATGAGATCGTGGTTCAAGGGATCATCCCAAACCTGTTCGCGCGGAGAAAACTTCAGCGTCCACTGTAGCTCAAGCTTGTCCGGCAGATGCTCGGGTGAAGCAGCCCGATGTTCCGCGTCAAAGCGCCACATCGGCCAGTCCACGGCCGGTGCCGCTCCGGCAAAACAGAGCAATACGAATGAAGTCCAGATTCCAAGTGGGTAATTCAACAAGCCGTTTCGCATCAGCCCTCGGGGTAAACGGATGTAGGGACATTGTCAATGGACGTCTCAGGCGCGCCATCGGTTGGGTGATCGAATTCCCAACTTGCTCCGCCAATTGGCTGCGCCCAGCATGGGCATCGTCGAAAGGAATATTATGAGCAAACTAACTGCCATCATCATTCTCGCGCTTGCGCTTACCTCACGCGCGTCGCATGCGGACGAATCCAATAACACCGCAAACACAATCACCAATCTCGGTGCAGTGAAGAAGCCGGGAATCTTCTCCTTGCGAAAGGGTCTCCGACTGGTCGATGTCCTGGCCACGGCCGGCGGCTTCGAGCGGCTCGCCCTGCGCTCAAAGGTCTGCATCAAACGAACCGACGGTTCACAGACGAAACTCATGGAGATCGATGTGGAGAAGATCCTTGCTGGCGACGGAGCATTTCAGTTCATGTTGGCCAAAAGCAGCGATGATGGGCTCAGCTGGTCCAGGCCGATCAACATCACATCGCAAGTGAAGACGAACTCCAACTGGTGCTCCAAGGCCCGGGGAACGGAATCACCCTCCGCGACGGCACGCTCGTGTTTCCCGCCCAGTTTCGCGGTGTGAATGATGAACCGATCAACGGCAAACCATTCTCCACCCTCATCCACAACTTCTGGTCATATCTCGTGGAGCAGTGAATTGCAGGTTGTGTGACTGCTTGGTTCTTAGTTTGTCGGGCTGATTCGTTCGAGAACGCCTCAATCAAATCCGACGGGCAGTCTCACCAGGACTATAGCCCATGAAATGTTCTGTTCGGGAGCAACCAGCATC
>CEUN01146319.1_pt1 | contig 18604 bp, 15 predicted proteins | sample 361501 | NCBI WGS metagenome assembly CEUN01 (sample SAMEA2622801, study PRJEB7988) | marine metagenome | biome: marine biome (ENVO:00000447); feature: marine epipelagic mixed layer (ENVO:xxxxxxxxx); material: "saline water (ENVO:00002010), including plankton (ENVO:xxxxxxxx)" | depth 120 m | reverse complement strand
CGCCGCGGCCCGACAGTTTCGGGCGCTCTAGTGTGTTATGGGCCGCCTGGATCTCCTTCAGACGTTGCGCAATCTCGTCGGGAAAGGCCTTTGGCTTGCGGGTTTCCTGACTGATGAGAATTTCGATGATCTCGAAGCTGGCTGCGACGTAGTTGTCTCGGGTCTGGTGCATCGTCATGAAGCTCACGACCTTGCTGTGGTCGTGGTCGATGAGTTGGGACGTTACCAAAAGCGGATCCCCCAGCATGACCTCTTGCCGGTACCAGGCCGTATCCTGCAGCGCGAAGATTGTCCCTCCATGTGCGTTCAGATTCTCGCGGGAGATTCCGAGAAACCGGTAGAACGGCTTGGTCGATTGATCGAACAGACGGGTGTAGGAGCGGATGCCCATGTGGCCGTTGTGATCGACATGCTCCTCCAGCACCTCCGTGCGGAATTCGGCAAAGGGCGTGGCAATCGACATGGTGTTGTCCGAAGTTCAGGAGGGCAGGCCACCGTCTAGCGAAATTCGCCGGGTGCCGCCAGCCCCGAGGCTGGCTTCAGGCCGCCTCGCCTGCATTGAGCAAGGTGACGAGTTGCCCATGCAGGTCATTGAGGGCCACCAAAGACTCGGCAGCATCAGGGTCGTCCTGGGCGTTCTCCCGGCCCCGTTCGACGAGCTGGAGGGCACGTTGATAGCAGAGGCGTCCGGCCCGTGTGCCGGCTTGCGAACGACATGGCGTTTTGGCGTGAAAGGATCGGGAAAGTGTTCGTGAAGAAGCCGTGAACAAAGAAAACCTTGCTCTCCATGTGCTCACGGGGTGATGACAGTCACGGCGTTGCGAACAGGGGGCAGGTGTGGGACGAAGGAGCCGTCGATTGATTTTGCTGGGGCAGGCCCGAGGGACATGATGGACGATTCCGCAGAACGCATAATTCCGACCGTCGCCCATTGGGGCGCCTATGACGTCTCCGTGTCCGGAGGACGTGTTGAGGCGTTGCATCCGGTTGCCGACGATCCCAATCCCTCGAACTTCGGCGATGCCGTGGCCGGTGCGATCGACGATGCAGTCCGCATCCGTCAGCCGATGATCCGGTCGGGTTATCTGGATCATGGTCCCGGTGGGGACAGCGTCGGTCGCGGCGGCCAGCCCTTTGTTCCGGTGAGTTGGGATGTGGCGTTCGACATCGCGGCTGGCGAGATCGGTCGTATCCGCGACGAACACGGCAACCAGGCGATCTATGCCGGCAGTTACGGCTGGTCGAGTGCCGGACGGTTCCACCATGCGCAGAGCCAGCTCCACCGGTTTCTGAACTGCGCCGGCGGCTACACTGCCTCGACCGACAGTTACAGCTATGCGGCGGGCGAGGTCATCCTGCCCCATGTCCTGGGACCGTTTCAGGAGATCCTGCTCAGCCATACAAGCTGGGATGTGATCGCAGAGCACGGCGATCTCGTCGTTTCGTTCGGTGGCCTGCCCGTGCGCAACGGCCAGGTCAGTTCCGGCGGCACCGGACGCCACGTTCAGCAGCGTGATCTGCGGGCCTGCCGTGAAGCGGGCGTTGAGTTCGTTCTGATCGCACCCATGCGTGACGATATGGAAGACGAGCTCGAAGCGACCTGGCTTCCTGCGCGGCCCAACACCGATGTTGCGCTGATGCTGGGCCTGGCCCACACCGTCCACAACGAGGGCCTTCATGATCTCGATTTCCTGAACCGTTATTGCGTCGGTTGGGAGGCTTTCGAGCGGTACCTCACCGGGGTGGACGACGGTTGTCCCAAGGATGCCGACTGGGCCGCGCGTATCTGCCAGATTCCAGCCGACAACTTGCGTGACCTGGCCCGCCAAATGGCGAGACGGCGCACGACCATCGCGCTCTCCTGGTCGCTTACGCGAGGCCAGCACGGCGAGCAGCCCTACTGGATGGGTACGGTGCTAGCCGCCATGCTGGGCCAGATGGGGCTTCCAGGTGGCGGCATCGGTTTCGGCTACAGCGCGGTTAACGCGATCGGCATGGCGACCGAACACATGCCCTGGCCGTCTCTCAGTCAGGGTCGCAACCCGGTCGACTGCGTGATGCCGGTCGCCCGCATCGCCGACATGCTGCTCAGCCCCGGCGAGACCATCGACTACAACGGCCGTCGCGTGACCTATCCCGACATCCGTATGATCTACTGGGCAGGCGGCAACCCCTTCCATCATCACCAGGATCTCAACCGTCTGGTGAAAGCCTGGCGCAAGCCCGACACGGTGATCTCCAACGAGATCTGGTGGACGCCGATGGCGCGCCACAGCGACATCGTGTTCCCCGTGACCACGACGCTCGAGCGCAATGACTTCAGTGGTTCGTCGCGCGAAGGCACGCTCTTTGCGATGCACAGCGCGGTCGAACCTGTCGGCCAGTCGCGTCACGACTACAATATCTTTGCCGGACTGGCTCGTCGTCTTGGGATTGAGGACGCCTTCACGGAAGGACGTGACGAGGATGCCTGGCTGCGCCATCTCTACGACTGGGGCCGTCAACGTGCAGCCGAGCGTGGCGTCGAGATGCCGGGTTTCGACGACTTCTGGCAGGCTGGTCGTTTCGACCTGCCCGCGAAGACCGAGCCTCAGGTGTTTCTTTCCGCCTTCCGGGCCGATCCCCAGTTGAGCCCGCTCAAGACGCCGTCGGGCAAGGTCGAGATCTTCTCCGAAACCATCGCCGGGTTCGGCTACGACGACTGCCCCGGCCATCCCGTTTGGATGGAGCCTGACGAATGGCTGGGCTCCGGGCTGACCGACCAATTCCCGCTTCACATGATCTCGTGCCAGCCGGCCCATCGCCTGCACAGCCAGTACGACAACGGCTCGGTCAGCCGTGCCGCTAAGGTCGCAGGCCGCGAAGCGGTCTGGCTCAACCCGCGGGACGCGGCGCTGCGCGGGATCAGGGACGGTGATGTCGTCCGCCTGTTCAACGACCGCGGCACCTGCCTGGCCGGCGCACGGCTCACCGATGACGTCCGCATGGGTGTCGTACGGCTGGCGACCGGTGCCTGGTACGATCCCGACACGCCGGGTGAACCGGTCACGCTGTGTCGCCATGGCAATCCCAACGTGTTGACCAAGGATATCGGGACTTCGAAGCTGGCCCAGGGCCCCAGCGCCCAAACCTGTCTGATCGAGGTCGAACCTTGGCGCGGCGCCGTGCCCGAGGTGAAATCCTTTGTCCCGCCGGAGATCGAAACTCGGTAAAATTCCGAGTGAATTTTGAGCTGGACAGCGCTAACGTTTCCCCGAACACAACTGGGTCGTTGGCCATAGTGCGTGCGGCTGAAGCTCCGAAAACCTCCTCTCCCATGCTGGCGCTGGATGCGCGCTGGTACACCGATCCCGCCATTTTTGAGCGGGAGCAGGCGGCGATCTTTGCAAGGACATGGCAGCTGGCGTGCCACCAAAACCAACTCTCGACACCGGGAGCCTATGCCACCTTCGCGATCGGCAAGGGCAGCCTGTTTGTCGTGCGTGGTCGGGACGAAACGATCCGCTGCTTCCACAACGTCTGCCGTCATCGTGCCCGGCCAGGGATCGCGCAACGACAAGTGTGCCACCCGTGCTCCGGAACTGCCCGGTCTGGGTGTCGAGCCGGAGATCGAACAGCTCGGGGATCCGGTCGCGGTCTACGAATGACCACCGCTGCGGTGAGTGCGTTTTTCCTGGTACATCGCGTTGTCGGCACGGGAAAAAAGTTCGCGAAGGGTTTGTTCGTTGAGCGCGTTGGCTGAGACCCATTTGACGCCAAGGCTCGCTTCGATGGTGAAGGTACCTTCGTCACTCGTGACGTCGTCGTTAAACGCCGATCGGATCTGTTCGGTCGCGCGTTCCAAATCTGTGGAATCGCTGATGCCTTCCAGGATGATGAAGAACTCGTCGCCGCCGAGCTGGTAGATCTGATCGCTCTTTCGCAGCCCCTTGCGAAGCCGCATGGTGATTTCTCTCAGAACAGCATCGCCGGCCAAGTGGCCGGCCCGGTCGTTGATCGTCTTGAAATTGTCGAGGTCGATCATGACCAGGCCCAGGCCTGTTCCGCCGCATTGGCTGCGCGCAAGGGTACGCGGCCATTCCTGATTCAGCAGACCGCGGGTCGGCAGGCCGGTCAGATCGTCCTGGAACGACAGCCGCAGGGCATGCTCGGCCAGCTCGAGCTCATTCTTCTTGCGTTCGATGGCAAATGTGATGGCATCACTCAGCCGGACGCCTTTGAGATCGTTCTTGTGAATATAGTCCTGAGCGCCGGCCCGCAGGGCGGTGATCCCGGTTGCGTGATCGTCGAGTCCCGTCAAGACGACCAACGGGAGGGTCGGCTGGGCCTTGGGCAGAGCGATGGCGGTCTCGACGCCGGTCGAGTCTGGTAGATTGAGGTCGCAGATGGCCACGGCGATGTCCTCAGTATCGAGGTTGTAGAGCGCGTGGGACAGCGTTCTGACGATTCGGAACTGAAACTCATGACTGAGTTGCTGGTTCAGCAAGGCTTCGATATGTCGACTGAAGAACGGCTCGTCTTCGACGATCAGCACGATCTGCGGTTGGTTGGTGTTCGAAACCATGGGGATGTGCGTGGGCCGACTAGGGGCATTTGATGAAGGTGGACGAGCGGACTCGTGCCTTCTATACGGTCAGCAGCCGACTCCACGCAATCGAGCAGACGCTGCCAAAGTGACTCGGCTCACACAGCCGTCGCAAAGTCTCGAAATGGCCGAAATACGGCCGAAACGCTCAGCGCTGCTCGTGTTCCCAGTATTCGTGGACCCAGACGGGCGCATCCGACGGGACCGGCGGCGTGTTGCCCAGAATCATGTCCGATGCCTTTTCGGCGATCATGATCGTTGGCGCATTGAGGTTGCCCGACACGACATCGGGCATGACCGAGGCGTCCACCACCCGGAGGTTTTCGATGCCGTGAACCTTCAGCTCCGGACTCACCACGGCCATGGCGTCGGTGCCCATCTTGCACGAACACGAGGGGTGGTAGCTGCTTTCCGCAGTTTCCCTGATCCAGGCATCGAGCTCCTCGTCACTCTGGTTCTCCTCCCCGGGCCAGAGCTCCTTACCGCGGTAAGGGTCAAACGCATTCTGGGCAAAGATCTCGCGGGTCAGCCGGGTGCCGTCGCGCAGCACGCGAATGTCGGCCTCTTCCTTGAGATAATTGAACAGAATCTCGGGATGATCACGAGGCTCTGGACTGGTGACTTTCACGTGACCCCGTGACTCCGGGCGCAACATGTCGACCATGGCCTGGTAGCCATGGATCTTGTTGATGTTGAAGGCGTCGTAAGTCATCGCCATCGGCAGGAAGTGATACTGAATGTCGGGATGGTCCATGCCCGCGCGGCTGCGGATGAAGCCGCCGATATCCATATGGTTGGTCTCCGCCGGGCCGTCCTTGGTCAGGAACCAGCGCACCCCCACCTTCAGCTTGCCGATCGGCGTGAGGTAGTTCAGCAGGCTGATCGGCTGCGTGCATTCGTGCTGCACGAAGACCTCCAGATGGTCCTGAAGGTTTTCGCCGACGCCGGGCAGATCGTGCACGACGTCGATCCCCAGGGCTTGGAGCTCCGAGCCATTGCCGACACCGGAGAGCTGCAGAAGCTGGGGTGAGTTGATTGCGCCGCTCGAAAGGATAACCTCGCGCGTGGCCTTCACGCGGGTGGTCTTGCCGCCCTGGCTGTACTCGATGCCCACGGCCTTCTTGCCTTCGAAGAGAACGCGGTTGGTCAGCGCGCGGACCTCGACCGACAGGTTGGGACGGTTCATCACCGGCTTCAGGAAGGCCACGGCGGCGCTGCAGCGCTTGCCGTTGCGCGTGGTGCGATCCATCCGTCCGATGCCTTCCTGGCGGATGCCGTTCAGATCGAGGCTTTCGTGATAGCCGGCCTGCACTGCGGCATCGATGAACGCGCGATAAAGCGGGTTGCGCTCGATCTTGCCCGAGGTGACGTGCAGCGGGCCGTCCCCGCCATGATAGTCGTCGGCACCGGCATCATGGGTCTCGGCACGGCGGAAGTACGGCAAGGTCTCGCGGTAAGACCAGCCCTTGCAGCCCTTCTGGGCCCATTTGTCGTAGTCGAAAGCGTGACCGCGGATGTAGACCATGCCGTTGATCGAGCTCGAACCACCCAGCACTCGGCCGCGCGGGCAGTGGATCACGCGGTTGCCCAGATAGGGTTCGGGCTGGGAGTGATAGAACCAGTTGTACTTGTCGTCCTTCAGCGGTTGCGCGAAGGCCGTCGGCATATGGATCTTCCAGCTGTCGAGGCCCGTGTCCATCGGCCCGGCTTCCAGAACCAGGATACGGTTGTCCCGATCGGCCGAAAGCCGGTTCGCCAGCGTACAGCCGGCCGAACCGGCGCCGATGATGATGAACTCGACCTCGCGGTCGTAAGCGTTGCCTGCCATCGTTTCGTCCCCGAAATCCTGCGCGGAACCTAGCCAATCGCAGGCCGTGAAACCAGTCCATGGGCGACCCCGGCCTGACGCCCCGGAGACAGCCAGATTGCCGCTGCCGTGCACCATGTGCCAAGGTCGCCACGATGTCCCGAACTGGAGGCTCCGTGCTGCCCTTTGAACTGTCGGAGTACCGCGAGCGTGTCGGACGTGTGCTCGCCAGCATGGAGGCCCGCGGTATCGACACGCTGCTGGTCACCAACCCCGCCAACATGTGCTGGCTCGCCGGCTATGACGGCTGGTCGTTTTATGGCCACCAGATGGTGATCGTTTCGCCGAAGTTGGAAGAGCCGCTCTGGGTCGGCCGCCTGATGGACGCCAATGCCGCCAAGGTTACGACCTACCTGCGCCACGAGAACATCCACGGTTACCCTGACAAGTACGTTCAATCGGCTGAACGGCATCCCATGGACTACGTCGCTGACCTGCTGGCCGAAAAGGGGCTCGAGAAGGGCCGTGTCGGGGTCGAAATGGAGACCTACTACTTCACGGCCGCCTGCTACACGACGCTGGTCAAGGATCTGCCCAACGCCGTGATTAGCGACGCCAACGGTCTCGTGAACTGGCAGAAGATCATCAAGTCGCCCGCCGAAATCGCCTACGAACAGCAGGCGGCGGCGATCGTTGATGCCATGATGGCAGCGGGAATCGTCGCTATCGAGCCGGGTGTGCGCCAATGTGACGCTGTGGCCGAGATCTACCGCGTGATTGCGTCGGGCACGCCGGAGTTCGGCGGTGAGTATTCATCGATCGTGCCGATGCTCCCGACCGGTGAGGAGACCTCCACGCCGCACCTGACCTGGACCGATACGCCATTCAAGACGGGCGAGGCGACCATTCTGGAGCTGGCCGGGGTGCGCAAGCGTTACAATTGTCCGCTCACCCGCACGGTCCACCTGGGCAAGTCGCCGCAGAAGTTCGCCGACACCGAAAAGGTCGTGGTCGAAGGGCTCAATAACGCCATGTCGGCGGCACGGCCCGGTGTCACGGCCGAGGAGGTCAAGGCGGTCCGGAGCTGCACCATCGCGGCTCATGGCATCGAAAAGGAATCGCGGATCGGTTATTCGACCGGCCTCAACTATCCGCCGGACTGGGGTGAATCCACGCTGTCCCTCGGGCCTGGCGACAAGACCGTGCTGCAGGGGTCTATGGTGATCCACATCATCCCCGGCATTTGGATGGACGATTGGGGCCTCGAGATAAGCGAATGTGTTCAGATCACCCCGGATGGTGGTCAGCCCTTCTGTAGGGCGCCGCGCGAACTGACCGTGAAGGATTGACTATGGCCGACAGCAAGATCAGTGCGAATGTGGACTGCGAGGCCTCAGGCAAGCAGATCGGCTGGCTCAACATCCCGCACAGCCGGAATGAGTCCGGGTGGGGCGCGATGCATATGCCGATCTCGGTCATCGCCAATGGCAACGGCCCCACCGTGGTGTTCACCGGCGGCAATCATGGCGACGAATACGAGGGCCAGATCGCGCTGATGAATTTGGTGCGCGCGCTCGATCCTGCCGAGGTCCAGGGCCGCATCATCGTCATTCCGCATCTCAACTATCCCGCTATGCGGGTGAACGCGCGCCTGTCGCCTTATGACGGCGGCAACATGAACCGAGTCTTCCCGGGTAAGCGCGATGGCACGATCACCGAGATGATTGCGCATTACGTTTCCGGCGTCGTGCTACCCCTGGCCGATGCCGTGGTCGACATCCATTCCGGCGGGCGCAGCATGTATTTCGAACCCAGTGCGATCATGCACGACCTGGAAGACCGCGCGATGTATGAGAAGACCATGGCCGCCATGAAGGCCTTTGGCGCGCCGGTCAGCCTTATCCTTACTGAGCTTGATGCTGCCGGCATGCTCGATACGGCGGTCGAGGATGCGGGCAAGCTCTTCCTTTCCACCGAACTCGGCGGTGGCCAGTTCACCTCGCCCCGCACGGTAGAGATCGCTGAGACCGGTGTCCGCAACGTGCTGAAGCATTTTGAGGTGCTGGAGGGCGAGCCCGTGGTGCGCGACACCCGCCTGATGGAAACGCCCGACGGCGCCTATGTGATCTGCCGGGATCACGGAATCGTCGAGCCGCTGGTCGATGTCGCCGACGAGGTCAGCGCAGGCCAGCCCATCGCCCGTGTTCATGACTACGACAACCCGGAACTGGAGCCCGTGGTCTATCGCGCCGGGATCGCCGGTATGTTGCTGATCCGCCACATGCCCGGCATGATCACCCGGGGCGATTGCCTGGGCGTCATTGCAACGGATCTGGGAGGTTAGACATGCGGCCGCTGATTGAGGCGCTGGATCCTGACACGCTGGCCTGGAAACCCATCGAGGGCTTCGAGGGGCTTTGGCAGAAGTATCTGAGCGTCGACGAAGAGACTGGGGACTATTCGCGTCTGCTGAAGCTGGCGCCGGGGTTCAGCTCCGATGTGATCCTGGCCCACGACTTCTGCGAGGAAACCATGGTCATCTCCGGCAGCGTCCGCGACCACACGGCCGGGATCACCATGAAGGTCGGCCACTACTCGCATCTTCCTCCCGGTACCGAACACGGCCCGTATTCAAGCGAGGAATGCTGCATCGTGTTCGAAATCCACTTTGGGATGCCACAGTAGACAGGACGTCCGTCAGCTCCCTCCATCGAAGACGTAGCTGTCCATGTCGAAACGGGGCTGGCCGGTGACGCCGGTGAGACCACCGTCACAGACCAGCGTGGTGGAGTTGACGAAGCTGGCGTCGTCGCTGGCGAGGAAGCAGATCGCGCCGGCGCATTCTTCCGGGGTGCCGATCCGACCCAGCGGGGTCGAGCGGTTGTAGGCTTGGGCCTGTTCGGGCGCGTCTTCCAGGCTACCCAGCATGCGTTCGGTGCCGATCGGGCCGGGGCAGATCGAATTGGCGCGGATGTTGTAGCGGCCGACCTCCCAGGCCAGGCACTGGGTCATGTTCCAGATCGCCGCCTTGGCCGAATTGTAGGGCCCCCAGCCGGGATCGCCCGCGATACCCGAGATCGACGACATGTTGACGATCGACCCGCCGCCTGAGGTTTTCATGCGCGCTAAGGCGAGCCGGCAGCAGATGATGGTGGAGAGCACGTTGAGTTTCCACAGGCGCTCCCATTCGGCACTTTCCAGGCTTTCGACCAGGCCGAACATCGAGTTGCCCGCGATGTGAAGCGAGACATCGAGCCCGCCGCCACCGAAGCGGTCGACCTCGGCAAAGGCCGCCTCGATCTGGCTCTCATCCATGACATCGGTGGGAACGCCTGTGACGTGGTAGCCCTTCTCAAGCAGCGGCTTGATCGTGCGTTCCAGGTCATCGGCCTTCCAGTCGGCGGCGATCACGGTGGCACCCTCGCTGGCCAGCCGCTCGAGGCAGGCCTTGCCGATGCCGTTGGCGGCACCGGAGACGAAACAGATCTTGTTTTCAAAACGGTTCATGGAGGAGTTCCTTGGGTTCAGGCGCGGGCCAGCGCGCGTTCCGGGTCGAAGAAGGGAAGGGGAGCCACCACGGCGGGCACATCCCCTGATGGGGTTGTCACAGTGACGGCCGTTCCGTTGTGCCACGCCGGTGTGTGAAGCATGGCGAGCGCGATGCTGGCCTCGATCGATGGACCCCAAATCCCGCTCGACACCAGACCGACCTCGCGCCCGTCGCAGAGCACGGCGTCACCGCCACGCGCCACGGTGTCGCCTTGCAGGGTGAGCCCGGCGATTCGACGGGTGACACCGGCGTCCCGCTGGGCGGCCAGGGCGTCGCGTCCGACGAACTCCCGGTCCCAGTCGAGCATGCGGTCCCAACCCAGTTCGAGAGGGGTCGTGGTCCAGTCGATCTCGGCGCCGATGTTGAGGATCGCGGCCTCCATGCGCCGGATGTTCATGGCCTGGCTGCCGCACAACACCATGCCCTGGGGCTCTCCCGTCTCCATCAGGCCCTCATAGACCTCCAGCGCACGATCCACGGCAATGTGGATGTCGTAACCCAGTTCAGCCGTGAACCCGGTGCGGGTGATGACGGTGTCGATACCGCAGACCCTGGCTTCGATCATGCCGAACCAGGGCACGGCAGAGAGATCACGGTCGGTGACGGACTGCAGGATATCGCGCGACTTCGGCCCCTGCACGGCGCAGAGATGAATCTGATCGAGGTAGGATCGTACGGAGACGTCGAGGTCCGTCGCATTGGCCGCGAGCCAGACCTCGGCCGGGCCCGGTCCACCGACCCACCACAACTTCTCGTCGTTGAACCGGGTGATGATGCCGTCTTCGACCACGCCACCATGAGGGTAGGTGAGAAAGCCGAAGATTCCCATGCCATCGGTCAGTCGCGTGAGCTTGCGCGGCATGCAGCGGGCGACTAGGGCCATGGCGTCGGGGCCAGTGATCTCAACGACCTCCTCGCCGGTGACGTCCCACAATCCGGCGTGTCGGCGCATGGACCAGTATTCTTCAACGGAATCCGTGAAGACATCGGGCTTCAGATAGGTGTTGTGGACCTTAAAGTCGCTCGTGCGCTGGCTGATCACGGGCCAGAAGGCCGTGCGTTTCAGGCCGTCCTTCAGGCGGTTCGCCTTCGGCGTTAAGGGTGGCCCATCGATCACCAGATTGAAGTTGGTGCGTTCCAGCATGGCAGTCCTCAGAAGTTGACGTAGCGGGTGGCGGCGTGCGGTTCGAGCAGCCGGGTGTGTTGGTCGATGGCGTCACCCGAGAGATCATTCTCGGGCGGTGTCTCAAGTTCCAGATTACCGTTGTGGCGACCCCGCACGAGCATAGCGGAGACCCGCGGGCCGCCCGTCACACGGATGGTGCCCGGCAGATAGCGGATACAGATGCCCACGCGTGGTTGATCCGTCGTGTTGGGTCCGGAACCATGTGCAAGTAGGGCGTGGTGCAGCGACATTTCGCCCGGCTCCAGGGTCGCGATGACGTGAGGCCAGGCATCGATGTCGATTCTGGCGGTCTGGCCGTGGGACAGCATGTTGTCCTCGGCATAGGTGTTTTCGTGCTCCACCAGACGAAGCGTGTGCGTACCTGCGGCGAAGGACATGCAGCCGTTGGCCGCGATTGCCTCAGTCAGCGCCACCCAGGCGGTGACGATATCCGGCGGGTCGAGAGACCAGTAGCCCGCGTCCTGATGAAACGAGATGTGCCGCGTCTCACCGGCCTCCTTGCGCCAGATATCGGCGCTCATGACCATGATGTCAGGCCCCACGATCGGTTCGACCGCATCCAGGATTGCCGGCAGCCGTACCAGCTCGTTCATCCATGTGAACAGAAGATAGGACTTGTAGATCCACGGGTGCGAGACGTGTGCGACATCCTCTGGTGAGACGGCGTCCAGTTTTGCCAGAACCTCGGTGGCCTGCGCTGGCGTCATCACACGGATTGGCCCCAGGCAGCCGTCGCGGCCGTAGTCCTGATCGGGCATATTGCGCAGCGGGATGGTCATCGTGCCGCGCCCGCCATCGAGAACCCCAGCGCACGCGAGATGTCGGTGGCCGTCGAAAGCACCGCAGAGGTGGCGGTTTTGACCGCAGCCTCGTGCATGCGATCGGCAGGCCCGGCGACCCCGACCCCGGCGATCACGGCGCCGGACTGGCTGCGGATCGGTGCGGCAACGCCCACGACGCCTTCGCGCCACTCGCCGCGTGTCAGCGCGTAACCGCGATCTCTCGTCTCGTTCAGAGTGTCTGCCAGATCGGATCGTGTAGTGATGGTCAGAGGTGTGTGCGTCTGCAGGTCACGGCAGGCCCGATCCACAGCTGTGGCGTCCAGGAAGGCCAGCATGGCGCGGCCGGTTGCCGTACAATAGGCCGGCACCCTGTCGCCGACGCGAATATAGGCGCGGACGGCTTGCCGGCTGTCGCGCTTGTCAATGTAGACGGCGTCGCCGTCATCGAAGACCGAGAGATGAACGGATTCGCTGGTCTCTTCCTGCAGAGTGTCCAGCAGGGGTGATGCGACAGCGCGAATGTCGACACGGTCGAACACTCGCATGCCCATCTCCCACAAGCGAAGCGTGGCTTCATAGGTGCGCGCGTCCGGGACCTGCCGCACATAGTCGAGCTCGGTCAGTGTGTGGAGAAGCCGATGGGCGTTGCTTTTGGTCATGTCGCAATCGGCCGCGAGCTCGCCCAAGGCACGAGGGCCCGGACTGCGTGCCAGCGCTTCCAGCACACGGACGGCTTTGGCGACGGTCTTTTCCATCTCTCTCGCAAACATCAGAAGTTCTGAATAGTAGAACACTATATCATATCTTGAAAGCCTCAAAGCTGTTGCGCTATGAACGGGGACCGGACACGGTTGCTGTAGCCCGAGGAGAATGACCCCATGAGCAAGTTCTATTTCGACGACGATGCCGACCTTTCGCTGCTCGACGGCAAGACCGTCGCAATCCTGGGTTACGGCAATCAGGGCCGTAGTCAGGCGCTCAACATGAAGGACATGGGTGTCAACGTGGTCGTCGGAAATATCGAGGACGAATACGCCGATAGCGCTCGCGAGGACGGCTGGGATCTCATGACCATCGAGGATGCCGCCGCCGCAGCCGACGTGCTGATGATGCTGACGTCGGACGACAGCCAGCCCGAGGTCTACGAGAATTGGGTCAAGAAGAGCCTCAAGCCCGGCGACGTGATGAACTTCGCCCACGCCTTCAACATTCACTACGAAGAGATCGTGGCCGAGCCCACGACCGATGTGGTGATGGTGGCCCCGCGCATGCTGGGTGAAGGCGTGCGCGCGACCTTCCTGGAAGGGCGCGGCTTCCCAAGCCTGATCGCGGTGGCGCAGGACGTCAGTGGCAAGGCGATGGACATGTGTCTCGCCATCTCCAAGGCGATCGGCACGACGAAGATGGGTGCGCTGGAATCGAACTTCGAAGAGGAGGTCCTGATCGATCTCTTCGAGGAACATCAGCCCGGACTCTACGCCCTGCGCGCGATGTATACGGCCTTGGTAGAAGCGGGCTGTTCGCCGGAAGCCGTCATGCTCGATCTCTATGCTTCAGGCGAGGGCGTGAAGTTCGCCGAATACGGCCGCGATCTCGGCGCCTTCGAGCGCATGAAGCGCACCAGCAACACCGCTCAGTTCGGCCATCTCGTCTGGTCCAAGCAGTATTTCGATGAGGAAAAGACCCTGGAAGGCATGCGCGCGATGCTCGCCAACATCAAGGACGGAAGCTTCATCGAAGCCCTGAAGGCCGAGCGCTCCAAGAACTCCAAGGCGATCGACGAGATCTGGAAAGACAACAACGCCCACGAACTGATCGAGAAGGAGCACGAGCTCTACCAGCTCCTCGGCCGCCGCCCCAAGGGCGCCCCGGCTCCGGGCAAGGCGGACGACTGACGCCGTCGGAAGGCCGGGTGATGAGTCGTTTTCGTCTTGGGATCGATATCGGGGGCACGTTCACCGATCTCCATCTGATGGATGAAGAGACCGGGGCGCTTTACGCCCTGAAGACGCCGTCGACACGGCAGGATCCGTCACAGGCCGTGGCCAACGGGATCGAGACGCTGAAGGAACGCTACGGCCTCGATCCCGCCGAGATCCGCTACTTCGCCCACGGCACCACGCTTGCGGTGAACACTCTGCTCGAGCGTAACGGTGCCAGGGTCGGTGTCCTGATGACGCGCGGCTTCACCGATACGCTGGAGCTGCGCCGTCTTCGTCTGAGCAAGGCCAACGATTTCTTTGTGCCCAAGCCGGTCTCACTGGTGCCGCGCCGCCATGTGAAAGCGATCGATGAACGCATGCTGGCCGACAGTCGGGTGAAAACCGCGATCCGGCGGGAGGATGTCGAAGCACAGGTCCGCGCGCTGCTCGATGACGGCATCGAAACCCTAGCTGTCTGCTTCCTTCATGCCCACCAGAACCCGGAGCACGAGCGGCTCGCCAAGAGCTGGATCGAAGAGAGCTTTCCCGGCGTCTATGTCTGTACGTCCTCGGAAGTCTGGCCTCAGCAGCGTGAGTACGAGCGGTCGCTGATCAGCGTGATCAATGCCTATGTCGGCGACCGCATGAAGACCTACTTCACGACACTGGAGCAGCGCACCCGTGATCTCGGCATGACCTGCCGTGTATTCTCGACCAAGTCGAACGGCGGCGTGATGGGCGTGGCGTCGGCTGCCGAACGTCCCGTGGAGACCCTGCTGTCCGGTCCTGCGTCTGGCGTGATCGGTGCGCATTATGTCGCACGTCAGATCGGCGATCCGGATATCGTCACGGTCGACATGGGCGGAACCAGCGTCGATGTCTCGATCCTGCAGAACGAAATCCGCTACGCGACCGAGAACACGGTCGGCGACTTCCCCGTGATCATGCCGGCGGTCGACGTTTCGGCGATCGGTGCGGGTGGCGGTTCGATCGCCTGGACCGATGCCGAGGGCGTCCTGAAGGTGGGGCCGGAGAGTGCAGGGGCCGTGCCCGGCCCGGCGAGCTATGGCCGCGGCGGAACGAGGCCCACGGTGACGGACGCCTACCTCACGGCCGGGATCGTCGCACCTGACAGCTTCCTCGGCGGCGAGATGACCCTCGACCGGGAGGCGGCGCACAACGCCATCGATTCCATCTCATCGGTTCTGGGCTTCAGCCGCGCCGAGACCGCCGATGCGATTCTTCAGGTCACCACGGCCAACATCTATGCCGAGCTCCTGCCCCAGATGGCGCGGCGCGGGGTCGACACCACGGGCTTTTCGATGGTGGCTTATGGTGCTGCCGGTCCCACGCAGGTCTTCATGCTGGCGCGCGAGCTCAACATGCGCCGCGTCATCGTGCCGCCGTCGCCCGGTATTCTCTGTGCGCTGGGATGTCTGGTCGCCGACTTCCGGGCCGATTTCGTCCAGAGCATCTGGCGCGAGGCCGATGACTTCCCCGATGATGAACTGCAGGCAATCTACAGCCGGCTGGAAGACCAGGCCCGAACTTGGCTCTCCGAACAGGATGTCGAGCTTGAGCAGGTCTCGATCCTGCGCTCGGCCGATCTCTGCTACGTCGGCCAGTCCTACGAGGTGAACGTGCCGTTCCCCGATGTCCCCTCCGCCGACCTCACGACGGACCGCATCGTCGACTGGTTCCACAAGCGCTACGGGCAGGTCTACGGCTACACCGATACTGATACGCCTGCGCGCATGCTGGAGGCGCGTCTGCAGATTGTCGGCGTCACGCCGAAGCCCGCAGTGCGGCTTGTTTCGGGCAGTGATGATGCAGCGGAGGGCCCGAAGGGCACGCGCCTGATCCACGAGCGCGGTGAAGAACGGGAGGCCACGGTCTGGCAGCGTGGCAGCCTGCGTCAGGGCGAGGTCTATGAAGGGCCCATGGTGGTCGAGCAGTACGACACCACGGTCTATGTTCCCTCGGGCTTCCGCGTCACCGTCGACGACTACGCCAACCTCATTGGGGAGCATGTCTGATGGACGACCGGATTAGGCTCGAAATTCTTTCGAACCGCTTCCAGGCCATTGTCGACGAGATGGCCCAGGTGGTTTCGCGCACGGCCCACACCGTCTTCGTGAAGGAAACGCAGGACTACGGCTCCGTGCTGGTGTCCCGGAAGGGCGAGGTCTTTGCCGCACCACGCCGTTATGGCGTGCTGATGATGATCGGCATGCCGATGGAAAGCGCCCTGGCGTACATCGGCGATGACGTCGCCGAAGGCGACATCTTCATCTCGAACGATCCCGATGCCACGCGGGGCATGGCGACCCATCTCAGCGACGTCTATCTGTGGAAGCCGATCTTTGTCGATGGCCAGCTGCTGTGCTGGAGCTGGACCTTCATCCATGTCTCCGACATCGGCGGCCGCGTGCCAGGCTCGATCGCGCCGTCCTCGACCGAGGTCTATCAGGAAGGCCTTCGGATCACGCCACAGAAGCTCTACGCGGCGGGCGAACTCAACAGGCCGCTGCTCGACATGATCCTCGCCAACTGCCGCACGCCGGACCAGAACTGGGGCGACATGAAGGCCTGCCTTGCTGGACTGGCCACTGCGGAGAACCGGGTTCACGAGCTGGTCGGCCAATACGACTACGCCACCATCGACCGCACGATCGACCAGGTGCTCGATTACGCCGAGACCCAGGCGCGGCGCGTGATCGATCATGTGCCAGACGGCACCTATCGCCACACGGACTACATCGAGGCCGATATGGTCGGTCTCGGCCTCGTGCGCATCCACGTCACCATGACGATCACGGGCGGCGAGATGATGCTCGATTTCACCGGAACCGCACCCCAGGTCCGCGCCGCACTCAACATTCCGACCTACGGCCACCATGGTCACTGGATGTTGATCACCGGACTGGTCAACTGGATCTGCACCCAGGAGCCCGGTATCGCCTACAACGCCGGGCTGGTGCGCCCGATGAAGGTCAGGATTCCGAAGGGTACGATCCTCAATCCCGAGCCCGGTGCAGCCTATGGCGCGCGTTACGCCACCAGTCACAAGGTCTGCGACGTTACGGTCTGCGCCTTGGCCCAGGCTGTGCCGATGGAGCTGCCAGCCACGGACTCGGGCCAGGGTTCGATCCTGCTGGTGTCTGTCCCCGACTTCGAAACCGGCGGACACAAGGTTTCTGTGATCCAGCCCATCGTCGGTGGCGCCGGAGGCCGGCCGGTCGACGATGGCGTCGACGGCACCATGGTGATCCTGAACTTCCTGAAGAACATCCCGACCGAGATTTTCGAGAACGAGATGTCTGAAGTCCTGATCCGCTACTATGGACTGCGAGACGATTCCGGCGGCCCCGGCAAGTATCGCGGCGGCACGGGAATCGAGATCGAGTTCGAGACATCCTCGCCCTACACGACGATTACCTCGCGGGCGATGGAACGCTACATCTTCGGTCCGCCGGGACGTCTGGGTGGCCACATGGGGGCGACCGGGTACACGACTCTCAATCCCGGAACCAACTGTGAGAAGGACCTCGGCAAGATCGATGTCCTCGAGATGGACCCCGGCGACGCCCTGCGCATCGGCACCCAGGGCGGCGGTGGTTTCGGTGATCCGTTGGAGCGCCCCGCCGACAAGGTCGCCGACGATGTCGCCAACGGCTTTGTCTCGAAGGAGAGTTCAGAGGACGATTACGGCGTCGTCCTGAAAGCCGACGGTACGGTCGACGGTGAGGCGACCGAGGCCCGTCGCGAGGCTATCCGCGGCGAGCGGGATTGGACGGAACCGCCGCTCTACGGCCTCGGCCGGGCGCGCGAAGAGCACTCGGCGCTTTGGACGGACGATCTGGAGGACGCCATCGCGGCCGCCACGGCCGACATGCCGGTCCAGCTCCGCCAGTTTCTCCACGAGCGCCTTCTGACCAGCGTCACCGCACAGCTCGACGCTGGCCAAAGCGTTGGTGCTGACGATGTTGCCCCGCTTCTCGAGTCTATCCGTCCGGCGGGAACTGGCACCTAGTCCTTCATCGCCCTGGTCCAGGTATCCGGGACCTTGTCGAGCGCCGGTGCGTTGTCGGCGTACCAACTCATCGCCTTGGCGACGGCCGGACGCTGGGCCATCGTGTCGCGCCAGCGTTTCAGGTTCTCGAGGTCGGACAGAACGGCGAAGTCCTTGGTCGCCATTGCGGTCATCGGGTAGGCGATAATGTCGACGATCGTCACATCGTCACCACAGACGAACGCCCTTGCGGCCAGTTCACGGTTGAGCCGTGCGAAGGCGTTGTGCATGCGTTTCTCGAACATGACGGCTGCAGGCTCCGGGTCCGGCAGGTCGGACCAGCGCAGGTAGTACTGAGACGCGAAGGGCGGATAGACGTCGGTTGCCAGAAATAGCGTCCAGTCCTGCGCCAGGGCTGTGGCGCGAGCACCCTGAGGCAGCATGCGGCCCGATTTCTCGGCCAGGTACCAGGCGATCCCCGCCGATTGTGTCAGCGTCAACGACTCTCCACCGGGGCCGTCGCGATCGGTCATGGCCGGCAGGGTGCCGTTGGGGTTGATGGCAAGAAACGCCGGCGTCTTGTGTTCGCCCTTGTAGAGATCGACGGGATGCAGCGTGTAGGGCAGGCCCGATTCCAGGAGCGCGATGGACGCCCTTTGCGCGTTGGTCGTGAACGAGGTGTAGAGATCGATCATGGTTGCGGCACCACAGGACGTCGTTGCAGGGTTTCAGCAACAATCTGGCATGGGCACAACACGGG